>Ga0209783_1000035_pt1 | contig 75112 bp, 66 predicted proteins | sample WorMetfiPIANOSA1_FD_187395 | JGI IMG/M metagenome (GOLD analysis project Ga0209783, IMG submission 187395) | Marine gutless worms symbiont microbial communities from Max Planck institute for Marine Microbiology, Germany - Olavius filocauda... | ecosystem: Host-associated > Annelida > Digestive... | reverse complement strand
AGTCCAACGGCATTCCGAAAAACCTGACGTCTCGAAAGGCCAATGCAGGTCGCGATGGTTTGAAGGATCGGAATGTGCGTCCTCCCATCAGGGCCCAGGGCAACGATGCCCAACACAGAGGCCGGATGCATTCACGCAGACTGCATCGAGCCATCCTAAAATCAAACTTGCAAACAGGGGGCGGACCATACATTCGAGACGCCGCGCCGGCGCGCGCCTCCTCACCATGAGGGGAATGGTGAGCTGTTGCAGAGCAAAACCTCACGCCTCAAGGAGCGCCCGTGAGGGCGCGTCTCGAATGCCTGCCCTGAGCCTGTCGAAGGGGGCATGGCTGCAACCGGCGAGATGTTATCCACGCTACGGCTTGCCCCGGTGACTCGACCTCAAGAGTTCATGCTCTAGCCCTTGGTCTGCGCCTTTGCCCAGCTGTCCCGCAGGGGAACGGTCCGGTTGAAGACCGGCCGACCGGGCGCGGAGTCCGGATCGAGGCAGAAATACCCCTGACGTTCGAACTGGATGGCCTGCCCAAGGGGTGCTTCTGCCAGCGACGGCTCCACCATGCAGCCGGTGAGGATCTCGACCGACCGGGGGTTGAGATCGGCCAGATAGTCGCCGTCCGCACCGGGATCCGGCCGGTCGAACATATGGTCGTACAGCCTGACCTCTGCGGGAACCGCCTGCGCGGCGGAAACCCAGTGCATCGTGCCCTTGACCTTGCGCCCATCCGGCGCGTTTCCGCCGCGGGTCTCGGGGTCGTAGGTGCAGCGCAGTTCCACGATCTCGCCGGCTGCATCCTTGATCACCTCGCGGCAGGTGATGAAATAGGCAAAGCGCAGCCGCACTTCGCGTCCCGGGGCCAGACGGAAGAACTTGTTGGGCGGCTGCTCCATGAAATCGTCGCGCTCGATATAGAGTTCACGCGAGAATGGGACCGCGCGTTGTCCCGCGCCCTCGTCCTTGTGATTGTTCACGGCCTCCAGCGATTCGACCTGATTCTCGGGATAGTTCTCGATCACGACCTTCAACGGACGCAGCACCGCCAGCCGACGTTCCGCTGTCTCGTTCAACAGTTCGCGTACGCAAAAGTCCAACAGGCCCATCTCCACCACACTGTCGGATTTCGTGACGCCAATCCGGCTGACGAAGTCGCGAATCGCGGCCGGTCGCACGCCGCGGCGGCGCATGCCGGACAATGTGGGCATCCTGGGATCGTCCCATCCGGAAACGTGACCGTCCTGCACCAGCTCGATCAGCCGTCGCTTTGACAGAACGGTATGGGTCAGATTGAGCCGGGCGAACTCGAACTGCCTCGGGCGTGAGGGAGCCGGCAGGTTTTCGATCAGCCAGTCATACAGCGGCCGATGATCTTCGAACTCCAGCGTACACAGCGAGTGCGTCACATGTTCGATCGCGTCCGACTGGCCATGGGCAAAATCGTAGGTCGGATAGATACACCACGTGTCTCCGGTTCGGGGATGGTGCGCCCTGAGAATCCGGTACAACACCGGATCGCGCAGATTGATGTTGCCCGCTGCCATGTCGATCCTGGCCCGCAATACCCGGGCACCGTCCTCGAACGCACCGGCGCGCATCTGCCGGAACAGGTCGAGGTTCTCGTCAGCGGTCCGGTCGCGATAGGGGCTGTTCCGGCCCGGCTCGGTCAGCGTGCCGCGGTGTTCCCGAATCTCGTCTGCCGAAAGATCGTCCACATAGGCCTTGCCGTCGCGGATCAGGTTCTCCGCCCACTGGTAAAGCTGCTCGAAATAGTCGGATGCGAAGTAGCGATGCTCGCCCCAATCGAAACCAAGCCAGCGGAGATCTGCCTCGATCGCTTCGATGTATGCAAGCTCTTCCTTGACGGGGTTGGTGTCGTCGAACCGCAAATGGCACCGGCCGCCGAATTCGGCGGCGACCCCGAAATTCAAACAGATTGCCTTCGCGTGCCCGACATGCAGATAGCCATTCGGCTCCGGCGGAAACCGGGTGACCAGCCCATCGGTACGGCCGGCGGCAAGGTCCTCGCGAATCACGTCGCGAATGAAGTCCCGCCCCTGTTGCTCGCTCGCCGCGTCAGCCTCGCGCATGCCTGCCCCGTCCCAACCGATTGTGCGTATTGCCGTTCATGTGGCGCTTTGTCTGCCAGAAAACCGGCTGGACGCCAAGAGCCGCGGGGCCGGCGGAGCGGATTCAGGTCGCAGGGCCGGCGGCGCGGCCGGCTAGGCTGGTCTTTCCGTGGCGGTATCCCCGCCGGCGACCCCAAGGGCCTCGCGCAACGTGGCGACGCGCACCGGCTTGGAGTACCGCCTTACGTTCAGGCCCTGGACGTTGCCCAGGACAACGGCGGCATCGGCGTATTGCGGATTGTAGCCGGTCATAACCAGAACCTGCGCCGTGCAACCCTGATCGGCCAGCCAGTTGACCAGCTCGATGCCGTCCACGTCCGGCATCACCACATCGACCACCACAACGCCCGGGTCTCGCTCTCGATAGGCGTGCCGGAACTCGTCTGCGCCGGACGCGACGATGACGTCAAAGCCGGCCCCCTCCGCAACCTCGCGAACGAAATTGCAGAACTCGGGTTCGTCGTCTATCACCAGCAGACGCTTCGCCGCCATTCTCTCACTCCCTCGTCGCGTGCGAGGCTTCGTTCACCTTACGGGCAAGCTCGCTTTTGCGGAACGGCTTCTGCAGCAGGTGCACGTCCGCATCAAGCTTGCCATGGTTCAAAACGGCGTTCTCGCTGTAGCCCGACATATAGAGGACACCCACGGAAGGCCGCAGCGCCTTGATCCTCTTGGCCAACTGGTCGCCTCCCATCCCGCCGGGTAGAACGACGTCGGTCACCAACAGGGATATCTTTTCCGAATCGTCGAAGATGCCTAGGGTGGCCGCCCCGTCTCCGGCCTCCAGGGTATGGTATCCCAACTCTCCGAGCAGCCGGACGGCGAGGTCGCGGACGTCGGGGTCGTCCTCGACCACCAGGACCTGTTCGCCAGCGCCTTTCGGGACGATTTCGCGCCGCGCGCCATCCGCCACGGCCGGCGATTCGGCCCCCGCCCGCGGCAGGTAGATCTTGACGGTGCTGCCTTGGCCGGGTTCGCTGTAGATCTTCACGTGCCCGCCCGACTGTTTGACGAAGCCGTAGGTGATGCTGAGGCCAAGCCCTGTTCCCTCGCCCATGCGCTTGGTCGTGAAGAACGGCTCGAACACCCGTTCCAGGACGTCTGCGGCCATTCCCGAACCGTTGTCCGACACCGCCAGCAAGACATAGTCGCCCGGTTTCACCTCGGGATTTGCCGCGACATAGTCACGGTCCAGATGCTGGTTTGAGGTCTCGATCGTCAATTGGCCGCCGTCCGGCATCGCGTCGCGGGCGTTAACGGCCAGATTCAGGACCACGCTCTCCATCTGTACGGGGTCGATCTCGCATGGCCAGACCGCATCGTCCGTCTTCAGACGAACGGAAATGGTTTCGCCCAGACTGCGGCGCAGCAGGTCCGCCATCTCCTCCAGGAGCTTGTTCAAACTGACCGATTTGGGCTGCAGCGGCTGCTTGCGAGAAAAGGCGAGCAATCGCGCCGTCAACTCCGCACCGCGCTCTGCCGCCGAGATTGCCGGCCGGACAAGCCGGATCAGATCGCTGCGCGCCGGCAGTCTTTCGTGGATCAGGTCGAGATTGCCCAGGACAATGGCCAGAAGGTTGTTGAAGTCATGCGCGATGCCGCCGGTCAGCTTGCCGATCGCATCCATCTTCTGCGCCTGAAGAAGCGCTTCTTCCGCGGCCTGGTGCTCCGTGATGTCCAGTCCGGAGCTCAGCGTCTTCACGATGTTGCCGGCGTCGTCCTGCACGGCGCTGTTCCGCCAGGCAATCCGACGCAGCGCGCCCTGCTTCGTGACAATGTCGTGCTCGGCGTATTCCAACAGCTTCTGTTCGCCCGCGACGACATCGGCAAAACCGCCGCGCAAGTCGTCGCGCAGATCGGGCGGCATTACCAGGTCGAACCAGTTCTTGCCCAGGATCTCCTCAAGCCGGTAGCCCAACACATCGCACCCATACTGGTTCAACAGTTCGACCCGTCCCTCGCGGTTGAGTGCCACGATAATCGTCTGCGCCACTTGCAGATATTCGGCCGCCTTGGTCCGCTCGGCCTGGGCTCGCGCCTCGGCGTTCTTTCGCGCGGTCACGTCCGCCGCAAAATGCAGGACACGGCCGTCATCCAGCATATAGTCGCTGACCTCGGCCCAATGGCCGTCCGCCCGAAGGTACTCGAAATTGCGCTCCGGCCGCTGCCTCCTGTTTAGCCTGCGGGTCACCCAGGCGTCCACTTCCTCCTTGGTTCCCGGCATGCCGCCGCCGTTCGCGTAGGCCCGAATCAGATCTTCGAACTTAGCGCCGGCGTCGACTGTCAAGCCAACTCTGTCGAATAATGACCTGTATGTCTTGTTGCAGATGATTAACCGGTCGTCTTCGTCGAACAACGCGCAGGCTGCCGGGACGGCTTCGATCGCACGGGCAAGCTGCAGCTCCGTGCGCTGACGCGCCTCGTCGGCTCTAAACGCCACAGTGATGTCGCGCGTAATGCCGCGGCATCCCAGAAACCGGCCTTCGCTGTCCCAGCGCGGTCGGCCACTTGTCTGAAAATGCTTGATGCTGCCGTCCGGCGTGCGCAAGGCATAGACGAAGTCGCGGAACGGAAGCCTTCGCTCCATGACCAGTTGATGTTCCGCGAGTCTGTTGGGGTCGATGATCAACCCTGGAAACTCGTCCCGTCGGCGCCCGACGAAGACGCTGCGATCGATCCCGGTGATATCGCTGTGTCGCTCGGAAACATCGGAAATCCGGAGGTCAGGGCCGGTTTCCCAGAACCAGTCGGAGCTTGCTTCGGCATAGTCCCGAAACCGCTGCTCGCTGTCCTGAAGCTGGCGATAGGCCGACTGGGCCCGGGAGCTGATGCCGCTGACGGCCTGCGCAAGCTCGTCCAGTTCATCCGGCTCGGCATGCTTTCGCCGCGCCAGTTCGACCGGCGCAGTCGGTACGCCGATGCTGAGTTCCCGTGCGTAGCGCGACAACGCACTGAGATGGCGGGTGACAAGGACATGGAATATCAGAAGGATGAAGCCTGCCACCAGGAATGTCTTCACGCCGTTTCCGACCAGAATCACCACGGCCCGGTCGATCAGCCTGTCAATGACCTGCTGGACGCTAGCGCTGATCACAAGGGTGCCGACGAGAAGGTCTTCGCCACGGTGCGTGTGCCGAAGGGCATGGGACTGGGTGATCGCCTTCTCGACTTTCGCGCGTCCAACCTGGTAGGAGCCGGCGCCCGAAACGGTCAGCGCGACCTGTTGCACGTCCGGAAGGGTCAACAGCCCATCCAGCAGCGTCAGGATCTGATCCTCGTCGGCGACCCAGACGCTGTTGGTCAGGCTTGGCACATAGGTGCTCTCGATCAGGTTCAAATTGTCCCGGATCTCACCGACGTCGCTTCGATAGTCCAAAAGGAGCTGCGTCCCGGTGGTTGCCAGCGTGATCAATGAACTGAAAAGCACGACCGCGACCACAAGGCGGCGAACGATCCGTCCCTATGCAGGAGCAGTATTGGTCACAGGACTCTCTTGCCTGCCGACGCCGTTCCGGAACCCGTGGGACCTGTGCCTTCGGGACCGCCGGGCCGGCATCCCCTCTCCGTGATACCCATCGGCTTCGCGAATAGCATACTGAACACCCTAATATACAATTACAAGTGGCGGAAATCCTTCAAATCCGCAGTTTTCGGCCTCGCGTTGCTGCAAACGGCGCTTGCCCAGCGGTGCCGTGAAGGCGCCATTTGAGCCAAGGCTACGGCTGCGCGGTGTCGAGTGGTGCCAGAATCCTGAGGAACAACCGGGCATGGGTGCCGTCGGCCTTCATGTCGCGAAGTGCCGCGGCAAGCCGGGGCGCCAGCGCCGCATGGCGTTTGTGCAGATAGATGAACATCGGCTCGCGCTGCAGCGGCATCAGCAGAATCCGGCAGTCCGGTCCAAGCCGGTTGGCCCACCAGTTCCCCTGCCAGCGTTCAGCCAGCGCGATGTCGACCCGACGGTTCGACAGCAGCGTAAAGAGCTGTTTCAGGTCTTTAACCGCCGTCAGCCTCGGATGTTCTGCAAGACTGCCCTCCACGACCTTGATGCCCGCCTCGATGCCGACCGCGTGGTCGGACAAGTCGCCCAGCGTGATCACGTCCAGGTTCGGATCGAAGGTGTACCCGCCAACTTCGAACAGCATCACCTGCTCGGGCACGCGGACAAGATTGGGGTAGTTCGACTCGATCGCCCTGGTGCGCAGGGCATCGCCATCCTCGATCCCCGCGTTCGCGTTGATCAGCGACCGCTCCGCGGGAAGAGGGATGACCTCCGCCGTGATCCCGATCCGGCGAAAGGCCTCAACCACAACCGAGTCCGCGAAACCCGGACTCTTGCCGGGGCCCAGGGGCGTGCCGCCACCCATCGAAAGCACGAGTTCCGGCGTCTCTTGCAGTTGCGCCAGACTGCCGAGGGATGGCCATCCAAGCGACAGGCCCAACAGAACTGATCGTCTTGTCATGGTGTGCGGCAATCGCGGCTCCGCGATTCGGTTCTAATCGTATGTCGGTCGCGGGCCCCTTTCAGAACGGCCCACTGGCACATTATAACACTCCTGAATCGATACACGCGCTGGATATACCGAACGCTCTAATATAGCATCTGGAATGCGGGGCTTTGTTCCAATCGTCCGGGCCGGCGATTGCTACGCGTGGGGTCGCCCCCTTTCATTGGCTGCGATAGGATATCGGCGGGTGATGGTGACCCGGGATTCTGGAATGTCGGACCACATTCTAGTCGTCGACGATAACCAACAGATACTCGACCTGCTCCGAGCCGTCCTGGAGCCGGAGGGTTTCGACGTGACGACCGCCAGTTCCGCGGAATCAACGCGCCGGGCCATCCAGTCCCGGGTCTTCGACCTGGTGATCATGGATATCGGGCTGCCTGACGAGGACGGTTTCTCGCTGACGCGCGAGATCCGGTCCTCGTCCAGCGTGCCGATCATCATTCTGACCGGCAAACACGAAGAGATGGACCACGTGCTTGGCCTGGAACTGGGCGCTGACGACTATGTGGTGAAGCCGTTCCGGCCCAGGGAGTTCGTGGCAAGGGTCCGCACCGTCCTTCGGCGCGCGGCCGCTGCGGAGGAGGAAGATGGGCTCAAGGCCGCGTCCCGGCCGCCGGTTCTTGGGTTCCAGGGCTGGGCACTGGACCTTGGGGGCCGCCAGCTGTCCGATCCGGACGGCAAGAACGTGCATCTGGCCACGTTCGAGTTCGATCTGCTGGCCACGCTGCTGCGCAATGCCAATCAAACCGTATCGCGGAACGATCTCTTGAAGGCCTGCACCGGTCGGGAATGGCTGCCGACCGACCGCAGCGTCGATATCCATATCGGCCGGCTGCGCGCCAAGGTCGAGAAAAACCCGAAAGCACCGCGGATCATCAAGAGCGTCCGCGGCCTGGGGTACATCTTCGCCGCCCCGGTCACGCGGCAGACGGCGCCGGTGGACTGACCGGCAGCTGTTTCCTGATAGGGGGATCTGCTGAGCTATGGCGGGCCCAACCGACCAGGTGGGGATTCGGAGCGGAGAGAGCTTTAAGGCTCGCTGCTACTTCAGGCCGTACACACTGTGACCTGGCTCGTGGTCGGCTGGCCCCATACCATACCAGTACTGCGACTAGACCGGCGCTTGGACCATCCCAGCGATACACGTTCCGACGGGCCTGACCGCACTAGATTGACCCGGATGATTCGGCGCTGGGGCGCCGGCAGGTTCGCGACCCGGAATGAGCGGAGACATGTACACACTTGGAACACACGCTCGTCTGACCGATCCATCCCGGCGGTGGCCGCGACCCTTATCTTGGACACAATGGGTTAACCCGACCAAAAACTCCCGTATAGATTTGTAAAACTTACGTATAGCTTTGTAACGGCGCGCAGCATCCCGTCCCCTTGAAGATCAGCGTTATGTCAGCTCTTGACGACCGCGTCGGGATAGATGTGGTAGGTGCCCACGAAGGCCGCCTCGGCCAGGATGTGGCCTTCGATCGCCGCCTTCACATCGTCACCTGTGAACCGGCCATGCACCGGGCAATCCTCCAGGTCGGTCGCGTACAAGGTGAAATGATAGTGATGCACGATCTCGTCGTTCCACGGCGGGCAGGGCCCATCGTAACCGCAGTATTGGCCGGCCATGTCGGGATCGCCGGCGAACCAGCCCGTGTAGTCGTTCAGGCCTTGTCGGGTGCCGCGGGGACCGGGTGAATCCTTGCCGCGGGCGATAATGCCGTCGGAAAACTCGCCGACGTCGATGCGGGACGGTTTTGCCGGAAGATTCACCAGGACCCAGTGGTAGAAGCCCACCCGAGGCAAATCCGCCGGCACCGTGACGCCTTCGGTGTTCACATTGTCCGGGCTGGAGGGCACGTCGACGTCGTGGCAGATCAGCACCAACGAGCGGGTCGCCTCGGGCAGGTCGGACCAGGCGAAATGGGGATTGCGGTTGTCGCTCAGTTCGACCGGGCCGTCTGAACCGGGCTTGCCGAAAGCGAACTCCGCCGGAATCGGCTCGCCGTCAGCGAAACTGTCACTCCAGAATTTCATCCTGCATCACTCCTCTTTCACCGCCGACCACCTGGCGTCGTCTGCGGATGTGGCCGGGCGTGGTCGTTCCTATCCGATCGCAATTACTATGCATCGCCCTTGCGCCGGGTGCAAAAGACCTTGCAGCACCTCGTCCGAACAGACGCCGTCCGCTATCGCGGACCAACGGGTACACTGCGCCAGCCGGGCGCCACGCGAGTACCCTTTTTCGCCGTCAGCCGTAGTGGCATGTTGCCCCCTGCGGACTATCTCGTGTATCTGCGTATTTCGGGGCGCGACAAGGGGTACGGGGCAATGCCACTCAGTGCTATTCGACAGTTTCTGAAGTTCGAGGCGGCCGGCGGTATCGTCCTGATATTTGCCGCCGCCCTGGGCATCGTTCTCGCCAACTCGCCGCTGGAGTGGCTCTACGACGCCATCCTGGAAACGCCCGTGACGATCCGGGTCGGCGCACTGAACATCGACAAGGCGCTGTTGTTGTGGATCAACGACGGATTGATGGCGGTGTTCTTCTTCCTGGTCGGGCTGGAGGTGAAACGGGAGTTCCTTGAAGGGGAACTGTCCTCCACCTCTCAAGCATTAATGCCTGCCATTGCCGCAGTGGGCGGTATGGCGGTGCCCGCGTTGGTGTATGTCCTGTTCAACTTCGACGACCCGGTGAAGATTCGCGGCTGGGCGATCCCCGCGGCCACCGACATTGCCTTTGCCCTGGGAATTCTGGCTCTGATCGGCAGCCGCGTGCCATTGGCCTTGAAGGTCTTCCTGACGGCGGTCGCCATCTACGACGACATCGGGGCTATCCTCATCATCGCCCTGTTTTATACCGAGAACCTGTCGCTGCTGTCTCTGGGACTTGGTTTTGCTGGCCTGGTCGGCCTGATCGTCCTGAACCGGGCCGGCGTGGTGCGCATTGCACCTTACGTGCTGGTTGGGATCTTCATGTGGGTGTGTTTCCTCAAATCGGGAATCCACGCCACCCTGGACGGGATCCTCGTGGCCATGGCGATCCCGATGCGTGGCAAGGATCCAAGCCAGCCATCGCCCCTGCGACACTTGGAACACACGCTGCATCCCTGGATCGCCTTCATGATCCTGCCGGTGTTCGGCTTTGCCAATGCCGGGGTCGATTTCAGCGACATGTCCGTGGCCGCGCTGTTGGAGCCGGTCAGCCTGGGGATCGCCGCCGGGCTGTTCCTGGGCAAGCAGGTCGGCATCATGGGCTTCGTGGGCCTTGCCGTGATGTTCGGGATCGCCAAGCTGCCAGCGGGGGCGACGTGGCTTCAGATTTACGGTGTTTCCCTGTTGTGCGGGATCGGATTCACGATGAGCCTGTTCATCGGCACGCTTGCCTTCGACGACCACCTGAACCTGGCGGGAGCCGTTCGGATCGGCGTGATCGGCGGATCCGTCCTTGCGGCCGTCCTGGGCTACTTCGTGCTGTCATACGCCGTGCGGGGCAATCCGCGGGAGGCCGATTTCGAGGCCGAAGCCGCACACTGAGGCCGGCGGCCGGGGCGCAGCCAATAGGTCGACCGATCCTCAAGAGACTTTGACCCAATTGTGACACGCATGGCGCGGCAAAATGGGGTCAATAGGCCCTCAGGCAGCCACTGGCCGGGTCCGCCCGAACGGCGATGACAGGAAGGATTTGCCGATGGCTCGCATACTCCCACTCACCGTGACGCCCGCTGTGACGGCGCTGGCGGCGTTAATTGGCCTCTCCGCACTCGCGCCCGCCCCGGCGCCGGCTGCCGACGATGCCACGGTGATCACGCTCACCCAGATCGGGTGCCAATTTCTGGAATCGGAAAACGGTGTCGACCACGGCTACATGCCCAAGAAGAAGGCCGATTGCGATGCGATCAATTCAAAGACCGGCGCCGACCGGCTGGCGGCCGCCAAGGTCCTGACCCTCAAGCCCGGCAAGTATGTGTTCCGGGTCAAGAACCAGAACGTGCCCTACGAGCTGGGTTTCTGGGTGCGCGATACCGACTACGACTGGCGCAACCCGGTCCACAAACTGACAAAAACCAGCGTTTCAGGGGGCGGCCTGACCCTGGGAAAGAGCCAGGACTACGAGGTCGAGCTTAAGCCCGGCGACTATGTCTATTCTTGCCCGCTCAACCCGACCCCGAACTACAAGATCAGGGTCGAAGGCTGAGGCCTATGCCCGCCGCGGCAGTGTGGCAACGTCCGCGGCAGGCTTCTTTGTCTGATTATCCGCAAGCGACGTCTCCACATAGTCGACCAAGGCCTCCAGGCACGCATCGATTGGCATGGCGCCCGTGTCGATCTCCAGGTCGGGATCTTCCGGCGCCTCGTATGGCGCAGAGATGCCGGTGAATTCCTTGATCTCTCCGGCTCGGGCACGCCGATACAGCCCCTTCGGATCGCGCTGCTCGCAGACCGCAAGGTCAGCCTTGATGTGAACTTCCCGGAACCGCTCTCCGCAGGCTTCGCGCGCCCGTTCACGGTCGGCACGGTAGGGCGAAATGAAGGCCGAAATCACGATGAACCCCGCATCCGCGAACAGCGCCGCCACCGCGGCAACGCGGCGAATGTTCTCGGCCCGGTCTTCGGGCGAGAACCCCAGATTGGCGCTTAGCGCGTGCCGCACGTTGTCGCCATCCAGCACGTAGACCTGATAGCCCTTGTTGAACAGGGCCCGCTCCAACGCCACGGCCAAGGTAGACTTGCCGGCACCGGACAGCCCGGTGAACCACAGCACGCTGCCCTTATGGCCGTTGCGCTGGCGTCGGGCTTCGGCGGTGACTCCGTGTTCCACCTCGAACACGTTGGTGGAACGCACCGTTATTGCCTGGCGCTGGTCCGGATATCCGTCCATCGAGATTGTGCCGCCACCGACGATCCGGTGGTCGTCGACCAGAACGAAGCGGCCCGTGTGCCGCAGGTGCTGCACCTCGTCCAGTGCACTCATCGAACGCGACCGGAACACCACCTCGGCGACTTCGTGGCGAGCAACGTGATCGCGCTCGGCCCCGGAAAGCAGATCGACATCGACGATGCGCGTGATCGATTGAACCGTGACGGGATACTCCGCCGTGTTGATCTTCAGGGCGTAGGCCGACCCTTCAGCCAGCGGCTTGTCGGAGAACCAGAACAATCGCCCCCGAAACACGTTCGTCAAAATGGGTTGATGATCGTGATGGCTGACGAGTTCGCCGCGTTCGACAAAAACCTGCTCGTCCAGGGTAAATCCAACCGCCTGGCCGGCATGGGCTTCGACCGGTAGAGGAGACTGGTTCCAAGCCTCGATCGTCTTGACCCGGGCGACTTTGCCGGACGGGGAAAAATGGACCTCGTCCCCAACCCTCAGCGTCCCGGATTCGATCTGGCCGACGATGATCCTCCGTTCGTCGAACTTGTAGACGTCCTGCACAGGGATCCTGAGCGGCAGTTGAGACGGCCGCGCCGGGCCGGCAAGGCGATCCAGTGCCTGCATCAGGGAAGGGCCCTGATACCATGACATGGACGGGCCGGAGGCGACCACATTGTCGCCGGATACCGCCGACACCGGGACGACGGCCTGAGGCGCGATGCCAATCCCGCCAAGATAGGAGCGCACCTCCGTTTCGACCTCGGCAAACCGGGCTTCGTCGAACTCCACGAGGTCCATCTTGGTGACGGCGACGATGACTTGGGCAATGCCCAGCAAGGTCAGCAGATAGGCGTGCTTTCGTGTCTGCTCGCGCACGCCCTCGACAGCATCGATGATCAGGATCGCCGCATCGGCGCCGGCGGCGCCGGTCACCATGTTCTTCAAGAATTCACGATGGCCGGGCGCATCGACGATGACGAACTTGCTGTGGTCCGACCTGAAAAAGATCTGGCTGACATCGATCGTCACGCCCTGATCCCTTTCCGCCTGAAACGAATCCAGGAGAAAGGCCCACTCGACGTGCTTGCCGCGCTTCGCCGAGACCGAGCGGACAGCTTCGATTTTCGCATCGGGCAAGGCGCCGGTTTCGAACAGCAACCGCCCGATCAAGGTCGATTTGCCATGGTCCACGTGGCCGACGAAAACAATGCGTTTGGTCGGGCCCGTCATATCGGGCTGCGCGGATGTCATTGACTCGTCCATCACATATACCCGTCTCTGCGGAGCCGCTCGAAGGCGTCCTCGGCCTCGTGATCCATCGCACGGCCGGCCCGTTCGGGTTCCCGGATCCTCTCCAATTCGTCGATCACCGCGTCGATATCGCCGGCGGCACTCTCGACCGGATTGGTGATGTCGTGATCACCCAACGAACGGTAGCGGCGTCCCGCCCGGGCGAAGTAGAGAGGCACGACCGGAATGTGCTCGCGCCGGATATAGCGCCAGACATCCAGCTCGGTCCAGGCCAACAGCGGATGAATGCGCACATGCGTGCCGGGCGGGAAATCGGTGTTGAACTGATCCCAGAACTCCGCCGGCTGGTTGCGGAAGTCCCACTGCGAATCCTCGCTGCGCGGGCTGAAGACCCGCTCCTTCGCGCGAATTGCTTCTTCATCGCGTCTGATGCCGGCAATGATGCCCTGCCACCCGTTCTTGTCGATCAGCGCCTTGAGGCCGGCGGTCTTGCGGGCCGCCGAACGCGCTGCCGGCGGCAGACTTGGGTCGATCTCTTCTACCGGCGGACATTCGCCGGTGATCAGGTTCAAACCCCATTCCTTGGCATAGTGGTCGCGAAAGGCATACATCTCCGGAAACTTCTTCCCGGTATCGACATGCACGACCGGAAACGGCACATGGCCGAAAAAAGCCTTCCGCGCCAGCCAGATCATCACATTGGAGTCCTTGCCCAGCGACCAGAGCATGGCGATGTTGCCGATCTTCTTATAAGCCTCGCGCAGGATGTAGACGCTTTGGCTTTCCAGGCCGTCCAGATCCACTGGGATCTCCATCAGATGTTTGATTGGCGCCTCTATGCAGTATCCGATTCCAATTGTCAATTAATCACACTTATCACTCGTCTTTATTTAAAGAATAACACCATTGAATTGTTCTTTGTGCCTCGAGGGCCGCGGACGATTGGATATGCAGTCTGCACCGGTCGGCACCAGTATTCCAGCATCCGCAGTATCGTTCCAGGCCGGGGGCCAACCCGCTTCGTCAAGGTCCTATAAACACTTACGAACTACCTTAATCCTTTGTGACCTGCCGCACCGGTCAGGTTCGAAAACGCACCAGTTGGCGCAGAGCCGACCTGTTCGTACCGCGCCGTCGGCCACCCGTTCGTTGCCTCTGCGCGTGCAGACCCGACACCGAACCGCCATTCAGAAGAAACCCGCAATCCGCCCATGGGACAAAGCCACAACGACGCGACAATCCTTGCGGCCGGCCTGATGGCCACCGGCGACCTGGCCTATGTCTGGGATCTGGTTCAGGACAGGATCGCCTGGGCCGGTTCCGTCGAGACCGTGTTCGATCCCGGCGTCCTGGAAGCGCCTTCAAGCAGCGAAACCTTTCATGCCTGGATCAACACCAGCGATATCAGTCGCCGTCTCACCAGCCTGAAGCATCATCTGGTTGATGGCGGTCTGTTGGACTGCGAGTACCGGATCAAGACCACGGACGAGAACGAGCGCTGGATCCATGAACGTGGGCGGGCGGAAAGCGACGAGAACGGACGGCCGGTCCGGCTGTGCGGCACATTGCGCATTGTCGCCAATCGCCAGGAACTGGAAACCCAGCTTCAACAGCGCGCGAACTACGACGACCTAACCGGCCACCTAAACAAAGCCCGGCTTCGCGAGGCGCTGCAGCATTCCATGGATTACAACGCGCGCTTCGACATCGAGGGTGCCTATCTGGCAATCGGCATCGACAAGCTGTCGATGATCAACGATGCCTACGGTCACGAAGCGGCCGACGCGGTCATCGTGGGTGTCGGACAGGTGATGGAACGATGCCTTCGCGTGATCGACGTGATCGGCCGGATCGGCGGCGACCGCTTCGGCCTGGTTCTTGGCAATTGCGCCAAGGACGGCCCCCAAATCGCCGCCGACAAGATCCTGGAAGCCCTGCGTGCCAATCCGATCGATACACCCAGCGGGCCGGTACATATCACCGTATCGATCGGAGGCGTTTCCTTCCCCAGGGTCGCGAAAACGGCTCACGACGCGATGACCTGCGCCGAAAGCGCGCTGCAGGAGGCGAAAGCACGCGGCCGAAACTGCTATGTGCCGTTCGAAATGACGCCAAGCCAGCGCGACAAACAACGGCGCGACATCGATCTTGGCCAACGCCTTTTGAAGGCGCTGGACGAAGACCGTTTCGCGCTGGCCTATCAGCCCGTCGTGTCCCGCCGGGCCCAGGACGTGAGTCACTACGAAACGCTGTTGCGGCTGTACGACGAGAAGGGCGACCTGGTCCCCGCGGCGGAGTTTGTGCCCATTGCCGAAGCATTGGGGCTCATTAGGCTGCTGGACCTTCGCGCCGTTGATATCGCTGTCGAGGACCTTATGGGCCACCCGAACGTCAGGCTTGCGTTAAACGTATCGAGTCTCACGATCGCCGACCGTTCCTGGCTGAGACGCCTGTCTGGCCTGGTCAAGGGCCGCCGGGACATCGCCAGCCGGCTGACGATCGAGATCACCGAAACGACAGCGATGGAGGATCTCGCGGCTTCCGCGCAGTTCGTGGCCGAGCTCCGGGAAATGGGCTGCCGCGTGGCGCTGGACGATTTCGGCTCCGGCTACACGTCGTTCCAGCACATGAAGGCCATGAGCCTGGACGTGGTCAAGATCGACGGCTCTTTCGTCAAGGACGTTGCAACCAGTCCGGAGAACCAGCTCTTTATCAGCACGCTTTTGGGCCTGGCCCGGGGCTTCGGTCTTGAAACTGTCGCGGAGTGCGTCGAAACGGCTGAAGAAGCCCAGATCCTGATCGACAAGGGCGTGGACTATCTACAGGGCTGGTATTACGGCCGGCCCGAACTGGAGCCGGCCTGGCGCACCAATTGTCGGCCGCGACGCGCCGTTGGGTCGCGCTAGGACTTCTCGCCGCCCGCCTGGGCCTTCTTCGCCATTTCGCCCATCGCCTGCAGCTGTTGTTGCATATGTTCCAGCTGTTTCTGCAACAGCTCGATCTGGTTCGCCTGGCTGTCGCCGGCGGGCGGCGCCTTGCGGGGTTCGCCCGCAGGCGCCTCGCCCTCCCCTTCCGCGCCGCCGAAAGGCGAGAAGAAGTTCATCGCGCGCTCGAACATGGCCATGTTCTGCTTACTCATCTCCTCGAACGGACCAAACGGAAACATGCCGCCGAAGGTTTCGTTCATATACTCGGTCAGTTTTTCCTGGTTCCTGGAGAATGACTTCAGGGAGTAGTCCAGATAGCGCGGCAGCAGCATTTCGTGCATGCTGTCGCCATAGAACGCAATCAGCTGGCGCAGGAAGCTGATCGGCAGCAGGTTCTGCCCCTTGCCTTCCTCCTCGACGATGATTTGCGTCAGCACGGGGCGGGTGATGTCCTCGCCGGACTTGGCGTCGTAGACCACGAAGTCCACACCATCCTTGACCATCTGACACAGGTGATCGAGCGTGACGTATGAACTGGTTGCGGTGTTGTAGAGCCGCCTGTTGGCGTATTTCTTGATCGTGACCGGGGCTTGCGTCTCCGTCTGCCCGGCCTGTTGTGCAGGTTCAACCAAATCGACACCCTCGCCTTGTCAGTGCTGGATCCGCGCCATCCCGCCCTCATCGGTCGGCCCGGCAACAGCCTGCCCGTTCCAGATTTTCCCGATTGTGCAATGCATTAGGTCGCGACACAACAAGAACCGCGCATCTCAGGTTAACCCTGTCGCGGCGCAACAGGCCCCGCCCTGGCGGCGCACGACCGGCTAGAGAACCGTGATCAGACGCCGCAGGACGGCGGCCGAATAGGAGGCGGTCTCCTGCAGGAAGGCGAGAAAATCCAGATCGTTCTCTTCGCCGGCCATGTCGCTCAGCGAACGGATGACCAAACAGGGGATCGCGAACCGTTCCGCCACCTGCGCCACCGCCGCCCCTTCCATCTCGACGGCCTGGCCGTTCAGCGATGCAAACAGGCGGTTGCGGGTATCGATACAGCTTAGAAAAGAATCGCCGGTCAGGACCGTTCCGAAATGGATGGCGGGGTGCCGCACGGCACCGCCGGCCGCCGCGGCAGACAGCGGCGGCAGGCGCATATCTGCAAGGGCGTCGCGGACCCGGTCCAACAGCGCCTGCGGTGGATGATAGCCCAGCTGTTCCGTGGGCATGAAAAAGGGGAGGTGTCCTGGCTGATAGGGCTCGACCCGACCAGACTGCAGCACCCCGTAGTCATGCTGGACCAACCGCTCTGCGATCACCACATCGCCGATCCCCAGATGCGGGTCCACGCCGCCGGCCACGCCCGAAAACACCAGCGCCCGACAGCCGAACCGGTCGGACAACAGGGTTGCAACCAGGCCGGCATTGACCTTGCCCATGCCGCCCTCCACCAGCACCGTGGGGACACCCTCCAGACGTCCGCAATAGAACCTGAACCCGGCGCAGGTTTCTTCGCGCTCCGCATCGAAGGCATCGCCGAAATGTCCGATTTCTTCCGGGATCGCGCAGATGATCCCGATTGGTGCGTCTTCGTCCGCCATATCGCCTTCTGTCCAGCCGTTTCGCGTACTAAATAGCCGCCGCACCGATCAGGCAAGGTCCTATGGCCAGTATCCGGCCCGGTGTCTATACTCTGCAACCATGGCCGAACCGCCCGACATGAACGAACTGGCCAAACGCTATCTCGATCTCTGGCAGGAGCACCTGACGCTTACCGCCTCAGACCCCGAGACCATGGCGGCGCTTGGACGGATTATCGAATCTCTGTCGGCCTGGGCTCCCGGTTCCGGCGGCCTGCCCGGCGTCCCGATCCCGGCTGGACCATTTGCATGGGGATCCAACCCCGATCATGGAACACGTAGCGCAGAACCCGCCGAACGCGCCCAGACTGGGGCCACGACCGCTGCCGCTTCATCTGATGATGGCGATGGGGGTTCTGACTTCCTCAACCGCCGCATTGCCCGCCTTGAGGACAGGATCGCTGAACTGGAATCCCGGATTGCAGGCAAAGGCGCGCGCACTTCAGGACGTTCTAAAGGGCGCTGATCAAGACACCTTCGACCGTTTCAAGGCAGCGGTCGCACGCGAGAACCGCATCCGGCTGGACGCAGCATTGCGCGGCATCCGGGCCTACCGCCATCACCCTTATCGCCGGTCCGAGACCGATCCGGCGCCGATCTGGCAAGACGGCACGACGGTGCTGCGCGCCTACGGCGGCCCGACTGACGGAACGCCGGTCCTGCTTGTGCCGTCACTGATCAACCGGGCTTACATTCTGGACCTGACCGCGCGCAGCAGTTTCGTGCGCTGGTTGGCCGAACATGGGCTGCGGCCTTTCCTGGTCGACTGGGGTGCGCCAGGCGAAGAGGAACAGCGGTTCGGCCTCACCGACTACATCGCGAACCGGCTGGAGGCAGCGCTGGACGAGGTTCTGCGGCGCGCAGGCGGACCAGTCTCCGTCATCGGTTATTGCATGGGTGGCCTTCTGGCCCTGGCACTGGCGGTGCGCCGGACGCAAGACGTGGACTCACTGACGCTGTTGGCGACGCCTTGGGACTTTCAGCAGAACCGGGCGGCGGAAGCCGCGCTGGTCGCACGGATGCGCGCGTCCTTCGAGCCGACGCTTTCGACCTTGGAGGAACTGCCGGTCGATATGCTGCAAGCGATGTTCGCAGGTCTCGACCCCCTGAACGGCGTCCGCAAGTTCGCCCGTTTTGCCGATATGGACCAGGATGGGGATGGCGCCCGCCGGTTCGTGGCGCTTGAGGATTGGCTCAACGACGGCGTGCCTTTGGCGGCGCCGACGGCGCGGGAATGCCTGGATGGCTGGTACGGCGAGAACCAGCCGGCGCTCAAACGCTGGCGTGTGGACGGGAACATCGTCGACCCCGGTGCCTTCGACAAGCCGGCCGTGTGCGTGGTGCCGACCGGCGATCGGATCGTGCCGCCCGCCTCCGCGAGGCCGCTGGCCGACGCGCTGCCTCAGGCCGAAGCCCTGACACCGCATGCCGGGCATATCGGAACGATCGCGGGGCAGAACGTGGAAAAGCAGATCTGGGAACGGATATTGATCTTCATCAAAACCGCCGCAACATACTCCTCTCGCGGCTTGTAAGCGGTGTCCGCCGGCTGTATGTATTGCATCGCAACATCGGCCGGAAGTCGCAGGATCATGTGACGCAGAGGCCGGCAGCAGCCTGTCACCCATTCGGCCGCAACCAGCAGAGCCCTTGAACAAGACCCGGAATTCTCTCGCGACAGGCTGCGGGGAGCAAACGGAAGGGGCGCAGTCTTGGAGGAGATATACCGATGACCGAAGTCGTGATCGCCGGCGCCGCCCGTACCCCGGTTGGCGCGTTTCTTGGCGGGCTTAGCACGGTTCCAGCATCCTATCTCGGCAGCGCAGCGATCAAGGCAGCGATCGAACGCGCGGGCGTCGATCCCACCGAGGTTGACGAAGTGATCATGGGCCAGATCCTGACCGCCGGAACCGGGCAGAACCCGGCACGGCAGGCCGCCGTCGGCGCAGGCATCCCCTACGAGAAGACGGCGTATCAGATCAACCAGCTCTGTGGATCCGGTCTGCGGACCGCGGCGCTTGGCTATCAGTCGATCCGGGAAGGTGACTGCGGCATTGTCGTGGCCGGTGGCCAGGAGAGCATGAGCCAAGCCCCGCATTGCGCCAACCTGCGCACCGGCAAGAAAATGGGCGAACTTGAGATGCTCGACACCATGATCAAGGACGGCCTGACGGATGTGTTTCACGGCTATCACATGGGCAACACGGCGGAGAATATCGCCAAGCAGTGGCAGCTCACCCGCGAGCAGCAGGACGCTTTCGCAGCCGCGTCCCAGCAGAAGGCCGTGGCCGCACAGGAAGCGGGCAAGTTCACCGACGAAATCGTCCCCGTCACCATCAAGACCCGCAAGGGCGACGTTGTCGTCGACACCGACGAAGGGCCCCGTCCGGGCACGACGGCCGAGGGCCTGGCCGGGCTGCGGCCCGCCTTCGACCGCGAAGGCACCGTGACTGCAGGCAACGCCTCGACGATCAATGACGGCGCCGCGGCGGTTGTCCTGATGAGCGCGGCGGAAGCCGATAAACGGGGCGTCGCGCCGCTGGCGCGGATCGTTTCGTGGGCGACCGCCGGCGTCGATCCGGCGATCATGGGAACCGGGCCGATCCCCGCCTCGCGCAGGGCGTTGGAAAAGGCCGGCTGGACGATCGACGACCTCGACCTGGTCGAGGCCAACGAGGCCTTCGCCGCTCAGGCCTTGGCCGTGAACAAGGACCTGGGATGGGACACCGACCGGGTCAACGTCAATGGCGGCGCGATCGCGCTGGGTCATCCTGTTGGCGCCAGCGGCGGCCGGGTGCTGATAACCCTGCTGCACGAGATGGCAAAGCAGGATGCCAAGAAGGGCCTCGCCACGCTGTGCATCGGTGGCGGCATGGGTATCGCCATGTGCGTCCAGCGCGACTAGCACAAGCCTGCAGCGTCAAGGACAGGACGGGCGGCCGGATTTCCGGCCGCCCGTTGTTTTTGGTCGAGACCAGGCGATACGCGTCGACTGCAGCATCGCGGCTGCTTTTCCGGCCTACAATCTAACGGTTGGCCAGCAGCCCCAACAGCCGACGGTAGCCGGCCAGCGGCGCAAACCGTTCCTCATAGAAGTCGAAAACCAGACCGCCGTCCCGACTGTCGATCGTGTGCGGGCCCGACAGGCCGCTTTCCATACGCACGCGAAGTCGTTTTTCTTCCGCATACGATTCCGCGTCGAGCGCTGTGATCTCGCAGATCCAGATCCCGTTCCCGTAGCCGAAACTGTTGTCCTGTCCCAGGCGATAAAGCCGACCGTCGATGGTCATGATCGCTCCGGCCATCCTTGCGCAGGAGGGATCGATCACGATCGGATTCATGGGGTGTTCGAGATAAGGTCCGCGAAGAGACGGGCCGACATAGAGATTCAGGTTGTCGAAGGCGGCCTCGCTGCGGCCGGCGAATATGTAATGGAGATCGTCCCTGCAGAAATGCGTGGCATCCACCAGGCGGACATCCTCCAGTCCCTCGATCTGCGTTTCACCCACGACCCGCCCGTCCTCCAAGGCAAACAGGAGGGGGCTCGACCAGGCCGCAACCTCCGGCAACAGGTACCAGGCGCCATCGTCTTCGACGGGCTGGGGATAGGAATGGTGCTGCCCCTTGAGCAGCACGCCTGTGGTCGCCAGGGAAGACGCGGCAAGCGAGACGATCTCTCCAAGTCCCGTCTTCCGGCTGAGGGCCTCCGCGAAGATCGTTTCACCGTCCGGCGAGAAGAACGGATCGGCGTAGAACACATAGTCGCCGGGGATCCGGGGACAGCTCTCCCTGACCAGCGCCGTTTCGGTCCGGCCCCCGTCGGCAAGTTCGGCTGACAGGGCCTGGCGTTTCGAGACCGAGATGTTCCAGCGCTTCTCGATGAAAGCGCCGTACAACAGCCTGGCAATCTTCCGTTTGGCAAGCAAAAGCAGAAACGCGGCTGCCATCGCATTCGACGGCAGCCTGTAGTTGCGCCCCGTCGCAGGGTTCGGAACGACCGTCCCGCGCCGGGCGTTCAACAACGCCTTGCGCAAAAGCGGTGCGGAGTTCCGGTAGGCGTTGGCAAGCGTCTTCCTGTAGTTGTGATGAACGATCTTGGAATGCCCCGCCGCGTAGATCGCGCCGCCGTCCAGCGTGTTGGACAGTTTCTGGACGATGACGCCCATGCTGTCTTCGTGGTTGAGGATTTCGTAGAACCCTGCCGGGCGGCCCCGGTACTTTGCCGGATCGCCGTGATGGAACGACATCACACCGAGCCGGCACCCCAGGACATGCGGATCCTTCAATAGGTTCATCCCGAACTTGATCACCACATCGGGCCGGATGGCATCGATGCGGTGCGCCACCTGGTCGGGAAGCCGCTGCCAAGCGTTTTCGTAAACGCTGTCGAAGACGATCGTCTCAGCCTTTCCGGGATCCAACGGCGTTCTTCGGTTCGGGCCGGGTCTGATCGAAACGAAATTCAGGAGATAATAGAGCAAGTGTTGCAACGGACGCCGTTTGACAGCGGTGTTGCGACAGCTTGCAACCAGCACGACGTCCAGAAGGTCGCGGCAGCGTCCCAGCGCATCCTTCTGCCACCGCGTCACCGCACCGTCATCGACGATCAAGACCGCCTTGAGCCGTTGCACGATCTGGCTGTCCTCTCCGGCCGGCGTCGACTCGTCAGCCCCTGCCGGGGCCCCGCGACGGCGCCGCATCGCGGGACGGCTGGGCCGCGGCCATGAGGATGGCCATCAGGACGACGAACGTCAGCTGCCACCACGCCGCCCAGATCGAGAAATTGACCAGCGACGAGCCCCAAAAGGCGCCGAACACGGCGACCGCCGCCCACCCGGCCCTGGATCCGTTGAGCGCGAGGACGGAAATGTGACGCAGCAACAGCAGCAAACCGACGCACAGCGCCGCCAGTCCGACAATCCCGGTCTCCGAAGCGATCTCGTAGACCCAGTTGTGGGGGTGCGACGGGATGAATGTCCCTTTATTTCCGGTTTCCAACATCTGCTGATTCTGGATTTCCCGTTCGGCGCCCTCGATCCGATTGATTGTATTCGGTCCATACCCGAAGACGGGTCGCTGCTGCGTCGCCGACACCGTAAATGACCAGATGAACTGGCGGTGGACATCGACCAGCCAAGTGGGAATTGACAGGTGGGCGGATTCGCTTTCGTCGATCTCCGGAAGCGTTGCGGTCACTGCCGCTGCCGACATCAGCCCGATCGACAACAGGCCGGCGACGGCAACGATTCGGAACCGGCGCGACAGCCGCCCGATCGTCTTTACGAGTCCCAAGAGGGCCAAGGCAGAGATGATCCCAAGAACCGCAGCAAGGCTTAGTTGATTGCCGTCCAACCAAATCGACAAAGCCGCCAGCAACAAAAGACACAGCCGCGCTGCCTTCATCGCCAGGCCCGGGCCGATCAACGCCCAAACAGCGACCGGCACAAGGCAGACCACGGCAGAGGCAAATCCTTTGAAATTCAGCGAGACTTGTCTCTGGAGCTCTTTTCCAAGTGCAATCAGGGCAAGCACGTCGTCGGTCACGAAGAGGGCGATGGCCACGTAGCCGAACGCCACGAAGCTGGCGTAGACAAGGCTTCGACGGGCCAGATCCAGGACGCGCCGGTCTCGTGCCAGCACCTGCGTCGCGGTCAAGCCGAACAACACGAAAGCCACCGTACGGGCCCAGGACTCCAGCGACTTCGCGGCAAGGTCGGAGGACAGGACGCTGATCAGCGAGACGGCACCGAACAGGGCGAAGGCAAGTCCAGTACGGGAGAGAACGGCGCGCAGGACGGCCCGTCGCACGTCGCTTCGCGTCAGCGCCAACAACGCGACGACCGCCGCTGGGATCAGGACCACACCCAGCACGGCCTTCCCGAACACCGCAGCCGGTACCGCGATACCGATGCTGAGCGCCAACGCCGTCGCGGCGGCACCGGGAATGCTGCCATCTTCTGCCGCGCCCTGCCTCCGGACGCTTTCGATGCTCGGACCGTCCGCGCTCATTGATTGCCGCATTCTCAACCTGATCCCCGGTGATCCGGGTGTAGCATCGAGGGCAAGGGCCGACAACAACCACGCAGCGCAAGGATGGTTCGACCGCGGCTTGTGCCCCGCCTCGAAATCGTGTTTTGATCCATGATCATAGGGCCGGCCGGGGCTGGAGCGACAACAGCCCGCCATAGCGCCGAAACAGGGCCAACGGAGAGACAGGGGGAAGCACCCATGGGACGAGTTGCATTGGTAACCGGTGGCACGCGTGGCATCGGCGCGGCCATCTCGACCGCCCTTCAGGACGCGGGATACACGGTCGCCGCGACCTTTGCGGGCAACGTGGAGAAAGCCAACGCTTTCAAGGCGGAAACAGGGATCGGCGTCTATCAGTTCGATGTCGGCGATTTCGAGGCCTGCGAGGCAGGCATCGGCCAGATCGAAAACGATCTGGGCCCGGTCGAAGTGCTGGTCAACAATGCCGGCATCACCCGGGACGGCACGCTGCACCGGATGAGCGACGAAAACTGGACCGCGGTCATCGACACCAACCTGAACTCCTGCTTCAACATGACTAGGGCGGTGATCGAAGGCATGCGCGACCGGGGCTTCGGCAGGATCATCAACATCAGTTCGGTCAACGGACAGTCAGGCCAGCTTGGCCAGACCAACTATTCCGCTGCGAAGGCCGGCATGATCGGTTTCACCAGGGCGCTGGCCAAGGAAGGCGCATCCAAGGGTATTACCGTGAATGCCATCGCCCCCGGATACATCAATACCGAAATGGTCCAGGCGGTTCCGGTGGAAGCACTGGAGAAGGTGGTTGCAGCGATCCCGGTTCGTCGCCTGGGCGAACCCGAGGAGATCGCCCGCTGTGTGGTCTTCCTTGCCGCAGACGACGCAGGGTTCATTACCGGCTCAACCCTGTCCGTGAATGGTGGCCAATACATGAGCTGACCGGAACCGGCGCCAGTTTACTGCGAGGAACGGGGTGCCGGTAGGCACCCCGTTTGCGTGCAGGCATGGAACGCCTGCCAGATGCGTGCGGCAGGCACAAAGCATGAAGGTGCCGCAACCGAAGCGAAAAGCCTCTGGGGCGATACCATGACCGAAACCTTAACTGGACCGAAACCCGGCGTCGGCGTGGTCGTGCGCAAACGCCTGCCCGACGGCGACCGGGTTCTGCTGATCCGCCGGGCGAAAGCACCGCATGCCGGCAAGTGGAGCCTGCTCGGCGGCCACCAGGAACTGGGCGAGACTGTCCGTCAGACCGCGGCGCGCGAGGTCAGGGAGGAGACCGGCCTGGAGGTGAGGATCGCCGAATTCCTGGACGTGGTCGACGCAATCACGCCGGACGGCAAGGGTGGCACAGCCTACCACTTCACGCTGATTGACTTCGCCGCCGACTGGGTCGCCGGCGAGCCGGTTGCGGGCTCGGACGCCACCGAGACAATTTGGGCCGACCCCAACGACCTTGCCGCCTTCGACTTGTGGCGCGAGACGGAGCGGGTCATCGCGTTGGCTTTCGCACCCGGGCGGAGCAAGACCGTTGCGCCGTGAGGGTGCGGTCGCCACGGCCACGCTGGTCGGCGGCGCCGCCGTGCTGATGTGGGGCAGCCTGGCCCTGTTGACGACCTGGACCGGCGCGGTTCCGCCGTTCCAGTTGGTCGCGATGTCCTTCGCCATCGCGTTCCTCCTGGCAGCAGGCAAATGGGCCCTTCGGCGGGAACCGCCGATGACCCACCTGCGACATCCGGCGCCGGTCTGGGTTTTTGGCCTCGGCGGTCTGTTCGGTTATCACTTCCTCTACTTCCTCGCGCTGCGCAACGCACCGCCGGCCGAGGCCAGCCTGATCGCCTATCTTTGGCCGTTGTTGATCGTCCTGTTCTCCGCCTTGCTGCCCGGCGAACGCCTGCGTTGGTACCACCTTGCCGGAGCGGTGACAGGTCTTGCCGGCTGTGTGGTCCTGATTGGCGGGGACGGTGAACTCGGTTTCTCCGGAACGCATACGGTCGGCTACCTTGCGGCGCTGGGAGCCGCCCTGGTCTGGTCCAGCTATTCCGTGCTGTCACGCAGATTCGGAAGCCTGCCCACGGATACCGTGGGATGGTTCTGCGGCGGCAGCGCGGTCCTGGGACTGGTCTGTCATCTCCTGTTCGAATCGACCCTCTGGCCCGAGGGGACCGGCCAATGGCTTGCCGCCCTGGGCCTGGGCCTGGGCCCGGTGGGGCTGGCGTTTTTCGTCTGGGACATCGGCGTCAAGCGCGGCAACATCAAGGTGCTGGGCGCCATGTCCTATGGCGCCCCGTTGATTTCCACCCTGGCCCTGGTCGCATTCGGAAAGGCCGAACCGACGCCCGCGCTGGGCCTGGCCTGCGTTGCGATCGTCGGCGGCGCCGTGCTGGCGGCCAAGGACATGTTCCATCGCCGCGCGCCCGCATGAGCATTTTCGCAAGCCTCTACCTGCTGCCGCCGGTGGCGCTGGTGGTGCCGCTGGCGCTGGCGGTGCTGTGGCTGGCACGCCGCGTTCCGCGCCGCCGGCGCGGCTGGATCCACGGGCTGTGCCAGGCTGTTGCGGTGGTCGCGCTGCTGGCGACCTTGCCGGCTGTACATAAGGGCCTGTCCTGGCCGGTCAGGACCCTGGTGCCGGACTGGGATGAGGCGGGCCGACCTCCGGTCGGCGCCGTGGTCGTCCCCACGGGCGGTTCGTTCGCGGACTCGAACGACCGTCGCTGGCCGTCGCGCGAGACGGTGCGCCGGGTTGCACTGGGCGCGGCGCTGGCCGAAGATACCGGCCTTCCGTTGGCCGTCAGTGGCGGATCGCCCGAGGAGGAACCGTTTTCCGAGGCGGCCCTGGCGGTCGACCTGCTGGACCTGGAACGCAGTGCCGTCATGTTGGACACGACGGCCAGAAACACGCATGAAAACGCAGGGGCCTTCCGCCGGCTTCTGGAGCCGCGCTGCATTCGCAGCGTGGTCGTGGTGACGGACAGCATCCATCTGGCGCGCATGGCGGCGTCGCTTCGGGCGGTCGGGTTCCGGGTTTATGGCCACGGCCTGGGTCTCAATCTGGACCAGCCCGTGGAGGCTGCCGACTTCGCCCCCAGCAACCGCGGCCTGGGATACATGCACAAGGTTGCGTCGGGCTACGCGGGCATTCTGTACTACCTGGTCAGGGGCCGGTTCACCGTCTCCGACCTGCTGGGCAATGGCCGGGAAGAAAGCGCCGATGCCCCGCCCGCCTGAAACCCACGACAAGAGGAGAAGCGGATGACCAACAGCAACACCGGCAGCGGACCGCGCACAGTGGTTTTCGGGCTCGGCTCGATGGGCATGGGAATGGTGCAATCGCTGCTCCGCGCCGGACTCCCGGTGCAGGGCTTCGACATCGATCCCGCCAAGGAGCGCGCATTGCAAGAAGACGGCGGCCTTTCCGATTCCCGTCCAGAGGCGCTTGCACAGGCGGACCTGGCGGTTTGCGTCGTCGTCAGCGAGGCCCAGACCAATGCCGTCCTGTTCGGCGAGGACGGCATTGCCGCGCAGATGCGCGCCGGTGCCGTGTTTCTGTCCAGCGCGACGGTATCGCCGGCCTTTGCAAGGGATATGGCGTCGCGGCTGGCCGAACTGGGCCTCGACTATCTCGACAGCCCGATCAGCGGAGGCGCTGCCAAGGCCGCCGCGGGTCAAATCTCAATCATGGCCTCGGGACCGGCCCGCGCGTTCGACAAGGCGGCGCCCGCGCTGGACGCGATGGTGGAGACGGTCTTCCGCCTCGGCGACGAGGCAGGTCAGGGATCGGCCATGAAGATCGTCAATCAGCTGCTGGCCGGCGTCCATATCGCCGCGGCGGCCGAGGCGGTGACCTTCGGTCTGTCCCAGGGCATCGATCCCGCCACCACGCTGGAGGTGATCTCAAAATGCGCAGGGATCTCGTGGATGTTCGAGAACAGGGTGCCGCACATCGTGTCGGGCGACTACAGCCCCCGCTCGGCCGTTGATATCTTCGTCAAGGATCTTGGGATTGTCGGCGACGTGGCACGAGCCTCGAAATTCTCCGCGCCGCTGAGTGCCGCGGCGCTGCAGCAGTTCGTCGCCGCCAGTGGGGCGGGCTTCGGGCGCGAGGACGACGCCGCGGTTGCCAAGATTTACGCTCGAAACGCCGGCTTGACGCTGCCCGGCGAGGCGTGAGCCCGGCTTCGCCGTCAGGCGGACGCGTCGTCCGATGACGCCCTCGGCGTCGGGCGCCAGTCCGCAGGCGCCAGCTCGAAGTTTTCGAACAGGAAACCCGGGGTTACCGTGCAGCCCACCAGGGTCCATTCGCCCAGGCTCTCGGCGGTCTGCCAATGGCCGGCGGGGACCAGAACCTGGGGGCGTTCGCCGGCCGCGAGACTGGGTCCCAGCCGGACCGCGGTTGCGTCATGCCCGTTCGGCGACACCGTCAGCACCAGCGGTCCGCCGGCATACCAGTGCCACATTTCGTCGGCGTCCTTGACCCGGTGCCAGTGCGAAAACTCGCCCGCCTTGAGAAGGAAGTAGATCGCAGTGCCGGCGCCGCGGCCGCCGTCCTGCGACCGATGGCGGTAGGTCTCGGCGTACCAGCCGCCTTCGGGGTGGGGCTGCAATCCCAGCAGGGCGACGACCTGGTCCGCGGTCATCACGGGTTGCGCGGGATGGTCGCCTGCATCGACGGACGCTCGGAGAACCGCGCGAACCAGACCGCAAGCCTCGGATGTTTTTCGCGCCAGTCCAGCTCGGGAAAGCGAAAGTCCCGGTAGGCCAGCGCGCAACCAACGGCAATCACGCCGACGGTCAACCGACCGTCCAGGATCTCCGCATCCTCCTCCAGGCAATCCAGCGCCGCGTCGACGCTGGCCTGCTGGCGGTCGATCCATCCCTGGGACTGTTTCGGCGGGTCGCGCCGGCTCTCCAGCAATTGCAGAACGGAGGCATCCAGAACCCCGTCGGCGAGCGCCTCCAGCCTGCGCGCGGCCCAGCGCTCGCCGCCCTCGGGCGGCAGGAACAGGTCCTTGCAATGGGCGGCGTTGAGATACTCGCAGATCACCGGAGAATCGAGCAGCACGGTGCCGTCGTCCAGTTCCAGCGCCGGCACCTTCCCCAGCGGATTGACCGCGCGGTAGGCGCCGCCGTCGCCCCAGACGTCGGTGCTGACCAGGTCCAGCGCGTCGGCGATGCCGGCTTCGTGCGCCAGGACCATCACCTTTCGGACATAGGGCGACGCCGGCGAATAGCGCAGCCGCATCAGAACATGTCCTTGCGGTGGCGGACTTCGGCAAAGACCGCGACAGGATCGCCCGCATCCAGGCCGACGCCACGGGCCAACAGCGGGTCATCGGCGCGCAGAAACGGATTGGTCTGTTTCTCGCGGCCCAGCAGCGCGGGCACCGTCGGACGGCCCTCGGCACGCAACCGGTCGATCTCGGCGATATAGTCCTTCAGGGCGGCATTTTCGGGGTCGACCGTCTCGGCGAAGCGGGCGTTGGCCTGGGTGTATTCGTGGGCGCAGTAGACCCGCGTGTCGTCGGGCAGATCCCTCAGCTTGCCAAGCGAATCCCACATCTGGCCGGGCGTGCCCTCGAACAGCCGGCCGCAGCCCAGGGCGAACAGCGTGTCGCCGCAGAACAGGACCTTGGAGTCCTCGAACCAGTAGGCAATATGGCCGCGGGTATGGCCGGGAACGTCGTAAACCCGGCCGATGTTGCCGCCCAGATCGTAGGTATCGCCGTCACCCAGCGCGATGTCGATGCCGGGAATTCGCGCCTCGTCGGCGCGCGGCCCGACGATCGTGCAGCCGGTCGCCTGCTTGATCGCCATGTTGCCGCCCACGTGGTCGTTGTGATGGTGCGTATTCAGGATATGGGTGATCGTCCACCCGCGGGACGCCGCAACTTCCATGGGCTTGTCGGGAACGGCGGGATCGACGACCGCGGTCACTCCGGATTCCGGGTCGTGCGCGACCGGAACGTAGTTGTCCCGCAGCACCGGCACCAAGGCGATTTCCAGCATCTGGCCTCCTGAAGGTCGGGGTTTTGGTTAATTCACCATTGCGCGCCGGATCGGCCAAAGGATTAGCCTGCAACGGCTTTTTCTGTGTAGAGTGGCGCCTATGTGGACAGATGTAATCGATCTGGACGACTTTTACAGGTCGCGGCTGGGAAAAGTCGCCCGGCGCGCCGTGCGCGACGAGATCCGATCGGTCTGGTCGGACGTGCGCGGTATGACCGTGGCCGGCATGGGCTATGCGACGCCCTACCTGGACCAGTTCGCCGACGAGGCCGAACGCGTGGTCGCGGTGATGCCTGCGCACCAAGGCGTCACCCGCTGGCCCCGGGACGAGCCGAATCTGGCGACGCTGGCCGACGACGCTGAGCTGCCCTTTGCAGACCTGTCGGTCGACCGCCTGCTTCTTGTCCATGCGCTGGAATGTTCCGAGCAGCTTCGGCCGATGATGCGCGAGGCCTGGCGCGTCCTTTCCGGCGGCGGCCGGCTGCTGGTGGTCGTTCCCAGCCGGCGCGGTTTCTGGGCCCGCTATGACGGCACCCCGTTCGGACACGGCTATCCCTACAGCCAGGGCCAGCTGAAACGGGTCATGCGTGACTGCATGTTCTCGCCGACCCATGCCTCGCGGGCGCTTTACATCCCGCCGGTGCGGCCCCGGTTCCTGCTGCATTCCGCCCAGACGGTGGAGCGGCTGGGCCAACGCTGGCTCTCCACCTTCGGCGGGGTCAACCTGATCGAGGCGTCGAAGCAGATCTACGCCGCCACGCCGGCGCCGGCCCGCAAGGCCGCCCCGCGCCGCCTGGTGGTGCTGCCCGGACGCCCGACGGCGGCCCGGGTCGGTGAGAAGCGGGTCACCCCCAAAGAAAAGGCACCGTAGAGCCCCTCTCCCTGGAGGGAGAGGGGTTGGGGTGAGGGTGTTACCGGCACCGGAACCCCCTCATCCGGCCCTTCGGGCCACCTTCTCCCCGCAGGGGAGAAGGGAGCGTTCTACCTATTCATCCTATTGTCGATCAGGTCGTCGACCACCGCGGGGTCGGCCAGCGTGGAGGTATCGCCCAGCGCGCCGTACTCGTTCTCGGCGATCTTGCGCAGGATGCGGCGCATGATCTTGCCCGAACGGGTCTTGGGCAGGCCGGGCGCCCACTGGATCAGGTCGGGGCTGGCGATCGGGCCGATCTCCTTGCGCACCCACTGCACCAGTTCCTTGCGAAGCTCCTCGCTGGGCTCCTCGCCGATGTTCAAGGTGACATAGGCATAGATCCCCTGCCCCTTGATGTCGTGCGGATAGCCCACGACGGCAGCTTCGGCCACGCTGTGATGGGCGACCAGCGCGCTTTCCACCTCGGCCGTTCCCATCCGGTGGCCGGAGACGTTGATCACGTCGTCGACCCGGCCGGTGATCCAGTAGTAGCCATCCTCGTCGCGCCGGGCACCGTCGCCGGTGAAGTAGCGCCCCGGATAGGTCGAGAAGTAGGTCTGGATGAAACGTTCGTGGTCGCCATAGACCGTCCGCATCTGGCCCGGCCAGGAATCGGCAATGCACAGGTTGCCCTCGCAGGCGCCGCTCAATTCCACGCCTTCGTTGTCCACCATCTGCGGCACGACGCCGAAGAAGGGCCGCGTCGCCGAACCTGGCTTCAGGTCCGTCGCGCCCGGCAGCGGCGTGATCAGGATGCCGCCGGTTTCCGTCTGCCACCAGGTATCGACGATCGGGCAGCGTTTTTCGCCGACCACGTCGTAGTACCAGGCCCAGGCCTCCGGGTTGATCGGCTCGCCGACCGTTCCCAACAGACGCAGCGACTGGCGGCTGGTCTTCGTCACCGGGTCGTCGCCTTCGCGCATCAGGGCGCGGATCGCGGTCGGCGCGGTATAGAAGATGTTGACGTTGTGCTTGTCGCAAACCTCCCAGAACCTGGCCACGCTGGGATAGTTGGGCACGCCTTCGAACATCAAGGTGGTCGCGCCGTTGGCCAGAGGTCCGTAGATGATGTAGCTGTGGCCGGTGACCCAGCCGACATCGGCGGTGCACCAGTAGATGTCGCCGTCGTGATAGTCGAACACGTACTGATGGGTCATCGCCGCAAAGACCAGATAGCCGCCGCTGGTATGCAGTACGCCCTTCGGCTTACCGGTCGATCCGGAGGTGTAGAGGATGAACAGCGGGTCTTCGGCGCCCATTTCTTCCGGCGGGCAGCCCGCATCGACCGCGCCGACCGCCTCGTGGTACCAGACGTCGCGGCTGTCATCCCAGGGGATGTCGGCCCCGGTATGCTTGACCACCAGCACTTTCTTGCAGCAGGCCGTGTCCGGGTTCGACAGCGCCGCGTCCGCGTTCTTCTTCAGCGGCACCGTGCGCCCGCCCCGGCGACCCTCGTCGGACGTGATCAGAAAGCTGGAGTCGGCGTCATGGATGCGCCCCGCCAGCGCATCGGGCGAGAAGCCGCCGAACACCACCGAATGGACCGCGCCGATCCGGGCGCAGGCCAACATCGCGACCGCCGCCTCCGGGATCATCGGCAGGTAGATCGTCACCCGGTCGCCCTTCTTCACGCCCAGGGAACGCATGGCGCTGCCCAGGCGGCAGACCTGCTCGTGCAGTTCGCGGTAGGTGATCTTCTTGTCGACCGACGGGTCGTCGCCTTCCCAGATGATCGCGACCTGGTCGCCCCGGGTCGCCAGATGGCGGTCCAGGCAGTTGGCCGCGACGTTCAGGGTGCCGTCCTCGAACCACTTGATCATGACGTCGCCGGGCCCGAAATCGACGTTCTTGACCGTCGTGAAGGGCTTGATCCAGTCGACGCGCTTGCCATGCTCGCCCCAGAAACCCTCGGGATCGTCGACCGACTGGCGGTACATGGAAAGATAGGTGTCGTTGTCCGCAAACGCCCGTTCTTTCCAGGCATCGGGCACGGGGTATAGCTCTTCGTGCATGACCGGACTGATCCTCCCTGTGCTGAACTTGATTTGATCCTTAACGGTCAGAACGCCGTCGCCTGGCCGCGGTTGCCGGAATAATGGTCAAAACGTCGTCAAATCTCAAGCCGATGCGCCGTCCGGGACGGCGGCAACGACCGTGTCCTCCTCGACCGCGACCGTACAAGGGGTCAGCCGCGCGCCGACGCACGGACCGGAGACGCATTGACCGTCCGCCGGCCGGAAGCGGGCGCCGTGGGTCCGGTACAACAGGAACCGGCCGTCGCGGGTGAAGAACCGGTCCTCTGCGATATTCAGCGGCGTGCCCACATGCGGGCAGGAATTGACGGACCCGGTCACGGTGGCGCCGCGCCGCACGACGAAGATCTCGCTCGGCCCATCGGGGCCGGGAAGATCGAACCCGCGCGCAGTGCCGTCGGGGATATCAGCCAGCGGACAGAGCGGGAGCGTCTTGGCAGTCAGTGCGCTCCGCCGCATCAAGCTTCCGTCTCGCCCATCTTGCAGATCGTCTTCCACGACTTGGCGTCGATCGGCATCACCGACAGGCGGGTGTGCCGCACCAGCAACAGCTCGGCCAGGCTGGGCTCGGCCTTGATCTCCGCCAGCGTGACGGGGCGGGTGAACGGCCTCACCGCCTTGAAGTCCACCATGCCGAATCGGCCCGACGCGTCGGTGTGGTCGGGGTAGTACTCCTTCACCACCTCGACGATGCCGACGATGCGTTTCTCTTTCACCGAATGATAGAAGAAGGCCAGGTCGCCGATCTTCATGGCCTTCATGTTGTTGGAGGCTTGGTGGTTGCGGACGCCGTCCCAATGGGTGGTGCCGTCCCGCACCTGATCGTCCCAGGACCACGTGTTCGGTTCCGATTTGACCAGCCAGTAGGCCATGCCTCTGCGCTCCCCTCGTTTCTTGTCGTCCGATCGCCGCCGCGGTTCTAACGCGTCCTAGCCGAACACGCCATCGCCGAACTCGGCCGTGAAGGGCCGGCTCAGCAGTTTCTCCAGGGTCGCGTCGATCGCCGCTCCTTTCGCCACCACCTGGAAAACCGCGTCGCAAATGGGCAGATCGAGATCGCCCGCGCCGGCGGTCGACATCACCGCCTGCGCGGTGGCGACGCCTTCGGTCACCGAATGGCGGGAGTTCAGGATTTGCTCCAAGCTGCGTCCTTCGCCCAACGCCACGCCCAGCGAGTAGTTGCGGCTTTGCATGCTGGAACAGGTCAGGATCAGATCACCGAGGCCGGACAGCCCCAGAAACGTCTCACGCCGCGCGCCCCGCGCCACGCCGACCCTGATCAGCTCCGGCAGGCCGCGGGTGATTATGGCGGCGCGGGCGTTCTCGCCTAGCCCGTGCCCCAGCACGATGCCGCCGGCAATCGCCAGCACGTTCTTCAGGGCGCCGCCGACCTGCGCCCCGATCACATCGTCGGTGGTGTAGGTCCGGAAACGGGGCAGACCCACCGCGCCAACGATCGCCTGCGCGCCTGCGTCCGAGGCCGCGGCGACGGTGACCGCCGTCGGCAGGCCGCGCGCGACTTCGCCGGCAAAGGTTGGGCCGGAAAGCACGACCGGCGCCGCAACGGGACAGGTCTCGGCCAGCACCTCGCTCATCAACAGGCCGGTTTTCAGCTCGATCCCCTTGGCGCAGATCGCGACCGGCAGCCCCGGCGCCAGATGAGGCGCCATCGCCGCCGCAACCTGGCGCAGGGCCTGGGCCGGCACCGCCAGCAGCACCGCGTCCGCCGCCGCCAATGCGGCGTCAAGATCCGTGGTCGCCTGGATCTCCGGCGCCGGCGGCTGGTCCGGCAGGTAGCGCGTGTTGCCGCGTCCGGCCATGATGTCGGCGACCAGACCGGCGTCGCGGGCCCACAGCCGGACCGCGTTGCCGGCACGCCGGGCGACGCAGGCCAGCGCCGTCCCCCAGGCGCCGGCGCCGATCACCGCGACGGTCAGACCGGGCATCGGAAACTCCTTAAACAGCGGAGCCCCCTCACCCCAACCCCTCTCCCCCCGGGGGAGAGGGGCTTTTGGTCCCTTCTCCCCAGAGGGGAGAAGGTGGCCCGAAGGGCCGGATGAGGGGGTTCGGGTATCCTTCGCACCATCCTACCCGCCCTGCGCCAGTGAGAAATTGAAGGCGATCGAGATACGGGTGCCGGTGCCGCGATAGGGCCGCACGCAATGGCTGAGCCATGCCGGGAACATCAGCATGGTGCCGGCCTGGGGCCGGATCAGCTCGGACGCGCCGATCGACAGCCCGCCGGGCACGTTCACCGCAAGGTGCGGCGCGTACATTGCCGGCGCAACGCCGCGCGGGTCCTGCAATTCGAACTCGCCGCCCAGCGCCGCATCGGCCCCGGCGCCGCCGTCGTCCACGTAATAGGCGCCCGACCAGTAGCTGCCGGGGTGGGTGTGGAACTCGTTGCCGTGATCGGGTCCGTTGACGTTGGCCCAGGCGTTCACGACCCATTGGACGCCCGCGGGCCGGCCGGTGCGGTCGCAGGTCAGGTGATCGGCCAGCTGGCGCGCCGTCGACAACAGCGCCGCACCGGCTTGGCCGCCCCATTCGGCGAAATCCCAGTCCGACTGCCAGCCGCCCCGGTTCGAATGGTCGGTCGATGGGATTGCGGCCATGCGCGCGCTGATCGTCTGGGCCAGGCGCTGGTTCAGATCGCCCGAGTCGGGCAGGCGCATGACCGCGACCGGGGTCGCGAAGTAGGGCCGGATCTCCACGTTGGCGGAGGGCTTCTGGTCTTTCGTATTCATCTGCACCCGTTCCCGGCCGTCCCAACCTTTGAAACTGTCATTCCAGCGCAGCGGTCTCGTCAAGCGGCCAGCGCGGCCGCGGCCGGAAATCGAACCCGTCGGCGCCGCCGCGCCGCAGCCGTTCGACACCGGCCCAGGCGATCATCACGGCATTGTCCGTGCACAAGGCCGGCGGCGGTGCGGCAAACCTGAAACCCGCCGCGGCCGCAGCGTCTTCCAGCACGGCGCGCACCGTCCTATTGGCGGCGACGCCGCCCGCCACGACCAGCGTTCGGCCTGGGCCGTGCGCCGCCCGGAAGCGATCCATCGCACGCGAGCACCGGTCCGCCAGCACGTCGGCTACCGCCGTCTGGAACGCCGCGGCAAGATCCGCCGCGTCGGCCGGCGGCAACGGATCGTACAGCCGTTCGACGGTCTTGCGCACCGCCGTCTTCAGTCCGGAAAAGGAAAAGTCGCAGTTGTCGCGGCCCTTCATGGGGCGCGGCAGCGCGAACCGCCCGGGTTCCGCCGCGTCGGCCGCGGCCCGCTCGACCTCGGATCCGCCGGGATAGCCCAGCCCCAACAGCTTGGCGGTCTTGTCGAACGCCTCGCCGACCGCATCGTCGACGGTGGTTCCGTACAAGCTGTAACGGCCGACCCCCTCCACCGCGACAAGCTGGCAATGGCCGCCGGAAACCAGCAACAGCAGGTACGGGAAGTCGCACCCGTCGGTCAGGCGCGCGGTCAGCGCATGGCCTTCCAGATGGTTGATCGCCAGGAACGGCAGCCCGCGCGCATAGGCGATCGCCTTGCCGGTCATGACGCCGACCATCACGCCGCCGATCAGACCGGGCCCGCCGGTGGCGGCAACGCCGTCCAGGTCGCCGAACCCGATGCCGGCCTGCTCCATTGCCCCGCCAATCAACCCGTCAAGGGTCTCCAAATGGCTGCGCGCAGCGATCTCGGGCACGATGCCGCCATAGGGCCGGTGTTCGTCCAGCTGGCTCAGCACAAGGTTGGCATGCACGGTTCGGTCGTCGCCGACGACGGCCGCCGCGGTTTCGTCGCAGGAGGTCTCGATTCCCAGAACCAGCATGACGCCGCGTTGTAGCGGCTGCGGCGATTGCCGCCAAGGGGCGCAAAGCCCTTCCGACAGCGGCGCACGCGCGCTACAACGCGGTCTATGACACGTCCGACGATCCGTATCGGCACCCGGGGGTCGCCGCTGGCCCTGGTCCAGGCCCGCATGGTGGAAACCCTGCTGCACCAAGCGCAGACGGACCTGGAAACCGAAATCGTCATCATCAAGACGACCGGCGACAAGGTGCGCGACCGGCCGCTGGCCGAGATCGGCGGCAAGGGGCTGTTCACGAAGGAGCTCGACGCCGCCCTGGTCGCGGGCGACATCTCCTGTGCCGTCCATTCGATGAAGGACATGGAGACCGCACTGGCCGACGGGATTGCGATCGGCGCGGTGCTGACCCGCGAGGACCCGCGCGACGCCTTTCTGTCGCCGGTTGCCGACGGCATCAACGACCTTCCCGAAGGTGCGGTGGTCGGCACCACGTCGCTCAGGCGCCAGGCGCAAATCCTGGACCGCCGTTCCGACCTGTCGGTGGTGACGTTCCGCGGCAATGTGGACACCCGCCTGAAAAAACTGGACGCCGGCGACGTGCAGGCGACCCTGCTGGCGATGGCGGGTCTCAACCGCCTGGGCCGAGACGACGTCGGCGCCGTGCCCCTGGAGCCCGACGAGATGCTGCCGGCCGCGGCCCAGGGGGCCGTCGCGGTGACGGTCAAGTCCGGCGACACCGCCATGGCGGAAACGGTCGCGGCGCTGGACCATGCGGTCACCAATCTTTGCGTGACCGCCGAACGCGCCTTTCTTGCCGTCCTGGACGGCACCTGCAAGACGCCGATTGCCGCCCTGGCCCAATTGGAGGGCGACGACCGCATCCGCCTGCGCGGCCTGGTCGCAACGCCCGACGGGACGGTCAAGCGGGTCGGAACCCGCACGGCGCCCGCCGCGGATATCGCCGACGCCGCGCGCGACCTTGGCGCGGAGCTGAAGGCGGCGATGGGCGACCGGATGCCGCGCTGAAGGGGACCGACCCGTGATCGACCGAATCTTCGATGGGATTCCCATGCCGTGACCAAGGCGCGCCGGCATATCCTGATCACGCGACCCAAGGAGGATGCCGCCGTGCTGGCGGCAGACCTACAGAAACGCGGCTTTACGCCGCTGATCGCGCCGATGCTCTCGATCAAGCCGATCACCGACGCCGAACTGGTGACCCGGGGAATCCAGGGCGTGCTGTTCACGTCGGCCAACGGGGTGCGCGCGTTCGCCGCGCGCAGCGACCGTCGCAGCGTAACGGTCTGGTGCGTCGGCGCGGCGACCGCGGCGACGGCGCGAGAGGCGGGCTTCCACGACATCCGCACCGCCGGCGGCAATGTCAAGGAGCTTGCCAAGCTGGTGATCGACAACGTCAAACCCGGCGATGGCGCCCTGTTGCACGCCGCCGGCAGCACGGTCGCGGGCGACCTGGCGGGGCTGCTGTCGAAGGCGGGCCTTACGGTCGTCCGCGCCACCCTTTACGAGGCCGTTCCGGCGACCGCGCTGCCCGAAGCGGCCGCCGAGGCCCTGGCCACGGGAACCGTCCGTGCGGTCCTGTTTTTTTCTCCCCGCACCGCTGACAGCTTTGTTAGGCTTCTCGAGGAGGCCGGGCTTGCGGACGCCTGCCGCGGCGTCGATGCGGTTTGCCTCAGCGAGGCAGTGGCGGAAACCGCGCGGCACCTTCGGTGGGCGAAAGTGGTCACGTCCGAACAACCGAATCAGCCCGCGCTGCTGGCGGCTTCCGACCTGGCCGTCAATCGACACAAAGGAGCACCATGAGCGACAGCGAGTCCCCGGAAACGCCAGCCGGCACCCCCCTCCCGGACGCCAATGCGGTCATCTCCGCCTTCGGCGGAATCAGGCCTATGGCGACCCAGATGGGCATTGCGGTCAGCACCGTGCAGGGCTGGAAAATGCGCAACGCCATCCCGGAGAACCGCTGGGCCGACGTGGAGGCGGCGGCACGCGCCCTGGGGATCGATCTGGCCTCTCTGGCCCACGCGCCCGCCGGCGGCAACGGCGCAACGGATGAAGAGGCGGAGCCGGCGGCGGAACCCGGCGCCCCGTCGGGCCCTGACAAAGGCGCTGCCGAAGAAGGCGAAGAAGAACCCGGCACCGCGCGCGAGCTGGCGCAGCCCGAGGCCCCGGCCGGCATGGATCTGCCGCCGCTGGACGAACGCCGCCGCGGCGGCGCGGTCGTTGCGTGGTCGGCCCTGCTGATCGGCCTGATCGCGCTGGTGGCGATCGTCGCCCGGCCGATCTGGGCGCCTTTCGTACAGCCGTTCGTGGAACCGGTCGTCGAGGCCTACCTACCGAAGATCGAGCCGACGGAACCGCCTGCGGCGGCGGTCTCCGCGGTGGGCGAGGCGGAAATCGCCGAGCTGGCGACCCGCGTCGGCGGCCTGGAGACCAAGATAGACAATCTGGTCCGTCTACAGGAGGACATCGCCCGGCTGGACACGCGCATCAAGGGCCTGGCGGACCGTCCGGCACCGGAGGGCGGCATCGCCGCGGAGGACATCGCGCCCCTGACCGAAAAGCTCGCTGCGATCGACGGCCGGCTTTCCGAGGCCGAGGCAAGGCTTGGAGACACCGTGTCGAACGCGGCGTTCTCCCAGCGCATGGGCGAGCTTGGCGAAAGCCTGAAGACCCTGTCCGACAGCATCGAAGCGGTGCGCGGGCTGGCGGCGAGCGCGGGCAGCGCGCTGGACTCGATCGAAAGCGACGTCACCGCGGTCAACGCGCGGCTCAACGACATCGCCAACCGGCCGGTCCAGTCCGGCGCCAGGGCCGCCGCGGTCGTGCTGGCGGTGGGCCAGCTCGAAGCCGCGGTGATGGCCGGCGCGCCGTACAAAGGTGCGCTGGACCATCTTGCCCGCCTGGTCGGCGACGATGCCGGATTTGCCGGACCCATGGCAGCGCTGTCAGGCCGCGCCAGCCAGGGGCTGCCCACCCGGACCGAACTGACACGGCAGTTTGCGCGCCTGGCGCCCGAGGCGACCCGGACCGCCAAGCTGGAGGCCGCGGAGGGCTGGCTGGATAAGACCATGGCCAGGGTCTCCGGCCTGGTGACCGTGCGCCGCGTCGATGGCGAGGCCACCGGGCCCGCCGCGCCGGTGACCATGGCGGAACGGGCGCTGGGCGAGGACGACCTTGCCGCGGCGGTCGCGGCGCTGAAGGGACTGGATGGACCGGTCGCCGCCTGGGTCGAAGATGCCGGCGCCCGCCTGGTGGCCGAACAGGCGCTTTCCACATTGCGCGGGCTGGCGATCGACCGGCTGAGCGCCGCCGAAGCGGAGCTTTCCGCGGAGGCCACCCAATGATGCGGCTGCTGATCGTCCTGCTGACCCTGATCGGCATTGCCGCGGCCACCGTCGGCGCGGTCTGGCTGGCGGAAAACCCGGGCGAGGTCTCCGTTCAGTGGCAGGGCTGGAACATCTCGGTTTCCGTGGGCGTGTTCGTCGGCCTGCTGATCGCGTTGTTCGCTCTGATCGCCATCTTCTGGCGGGTGCTGCGCGGCATCCTGACATCGCCGGGACGGCTGGTCGGCTACTACCGGCACCGCCGCCACGAGGCCGGAAACCTGGCCCTGTTGCAGGGCATGGCCGCGGTCGCCATCCAGGACCGGCGCGAGGCGCTGCGCCAGGCCAAGATCGCCCGGGACAAGCTGGTCGATCCGGTCCACGCGGCCCAGCTCTCGGCCCAGGCGGCGCTCTTGACCGGCGACCGCTCCACCGCCCGGCGGCATTTCGAGACCCTGTCGAACAAGCACCAGACCACGGTGGTCGGCCTGATGGGCCTGATGAGCCTTGCGCTGGAGGACGGCGACCGCAAGACGGCGCTGGCCCATGCCGAGCGGGCCTACCGGCTGCGGCCGGATCTGCAGTCGGTGGCCCAGCAGCTTCTGGACCTGCAGATCGCCGAGGGCAAGTGGGCCGACGCCGTGGGCGTGCTGCAGGAAGCCATGAAGGTGGGCACCATCGACAAGGCCGAGGGCCGCGGCCGCATGGCGGTGTTCCAGCTCATGCTGGCGGCCCAGGCGCGCGACGGCGGCGACGGGACGGCGGCGCTGGCCCATGCCAAGCGCGCCCACGCGGCCGATCCCTCGCTGGTCCCCGCGGTCATCGCCTATGCCCGCCAGCTCCGCCACGAGGGCAAGCAGCGCAAGGCCACCGGCCTGATCGAGCAGGCCTGGCGCAGCGCGCAGCACCCCGACCTGGCCCAGACCTATCTGGAACTGGCGCCGCCGGGCACGTCGAGCCTGGACCAGTTCAAGCGAATCCAGAAACTGGTCTCGAGCGAGCCGCTGGCACATGAAAGCCGCATCGCGCTGGCCCGCGCCGCGCTGGCCGCTGACCTGTGGGACGAGGCGCGCAGCCAGCTTGAAGTGCTGGCCGGGGACGAGCCGACGGCCACGGTCTGCCGCCTGATGGCGGACCTGGAGCTGGCCGAACACGGCGACAGCCGCAGCGCCGCCGACTGGCTGACCCGCGCCGCAACGGCGCCGGTGGACCCGGCCTGGGTGTGCGAACGCTGCGGCGCCGTCGCCCCCGACTGGGAGGCCCATTGCGGCAATTGCGGCGCCTTCGACACCATCGGCTGGCGCACCCCGCCGCGGGTGGTGCGGCTGGAACCGCATGGCGCGCTGCCGGCGGCGGAGAGCGAGACCGAGGAGCACGAACCGGCAGCGGTGCCGGCCCCGCAAGGCACCGCACCGCCGCCAATGGCTGCGGACGCGTAACGTAGTCACTGAGCACGGCAACAGCCACGCCCCGCTCCACCCACACGCATCTCTTGCAAAAAACGGGCGAAACCAATACAGTCCGCGCCGTTTCGGAGGGGCGAATCACTCTGTCGCCACCCCAAGGGCCGCCTTAGCTCAGTTGGTAGAGCATCGCATTCGTAATGCGGGGGTCGCGTGTTCGAGTCACGCAGGCGGCACCATTCTTCACGGAAATGGGCCGATCCCGAAGGACGGGCCTTTCGCCTCTGAAATGGCCGCAATCGCACGACGCCCGTGATGGCAATGGATCGTGAGCCCACGGGAACGGTGCGGGGTCAGGCTCATGCAGTCACGAGAACCGCAAGGACAGACGGGTCGCGGCATGCGGTTGTGAGGTGGCGGAACGGACCGCACCCTGACGCCGTATGTTGACTCGAGGCCGCATCGTAACCATTCGTTCTACGACACGTTCGGGCACGGGCCGTAAGCCATGAGCCAAGGCTTGCGAAGTTTAGTATGACTTCGCCTCACTCCATTGCCGCATCTCCGCAGCATTCGCTCTTCAGCAACAAGAGCAGCAATTGGCAGCCATCCCCCAATGGGCAATACCATTCTTGCCAATCAAGGTGCCCGCACCTGTGGCCGCGTTGAGCTTCAGCAACTCACCGGATGATGTCGCGCCATATAGGCCACAACAATAGAAAGCCAGTCCGTAAACCCCGGTAAATCCCGTATCGCCAATCAACGTGGCTGCACCGGTGTTGACATCAACTGTTGCGAGTTGGACTGTGCCGGCACTGTTGAGCGTGGCGTAGAAGTTGTCATTTTCATCGAATGACAAGTCTCCACTCGGCGTTAGGCCTGCCCCCAAACCGCCAACTAACGTGCCAGCTCCTGTCACCGGATTGATTGTGATCAACTGGCCGCCACCAGAGGCGTAGGCAAGGCCATAAATCTCTCCAGTCGACGCAACCGCAATTGAATTGGTTGAGCCGATCCCGATGCCGCCGATGACTACGCCAGCGGCGGTTCTCGGGTCGATACGCAGAAACTGCGAGAAAGTCGCCCCGTACAGCGTTGGCCCATGGAAAGCGATATCCGTTACCCGCGAAACTCCGATCGCTCCCACCAGCGATACGCTACCGGTGGCAGCATCCAAGGTGTACAGATTGCTTTGCGGATCTTCTACGTAGAGGCTCTTCTTCATCGTTCTCTCGTTTCAATGTGGTTATTTATCAATCGGAACATATTGAACAGAAAGCGACATTATTCTTGGTGTGTTGACTCTTATCGTTGCATGTTGGTCGATTAGCTTTTCGTAATAAGAACTTCCACGAAGACGCCTGTGGCCTACCATGTGGGTTGTGTGATTCCGACCCAAGGTTCAGGGCATGAATATTGCCATTGTGGTCATTATCCGATTTTCCAGAGATGACCTCTGGAACGGTCCTAACAATGAACCGGCCGACTGACCTTGAATGTGAGATTCCTCACATTCGTATCCGTTTTTATAAGCTTTTGCTCTCTCGGCCCGTTTTCGCTCGGTTCACCCGCAAGCGCGAAGTGCGTGGTCAGCGCTGCCATAATCGGTAGACGCCGAACCGACTTAGGGCGCGGCGGTGACGCATATCCCTGACGATCTTTGCTGGTCGAAATCCCTGTTGTCTTTATGCAGGCGGCAAAACCTGCACCGTCGCCCTGATTTCATGGCATCCCAACGCATTGGCAACGCGGGGGTCGCGTGTTCGAGTCACGCAGGCGGCACCACCTCCCCCCCTACTTCGCCGCTTCGCCGTCGACGTCCTCGACCTCGTCGTAGCCGGTGATCATCGCCTTGATCTGGGCCAGCACCGTGTGGCCCGTGGTGATGAAATAGAGGTGGACCACCAGGAAGAACGCCATCAGGAAGGCGGCGGCGGTGTGGGCCAGGGCGACCTGGCCCAGCGACAGTCCGTCCAGGCCCAGCGCGTCCCAGTTGCCGTAGAACAGCAACAGCAGGCCACTGCCCCAGATCAGCGGGTTGATCGCCAGCTTGACGCCCAGATAGGCCATCCGCTGCAGGGGATTGTGCTTTTGCTGGTGGGTGACCCGGAACGGGTGCGGGGCCGCGAGGAAGATGCCGGCAAGGTAATAGCGGAACATGGCGATCAGCGTGTCGCGGTCGGTGAGCGGCACGTATTGCTTCCATTCGCCGGTGGTGAAGTGCCAGAAGATGGCGAACACCCACAGGCCCATCAGCGCCCAGGCCATGGAAGTGTGCACCGTCACCGCCGTCTCGAACCCCAACAGCGCATAAAAGCCGTGGATCTCGAATCCGGTCAGCCCCATGCCGATGATCAGTGCCGCCTGGGCCCAGTGCCAGAAGCGCTCGAAGGCCGAGAAGACGTGGATCCGGACGAACCGGGTCATGTCGGCCTCCGCATGAAGAGAATGAAGCCGAGGCGCAACAGGCCGTGCAACAGCGCGCCGGCCAGCGCCAGGCCGAGCGGCGCAAGCCCGACCATGTCCAGCATCGGATTGCGGTTCCGGCCGGGGATATAGACGCCGTCGATCTTCGCCAGCCGGCCCTGCGGCGCATGGCAGTCGACACAGGCGAGCGCCCGGTCGGCGGGCGCCACCATGTGCGCCAGCGGCCAGACCATCTCGGTTTCGACGAAGCCCGGCGTGCCGCTGAACGCCAGGTCCAGCGCCGCGGTGCCGGCCTCCAGCGCCCGGTCCCATTTATAAGAGGTCCAGTAGGCGTCCCGGTCGCGGCCGTAAAGGTGCGGCGGCACCAGCGCGCCGTCGCCCTCGTCCAGCGGCGTTAGCGACCGCATGATCTTGACCGTGTAGATACGCGAGCCCGGATCGTCCGGCCCGCCGGCATAGCGGTTGATCGGAACCGGATTGTCCGGCCCCACGCCGTCGCCGGGCCGGGCAAAGACGACGTCGCCGTTGAACCAGATGTACTCCGGAACCAGGTTCTCGCCCCACTCGTAGCTGCCCTTCTGGGTTGCATAGACCACCCGGTCCAGATCGTCCTTCTTCACCGTCGCTCGGCCGCGGCGGTCGCGCTTGCCCGCAGTCGACCAGTCCCAGCGGGTCTTGGTCGGCTTGCCGCCCCGGGCCATGGCGGGGATGTGGCAGGTCTGACACGCAATGCGGTTGGTGTGGCGGTCGATCTGCCGGTCGTCGTGCGGCAACGTCCCGTGGCAGGACTGGCAGGTGCCGCGATTGCCGTTGATGGGATCGATCCCCTTCGGATCCTCCACCGTCAGGTCGTAGCGGCTGCCGGCGACCCGGTGGCTGCCCGAGCGGTGGCACTTCGCGCAGGAAAGATCCTCGCCCTGGGGCGACATATGAACGTCCAAGGCCTTCGGCGCGGTCACCAGCGAGCTGTCCAGGTCGCCGTGTTTGGCGCCGTCCGACCCGCCGCAACCGAAATGGCAGGCGCCGCAGGTCGCCCGGCTGGTCACCCGGCTGGTCGCCCCTACCTTGCGGGCGGCCTCGGCCAGGTCCAGCGGTTCGGTCTCGATGTCGGTTTTGCGCAGCCTTTCGTCGTGGCAGACGCCGCACGGCGCGCCGTCCTGGTGGAACCGCTCGAACACATAGCGACCCGTCGTGTCGTGGCAGACCATGCAGTCTACCGCCTCGGCATTCGCGAAATCGAACGTATCGTCGACCCAGCCGAAACCGATATGGCAGGTCGTACAGCCGGCCAGGTTGGTGCCGACGCCGCCGTAGAAGTTATTCAGGACGTGGCGCTTGCCCACCTTCTTGCCCGATGCGGGATCGTCGCGCGACCAGGTCCAGTGCAGGGTCGCATGCAACTGGGCGGGGGCCTGGTTGTGACACTCGATACAGGCCCTGGTGATGTCCTCGATGCCGTCGAACGGCCCCTTCAGCGCCTCGTACCTGCCGTGATCGGCCGTGGACTCCTCGGCCGCCGAGGCCGGCGCGCGAAGAAGAAGCGCCGCGGCCATCAGAACCTGGATCCAGACGGCGCGGCGCTTTGGTTTCATGCGGACTCCGGGTTCAAGGATCGTCGGCGATCGCCGGCTGAGATTATGGCCGGTTCGTGCCCGCGTTCGCCACCTCCACCTTGGTCGACAGATCGCCCAGCGAATCCTGCAAAAGCTGCAGCGCATAGAACGGATTATGCGTGTAGGCGCCGGGGTCCTTGGCGACGTACTGGTAGTTGTAGGCCGCGCGCAACAGCCGCGGGGTCCAGGTCTGGTAGCGGTTGGGATAGCGCCCTTCGCCCTCGTCGGCCTTGCCGTTGCCGTTGGTATCGTTGAAGAAGTACGGATAGTGGTGCGAGTCGTAGACGATCGGCTGGCCGGCAACCTCCTTGCCGTAGGCCATGATCGCCTTGTTCAGCTCCTCGTGCAGAACCGCGATCTCCGCGTCGATGCCCTCCTTGACGTCGCCGTCGCCGTCGTAATCCTTTTTCGAGGTGCGGATCTTCCTGAAGTCGTCCTTCTTCTCCAGCTCCTTGTGGCATTCCGTGCACCGGTCGACCGTCACCCGCAGGGTGTGGTTGTCGTGGCAGTCCGAACACAGGGTGGAGAACTCGTCGTGCACGTAGAGGCCGACGTATTTCTTGCCGTCGTACTCGTTGCCGCCCTGTACTTCGGTGCCGTAGCGGGTGGCCGCCGCGGCGCGGTAGTGGATGTTCAGGAACTTGAGCTTGTCGGATACGTCGTCGTCGCCGACGCCGGCCTCGCCGATCAGCTTGTTGACGCTGGGCGTCGACTGGCGGCCCTGATGGCACAGCATGCAGCGGCGGTCCGTCGTGGTCACCTCAAGGACGGCGCCCGACGGGAATTCGACCGAGGTCAGCTGCTTGATCGCCTTGTTGTGACAGGCCACGCAGGTGATGCCCTTGCCGACCAACGCCTCATTGTCCACCTTGCCTTCCTCGGTCCCGTCCAGACCCAGATAGTCGTGCAGGCCCGACGTCGCGTGGCATTTGGCACACGCGGTCGGGATGGCGCCGTCGTCGTTCCAGTGTGTGAACGCCTCCTTGTGGACCCAGGCGTGCGGCGAGGACGCCCATTCGGCGGCGAACGGAATTTCCAGCGGCGCCGACTGCGCGGCGGCCTGTTGCGACCCGAACAGACAAACGACGGCCGCGATCAGCGACAAGATCGTGCGAACGGAAACCGATGCCATGATAAGTCCTCCCCCTGAACTCTTGCGGATTTCGAGGATCGCAAACACAAACCCCGGACAGTGTAGCGTGCCCGCGCAGGATGCGTCCTGACCTGAGTCAGTCGCGGGAACGGCCACGCCAGGTTCGTCCCGCCGGCGCCGAGCCGAGGTGCTGCCGGAAAGGGCATGCCCTTACTTCTTGTTTCCCACTTTTGCGTACGCAGGCCGCACCACCTCCCGGAATGACGCTTGCTTCAGCGGATCGTCACCGACCTGATCCTCCAGGAGCCGCCAACATAGCTCCAGGACCAAACATCATCGGCCCAGCAGCTGCTGCAGTTCCTGAGCCCGACCCAAACAAATACCCAGATGCCTGGCGGATAGCCCTGCTGCGAAATCAGGTGCGCCCATGTACGTTCGCCCTGGGGCCAGAAGCTTGCGTTCCATTCACCGAATGCATAGCCGTACCGATAAAAATAGGAAACGCGGCAAAGACTTCGGTCGCCGCCGATCCTCATGGTGATGTATTGATTCTGGGTCGTATCCGAGTCGGACGAGCCGCTCCTGTCGTGAAGCCGGATGAGATGGTCACTGTAGCGCACCTCCGCCTCGACGTACGCCTCGATCGGGCCACCGCGACCCGTCTTAAACCAGAAGCCCCTCTCCGTATTGTATTTCCCATATCCCCAATCGTCGTCGCCATGCGAATACCAATCGTTCTTCAGACTTACGGAGTTTTGGACCCGTGTCTGGAAGCTATGGCTCTCATCGTCCCGCCCGAAGCTATGTCTCTCGTCGTCCCACCCTTCGAATCCGGAACCACTCCACGAGTATGACCAGCTCCAACCGCGAAACGGCGGTTCAACGCGAGTCCAGGGGTTAGTTTTGCCTAGACGAACCGCCTTCGGAACTTTCGAAACCAGCAGCGGCTCTTGAACTTCGACGCCGGCGGGAACGCCTCCTCGATCGGCGCGGGCGAAGCGCTTGCGATAGCGTGTGGAGATCTTCTTGATCGCAGCCTCGTCGATTCCGAGTCTCTTCAGATAGGCGCTGACCTTCATCCGTCGTCTGTCCTGCAGCTTCTTCTTCGCCTCGTCGGACAGCTCCGGACCCGTCGGGTACTTCAGTTCCTGAACCAGTCTTTCATCTTCCTTCGCAACATACTTGTGGAACTGTCGGTACTTCTACGTTCCGAACAGCCGCTCCACCTCACCGATATGCTGGTCGTGGAGCGCCTCGAACTTTTGCGAGTCCCGCGCCAGCGCCACGGCTTCCTTGTGGGCGTCGAGGTGCCATTCGCCCACGGTCATCTGGAAAGCCTGCGGCGACAACTGGTCATTCGGCGGGACATAGCACCCGGAATCCGATCCTGAGCTGCTCATCATGTCTCTCCCCTGGCCGAAAACACGGAGCTCATCGGAAACGGACTGTCCTTTGAGCGACACCGGAAGACTTGGACCAGATCGAATTGACTTGCATTAACCTGCAACAGGTGGTGACGCGTACTGCGCCATCGCTATCCCACTGCTTCACCGTCGATGTTCGGCCAGGTTCCGCACGGACATGTGCGCCCGTTTACGGCTTGTTTACCACCTCTTGCGTATGGAGGCGTGATCAGACATCGCCGGCGACGTGCGAACCGGGCGCCGGTCTTCAGCGTCAAACACGAAGGGAAAACCATGACAGTCACGAAGACTCAGCTTGCTGACGCCTATTCCGCGGCCCTGACCAAGAAACTCGGCAAGGAGTGGGAATACAAGTTCAGCCGCAAGGACGCGAACCAGCTCCTCGACGCCCTGTGGCCGGTGGTCTCCGACCTGGCCCTGAAGGACACCAGGAAGGCCACGCCGGGCAGCGTGCCGCTGGGTCCGCTGGGCCGCCTGAAGATGCGCTACAAGGGGGCCACCAAGGCCCGCAAGGGAACCAATCCCTTCACCGGCGAGCCGATGATGTTCAAGGCCAAGCCCGCGACCCTGCAGCCGCGCTTCACCGCCGCCAAGATGCTGAAGGACGAGGCGGCCAAGTACTCCCGGTCGAAGCTCAAGTAAGCCACCCAAACGCCAGGACCGGCCGGATCACCGGCCGGCGATGGAAGCAGATCTGACCCCGGCTCCGGCCGGGGTCATTTCTTTTCCGACTAGAGCATTATCGACTTGGTCAGAGTCGTTACTGTTCCAGGGCGCGACTTTTGTTTCCTTCTCCCCATAGGGGAGAAGGGAACCATCATCGCAGCACCGCGCCGTCACGAACTTTCATCCTGAGCTCTGTCGAAGGACATCTGGCTGCAACCGCTTCGGCGGTTCGACCCAAACCGATCACGTTCTAGGGTGTGCGCGACAACGGATTGAAACAGGCCGCAGCGTGGCCGGCGCCGACAGCATCGAATTCCGGCATTTCGGTTCCACAGCGTTCCAGCCTGCGCGCAGCGCGGCGCGAAGGCGCAGCCCGGCGGCGGCGCCAGCGGATCGGGCAGTTCCGCGGCCTGACCTTCCGCCCGCACCTGGCGTTTGCCGGGCACCGGCGCGCTGTCGAACAGCAGGCGCGAATAGGGGTGCCTGGCCGCGGCCAGGAGCTGTTCGGACGTGGCCCGTTCGACGACCCGGCCGAAATACATCACCGCCACCCGGTCGCTGACCGCTTCGACCACCGCCAGGTCGTGGCTGATGAAGACGTAGGTCAGGTTGAAGCGCCGTTTCAGCTCGTCCAGCAGCGCCAGCACCTGCGCCTGCACCGAGACATCCAGCGCGGAGACCGGCTCGTCCAGCACCAGCAGTTGCGGCTCGGCGGCAAGCGCCCGGGCGATGCCGATGCGCTGCGCCTGGCCGCCGGAAAACTCGTGCGGATAGCGGTCCAGGAACTCGGGCCTGAGTTTCACGTCGTCCATCAGCGCACGCATCCGCGTCTCCGCCTCCGCGCCGACGAGCCCGCGCAGGTGGCCCAGCGGCGCCGACAGAATCTGCCGGATCGTCTTGCGCGGGTTCAGCGAGCTGATCGGGTCCTGAAAGACGTACTGGACCTGCCGGGCGAGGACCGAAAGGCTATGCCGTCCCGGCCCGAACAAGGCCTCGCCGCCCAGCCGGATGCGCCCCTCGGTCGGCCGGTCCAGCCCGACCAGAAGGCGGGCCAGCGTGGACTTGCCGCAACCGGACTCGCCGACGACGCCTAAGGTCTCGCCGCGGACGACCTGGAGCGAGACGCCGCGCACCGCATGCACGGCGGGCTTGGCGCGCCCCGCCCAGGTCCGGCCGCCGCCGAAAGTGCGGACCACGCCTTCGGCCTCCAGGAGGATCTCGTTCATGCCGGTTCTGCCTTGTCGGTCAGCGGCTTCACGCACCGGACCGCGCGTGTCGCGCCGAAAGACGCGAGCGCAATATCGCCGCGTCGGCACGTCTGATCGGCGAGAGTGCATCGGTCGGCGAAGGCGCAGCCGTCGGGCAGCCGGTTCAGGGCCGGCGGCAGGCCCTGGATGGCCTCCAGCCGGTGAGCGCGGTCGCCCAGCCTGGGCACGCAGGCGATCAGACGGCGCGTATAGGGATGGGCCGGGCGCGACAGCACGTCGTCGACCGGACCCAACTCGACGATGCGGCCCGCATACATCACCGCCACGCGGTCGCAGATCTCCGAGACCACGCCGAAATCGTGGGTGATGAACAGCAGGGCTGCGGCGTGGTCCCGGCGCAGGTCGTTCATCAGGTTCAGGATCTGCGCCTGGACCGTCACATCCAGCGCGGTCGTCGGCTCGTCGGCGACGACTACGTCGGGACCGTTGGCCAGCGCCATGGCGATGCCGACCCGCTGGCGCATGCCGCCCGAAAGCTGGTGCGGCAGCGCGTGGGCGCGGCGCGCCGGATTGGGGATGCGGACCTGTCCCAGGATCTCGACCGCCCTGTCCCAGGCCTGCCGGTACGGCATGGGCCGGTGGGACAACAGCGCCTCGGCGACCTGGTCGCCGACGGAAAACAGCGGATGCAGCGTCGACAGCGGATCCTGGAACACATAGGCGATGCGGTCGCCGCGCACCCGGCGCAGGGACTCCGCATCCGCCGACAGCAGGTCGCGGCCCTGGAAAAGGACTCGCCCGCCTTCGATCCGGCCGGGCGGCGAGGCGACGAGGCCGACCATGGAAAGCGCCGTCACCGACTTGCCGGACCCGGATTCGCCGACCAGGCCCAGGCACTCGCGCGGTTGCAGCGTGAAGGCGACGTCCTCGACCGCCTTGTAGACCTGGTCGCCGAACCGAAAGCGCGTCTTCAGGCCCTGCACCGCCAGCACGCCGGCAGAGTCCGCCGGGCCCGGTGCGCTGGCGGAGTCTTCGTCACGGTCGATCTCGGTCACCGGCGCCGGCCGCGCCAGGGCGCCGGCGCGCAGCCGCGGGTCCAGCACGTCGCGAATTCCGTCGCCCAGCAGATTGATGCTCATCACGATGACGAAGATCATCACCCCCGGAATGGTCGAGACGTGCGGCGCTGTGATCAGCAGCTTGCGCCCTTCGCCCAGCATCGAGCCCAGGTCGGCCTGGGGCGGCTGCGCGCCCAGTCCCAGGAAGGACAAGCCCGCGGTCTCCAGGATCATCCAGCCGATGGTGGTCGACATGGTGATGACGATCACCGGCATGACGTTGGGCAGGATCTCGGCGGCCAGGATCGAAAGGCTGTTCTTGCCCGACAGACGGGCGGCGTCGACGAACTCCCGGTGCGCCAGCCCCACGGTGACGCCACGGATGTTCCGGGCGAAGAAGGGGATATTGACGATCGCGATCGCATAAAGCGCGTTCATCAGGCCGGGGCCCAGCACCGCGACGATCGCCAGCGCCAGCAGGATGTACGGAAACGCCATCAGCATGTCGATGCCGCGCATCAGGAGATTGTCGGTCCGCCCGCCGAAAAACCCCGAGACGATCCCGATGGCAGACCCCACCAGGGCGGCCACCAGACTCGCGGAGACCCCGACCACAAGGCTGACACGCATGCCCCACATCAGGCGGGAAAGAATGTCCCGGCCAAGATGGTCGGTTCCCAGCAGATGCCCGTCGGCCAGCGGCCGCAACAGCCGGTTTGCCGGCGCGGTGACGTCCGGGTCAGGCAGCGGCAGCAATGGTGTCGCAAGGGCCACCAGGACAACAAGACCGAGGATCACGGCCCCCGCGGCGGCCATATGATTGCGGGCCAGCAAACCCAGAGACGACGGGCGGCCCTCGTCGGACGGCGCGAAAATCCGGCGGATTGAGGCGAGCATCGGCGCGGCGCCCTCAGGCCTGGACCCGCGGGTCGAGCACGTGTTGAACCACGTCGGCCAACAGGTTGAACAGCACGTAGCTGGCCGCGACCACCAGCACGCCGCCTTGCACCAACAGCATGTCGCGGGTTGAAATCGCCTGCACCAGCATGCGGCCGATGCCGGGCCACTGGAACACCGTCTCGATGTAGACCGCGCCGCCCAGCACGAACCCCGCCTGCACGCCGATCACAGGCACGATGCCGACCAGCGCGGCTTTGAAGGCATGCCGGCCGATCACCCGGCGCTCGCGCACGCCCTTGGCGCGGGCAGTTCGGATATAGTTCTGGCGCAGCACCTCCAACATGCTCGAGCGGGTCAGCCGCGCGATGACGCCGGTCGCCACCACCGACAGCGTGACTGCCGGCAGCAGCAGATGCTTCAGAAGATCGGGCAGATCGCCGCCGCCATAGATCGCATACATGCCGCTGGCCGGCAGCCAGCGCAGCTCGACCGCGAACAACAGGATCAGCAAAAGGCCCAACCAGAAGGACGGCACCGAGATACCGATCAGAACGAAGAACGTCACGAACTTGTCCGCCCATCCGTACTGGCGGACCGCCGAAACGATCCCCGCCAACAGCCCGAACAGGGAACACATAACCAGCGATGCGCCGGCGAGGATCAGCGTCGCGCCGAAACGCTCCAGCACCTCGTCGGCGACGGGCCGGTTGAGGCTGTAGGAACGCCCCAGATCCCCCTGCAGCAGGTTGCCGAGCCAGATCAGGTATTGCTCGACCAGCGACCGGTCCAGGCCGAGCTGACGGTTCAGCCGTTCGACGTTTTCCGGCGTCGCGTAGGCGCCGAGTATGGCCGTCGCCGGATCGCCGGGGATCATCGCCATGATCAGGAAGACGATGACCGTCAGCCCGAACAGAACCGGCACGGTCGTCAGCAGCCGCTTCAGGATGTAGGCATGCATGACTCCGGCCGCCGGACGCCTAGATCCGCGCCGTTGCCGGCGGCCGGGGCGGCGACGGGCGCCGCCCCGATTTCATCGACACGGCGCGTCCTCAGTTCTTGGCGACGTCGCGCAACAACAGGAAGAAGGACGGCTCCAGCCTGAAGTTCTCCACCCGATTGCTGGATACGGCGTTCTGCTTCCAGTTCGCGATGAAGGCCCACGGCGCGTCCTCGTACACGATTTCCTGCATTTCCTTGTACAGCTTCGCCCGTTCCGCCTGGTCGGTCGCCCGGCGGGCGCCGTCCAGCAGCCGGTCCACTTCCGGATTGGAGTAGTAGCCGGAATTGAACCCGCCCTTGTCGGGCCATGCCTCGGTGCACAGCGCGAGATAGGGCAGCGTGTCAGGATCGTTGGTCATCCAGGCCATCTCCGCCATGTCGGCCTTGCCTTCCAGTCCCGGATTGACCTTGCCCAGGAAGGTGTTCCACTCGTAGGTCTCGATCTCGACCTCCAGCCCGACCTTGGCCAGATCCGCCTGGATCGCCACCCCCATGGGCACCGGATCCAGCATGCCGGAGCCGCCTTCGGTCACGTAGAAGGTCAGCTTGGCGCCTTCGTGGCCCGCCGCCTTGATCAGTTCCCTGGCCTTTTCCGGATCGTGCGGATAGGGCTGCAGCGCATCGTTATAGGCCCAGGCGAACGCCGGCGGGGTCGGTCCGCTGGCCACCCGCGCGGTTCCCTGCAACACGTTCTCCACCAGCGCCTTCTTGTCGATGGCGTAGTTCACCGCCTGGCGCACCCGCTTGTCCGCGAACGGTCCTTCCTTGGCGTTCAGGATCAGGAACCAGACGTGCGGCCCGGCCTGCTCGTGGACCGCAAAGGCCGCATCGTCGCGGAACTGGACCACGTTGTCGGGAGGAACTTCCACCATCAGATCGATGCCGCCGGCCAGCATCTCGGCGACCCGCGTGTTGGCATCGGTGATCGGCCTGTAGACCACGGCCTCCAGGCTTGGTGCGCCGCCCCAGTGGCTGTCGTTCCGGGTCACCACGACCTTGGCGTTGCTCTCCCACTCGGCGAACAGGAACGGCCCGGTGCCCGACGGGTTGCGGCCGAAATCCTTGCCGTGTTTCTGGACCGCGGCCGGCGAAACGATCAAACCGGTCGGATAGGCGAGATTGGACAGGAACGGCGCGTATGGCGCGTTCAGCATGAACCGCACCGTCCCGGCATCGACCGCCTCGACATTTTCCACGGCGCCGAAGAAGAACGACAGCGGGAAGGGTCCGGTGTCGTGATAGGGATGGTTCTCATCCAGCATGCGGTCGAAATTGAACTTCACCGCTGCGGCGTCGAAGGCCGAGCCGTCGTGAAACGTAACGCCCTGGCGCAGCTTGAAGGTGTAGACCGTGCCGTCGTCGCTGATCTCCCAGCTTTCCGCCAAGGCCGGCTCGACCTCCAGGGTTCCGCTCTTATAGCGGACCAGGCCGTCATAGATGTTCATGAGGATGCGAAAGTCGTTGACCGCGGTCACGGCGTGCGGGTCCAGCGACTTCGGCTCGGCGATCTGGCCGGCGACCAGCACGTTGGGCGGCGTCTGCGCCACAGCCGGTTGAATTCCTAGGGTTGCAGCCGCAATGGCCATCAGACCGGCGGCTGCGACGCACAAGCGTTTCATCGTTTTTGCCTCCCGTTCGGGTGCGGTGACCAAGCTCTCGCACCGCTGAAAGAGCCTAGCACGCGGCTTTTCAGTTTGGATACAGCCGGGCACAGGCCGGCTTGGCGCAACTAAAGGTCTTGCTATTTGAGGCATTTATGCGCATATGTGCTGGGTGATGGCTCCACGGCCTTTCCGGTGAGGCCTTTTTCGCTGCGCGGAAGAGAATTTCCCCTAGGTCATTGTGAGAACTCTCGCCCCGGATGAAACGGACTTTGTCCGGGCATTTCAGCAACTTCGGAACCAAGGCAATGACAACTGGCACGGTTAAATTCTTCAACACCACCAAGGGCTACGGATTCATCGCTCCGGACGACGGCTCGAAAGACGTGTTCGTTCATATCTCGGCGGTTGAGGCTTCCGGCATGGCCGGGCTGCAGGAAGGACAGAAGGTCAACTTCGAGATCGAGCCCGACGCCCGCGGCCCCAAGGCCGTCAATCTTCAAGAGGCCTAACGCCTCTAAATAAGGGGGCCTTCGGCCCCCGAACGAGTTTCCCTCGTACGCGCAAGACGCTTCCCACGGACGCGGTCCGTCGGGGGAAACCTCTTTTTTTCCGATTGTTTCCAGATGCGCGTGGAAACGGTTCCACAGCGCGTTCCGCACCGGCGCGACCGCACAAGGCCACCGCTGTGCCTGCATGCGCAGAAAGATCAAGACTTTGAGTTACGTTACCAGTTTTTCCGAGCTCGGCGTCGCCGAGCCCCTTTGCCGCGCGCTCGCGGCCAAGAATTACATCCAGCCCGCCCCCATTCAGATCCGCGCGATACCGCTGCTGTTACAGGGGCGCGACGTTCTCGGCTGCGCCCAGACCGGCACCGGCAAGACGGCGGCATTCGCGGTGCCCGTGCTGCAAATGCTGCACGGCCCTCACCGCCACCGCACGCCGCGGGCGCTGGTGCTGGCGCCGACCCGCGAACTGGCGATCCAGATCGCAGACGGCTTCAAGGCGTACGGCGCGAACACCAGGCTGCGGCCGGCGGTGATCTTCGGCGGCGTGCCCCAGCGCCGCCAGGTCGATGCGTTGCGCCGCGGCGCCGACATCATCGTCGCGACCCCCGGCCGGCTGCTGGATCTCATGAACCAGGGCCATGTGGCGCTGGACGACATCCAACACCTGGTGCTGGACGAGGCGGACCGCATGCTGGACATGGGCTTCATCCGGGACGTCCGGAAGATCGTCTCGGCGCTGCCGCACCGGCGCCAGTCGCTGCTGTTCTCGGCCACGATGCCGGCGGAAGTGGCGAAGCTGGCTGCAGATATCCTGCACAAGCCCACCCGCATCGACATCGCGCCGCAAACGGTTGCGGTGGAAGCGATCCGGCAGAGCGTCCATTTCGTCGAGACGCGTGCCAAATCCGGCCTGTTGCGGGATCTCATCGCCGACATGGACGCATCGCGGGTGATCGTCTTCACCCGCACCAAACACCGCGCCAACAAGGTCGCGGATCACCTCGACAGGGCCGGCATCACGGCCGAGGCGATCCACGGCAACAAGTCCCAAGGCGCACGCCAGCGCGCCCTGGAACGGTTCCGTACCGGAACGGTCGGCGTCCTGGTGGCGACGGACATCGCCGCCCGCGGCATCGACGTCGCCGGCGTGACGCATGTCATCAATTACGAGCTGCCGAACGAGCCGGAAAGCTACGTGCACCGGATCGGCCGGACCGCCCGCGCCGGCGCAGACGGCGCGGCGCTGTCGTTGTGCGACGCCAGCGAGTACGCTTACCTGCGCGACATCGAGGCGCTGATCCGGATGCCGATCGCCGTCGACGGCGGCGAGCGGCCATCGCACGCGGGCCGGGCCAAACCGGCCCGTAAGGGGGGCGGGCGTCCCCCGCGCCAGCGGAACCGCCGGCGCCGCAATGGCAGGGGCGCGGCAAGCGCCGTGCGAGCCTGACCGTCAAACAAACCGGAGAAAGCCGTGGCCCGTAAAACCAACTACAGCTTCGAAAAACGCCAACGCGAGATCCAGAAGAAGGCCGACAAGGCCGCCAAGGCCGAAGCCAAGCGACAGCTGGCCGAGGCCCGCAAGGAAGAGAAGACGGCGCAGGAGACCGACTCAGGGGCGCAGGGCCCGGGTTCAGAAGATCCCGGACTCTAGGCCCGCGGCGGCCAGCGTCCCCAGTTCCTCGCACTCGTCCGCAAACCGGTCCTGCCAGGCGCCGCGGCACAACAGCGGTTCCCTGATCGCGCGCCAGCGCAGGCCTGACACGATCGTCTCCACCCCACGGCGCGTGCCGGTGCCGTCGTGGCCGGCGCGGATATAAAGCGCGCAAGGCAGGCCCTGCTTCTCCTCCAGGCAGGGATAATAGATGCGGTCGAAGAGGTCCTTCATCGCCCCGCTCATGTAGCCAAGGTTCTCGGTCGTTCCCAGGACGATCGCGTCGGCTTGCAAAACGTCCTCCGGACCGGCCTCCAGCGGTGGCCTGGCCGTCACCGAAACACCCTCGATTTCCGGGGCCCGCGCGCCGGCCAGCACGGCGTCCCGCATGGCCCGGGTGTTGTCCGAGGGCGCGTAGGCGACAATCAGAAGTTGTTTCGGTTCCATCCATTCATTCCAACGCAATTCCGGCACTTTATCGCAACCCGGACGGTGCTGCGACGCCTGTGCGGGCCGAAGGGGCTCCGAGCGTCAATGACTCATTAACGAGTTTCGTTAGCCGGATCGAAACCCGTTCCGTGCGGATTTCGGTCCAGAGAGAACACACGGGTATGTAAGAGCCGTCGAATCGGCCATTAAATCCGGAGAACCCGAGGGGATCGCCGGAAAATACCCTGGGAGCGAGAGTACGGATCATGACCAGAGCAATAGCGGCAGGCCTGTTTCTGTTTGCAGGGCTTTTGTGCAGCATCGGCAGCCTTCAGGCCGCCGACAAAGACCCGGCCAACGCGGTCCGGATCGTCCGCCTGGCGCTTGCCGACGGCAACATAGTCGGGCCGGACGTCAGGTCTGCCAGCGGTATTGGCTGGATTCGAATCGACCAGGGGGAGACCATCGAACTCAACTGGACCAGCGACGAGCACGTTTCGGTGCACCTCAATGGCTTTGACAAGGCCGTCCGGCTGCCGAAAGGCACGAAGTCCAAGATGCGGGTCAGGGCCAAGAAGCCGGGACGTTTTCCGGTGGTCATCAAGACGCTGGTCAGCGAGGTTCAGAAGGACGCCAAAAAAGGCAAGGCCGTCCAGCCCTCCAAGAACCGCATGCTGTTCTACCTGGACGTCCGACCGCGGCAGACCGCATCGCAGTAACGCCGTGCGGCGGCCCGGATCAGACCTCCGGGCCGCGCAACTCCTTGAACGTCTCCATCAGGTGGTCGACGAAGAGCCGGACCTTGGCCGACAGGTGCCGGCTGTGCGGGTACAGCGCATAGACGCTGCGGTCGTAGGCGTCGTGCTGCCCGAACAGGCGCACCAGCCGGCCGGCGGCCAGGTCTTCGCGCACCGTCGAGTATAGACACACACCCACGCCAAGGCCGCGGCGCACCAGCGTCGCCGTCGCGCGCGCCGTATTCACGGTGGCGCGCGCCCGCACTGTGACCGAGACGGACGCCCCGTCGATCTTGAACTGCCACTGACCTGTCGGACTTATGGCCGCGTTGACGATGCAGTCGTGCCGGACTAACGCCCGGGGCGTCGCCGGCGTTCCGGCCGCGGCCAGGTATTCGGGCGCGGCGCAGACGATGAACGGGTAGGCGGCGATGCGGCGCGCGATCATCGCCGAATCCTCCAGTGCCGCCAAACGGATCGCCAGATCGAACCCCTCGCCGACGACGTCGACCTGTCGTTCGTCCAGCACCAGGTCCACGACGATTTCGGGGTAGCGGGCCATGAAGTCGGCGATCGCGTCGACCAGCATGTCCTCGCCGAAGGCGCGCGCCGCAGCCACCCGCAGGACGCCCCGCGGCGCGCCGTGCTGGTTCGACACGGCCTCTTCCAGCTCGTCGATCTCACCCAGGATCCGGGTGCAGCGCTCGTAATAGGCCGTTCCCACCTCGGTGGCGTTCAGCCGCCGCGTCGTCCGGTTGATCAGCCGGGCGCCAAGCCGTTCCTCAAGCTGCGCCACGTATTTGCTGGTCAGCGCCTTGGACATGCCCAGCCGGCGCGCGGCGGCGGAAAAGCTGCCGGTTTCCATCACCGCCGCGAAAACGCGCATGCCGTCGATGGTATCCATGGCCTACTGTCAACGTCTCGTTGACGATCTTATCGGACTTGCGTGGATTATCAACACTTTCTGCCGGCGCCATATTGCCTGACATCGAACGGACGCACGGCGTCCCCACCCGAACCGGAGACAAAACCGATGATCAGACTTCACCGCCACCCCCTTTCGGGGCATTCCCACCGGGTCGAGCTGTTCCTGTCGCTGATCGGCCAGCCCTTCGAAACCGTCGATGTGGACCTGCTGAACGGCGCGCACAAGCAGCCGCCGTTTCTTGCGCTCAACCCGTTCGGGCAGGTTCCTGTGATCGAGGACGGTGATGTGGTCGTCAGCGATTCCAACGCCATCCTGGTCTACCTGGCGCATAAATCCGCCGACGAAAGCTGGCTGCCCCACGACCCCGAAACCGCCGCCGCCGTTCAGCGCTGGCTCTCGGTTGCCACCGGCGAGATCAATGCCGGCCCCGGCGCCGCCCGACTGGTAACCGTGTTCGGCGCCGGGCTGGACCACGATCGGGCGAAGTCCATCGCAACGGCCCTGTTCGATGCGCTGGAGGCGCACCTGGACGGACGCGCGTTCCTGGTCGGCGACGGTGCCACGATCGCCGATGTGGCAGGCTACAGCTACATCGCGCACGCACCGGAGGGCGGCGTGTCGCTGCAGCCCTATCCCAACATCCGCGCCTGGCTGAACCGGATCGAAGCCCTGCCGGGTTTCGTTCCCATGCAGGCGACAAAGGCCGGACTGGCGGCCTGACCGCCGGGGCGCGGCGGGTGCCAGGCGGCCCGCCGCGGCCGGGCGCAGGCGTTCGAAAGGAGAGAGAAGATGGACCAGGTTGCAGACCGGTTGACGGCATCGCCCTTTCACCACGGCGAGCGCGCCATACAGGAACGGCTGGGCGTCGCCGAACAGGTCGAGGATCTGGGCCGGCGCATGATCCGCGACCACATGCCGGACCAGCACCGCGATTTCTACGCCGCATTGCCCTTCCTGTTCGTCGGCAGCGTCGACGCGGAGGGCCGCCCCTGGGCCTCGGTCGTTGCCGGCGCCCCGGGGTTCGTCTCGTCGCCCGACGCCAACACGCTGACGCTTGCGGCGCATCCGCATCCGGCCGACCCGCTGGCCCAAAACATCGTCCCCGGCGCGCCGCTGGGTCTTCTGGGTCTGGATTTCGCGACCCGAAGGCGCAACCGCATGAACGGCGCGATCGCCGGCTTAACCGTGAACGGCTTCACCATCACCGTCGACCAGAGTTTCGGCAACTGCCCGCAATACATCCAGGCCCGGACGGTGGAGCCGGTCGCGCCGGATGCGGTCGAAACCGCGCCGGAACGCATCGTCCGATCGGCGCGGCTGGAGACGGCCCAGCGGGCGATCATCGCCGCAGCGGACACGTTCTTCATCGCCACCCATTTCGCCGAGGGCGAGGACACGCCGACGCATGGCGCAGACGTCTCGCGCCGCGGCGGCAAGCCGGGTTTCGTGCGGATCGAGGACGACGGAACCCTATCCTGGCCCGACCTCCACGGCAACAACCACTTCAACACCCTGGGCAATATCCTGGTGAACCCGCGCGCGGGCCTCCTGTTCATCGATTTCGAAAGCCGCGATCTCCTGTTCCTGACGGGCACGGCCGAAATCGTCTGGGACGGGCCGGAGGTCGAGGCCTTCGAAGGGGCCGACCGCATCGTGCGCTTTCGGCTGGACCAGGCGATCCATGCGCCCGCCGCCCTGCCGGTCCGTTGGCGTTTCGAAGGCAATTCGCCAATCCTGTCCCGCACCGGCACATGGCAGACGACGGAGGCCGCCGTCGCGGCGGAGACGGCGCTTAATGCCAAGCGCACCCTGATCGTCGAAAAGATCGTCGAGGAGAGTGAGACCATCCGCTCGTTCTATCTGGCGCCCGCCGACGGCAAACCGCTGCCGGCCTATCGGCCTGGCCAGTTCCTGCCGCTGTCGGTCGACCTGCCGGGCAGCGACGAAACCGTGTTGAGGACCTATACCCTGTCCGACGCGCCGGGCGGCGCGAGCTACCGCATCTCGGTCAAGCGGGAAACCGACGGCTTCGTCGCGGCGCATCTGCACGAGAACGTCGAAGCCGGCAGCCGGCTCAACGCCGCGGCGCCGCGCGGCAGCTTCACGCTTGCCCCGGGCGACCGGCCGGTGGTGCTTCTGTCCGCCGGTGTCGGCATCACCCCGATGGTGGCGATGCTGAACCAGATCGTCGCGGACGGCGCGGGCCGGCCGGTGTGGTTCGTGCACGGCACGCGCAACGGCCGCGAACACGCATTCGGTCCGCATGTGCGCGACCTCGCCGAACGGGTCGACGGCGTCACCGCGCATGTCCGCTACAGCCGGCCCGACGCGCAGGATCGACCGGGCGTCGACTTCGACAGCACGGGCCACGTGGACGTCGATCTCCTGCGCAGCCTGTTGCCGTTCGGCGACTACGACTTCTATCTGTGCGGTCCGGGGGCGTTCATGCAGACCCTGTATCGCGTGCTGCGCGGGCTCAACGTGGCCGAGGACAGGATCCATTACGAGTTCTTCGGTCCGGCGACGGTCCTGAAGGACCCCGACGATGCCGTGACGCCGGTCGCCGACACCGAGGCCGCACCGGTCGCCGTGCGTTTTGACCGCGCCGACAAGACCGCCGACTGGAAATCGTCCAGCGGTTCGCTGTTGGACCTGGCCGAGGCCGAAGGCCTGACGCCGGCCTATAGTTGCCGGTCCGGTATCTGCGGCACTTGTGCGGTGGGCGTGGTTTCCGGCGCCGTCGACTATGTCGAAGAACCGCTGGCGACGCCGGAACCGGGGCAGGCGCTGATCTGCTGCGCCACGCCGCGTGAAGGGCTGGTGCTGGATCTGTGAGAGACCCGAACCCCCTTACCCCAACCCCTCTCCCCCCTGGGGAGAGGCGCTTTGGTTCCCTTCTCCCCCGGGGGGAGAAGGTGGTCCGAAGGGCCGGATGAGGGGGTTCCGGTGCTTTTAGTCCAAATGCACCCGCGCCACCGCATAGAGCCCGAGCGCGAGCGCCGTCGGATCGACCGGCCGGGTCTCCGCGAAGCCGTTCGCATCGAAGCACAGCCGCGCGAACCCGTCCGCGTCGAGAACCGCGGCCTGAACCGGTCCGTCTGTCGCGCCCTCGACCCCCACCTGCTGCACCTCCGCCGTCAGGTTGGCCAGCCATAGGCGCGTCCCCACGCCCGTGTTTGCCGCCAAGGCCTGAACCGCACCCGGCGCGGAAGAGGCGGCGTCGCGGACCGGCCAGCCGGCCTGGGCCGCCAGGTCGCGGATCACGTGATAGACCGGATAGACGAGGCCCTCGCCGTCGGCCTCGTCGAACCAGGGCTGGTTCCACGCACACTTCGCGTAGGCGATGCCGAAGGCCCCGGCCGGCGCCGCCAGGCACGCCCCTTCAAGCCCATGACGCGCCGCCATCGCCGCATAGCCCAGCACCCAGGCGGCGTTCAAAAGGCCGCGCTGACGCGGATCCATCCTGGCCATCGCCACGCGCCCATTGTGCGGGTTCTCCATCGGCGCGGCGCCGTAGGGGTTGAACCGCATGCCGATGGCGCTGGGGCCGATCCAGTAGGGCTTGCCCGGCGCCATCGCCTGCGTCGACTTCATGATCGAGGGCAGCGCATCCAGGCTTTCCATCACGCTGACATCGTCGGCGGCGTGCACGATCGGACAGGTGGTATGGGTGATGAAATTCAGTTCGTGCGCCGGCGGCCGCTTGCGGTTGAGCTCGGTGAAATAGCTGTGCATGCCGCCGCCAAGTCTTGCATGCGGAAAGACCCCGTGGGTTTCCGCGTAAACGGCCTCCAGCGGCGGCACAGACGGCCATTCCTCGTTCGGCTGATAGCTCGAATGATAGGCCAGCGGCGAAACCGAGATCCGGTCGAACCGCAGCTCGGCCGCCTCGACCGCCTCGACCAGGCGCGCGACGTCCCCATCCAGAACCGCCGGGTCGTCGGTAAAGGCACCGGCTGCGTCCTTCAGCGGCAGCACGGCTTCCAGCACCAGCGACGTGCCGGTCTCCTCGCCGAGGCGGGCAAATCGCCTGAGGTCTTCCACGCCATGGCCGCGGCCCGGATCGAAATGGCAGAACAGCGCCTGCGGGCCCGCGCGCGCAACCAGTGGCGCCACCGCAAGCGCCAACTCGGCATCTTCCGGCGTCACCGCCAACGCAATCTGCGGCGCCGTGCCCAGCGTCTCGTCGCCCAGCGTCACCGTTACCGGCGCCTTGCCCGTCGGGGCGGCGGCCGGCCGGCCGTCGACGGTCAGGCTGACCCGCTGTTCCTGGGCTGCACCCTCTTGCATGAGATAGGGCCGCGGTTTGTTCAAGGGCCGGATGTAGGTCTTATAGGAAGCGTCCGTCCAGTTCCTCTGGTCCTCGCATTCGTAGGCGTCTCCCTCCATCGTGCAGGTTACGTTGAGGCCGGGGGCCACAGCGTGGGTCATGGACCGGATGTCGAAGAACGGCTGGCCGGGACTGATCAGGTCCGGAAAGACGGTTTCCGAGACCGTACCGTCCTTATGGGTGACGGTAACCGGCTTGCCCGCGATTCCCTCGACGCCGTGCAGCACGACGAACCCGGTCCGGTTCGTCGTCCAGTCGGTCTCCGGCGTCGCGGTGACGGCGAATTCGACGTTGCCGTCCGCCGTTCCTTCGATCCGGGCGTGGTAGCTGAGCGACTGTTCGGCGTCGCGGCAGGTCGCCTGGTAGGAGACCAGAAACCCATCCGCGTTTTCCTGCACCTGGAGATCGGCGATTTCCGGCGTGTAGGTCGCCCAGTTCTTGTCGCGCAGGACAAAGGCGATCGCCCGGATCGCCTCCCTGCCGCCCAGCGCGATATAGCGCAGGTTGCCCTGGTCCAGGACCGCCGACAACGGCCCCGCGGCAAGGTGCTGGACAGCGGCCGGCGCCTCTTCGGTGCCGTACAGCCGAACGTTCAACGACGGATCTGCGCTCATCGCCTCCTCCCCAAGCCGGACGTCACACCACCTCGTCGGTGTGCGGGTCGATGACGATCGCCCGGTTCATGTCGACCCATAGTCGCATCGGCGTGCCCGGCCGTTCCACCTCGTGCGCCTCCAGCTCGGCGGTGACCTCGGTTTCGCCCAGCTTGAACTGCGTATAGACGCGCGTGCCCGTGGGCTGGACCAGATCGATCAGAACCTCCAGCGGGGCCAGGCCGGGCCGGACCGTCACCCCCTCGCGGGCCGGCGCGATATGTTCGGGCCGGATCCCGACGATGACCGAGCGATGTAACGGGATCTTCAGCTCCGCCGTGCGCGCGCGGAAACGCCAGCGTCGTGTTCTCGTCGAACGAGACGGTCATCAGCTCGCCCACCATTTTCCCCGTCGCCGGGATGAAGTTCATCTGCGGCGAGCCCAGGAAGCCCGCGACGAAACGCGTGCGCGGCCGTTCGAACAGGTCCAGCGGGCTGCCTTCCTGTTCGATCTGGCCGTCGCGCAACAGCACGATCCGGTCGGCCAGTGTCATCGCCTCGATCTGGTCGTGGGTCACGTAGACCGTCGTCTTGCCGATATCCTGGTGCAACCGCTTGAGCTCGATCCGCATTTCGTCGCGCAGCTGGGCATCCAGGTTGGACAGCGGTTCGTCGAACAGGAACATGCCGGCATCGCGCACCACCGCACGGCCGATCGCAACGCGCTGGCGCTGGCCGCCCGACAGCTGACGGGGATAGCGCTGCATCAGTTCGGCGATGTCCAGCATCTCCGAGGCCCGGCGCACCCGCGCCGCCACCTCCGTCTCCGCCAGCTTGCGGGCGCGCAGGCCGAAGGCGATGTTGTCGAACACGCTGAGATAGGGATAGAGCGCATAGTTCTGGAACACCATCGCGATGTTCCGGTCCTTGGGCCTCAGACGGTTGACGACCTGCCCGCCGATGGCGATCTCGCCCGAATCCACCTCTTCGAGCCCGGCCACCATCCGCAACAGGGTCGACTTGCCGCAGCCCGACGGCCCGACCAGCACGGCAAACGCGCCTTCCGGGATGTCCAGGTCGACGCCGCGCACGGCGTGCACCTCGCCGTAATACTTGTGCACCTCGCGGAGTGTCAGATCGCTCATCTCATCCCTTCACCGCGCCAAGCGAGATGCCGCGGACCAGCAGGCGCTGGGCCATCGCCACGGTCACGAAAACCGGCATCGTGCCAAGCACCGACATCGCACCGATCTTGGCCCAGAAGATCTGCTGCTGCCCGAAATAATGGCTGACCTGGACCGGGAAGGTCAGGATCTCCGTCCGGGTCAGGATCAGCGCGAACAGGAACTCGTTCCAGGCGAATATGAAGGTGAAAACCGCTGTGGCGAACAGGCCGGTGCGCACCATCGGAAAGACCACCTTCCAAAGCATCTGCCAGCGGCTGAGGCCGTCGACCAGGGCGCTTTCCTCCAGCTCGACGGGCACGTCCTCGACATAGCCGCGCATCATCCAGATCACGTAGGGCAGGTTGAAGGCGGTATAGAGCGCAATCAGGCCCAGATAGGTGTCGACCAGGCCCAGGATCGCATACAGCAGGAACACCGGAAACGCGATCGCGATGGGCGGGATCATGCGCTGCGAGATGATCCAGATCGCCAGGTTGTCGCCGCCGGTCTTGAACCGCGCCAGGCTGTAGGCCGCGATGGTGCCCAACAGCATCGCCACCACCGTCGAGCAACCGGCGATCACCAGGCTGTTCCAGATCGCGACCACGTCGCCGTCCCGGAACAGCACCGCGAAGTTCTCCAGGCTGAAGCTGGACGGCCACCACACCGGCGGCGGGGCGAAAACCTCCTCGGGCGTCTTCACCGACATGACGAACAACCAGTAGACCGGGAACAGGAACAGGGCCGCCACCAGCACTGCTGCCGTCATCCGCGCCGCGGTCACGTGCGCGTCGCGGCGCCGGTACCAGGGCATGCCGCGCCACACCCTCATGCCGCGATCTCCACCCGCCTCAGCAACAGCATCACCAGCACCGAAAGCGAGACGATGACGATGACGATGAAGGCCGCGGTCAGGCTGACATTGAACAGCTCGAAACCCTTGATATAGGCGTATATCGAGATGGTCTCGGTCATGTTGCCGGGGCCGCCGCGGGTCAGTGCCCAGACCACGTCGAACAGGCGCACCAGGTCCAGCCCGCGGATCGTCAGGGCGACGATGATGACGGGCCGGATCGCCGGCAGCACGATGAAGCGGAACACCCGCCAGCCCGAAGCGCCGTCGATCTCGGCGGCCTCGATCTGCGAGCGGTCGACGTTGGACCAGGCCGCCAGCAGGACCAGGAACATGAACGGTGTCCACTGCCAGATTTCTGCCGTCAGGATCGCACTGTAGACGATAACCGGATTGCTGTTGATCAGCCACAACAGGTCGAAACTGCCGCCCGCCATCCAGCGCAGGACCTGGTTTATCGGCCCGAAGATGTTGTCGAACATCAGGCGCCACACCGCGCCCGCGATGAAAGGTGCGATCACCGCCGGCAGCAGGATCACCGCGATCAGAAGCTGCCGGCCCGGGAATTTCTCCAGGAACAGACGCGCCAGCAACAGGCCGAGCACAAGCTGCATCGGCAACGCCACCGCGGTGATCAGCGCGGTGTTGCCGACCGCCTCCCAGAACCGGTCGTCGCCCAGCAGCCTTTCGTAATTGTAGAACCCGTGGAAGGAGGTATCGGTGACGCGCCGGGTGATCTTCTGAAAGCTGACGATCAGCGAGTAGACGACCGGGAACAATCCGACCAACAGCATCACCAGGACCGCCGGCCAGACGATCAGCCAGCGGAAATGCCGGTCGGCGAACAGTTCCATGCCGGAGGCGGGCACGCCGCCCGCGACTCCCCCGGAGGTTTCGGCGCTCACATCGGGACCCGTCTCAGAAAATCGTCCGCCCGGGCCGCGCGCGCCGGAAACGCGGCGGCCCGGGCGGACAGGCTCTCCTCAATTGGGATAAGCACCTGGCTTCTCGGACCAGAATTTGTAGGCCTCACGCTGTTCATCGACGCCGATCTCGTCGGTGATCTCATCCCACTCGTCCGCCGCCTGGCTGAGCACCGTGCGGGCGTCCTGGCCGGACAGGGCGGCCACCAGGGCCCGGGTCAGAGATTCCTCATAGGCGAAGGTGTCGATGATCGACAGGTCCAACAGGCCCGTATCCGCGCCGTCCTGCAACGCCGCCAGGTAGTCTTTGGCCGCAGGCCACAGCGACTTGTACTGGTCGCTGTTGAAGTGCGAAGTGCGGAACGGGCCCCGCAACGCGTAAGGCAGCGTAACACGGCTGATGCTGACCTCCTCGCTGTTCAGCCACTGCGCGAACAGATAGGCCAGTTCCTTGTTCTTGCTGTTGGCCGAAACGCACAGCGCGAACCCTGCAGCAAGTTCAGGATGGCCGTCCGGCGGCAGGGCATAGCCCACCTTGCCGGCAATCTGCGACTTGGGCAGCCATGACAGGGCCTCCTCTTCGGCGCCGTAGCCCGCAGACCAGCGACCGGGCGGCGGCCACCAGATCTGCATGGCAAGGTCGCCGGCCAGCCACGCGTTCAGAACCTCGATCGGGCCCCAGCCTGCCGCGCCGGGCGGCATGTTGTCCAACTGCCGGACCATATCCTCCAGGACGGCGACCGCGATATCGCTGTCGATCTCGGACTTCATGGTTTCAGTATCGAAGAACCGCCCGCCCGCCGTGCGCAGCCGCATTTCGTAGAGGTAATGGACCAGGCCCGGCGACAGGATCAGCGCCGATCCGTAGAGATCGGGTGCACTCTTGTCCGTGAAGAACTTGGAGATGTCGTAGAACTGGTTCCAGTCCTTCGGCGGCGCCAGGTCATAGCCGAACGCGGACTTGAAGGCGGCCTGGTTGTTCGGGTCGTTGAACAGATCGGTCCGGTAGTACAACAGGAAGACGTCACCGTCGTCCGGCAGGCCGTAGATCTTGCCGCCATAGGTCATCTGGTTGTCGCGATAGGTCGGCGCGATGTCCTGCAGCTCGTCCCGGTAGCCGTACTTGTCCACGTAGGCGTCCAGCGGCTCCGGCACCCCGGCATCGACCATGTCAGGCAGCCAGGCGGGAACCACGTTCAGCATGTCATAGGCACCCGTACCGGCACGATGCTCGGCGATGGTCTTCGTGAACAGCTCGTTGATCGGGATCTCGACCACGTTGATCTTCACGCCGGTCAGCTCTTCCCACTTGGGCCCCGAATGGTTGAGCGGATCAAGCGCCTGCAGCCCGCCCTCCCAGGTGATGTTGAGCGTTTCGCCGGCATATTTCTTCGCCGCCTCCACAGCGCGGTCCGCGGCACTCTGCGCCCAGGCCGGCCCCGCCAGCACAAGCGCCGCAAGGCCCAGGGCCCAGCCACGTTTAAGCTTCCATCGCATGGATTCCTCCCCGTTCTTTGCGGGGGCGGAGCCATCCCGCCCCCTGTTTTGCGCGGTCGCGGCGCATCCTACGCACCGAACCGCGCCCGGTATTCCGACAGCCGCCGCTGCCAGCGCGGATCTTCCAACACAGTACGATTGACCACACCGACCGGCGCCTCGCCGCGCTTCACCGTCAAGGCCGTGCGCACGTCGGCGGCGCCGATTCCGGCAAAGCACTGGTCGGTCCAGCATAGCGCATGCGGCGTCAGGATGACGTTGTCCATTGCCGCCAGCGGCTCGTCCGCGTCGCTGGGCTCCTGCTCGAACACGTCCAGCCCGGCCCCGGCGATCACGCCGCGCGCCAGCGCATCGGTCAGCGCCGCCTGATCGACCACGGGCCCGCGCGCCGTGTTGATCAGAAATGCCGTCGGTTTCATCAACGCCAACCGTTCCGCGTTCACGATCCTGCGCGTCTCGTCGTTCAGCGGGCAGCTGACCGACAGGTAGTCGGCGCGTCGGAACAGCGCCTCGATGTCGACAAGTTCGACGCCCAATTCAGCCGCCAGAGCGGGATCGGCATAGGGGTCGTAGGCGATGAACTCCATGTCCAGGGGCTTGGCCAGCCGGAACACTTCCGCGCCGATATTGCCGATGCCGAGCTGTCCCAATGTCCGCCCCACCAGGCCAAGGCCCATATGGTCGCTGCGCTTCGCCCATCCGTCGGGGCCCGCCCGGGTCAGGCGATCCTTGGTGAACAGCTTGCCGGCCAACGCCAGCATGAATGTCAGGACGGCGACCGCGACGGGTCGGCGCACGCCGTCGGGCGTGATCACGACGGCAATGCCGTTTTCCGTGCAGGCATCCACGTCCACATTGTCATAACCGACGCCGAACCGGGCCACCATCGACAGGCGCCCATCGCCCGGCACGCTGTCGGCGGTGAAACGAACCGCCAGCAGGATCAGGACGTCGGTGTCGGCAAGGGCCGACGCCGGGATCACACCGTCGACGGGGTCGACGTGGAAGAACTCGACATCCGGATCATCTTCCAGCGGCGACAGATCGAACACGGGATAGGCGGGCGTGCCGTCGGGCTTTTTGAAATCGCCGCTCAACGCGATACGAAACTTGGACATGACTGCTCCCCGATCCGAGACGAACCCGACGGTCCGTCAGATTATCAGCCGGACGATGCCGACACCCCCTCCCTGATTGCGTCCACGCCGGCCTTGACAGCCTCGCCCAGTGCCCAGACATCGCCGGAATAGCAGATGAAATCGAAGCCCTGGCCGAACAGCGCAACGCCACTGCCAACGTCGTTGACCAGCCGCCCCAGCGCCTTTCCATGCCGGTTGCAGGCCGCCGCCACCGTCTCGACCGCGGCGACGAAATCGGGATGTTCGAACTCCCCGGGAATGCCCAGCGAGCAGGACAGGTCGAAATGCCCGATCCACAGGCAGTCGACGCCGTCCATGGCCGCCATCGCGTCGGCGTTTTCGACTCCCGCCCGGGTCTCGATCAGGAGAATCAGCGTCGAGCGGCGGTTGGCGGCGGCCAGTTTCTGCATGACGTCGGCGCCGGTGTAGTTGTCATGCGCGATCCCCAGGGCAACGCCGCGCTCGCCATCGGGCACGTACTTCATGCAGTTGAGGATGTGCCGGCATTCCGCCGCATCGTTCACCATCGGCAGGACCAGCCCTTCGGCGCCCACGTCCAGGGTGCGGGCGATCTGGTCGTAGCTTTTCGACGGCGGCCGCACCATTGCCGGCAACCCGGCGGTTTCGAAATAGCGCAGCGCCCGTTTGGTGGTTTCGAAGCCGAAGCCGCTGTGCTCCATATCGAAGAACACGAAATCACAGCCTGCGTTCTTCAGGATATGGCCGATGCCGGGCGTCGCGAACTCGCCGACATAGTGGCCTACCTTCAGATCCCTGGTCTGAGCCAACTGTTTCAGCGTCGGTCCGGTCATGGCCTCCTCCTGGCGTTTCGTTCCGCGCACAGCCGTGCGCGGTTATCCGTTCAGACCGCGTTCTCCCTGACGTCGCATTTGCGCAGAACAGACTTGGCTGCCTCGACGCTGACCAGATCCAAGAACTGGCCGCCCGTCGCCGGTCTGCACAGAATCTTCATTAGGATGGCGAAGCGGCTCATGAAGGGGCCACCACCGGCCTGTCGCGGACGCAGGCCGTGACCCAGCCCGCAGACGAAGCACCTGCCCCCGTCGGATGCACCACGGTTCGGGCCGTCGCCGACCCCGGCACCGTCGCGACATGTTTCTTCTTGTGTCGCCGCATACCTGCCTCCCCCCAAAGCCGCCGCAGCGCTCTGATGCCCCAAGGCGGTAACTGGTATGAAGAGTATCTTTGCATACCACATTCGCAGGGGTCAATTGCGGCCGGGTCGCCGCGCCGCCGCAGCGCGCGCAGGGTTCCTGGTTATGCAAGCTGCATTGCAAAATGCAACGCGGGTTGCATTCTGAGACGGATTCTACCGGTCTGGCGCGAAGCGCTCAGGCGGTTGGTAAGGTTTTCAGGGTCTTTTCCAGCTCGGCGACTTCGAACCGCAGATCCTCGGCACGCTGCTCCTCCTTCGGGGCCACCTTGAGGCTTGCCCGCATGGTCCGCACCACCCTGGTCAGCAGCTGCTCGACCGCGCGCGACAGGTCCGGGGAGACGGCCTCCAGCACAACCTCCTGGTCCATCATCAGGTCGGCAAAGGCCTGGGAATCGGTCTCGCCCAGCCCCGCCAGCTCCGCATCGAGCTCGCTCCAGACATCGCTCCATGCCTTCGACAGCTTGGTCGCGGCCGGATCCGGCCTCTGCGCCAGGGTCTCTTCCACCTGCACCATCAGGCGGACGAATTGCCAGACCGGCAACCGCAGATCCGGCAGCGCGCCGGCCTCGGCCCGGCCGGGGCCGGGTCGCCGGGGCTCCCGCTGCCTAGCCATCCAGCGCCACCGGCGTTCCGATCGCAAGCCCCAGTGCCTTCGCAGCGCTGCCGCCGTTGACCGCGATTTCCACCAGGCCATTGGAGTTCTCATACCAGAACGCGGCGTCGGGCGCTGCGTCGGAGAACGTCCGGAACCATGGAATTCGTATGTTTTTCAATGAGATAGTGGGCTCTCCCTGCAGCGATGCGGCGCGCAGCCCAGTCATCGCATTGCCGAAACGGTCGATATAGATCACCTCCGGCAGGTCCCGAGGCCAGCCGGATCCGGTCTCGGGAACGGCCGTGGCGACGGCCAGATCCTCGATCCCCTCGCCAAGGGCGAGGCGGGCGGCGACCGGCGCGAACAGATCGCGGCCGTGAAAGCTGGCACTGAGGCTGGCGGGTCGCCAGGTGATCTCGAACCAGGCCGTCTCCGTCGCAGCCGAGGCGGCCGGCGCGAAAAGCCCGTTGTCCGGACCGACCAGGAAACGGCCGTCCAGCCGCACCGCCAGGGGCGCCCGCGGCCCGCCGACGCCAGGGTCGACCACCGCCAGAATCACCGCGTCCCGGGGCAGCGCCGGCAGCAAGGCCGCCAGCAGATAGGCCGCCGGCTTGGGCCGCGTGGCCGGGGCATCGTGCATGAGATCGACCACCGGAACGGCGCCGGCCGCCGCCTGGAGAACCGCCTTCATCTGCCCCACATAGGGCCCATCGGTCCCGAAATCGGTGAACAGGAGGATCATTGCGGCACGATGCCGTGCCCAACCGGCGCTGGCAAGACAGGTTCTGTTAACCGGGTCCCGGCTGGCCCGCGATTTGCTTGGAAGTCGATGGTAAACGCCGCCGTCAAGCCCGCAAGAAGGCGAATCGGCGGCCGGAACCGGCCCGGCATCGCCAAACTCGGTAATGGGGCACCGCAGTTTCGGGCGCCGGGCACCTGTCCCGACACGGCCAGGAACTTCCCCCGGCGCCGCCCTTGGTGGCAGGCGCCGGATGGGACGACAAGGACACGACGGTGAACGAACCGCTCGGACAACGCCGGAACAACCCGCGCCCGGCTCGAAAACCCAAACGGCTCTGGCTGCGCCAGGCGCCGATCGTCGGGCTTGTCCTGGCGCTGACGGTTTTCGCCCTGTCGGCCGGAACCGGGCTGGTCCGGACCGCCGACACGCTGCTTGCATATCGTGAGATGCAAACCCATGGTCTGGACGGCGGCCTGCAGCTGGCGGCCGGCCCGGCAGAGCAGTCGACCTGGCTGTTCGTGGTGTCGTTCCTGGGCATCCTGGTCAGCGCCTTCGCCCTGATCGCCTATCTCCTGCGCCGGACCAGGAGGGCCGAATCCAGCCAGTCGGACCGGGAAGCCTTGCAACAGCAGCTCGCCGAGGCCGTGGAATGCGCCGGGGATGCGTTCGCGATCTACGATCCCGACGACCGGCTGGTGATCTGCAACGACGCCTATCGCCGGACCTACGATCGCCGCGGCGAATCGATCGAGCCTGGGATGACTTTTGAACAGATCTGCCGGCAGGCGCTGCAGAACGGCATGATCCGCGACGCCGAGGGACGCGCCGAGCACTGGCTGGCAGGGGAATTGGAGCGTCAGCAACAGGCAAGCGGTCTCCATACGCAGCGCCTGGCCGACGGACGCTGGATCCAGACCAAGGTCAGGCGGCTGAACGACGGCGGCACCGTCTGCGTCCGCACGGACATCACAAAGTTCAAGGAATCCCAGGACCGCATGGTCGAAAGCGAGGCGCGTTTTCGCGACTTCACCGCACCCACCTCCGACTGGCTGTGGGAGACCGGACCGGACCATCGTTTCACGATCTTCACCCGCGCGGGCGCCGACGCCAACGCGGTGCTGCTGCCGAACGTCCTGGGCCGGCGCCAGGACGAGATCGCCCTGGTCGAAAACCAACGCGACGAAGACGCCATGCGGACACAGCACGGCAAGCTCGACGCCCGACAGCCGTTCCGCGATTTCGAGTTCCGCGTTCACACCGAGGAAGGCGAGTTGCGCACCGTCCGCTCGTCGGGCGTGCCCTGTTTCGACGACGACGGCAGCTTCCTGGGCTATCGCGGAACGTCGCGGGACGTAACCGAGGAGCTGGAGGCGGAACGGCGCGCCAGCCACGCCCAAGAGAAGCTGGTCGAGGCAATCGAGTCCATTCAGGAGGCGTTCTCTCTGTACGACGCCGAAGACCGGTTGGTCCTGTGCAACAGCCGGTACCGCGAGATCTACGCGATCTCCGCACCCGCCATGAAGGAAGGGGCGACCTTCGAGGAGATCATCCGCTACGGCGCCGAGCGTGGCCAGTACCGGATCCCCGGCGGCGACGTCGAGGCCTGGGTGCAAAAACGTCTGAAGGAACATGCGGTGCCCGGCCAGCCGGTCGAACAGGAACTGGCCGACGGCCGATGGCTCTTGATCACCGAGCGGCGCACCAAAGACGGCGGCCGGGTCGGCGTGCGGTCCGACATCACCGCATTCAAATCCACCTTGCGCGACCTGCAAAAGGCGCGCGACGAGGCCGAGGCCGCAAGCACCGTCAAATCGGAGTTCCTGGCGGTGATGAGCCACGAAATCCGCACCCCCATGAACGGTGTTCTGGGGATGTTGGGCCTGGTCCTGGATACCGACCTCGATCCGGAGCAGCGCAGCTATCTGCTGACCGCGCGCGACTCCGGCGAGATGCTGCTGACGCTGATCGACGACATTCTGGATTTTTCCAAGATGGAGGCCGGCAAGCTGACGCTGGAAGAAACCGATTTCTCGATCGCCGAGGTCGTGGAGGGTGTCGCCGAACTGCTGGCGCCCAGAGCACACGACAAGGGAATCGAGATCGGCGGCCTGATCGACCCCTCGATGCCCGCCATGGTGCGCGGCGATCCCGGCCGCCTGCGCCAGGTCCTTCTGAACCTGGCCGGCAACGCGGTCAAGTTCACCCAGGCGGGCGGCGTCAGCATCGAAATCCAGCTCGACCGGGAGTCCGAAACCGAACTGGTGGCGACCGGTCGGGTCATCGACACCGGCATCGGCATTCCGAAGGACAAGCAGTCCCAGCTCTTCTCCGAGTTCACGCAGCTCGACGCCTCCTATTCCCGGAAGTTCGGCGGGACCGGGCTGGGGCTGGCGATCACCCGGCGCCTGATCGAACTGATGAACGGCGTAATAACGGTGTCCAGCGCGCCCGGGCACGGCAGCATCTTCACGTTCTCCTTCGCCCTGAAGCGCGCCGCGTCGACCGACGCCGCCGAGGCCGAGCCGGCGACGCGCCGGCCGCGGCATGTGCTGGTCGCCGAAACCAACAACATCACCCGCTCGCTGCTGGTCCGCCAGCTCGAAGCCGACGGCCATCGGGCAAGCTTCGTGGAAAACACCGAAAGCCTGGTCGATGCGCTGCAGCAGTCGGTGGTCGACCTGGTGTTGCTGGACCCTCGTTTCGACGATGCACCGGTCACCGACTTGATCAGGCAGATCGGCGCCGCCGCCAGCGAGATCCCGGTCTTCCTGATGCTGCCGTTCGGCTCGAAACCGGAGCGCTGGCTGTCGGTCGGCGACAAGGTTGCAGGCGCCATGGTCAAGCCAATGCGCCGCGATTCGCTCCGGCGCCTGGTCAACAACATGGAAGGCGAGGGCCGCTTCGGCGATGCCGATACGCCCAGCGAGCCACAGCAGGCGGACGGCGACGACGGGCCCGGCGGCGCGCGCATTCTTCTGGCCGAAGACAGTCAGACCAACCGCCTGGTCGCAACGGCGATCCTGCGCCGGGCCGGGTTCCAGGTGGACGCCGTCGCCGACGGCTTCGAAGCCGTGCAGGCCGCGCGGCGCTTCCCCTACGACATCATCCTGATGGACGTGTCGATGCCCGGCATGGACGGCCTTGAGGCGGCCCGGGAAATCCGCGGTTCGCGCGGGGCGGAACGGTCAGTGCCGATCATCGCGCTGACGGCGCACGCCATGGAAGGCGACAAGGAACGCTGCATCGACGCGGGCATGGACGACTATATCGCCAAGCCGGTCCGGCGTGACGAGCTGATGCAGGCCATCCGCCGCACCCTGCGCAAGCGCGTCGAAACCGAGCCTGAGGTGAACGGCGCCAACGGCCAGACGCCCCCGGACGCCGCCGCGCCGGTAACGCCGAACGGCGGATCCGACCCCGATCTGCTGGACGAAGGAACCCTGGTCCAGCTTGCCCACGATGCCGGGTCGGAAGCCGTCGGTGAATTGCTGGCGACCTTCCTGGAGGAAATGGAGAACCGCGTCAGCGAGATGGTGTCGCTTGCCGAGCAGGGTGCGGTCGAAGCGCTGGGACGCAACGCCCATTCCCTGAAAAGCTCGTCGGGCAGTTTCGGGGCCCGCCGGATGCAGGAAGTCGCCGCCGCCATCGAACAGGCCTGCACCGAGGGCCGCGACAGCGAAGCCTGCGCCCTGACCGCGACCCTGCCGCAGTTTTCGACGGCCAGCAAGGCCGCCCTGTCGTCCCGGGCACAGCACTAGAGCATGATCCCTCAAGATCGAGTCGTTGGAGCAAGCCGCTGCGCGGATAACAGCACACCGCTTTCAGCCATACCCTTCGAGACGCGCCCGTCGGGCGCCCCTCAGGGTGAGGGATTGCAATGCAACAGCTCGCCATATCCCTCATGGTGAGCAGCCATTAGGTAGCGTGGCTTGCTTTGGTCCACGGTGTTCCTCTTGCGACGACGGCGTTTGCGAAGATGAGGAGCTTTCTGGCGCATGCGACGAGTGCGGCTTTGTGGGTTTT
>Ga0209783_1000034_pt1 | contig 75164 bp, 70 predicted proteins | sample WorMetfiPIANOSA1_FD_187395 | JGI IMG/M metagenome (GOLD analysis project Ga0209783, IMG submission 187395) | Marine gutless worms symbiont microbial communities from Max Planck institute for Marine Microbiology, Germany - Olavius filocauda... | ecosystem: Host-associated > Annelida > Digestive... | reverse complement strand
CTATATATAAGGTCACAACAGGGCGGAAAGTTCAAGGATAAAATATTTAGGTTTAAAGGATATGACTATAGCTAGATTCTACTAGTAGACACCCGAACCCCCTCACCCCAACCCCTCCCCCCCCCCTGGGGCGAGGGGCTTATTTTCCCTTCTCCCCGGCGGGGAGAAGGTGGCCCGTAGGGCCGGATGAGGGGGTTCCGGTGCTTGAGTCGTCAGTTCGCAGCCCGCGCAACCCGGAAGCCGAGGAACACATCTCTGTCCCCGACATCCCAGTCACCACGCCGAGCGGACCGGACGTAGCTGGGGTCGCTGACCCAGGACCCGCCGCGCATGATACGTTCCGAACAGTCGCCAGCCGTCCAGGCGCCGCCAGCCGGCGGCGCGCCCTCGTAGCTTTCGTTGGCGCAGTCCTCCGTCCACTCGTGGACATTGCCCAGCATGTCGAAAAGACCGAAATCGTTCGGGTCGTACCCGCCGACCACCGCCGTATAGGCCGCGCCGTCGTCACAGGCATGATTGTCGTCGCCGAGACCGACGCCCGACCGACTGGAATAGTCGTGGACATTGGCATAGTCGCAGGCGGCCGCGCTGTCATCGCCCCAGTAGCGCGCGCCGGTCGTGCCGGCGCGGGCGGCATATTCCCATTCCGCCTCGCCCAACAGGCGGTAGCGCTTGCCGGCCAGGCGCGAGAGCCATTCGATATAGGCGCGCGCGTCGCCCCAACTGACGCACACGACCGGTTCGTCGTCGCCCTGCGGGAATCCGGGATCACGCCACGAACGTCCCTGCCGCGTGCTCCATGTCTTGTCTTCGTACGTCTGACAGGATGAACCGCCCGCATAGCCCGTGGCGGTTACGAAAGCTGCATACTCACCCTTCGTCACTTCGTACCGGCCGACGGCAAAATCCCACGGAATGGTCACCTGGCGCACGGGACCCTCTTTGTCCGCCCGGTCCTGTTCGTAGGACGGGGATCCCATCTGGAACGACCCCGCCGGCACGACGACCATTTCCAGACAGACGTCGCAGTCCTTGAAACCGCCGTCGGTCGTGGGCGTCGCCGGAAGGACCCCGACCGCGGGTTCGGCCGGCGAGTCCAGGCTGTCCCGCAGCAACGGGCCGTAGATAAAGGCGGTCCGGCCACCGGCCAGGGCGATCCGGTACCAATCCTTGCCTTCGACCTTGCCGGTCACCTCGACCTCGACGCCGCGGGTCAGCGTCTCGACCTTCTCATAGGTGGTGCCGGGGCCCGACCGCGTGTTCACGCGCACCTCGGCGACTATCATGATCTTGTCCATTTCCTGGACCTGGAAGGCCGGCGTCAGCGCGGCAACTTCCGTCGGCGCCACAACCGGATCATCCGGCACCACGCCAAGCAGCGCATCGCCGGACCCCTGGACCGAGGCGTTCTGGATGCGGCCGAACCGGCGCCGGGCCACGTAGGTCATTTCACCGTCGAGATAGGCCTGGGTCTCTGCAACCGTCACGGCGCCGTCGCCGTCGCCGAACGGAGCCTTGTCCGCCTCGCCCTGCAGCGCCTGCAACAGGTGCCAGGTGAACAGCCCGTGCCGGTTCTCCTCGTCCCAGCTCGCCACCTGCTCGGCCGAGGCCGCCGTCAGCACGGTCAGCCCTTCGGAAACCGCCGGCGCCTGCGCCTGGACGAAAACCGGCGAAGCCGACCGGATCAGCATGCCCTGGTCGCTTTCGCCGGAGAAGCACGCGTCCAGGTAGACCGTGACCGACGCGGCCTCCAGTTTGGAGAGGTTCCGGTACAGCACGTCCACCGGATAGCCGTTGATTTCCGGCGTGTCCGGGTCGGCATCGACGGGCAAGAGATAGCCGCGCTTGTCCTTCAACCCCGGCACCCCGTGGCCCGAATAAAAGACGGTTACGTGGCTGATGCCCGGACGGACGAAGCGCCAGACCTTGCCTTCGTGGGAATCCCGGTTGCCGAAGGCCGACATCAGCTCCGCCTGGGTGGCATCGCGCAGGTCGATGATGTTGCCCTCGCGGTAGCCCAGGACCTGGGTCAGGTAGGCCTTCATGGCGTCGGCGTCCCGGTGGGCGTAGGCGACCTCCGGGATGCGGCCCTGGTAGGACTTGTTGCCGATGACCACGGCGACCGAATCCCGGTGCGAGGGCGGTTCGGCGGCGTGGGCCATTGCAGCAGCGGCCAGGACGGACAGGAGGGGCAGAAAACGGAGCATCATGGCGGACTCAGGTCGTTTGATCTGTTCGGCATTATGCAAGGATCAGGGACGGGTGTCAGTGTCTCAGGGGACCCGAACCCCCTCACCCCAACCCCTCTCCCCCCTGGGGCGAGGGGCTTTCTTTCCCCTCTCCCCGGCGGGGAGAAGGTGGCCCGAAGGGCCGGATGAGGGGGTTCCGGTGCCCGGCGAGCCTGCCTATGCTCGAGACCGATCATTTCCACGAAGGCCGTACTCATGCTCAAAGCCCTGATTTTCGACGTTTTCGGCACCGTGGTCGACTGGCGTACCGGCGTGGCGCGGGACGTGGCGGTGTTCTTCTCCGGGCGGGGCCGCCAGGTCGATGCGCGTGGCTTCGCCGATGCCTGGCGGGCGAAATACCAGCCGGCGATGGAAAAGATCCGCAGCGGCAGCCGCGGTTACGTGCCCCTGGATATCCTGCACCGGGAGAACCTGGACGCCACGCTGCAGGAGTTCGGCCTGGACGACGCGGTCGACGAGGCCGCGCGCGCCGACCTGAACCGCGCCTGGGAGAAACTGCCACCCTGGCCCGACAGCGTGCCGGGCCTGACGGCGCTGAAAACCCGCTATGCCATCGCCCCCTGCTCCAACGGCTCGATCGCGCTGATGACCTGGCTGGCAAAGTTCGGCGGCCTGCCCTGGGACGCCATCCTGGGAGCGGAGATCGCGCAGGACTACAAACCGCAGCCGTCGGTCTATCTAGCCTCGGCGGCGGCGTTGGGGCTGGAGCCCGCCGAGGTGATGATGGTCGCCGCACACAACAGCGACCTGGTCGCGGCCCGGGACGCGGGTCTGAAGACCGGCTTCTTCCCGCGGGCGACGGAGCATGGTCCAGGACAGACAACGGACCTTGCGCCGTCCGAGGACTGGGACGTGGTGGCGGCGGATCTGGACGGCCTTGCCAGCTGTCTAACCGGCTAGAACACAGAGCAAGTCCACAGTGGGCGGTTGCATGCAGTAGGCGAAACGGCACGCAGCACACTTCAACAAACCGGTCGCGCCCGATCATAGCTGTCAGAAACAGGAGTATCCGACGATGGTTCGTCTTTTGCTCACAGCGTTTGTGCTCTTCGCGACTTCGGCATGTGCCCAGCTGCGTGCCGACAGCAGCGACGATATCGATATCGATATCACAACGCTCACCTGCGCTGATTTCCTGGTGACCGACCTCTTCACCCGCCGCTTCAGCAGCCCTGAAAGGCACTCAATCGCGCTGTTGCTGACCGGCTACCTCATGGCAGAAAGAAAACAGGCAACGATTGCGAAAGGTGCATTGCTGCATATGAGCGACATGCTCGAAGACGGCTGTCGAGAGGGTGCGTTCGGCGACCGGCCGATGCTGCAGGCAATGCTCGAGGAAGTGACACTGCAATAGGGCCGAATGCCGCGGCCCTGGTTGCCCTCGACTCCATCATCTCGGCGCCAGCGAACCCGGCGATCACCAAGTCGTCCAGTTCGGCATGGTTCGCGGCGGAACTGGAGGATCTTGCGGATCGTCTGCTAATGTAGCAAAACTTGTTGCCTTATACGCAGTTCGGTCCACCGGGTCGGTCCGGCCACCGCTCAATCTACGAGAAGCGCTATGCGTCATGCCTGAAGACGCCGTCCTGCCCATCGACATGCGCCCTTTGGCCTACCGATGGCTGTCTGGCCTCTTCGCAGACGCACCGGTGCAGAAAACGCTGGAGGGTTTCGCGGACGCGGCGGGCCGGACCCTGATGAACGCCCTGGCGGACAAGCCTGCATTTCGGCCGTTGATCGATGCGGTCCGGGGCGTTTCTCCCGACGCAACTGAACGGCAGATCCGCGCCGTTGACCTGGCCGTGAGCTACGGGCGCCTGTTTCAGGGTGCGGCCGGGGCCGCATCCCCGCGGCCTGTTCAGTCGGCCTATGTTTCGCGAATACCCAACGAGTCGGTGGCGCCGGCCGACAAGATGGCCAGCCTCCTGCGCGATCTGGGCCTGCCCCTGGAGCAAACCGCGAATGCACCGCCCGACCACATCGCCGTTCAGCTGTCCGTCATGGCGGAACTGGCGGCACGCTATGCCCATGCCTGGTCCGAAGGCATGCAAGCGGACGGACAGGCGCTGCGGCAACGGCAGATCGGCTTCATCGACGGGCACCTCTTGTGTTGGTTGCCGGCCTACCGGGCAGACTGCAAGGCAGTCGACGATGTGGGGTTTTATGCCACGGCGCTGGGCGTCGCAGAGTCGTTTCTCAAGGGGGATCGCACCTGGCTGGAGAGCAGGTCAGCGTGACGGCGTTGCGGTCCTTGCCCCGATGACAGCGTCCATATCCTGGTCCGGATCGGCCAGCGCGGCGGCGCGAAGGTCCCGCAGCGTCGCCGCGGCGCCCTCGGTCGGCAGCCGGGGCACCGCATCCAGCAGCCGCGCCAGGTTGCCGGCGCCGCGCTCGTGGGTCTCGCCGTAGCCTTTGTTGACCTGGGCGGTCGCGGCGATCTCCAGGGCCAAGGCGTAGTCGCGCGGGGCGGCGTCGGCGATGGCGGCGAGCCAGCGCTCGATGCCGGCCTGTTCCTGCCTGTAGCGCAAGCTGATCGGGCGGAGCCGGCGGAGCACGGCGAGTTTGCGCAGCGTCAGCGTGCCCATGATGCCGGTGGAATTCATATGCAGCTCCATCTGCATCTTCCAGCCGGTCCTTGCGGAGATGTACAGCACCAGTCGGCCCAGGAAGCTGGGCAGCAGGGCCGACCATTCCTGCAGGCCCGGCTTAAAGAACTCGTGCACGGTAAGCACATCGTCTGGGCCCGCCCCGGCCTCTTCCCGCAGCCGTGCCCAGCGCTCGGGCTTCAGTTTCAGCTGCGCGACGCGCATCAGGTCCTCATACGCCATCCACAGCGCGAGATGCCGCGCCGTCTCGCGCGCAAGGGCGTAGCCGTGTGCCGCATCGTCCAAGGCGATGATCCTGTCCAGGCGGTCGAGATACCGCTGGGCATACCGGACGTTCTGATAGTCGATCAGGCGCGTCACGCCCATCGACGCGACGTCCCGAACCGGCGCCGGCAAACGCATGACGGATTGGTCGAGCGCCGCCTCGGCGGCCACCGGGGCCTTCTCTTCCGCCGGCACGCCGGCATAGGCCTCCAGCCCCACCTCGAACCCCGTCAGGTTCCGGGCCACGGCCACCCCTTCCCGCTCGATCGCCGCGCGGAAGGCCGACTCGTCATAAGGCGTGGCCCCGCTGGCGGCGAGCAGGCCGAACAGCACCGCGTTCGGCTGGGCGCCGGCCTTTTCGGCTATCCCCCGAACATCCACTAGTAGACATTGCCTGGTCAGCTCCGCGACCGCCTTGCGGACCGCCGTGTCGTCCAGGCGGCCGTCGGCCATGGCCATCTTCTCGCCGATGGTAAAGACGCGGCCGGTCGCGGCGATCAGGGTGGTGCGGTCCGGCGCAACGAAACCGCGCTGGGCCATGCGGCCAGCCTCGACCAGCTCGCTGGCGAGCACCACGTCCACGTCGCCCGGGCCGGGCATCAGGTTGAACACCGGCGTGGCCCCCGCCGGCACCGCATCGCGGGCGAAACTTTCGATGTAATAGATGGTCGCGCCGGTGCGCTGCGCGACGCCGGGGACCGAGGTGTGCTGGACCAGATGACCCGCCTCCTCCGCTGCGCTTGCAACCCACTGGGCCAGCAGGCCACCGCCCTCCCCGCCGATGGCGGCGATCAGGCAGGTGAAAGGGCGCGGACCGCTCATGACGCCGCCTCCGGGCCATGGCCGCGCAGCCAGGTCACGACGCGACCGCGCAGACGGTTCCACCACCGTTCGATCGCGTTCGCATTGCGGACCAGCGTCAGCCGATAGAAGGACGGGCACAGCGCCGCGGCATGGGCGACCTCGCCGCAGACACCGCAGCCGACGCAGGAATTGTCCACCTTGGCGATGGGATCGGTGCGCAGGGGGTCGGGACTGTCGGCGACAGTCAGCGACGGACAGCCCGACAGGCGAATGCAGGAATGATCGCCGGTGCAGACGTCCGGGTCGACGCCGAAGCGCGGGGTTTCGACCCGCTTGACCTCCTTCAGGCGCTGGGCATCCTCGCGCCGGACCCGGCGCTGTCGGTTGAGCTGGCATTCGCCGCGGGGACGATGACGCGCAGGCCCTTACCCGGCGCCGTCAGCGCGGTGCGCAGGGTGCGGATCATGCGCCCCATGTCGTAGCTGTGCACCGTCTTCAGCCACTTGACGCCCAGTCCCTTGACCGCGCCTTCGATGGTCATGCCGGTGGGCCCGCCCATAAGGTTTCGGGCCGAGGACGGGATGTATTGCCCGCCCGTCGCGGCGGAATAGCCGTTATCCACCACCAGCAGCACGCCGTCGTCCCGGTTGAAGCTGGCCGACGCAACGCCCGTGGCAAGCCCGTTGTGCCAGAAGCCGCCATCGCCCATGACGGTCACCACGCGTTTGCCGAAATTCGGCGCCACCCCTGTCGAAGCGGCCAGGCTGAGCCCGTAACCGACGACGGTGTTTCCCATGTTGAAGGGCGGCCGGGTCGCGAAGGTGTTGCAGCCGATGTCGGAGGAAATGTGGGTCTCGCCGATCTCCTTACTCAGCAGCTTCATGGCGCTGAAGATCGGCCGTTCCGGACAGCCGACGCACAGCCCCGGCGGACGCGGCGGCACGGCGCCGGCCAGGAGTTCGCCCGCCTGGGCCTGGGGCGCAAGCCGTTCCTGGGCAAGGCGCCCGGCTTCGGCCGCGTCGAATCCTTCCGGCAACGTGCCCTGCAGGAATTCCAGCAGCCCTTTCAACACCACCGCGCCGGTATATTCGCCCGCCATCGGCAACACTTCCTTGCCAACGACCCGGGTCGCGACCTCGTGGCGTTTAAGGATGGCATTCAGCGCCTGCTCCAGGTAGTCGGGCTGGCCCTCCTCGACCATGCAGACGGCCTTCTTGGAGGCACAGAAAGCGATCAGCTCGTCCTCGATCAGCGGATAGGTCACGTTCATGACGTAAAGCGGCACCCGCGCGCGGCCGAAGGCGTCGGCCAGCCCCAGGGTCTGCAGGGCCCGGATCACCGCATTGTACATGCCGCCCTGCAGCACGATCCCGACCGATCCCATCTCGCCGTCGAAAGTCTCGTTTATTCCGTGGCGTTTGACGAAATCGATCGCCGCAGGCAGCCGGCGGTTGATCTTGTCCTGCTCCTGCGCGTAGGTCGACGGCGGCAGAACGATGCGGTCGTAGTCCCAGGCATGCGCGGCAAGCGGGTTCTTGGCGGAGTATTCCGGCGCCACATTGTCGCGCGCGGCAAACTCGCCATAGACATGGCAGGCCCGGATCCGGAGTTCCAGCATGACCGGCGTGGACGAGGCTTCGGACAGTTCGAAGCCCTTCTCCACCATCTCCACGATCTTCGGGAGCTGCGGGCGCGGGTCCAGCAGCCACATCTGCGACTTCATGGCGAAGGCGTGGCTGCGCTCCTGCATGATCGAGGCGCCTTCGCCGTAATCCTCGCCGATGACGATCAGGGCGCCGCCCTTCACGCCGGCCGACGACACGTTCGACAGCGCGTCGCTGGCCACGTTCGTTCCCACCGTGGACTTCCAGGTCACCGCGCCGCGGATCGGGTAGTTAATCGAGGCGGCCAGCATGGCGGCGGCCGCCGCCTCGCTGCCGCAGGCCTCGAAATGGACGTCCAGCTCGTCCAGGATCGGCCTGGCGTCGGCGAACACGTCCATCAGGTGAGAGATCGGCGCACCCTGGTAGCCTCCCACATAGGCCACGCCCGATTGCAGCAGGCCCTTGGACACCGCGAGGATGCCCTCGCCGCGGAAGATGTCGCCGTCGCCCAGGCGAAGCGACTGAACCTCTTTGGCAAAGGACCGTTCGGCCATCGGCTAGTCTCCTCGCGTCCCGCCGTCGGGCGGCGGCGCCGCGACCCGCGCGGCGAGGCGCGCCGCCCGTTCCGGCAGGATACCGCCGGGGAACCGTTGCAGGACAGCCTGCAACAACAAGCCGACAAGGAGAACCCGGATATAGGCCAACCGGCTGGCCCAATCGGCCGGCAGCTGGCTGGAGATCAGTTCGGTCGCGCTCCACAGCACCCAGATCGCCGCAGCGCCAACGATGGCACCCCTGTTGTTGCCGCTGCCGCCGGCAATCAGCATGACCCAGACCAGGAACGTGGTCAGCAACGGCTCGGTCGCGTCCGGCCCCAGATAGCGGAAATAGTGGGCTGTCAAAGCCCCACCCAGGCCCATGATCGCCGCGCCCACCGCAAACGCCTGCAGCCGGAAGGAACTGACATCCTTGCCCAACGCCAGCGCGGCGTTTTCGTTGTCCCGGATCGCGCGCATGGTGCGGCCCCAGGGCAGCCGCTGCACCCGCTCGTTAAAGAAATAAAGCGCCACAACGATCAACAGCACCAGGACGGCAAAGCCCACGTCGGGCCAGGGCGCGGGCAGCCCGTCGAACGGCCGCGGGATCGCCCGGATGCCGAGCGAACCGTTGGTCAGCCAATCCTCATTGCGGATGACCAGGCGCAGAACCTCGGCGATGCCGATGGTGGCGATTGCGAGATAGTCGCTTTTGAGGCGGATACAGATCCGGCCGACCGCGTAGCCCAGCGCGCCCGCCAAGACCATGCCCACCAGCACCCCCACCGGCACCGGCAAGGCGAAACCGCCCAGGCGATCCTCGACGCCCGGCGAAGAGAAAATCGCCGCGGTATAGGCGCCGACCGCAAAGAAGGCGACGATGCCCGCATTGAACAGGCCGCCCATGCCCCACTGGATGTTGAGCCCCAGCGTCAGCACCGCGTAGATCCCGCTCATGGTGACCAGCGAGATGAAATAGATGCCCAGCCCGTAAAGGTCCGCCGACATCAGAACTGGCTCCCCTTGAACAGGCCGCGCGGCCGGAAGATCAGCACAGCGACCATCAGGATAAAGGCAATGGCGGTCTTGTAGCCGGGCGAGATCAGCGACGCATCGCCGATCCAGGGATAGGTGGAAAGCTCCTCGGCCAGGCCGATGATATAGCCGCCGGCGATGGCGCCGTAGGGCCGGCCGATGCCGCCCACCAGGGCGGCCGCGAAGACCGGCAGCAACAGGTCCCAGCCCATGTTCGGGTTGAGCTGGGTGTCGATGCCGACGAAGACGCCAGCGACCGCGGCCAGTCCGCCGCCCAGGACCCAGACGTTGCGCACCACCGCCTCGGTGTGGATGCCGGAGACGCGGGCAAGTTCCGGATCGTCGGCGACCGCGCGCATCGCCTTGCCGGCGTGGGTGCGGGTCAGGAACAGGTGCAGCAGGACCACCAGCAGCAGGGTCAGCCCGACGATCCAGATGTGGCGTTCCGCGATGCGGATCGAATCGAAGAAGACCAGCGGGTGCTGGATGCCGGAAACATAGGACGTGATCTTGGTGCCCCAGATGAGCTGCACCGCCGCGCGGAGCATCAAAGCCACGCCGAAGGACGCGATCACCACGATGATCGTCGGCCGCGCCCTCAGCGGGCGGTAGAACAACCGGTCCAGCCCCAGCCCGACCAGGACGGTGCCGGCAATGGCTACGGGCAGGGCCAGGAACGGCGACAGGCCGACCGCCACCACCGCCGTCAGCGCCAGATAGGCGCCGGTCGTCATCATGTCACCATGGGCAAAATGGGCGAAGCGGAGGATCCCGAAGATCAGCGATACGCCGACGGCGCCAAGCGCATAGATGCTGCCCAGGATGATCCCGGGGAACAGGTAGAAGTTGACGAATTCCAGCATGCGCTTAAGCCCGACCCTGGAACACATTCTTATCAGAACGACAGCACCGTGCGCTCTGGCAGCCAGATGCTTCGAGACGCGTCGCTGCGCGTCGCTCCTCAGCATGAGGGTGTATGAATGATCCGAACAACCAAAAACCCTCACCCTGAGGAGGCCGTGGAACAAGGCCGTCTCGAAGGGTCTGGCTGCAACCGGCACAGATTCCTTCACTGCTGAAATCAACCAAACCAATTAGAACAGTTGTCATCACGCTCTAACCGCCCAGGAAGGAGGCGCGCACCTCCGGGTCGGCCAGGAGCTCCGCGCCGGTGCCGGTGTGCCGGTTCTCGCCGGAAGCCAGCACAAAGCCGGAATCGGCCACCGACAGCGCCTGCTTGGCGTTCTGCTCGACCATCACGATGCCGACGCCGGTGTCCCGGATCGCCAGGATGCGGTTGAAGGTCTGTTCCACAAAGGCGGGCGACAGGCCCGCGGTGGGCTCGTCCAGCAGCAGAACGCGGGGCTCGCTCATCATCGCCCGGCCCATCCCCAGCATCTGACGCTGGCCGCCCGAAAGCTGACCCGCGGGCGTCGTGCGGCGCTCGCTCAGCGGCGGGAAAATCTCGTAGACCTTATCAAGGGTCGCGGAAAAGTCGTCGCGGCGCTGGAAGGCGCCCATCTCCAGGTTCTCCTGAATCGTCAGGCTGGCAAAGACGTTGCTGGTCTGGGGCACCAGGGCCAGGCCCCGGGTCACCATCTGGTCCGCACGCAGACCCGCCAGCGACTGTCCGTCCAGCGCGACGGTGCCCTCCTGGACCGGGATCAGGCCGAAGATGGCCTTCAAGGCCGTCGATTTGCCGGCGCCGTTGGGCCCGACGATAACCGCGATGGCGCCGGCGTCCACGGCCAGGGTGACGCCCTTCAGGATCATCATCTTGCCGTAGCCGCCGACCAGCCCGCGTGCCTCAAGCAGCATCGCCGCCCCCCGGCGCCTCGGGCTCGGTGCCGGCACTCATGTACTTGCCACCGCCGAAATAGGCCTCGATCACGCGCTCGTCGGCGCGCAACTCGTGCATCTGGCCTTCGGTCAGGACCTGTCCCTCGGCCATGACGATGACGTGGTCGCAGATGTCGGCGATGAAATCCATGTCATGTTCGATGATGCAGAAAGTGAAACCGTGCCCCCGGTTCAGTTCCTGAATCCGCTGCGAGATGTCCTTCAACAGCGTCCGGTTCACCCCGGCGGCGATTTCGTCCAGCAGGATCACCTTGCCCTCGGCCATCAGGGCGCGGCCCAGTTCCAGCAGCTTCTTCTGGCCGCCGGAAATCTCGCCCGCAAGCTGATCGGCGAGGTGATCGAGATTGAGGAAATGCATCACCCGTTCCGCACGCGCGCGGATCTCCGCCTCCTGGGCGCGCACGTCGGCGGGCCTGAGGAACGCGTGGAACAGGTTCTCGCCGACCTGGCCGGGGGCCGCGGCCAGCAGGTTCTCGAACACGGTCATGCGATAGAATTCGTGGGCAATCTGGAAGGTACGCAACAGCCCGCGCGCATGCATCGCATAGGGCGGCAGTCCGGTGACGTCTTCGCCGTCCAGATGGACCCGGCCGTGACTGGGTTTCAGCGCGCCTGCGATAACGTTGAAGATGGTCGATTTGCCGGCCCCGTTCGGCCCGATGATGCCGGTGATCTTGCCGGTCTGGACCCCGAAGGAACAATCGTGCGCCGCCTTGAGCGCGCCGAAATGCAGGCTGATCCCGTCGACCCGGATCATCTCGCCGGCTGTCATGTAGCAAACCCTCGTGGGCGGGGGACGGACGCGCGGGGCGCCCGGCCGGCACCCCGCGCCTCGCAACACATCCGGCTTACTGGAAGACGCCGACTTCCTCGTAGCCGTTGTCGGTGATCACGAACTTGCCGATGAAACCGGTGACATCGCCGTTGTCATCGAAGTCCTGAGGCCCCGACACGCCGTCGTAGTCGATGTCGGTGCCCGCCGCGATCAGCTTTTTCGCCTTGGCCCACTCGCCCGGCAGGATCTTCTCGCCCGGCGGGTTGGCGACGGCCCGCAACGCGTCGCGGATGGCCGTACGGTCTGTATTGCCGGCCTTCTCGATGGCAAGCGCCAGCAGGAAGGACGCATCGTACGACTGCTGGATGAAGAACCCATCGGTCTGGTCCGGATGCTTGGCCGCAAAGGCATCGGCGAACCGCTTGCCTGCTTCGCTTTCGGGCGGCGAGGTCGGCGATGAGAAGATCGACCCCTTGATGTTGGCGATTCCGATCTCTTCCAGCAGCAGATTGTCGCGCAACCCGTCGGTGCCGATGAACTTGTCGAAGAAGCCGTTCTCCAGCGACTGGCGCACGATCTTGATGCCGCTGTCGCCGGCATAGGCGATTACGACCAGCGCGTCGCCGCCGTTTCCGGCCAGCGTCGCCAGCTCGGAGCGATAGGAGTTCTTTTTCTCCTCGTGTTTTTCGAAGCCGGTGACCTTGCCGCCGATCTTTTCGTATTCGCGCTTGAAGGCATTGCCGATGCCAACGCCATAGTCATTGTTGACGTAGGTGACGGCAACCGACTTGATCCCTTCGTCCAGGACGATCTTGGCCAGAACCCGGCCCTGGTAGTCGTCGGCCGGCACGACCCTGAAGACAAAGTCGTTGTCGTCAAGGTTGGAGAGTTCGGGGGTCGTCGCGGTCGGCGAGATCTGCAGCACCTTGTTGGGCACCGAAACCGCGCTGGCGGAGGCCATGGTGGCGCCGGAAGAAAGCGCGCCGTAGAGCGCCGCCACGTTTTCCGCACCGACCAGTTTGTTCGCCGCATCGACGGCGGGCTGGGCGGCGGCCTGGGTATCGGCGACGATCAGTTCCATCGGCCGGCCGTCCAGAAGACCGCCCTGCTCGTTCACCTGTTCAACCGCCAGCCGGGCACCGTTCTCGATCGGCGGCACGAAATTGGCCAGAGGCCCGGTCACACCCATCAGGGCTCCGACCTTCACTGCGTCCTGGGCCTGGACCGCCGCCGCCGCCAAGACCAATGCGCACGCGCCTGCCGCAAGCAACGTCTTATACATTTTCCTTCTCCCTGCTTGATCCATTCGGTTTTGTCTTGAGGTTTGAATGGGGATTTATCACGTTTCGAGGGCCCTCGTCACCGCAACGTTCGATGGTCGAACCCGCTTTCCAGGATCGCCTTGATCAGATTCGCCTCGAAGGCATGGGCGGCGGTCAGACCCTGCCAGCGCCCGTCGTCCATCCCGGCCGTGCGCAACGCAACGATGGAGAGCATTGTGTGGTCAGGGTCCAACCCCAGGATATCGCCGGGCGTCACCCGCGCGGAGATGCGCGGGCAAAGGGCGTCCGGCGCCGAACCCACCGCATAATCGATCAACAGACGGCCCTGGTCCGGGTCGATGCGCACATAGGTGGCCGATCCGTCATAGATCGCGGTTCCCTTGACCAGTCCATCGGTCCCCACTTGCACCCGCCAGGTGCCGAAGGACCAGAGGTCCAGGCGATGGGGGTCGGCCATGAACCGGAAGACCTCCTGCGCCGGCTTCTCGATCACGGCCGTCGCCACATCGGCGGTGGGCCCGGTCACGTCTCGTCCCCGACGGGCCGAAGGTCCAGGGGCCGCCCGTCCCGGGAAACCACCACCAGGATGCGCGCCGGCCCGTCGCCGGCGGCCACGTAGGCATGGCCCTGGGTACCATCGAAATAGAGGCTGTCGCCGGTGTTCAGCACCGTCGGCGCGTACCATTCGCTGTGCAGCTCGATGCTGCCGTCCAGGACGTAGAGGAACTCCTCGCCGCCGTGCCGCGCGAGGCCCCCTGCCTGTTCCAGGCTGCGCGCCCGGATGGTGTTGATGGCCGGGTGCATGCCCTTGGCCGAGAGGTCGGCGCACAACACCTCGGCATCGTCACGATCCATGTTTTCCACCGCGCCCTCACCCCGGCGGGTGAGCGAACGCACACCGGGCGTGAGCGGTGCGGAACGGTCGTCGAAGAACCGCGCGATGTCCACGTCCAGATAACGTGAAAGCGCGAACAGGTGCTGGGCGGACACGGCGCTGTGGCCGTTCTCGACCCGCGACAGGGTCGCCTCGGACAGGCCGCAGGCCCCGGCAAGCTGGGCGAGCGTGAGGCCGCGTTCCTTGCGCAGCGCCGCGATGCGCGCGCCCAACGGCGGCGGATCGGTGGCTTTGTCTTGCCGGGTCGCGGTGTCGGCCAAGGTCACACTCCGCCTCAGTAATTAATGGCGGGGTTGTCGCCGGGATAGATCACGCCGGCCAGCAGCATGCCGTCCGGGTCGGTGCATTGCAGCGAATGGATCTGCTTGCGCGGCAGGAAGATCACGTCGCCGGCACGCACCGGCGTTTTCTTGGCCTCGGTCCACATCATGCCGGCCCCGCGCAGCACCACCAGCGATTCCTCGTAAAGGTGGCGGTGCGGCGCGGCCTTCGACAGCGGGATCTCGCCGATAAACTGGGTCGCCATGTCCGAGCCGACGGACTTGTCGACCAGGATCTGGAAGAACCGGTCAGCCATGGCCTGGTGGTTGATGGAATCGATGCGCACCCGGCGTTCCGGGAAGGCAGCGTCGAAGCCGTCCGCCATGGCGGGCGGGAAGTCGGGCCAGTCGGCCAGCGGGCAGACGGCCGCATTGAGTTTCAGCCCACCTTCCGATTCGATCCGCAAGGTCTCGCCCGGGCGCGCATAGATCTCCATTTCGGGCGCCACCGCGAAGCTGTGGCCGCCGATCTCGATCGAGCCGTCGCCTTCCGTCACCAGCAGGATGCAATGCCGTTCGCCGAACGACACGACGGGGGACCGGCCGGAGGCCGCAGACATGCGGAAGTGGGACTGCCAGTTGGCCCCGTCTTCGGCCCCGATCGCCCGGGCGACGGTCAGCGTGCCTTGCGCGCGGCTGGCGAGGTCGTCGACATGCGCGACGAAACAGCCGCCGTCCAGCCGCGCCTTGCCGTCGGCGTCGCTGCCCAGCTCGGGGATGGCGCGGTTCGCCGGACTGTCCGGGTCGTCCTCGTCGTAGCTGTCGCGCAGGTTGTTGTGGGCACCGTCGCAGAAAGGCGCGGTTCCGGAATGCTTGCAGCCGCAGAACAACACTTCCTCGCCGTCGGTCTCGCACTTGTAGCGCACGGGCATGATGCCCGTCCCCTTGTGCGAACCGTCGCAGAAGGGCTGATTCTGGCTGCGCCCGCAGGCGCACCAGAGGTAGGACTTGCCGGCCTGAAGCTCGTAATAGAATGGCTTGTACCGCGCGATCTGCGGCAGGGTTTCCGGTTCGCTTTCCGCACTCATACCGAGACTTTCTGGAATTTCGGGTCGCGCCAGCTTTCGGTCTCCAGGATCCGGCGCAGGTGCGCCACCGCCTCCCAGATATCCTCGTGGCTGATGTAAAGCGCCCCCAGCCCGAAGCGGATGGCGTTGGGCTTGCGGAACGAGCCGACGACGTTCGCTGCCAGCAGTGCCTTCACAACGGGGCCGGCGCCCGGATGGCTGAAACCCACATGACCGCCGCGCTTGTCGTAGTCCCGGGGCGAGTTGACCTCCACGCCCAGGGGGCCGCATTCCTGGTCCAAAAGCGCGATCAGCAAATCGCCCAGCGCCCGGTGCTTGTCCCAAAGCTGCCGGGGCTCGACTTCCTGCCAGATCTCCGCGGCACACCAGGCGACCTCGTTGGCGATCACCAGGGGCGTGCCGGCGCCGTGGCGCGCGGCCCCGGGCAGCGGCCCGTATTTCTTGGCGAAAGCGAAGACATCCTCGTGACCCATCCAGCCGGCGATGGTGGGCCAGGCCGTATCGCCATGGCGCGGGTGGACCCACAGATAGGCCGGCCCGCCGGGCCCGGAGCAGAGATACTTGTAACCGCAGCCGACGGCATAGTCGGCATCGGTCCCAATCAGGTTGCCCGGGTCTACCGGGACATGAAAGGCAGCGGCCTGCCGCTGCGGATTCCGGTGATCGAAATGGTGGAGATCGGAGCAGGCGGCGGCTCCATCGCCAGGATCGACGCCATGGGCCGGATCACCGTCGGCCCGGACAGCGCCGGATCGGAACCGGGGCCGGTGGCGTACGGACGCGGCGGAACCGAACCGACCGTGACCGATGCCAACCTGGCGCTGGGCAAGCTGGACCCCGACCGCTTCGCCGGCGGACAGATCGCGCTGGACCGGGCCAGCGCGGAAACGGCACTGGCGGAGCAGATCGGCGCACCGCTGGACCTCCAGGATTTCTGGCCGGCGGCAGGCGTGGCGGAGATGGTGGAAGAGAACATGGCGAACGCGGCCCGGGTCCACGCGATCGAACGGGGCAAGGAACCGTCGGAATACACCATGATCGCATTCGGCGGGGCGGCGCCGCTGCACGCCGCGCGGCTGGCCGAAAAGCTCGGTATGGCGACGGTGGTGGTGCCGCCGGGCGCGGGCGTGGGATCGGCAATCGGGTTCCTGCGCGCACCCGTCTCCTACCAGGTGGTGCGCAGCTACCGGACAACCTTGGAAGACGCAGAACTGGTCCAGGTCAACGCCCTGATCGAAGACATGACCGAGGAGGCTCGCGCCGTCGTCACCGCCGGCGTCGGCGACGCGCCCCACGTCGAAGACCGTCGGCTGGAGCTCAGATATTTGGGACAGGGCCACGAGTTGGCCGTACCCCTGCCCTCCCGGCGGTTGGAGCAAAGCGACCTCACCGCGATCCGGGCGGAGTTCGAGGCCCTGTACCGACGGGTCTACGGCTTCACCATGCCCGACGTTGCGGTGGAGTGCGTGTCCTGGTCGGTCACGGTCGCGACCCTGCCTGAGGTGAGCGACCCACTACCCGCCGTCGCGACGCACACCACCCCTGCCACCAGTGGGTCACGCGAGATCTACGACCCCGCCGCTGGAGGACTCACCGACGCGGCGCTTTACTGGCGTTTCGACCTCGACCCTGGCGCGACGCTCACTGGTCCGGCGGTGATCGCCGAAGACGAGACCTCGACCGTCATCCCCACGGGCTTTACGGCAAAAATCGACGCGGGCCTCGCCATTGTCATGACCCGGGCCGGGCAGGAGGACACAGCATGACCGCCCAGTCGCTCGGCGCCATCCACCGCCAGGTCATGTGGACTCGCCTTATCGCTGTGGTCGAAGAACAGGCTCAGGCTCTGCTGCGCACCGCGTTCGGCTCGATCGCGCGCGAGGCCGGCGATCTTTCCGCCGGCGTCTACGACACGGAGGGCCGCATGTTGGCCCAGGCAGTCACCGGCACGCCGGGCCATGTCAACAGCATGGCGATGGCTGTCGGCCATTTCCTGGACCGGTTTCCGATCGACGGCATGGCGCCGGGTGATGTCTTCATCACCAACGATCCCTGGATGGGGACGGGCCATCTTTTCGATTATGTCGTCGTCACACCCGCCTTCATTGAAGACCGACCGGTCGCCCTGTTCGCCTCAACCTGTCATGTTGCCGATGTCGGCGGCGTCGGCTTCACGGCCGATGCAAGATCGGTCTTCGAGGAAGGCACGCTTATTCCGCATATGAAGATCCGTGACAGGCACGGCGTCAACGACGACCTGTTTGCGATCATCGCCGGAAACAGCAGAAACCCTATCGAGGTCAAGGGCGATGTCCGTTCGCTGATCTCCTGCAACGACACCGGCGTGGCGCGCCTGGCGGACATGATGGCGGAGTTTTCCCTGGGGTCGCTGAACGACCTTGCCGCGCATATCCTGACCGCCTCTGAGGCGGCGACCCGCAAGGCTATCGCCGCAGTGCCCGACGGCACCTACCGGACCGAGATGACCATCGACGGGCACGAATCGCCGATCCACCTGAAGGCCAGCCTGGAGATCGCCGGCGATCACGCGCGTCTGGACTTCGCTGGCTCCTCGCCGGCCTCGCGTTTCGGCATCAACTCGCCGAAATGCTACACCGATGCCTATTCGGTCTTTGGCCTGAAATGCGCCATCGCGCCGGAGGTTCCCAACAATGCGGGCTCGCTTTGCTGTTTCGACGTGGCGGCAGAGCCCGGCTCGTGCGTGGCGCCGGAACGCCCGGCACCGGTGACCGCCCGCCATGTGATCGGCCAGATGCTGCCGGACCTGGTGTTCGGCTGCCTCGAAGCGGCCCTGCCCGACCGGGTGCCGGCGGAAAGCGCCGGGTCGATCTGGGTGCTGGCCATGGCGAGCGCCGAGGAGGGCGGCGGGACGGCGTCGGGCACGAACCGGCCAGAAACCCGATTCAACGTGATGAATGTGGGCCTGGGCGGCATCGGCGCCGGTCCGGCCTGGGACGGCTTCAACACAACCGCCTTTCCGTCGGGCGTGGGCGCAATCCCGGTGGAGGTGACGGAAACCGAATCGCCGCTGATCTTCCGCCGCAAGGAACTCCTTCCCGATTCGGGGGGCGCCGGTCGGCACCGCGGCGGCCTCGCCCAGGTAATCGAGATCGGCAACACCGAAGATGCGCCCTTCACCGCCTCGGCCGCCACCTGGGACCGCCTCAAGTTTCCGGCCCAGGGCCGCGCCGGCGGTAAACCGGGTCGGCTCGGCAGCGCACGGCTCGGCTCCGGCGCGCGTTTGGAGGGCAAGGTCACGCATCGCATTCCCGCCGGCGACACGCTGGTGATCGAACTGCCCGGCGGCGGCGGCTACGGCGACCCGCACGACCGTGAATTGACCGCACGCGAAGCGGATTTGGAAGCCGGGTACGTCACGCCCGAGGCCGCTTGTCGGGACTACGGCCGCGAACAGGACTAGCCAACGTCTGACGCAGAAAGAGATTCGGGCCGGGCGGATGCGACCGTCAGTTCAGGTCCCGCGCCACCCGAAAGCCCACATCGTTGCCACGCCTTTCAACCTTGTTTCCGGCGCGGTTGGACGAGCGAGTGGCCCCAGGGTCATTGCACCAGGACCCGCCGCGCACGACGCGCTTGGTGCAGTCGCCGGCCATCCAGGCGCTGCCGTCCGTAGGAGCGCCATCGTAGCTGTCGTTCCAGCAGTCCGCCGCCCACTCCCACGCATTGCCCAGCATGTCATGAAGCCCAAAGGCGTTAGGGGCGTAACTGCCGACCGCCGCCGTCTGTGCCGCGCCATCGTCGCAGTCATGGGAAGTCCAGCCAAACGCGTTCGCGGCGTCGCCGGACCTGTCGTACACGTTGGCATACCCGCAAGCCGGTGCACTGTCATTACCCCAGAAACGGACGTGGGTCGTTCCCGCCCGGGCGGCGTATTCCAGCTCTGCTTCGGTCGGCAGGCGGTAGCGCTGACCGGTCGATTTCGAGAGCCACTCCACAAACGCGCTGGCGTCGTGCCAATTGAGGCACACCGCAGGCTCGTTCTCTCCCTGCCAGAATCCGGGATCGCGCCAGTTCCAACCTGGCCGGTCGTCCCATTTCTCGGAGTCGCGGCCCCGACACATCGTCCCGGCCGAATAACCCGTTGCCGATACGAAGGCGGCGAACTCGGCCTGCGTTACCTCGTACTTGCCGAGGGCAAAGCCCCTGGGGATCGTCACACTGTGCACCGGTCCCTCATCGTCAGCTTTGTCGGTGTCATAAGAAGGGCCGCCCATCTGGAAGGATCCTGCGGGCACGACAATCATTTCCGGACAGATATCGCAGTCTCCAAAACTCTCTCCGGCCTTTGGATGAGACGGATATACCCCGACCGCCGGCTGCGCCGGTGTCTGCAGACTGTCGCGTAACAGTGGGGCGAAGACATAGGCGGTCCGGCCACTGGCCAGGGAGATCCTGTACCAGTCCTTGTCCTCGACCTTGCCGGTCACTTCGACGTCGGTGCCCCGGGTTAGCGACTTAACCTTGTCGTAGCTGGTGCCAGGGCCGGCGCGGGTGTTCACCCGGACCTCGCCAACGACCATGATCTTGTCCATTTCCCGGACCTGGAAAGCCGGTGTCAGGGCTGCGACCTGGGCAGGTTTTTCGGACACCACGCCCAGCAGCGTCTCACCGTCGCCCTGCACACTGGCCGTCTGCTGGCGGCGGAAGCGGCGACGGGCGGCATAGGTCATTTCCGAGTCCAGATAGGCCTTGGCTTCGGCCACCGTGACGTTCCCGTCACCGTTGCCGAAGGGCTCCTTGTCGGACTCGCCCTGCAACGCCTGCAACAGGTGATAGGTGAACAAGCCGTGTTCGTTCTCCTCGTCCCAGCTCGCCACCTGCTCGGCCGAGGCGGCGGTCAGGACCGTGATATCCGCCCTAGCCTTCGGCGCACTCGCCTGCACGAAAACGGGCGAGGCCGCGCGGATCAGCATGCCGCCATCGCTCTCACCGGAGAAACAGGCGTCCAGGTAGACCGTGACGGACTTGGCCTCCAGCTTGGCCAGGTTCTCGTAGAGCACGTCGACGGGGTAGCCGTTGATCTCCGGCGTGTCGGGGTTAGCGTCGACGGGCAACAGGTAGCCGCGCCGGTCCTGAAGACCCGGCACACCATGGCCGGAATAGAACACCGTCACATGGGAAATGCCGGGCCGGACATAACCCCACAACTCGCCCTGATGGCTGGCCTGGTTGCCGAATGCCGACGTCATCTGCGCCTGGGTCGCGTCGCGCAGGTCGATGATGTTGCCCTCGCGGTAGCCCAGCACCTGAGTCAGATAGGTCTTGATCGCGTCGGCGTCCCGATGGGCATAGGCCACCTCGGGGATCCGGCCCTGGTAGGTTTTGTTGCCGATGATGACGGCCACCGAGTTGCGGTGGTCGGGCGTATCGGCGGCCTCGGCAGCGGTGGCCAGGATCAGCGCGACGATCGGAACAAGGAAACGAGTAAGCATGCTGTCATGCGCCCCCCACGCATTCTTGGCACATTATGAAAGGCTTTGGGCCGGTCGTCAGCCCGACCCCCTGATCGCCTCCACTTCGATTTCGACTTTGCAGTCAGGCACGGCCAACGCGGCACAAACCGTGGTGTTGGCCGGACGCGCTTCGCCGACACGGTCCTTCAGCACGCCGGAGACCGCCATGATGTCGTCCGGATCGGGCACGTAGACGCGGACCCTGACCACGTCCTGCAGGCCGGAACCGGCCTCGTTCAGCGCCCATTCAATGGTGTCCAGCGCCTGGTTGGCCTGGCCCTCGGCGGTCGGGGCCATGACGCCGGTCTTGAAATCGACGCCGACGGTGCCGGAAACGAAGATCCGGTCGTCGACCACGACGGCGCGCGCATAGCCCGCCAGTTCCTCGTATTTCGATCCCGAGAAGATAAGGGTGCGCTTGCCGGCCATGAAGTCCTTTCCCCTCTCGCACAAAAAGGGCGGGAACGCCTTCCGGCGTCCCCGCCCGCTGTCGGATCACGGAACGCTCAGTTGTCCAGCTTCTTGATCAGTTCGGCGACGTCTTCGATGGAGTAGTAGTCCATCTCCACGTTCTTATCGCCCTCGAACCGCCAGGTCAGCTTGGGCGCCTGGACGTCGCCGTTCTGGTCGAACTGCAGCGGCCCGGTCGCGCCCACATAGCGGATCGCCTTGCCTTCGGCCAACAGCGCCTTCGCCTTCTTGATGTCGTCTGGTCCCGGATAGACCGGCGCGCCGCCCTCCGCCGTGACCTTGCGGATATTGTCGCGGATCGTGGTGCCGTTGATTTCGTCTGACGCTTCCATGGCAAGCAGCACCACGGTGACGGCGTCGAACATGGAATGCAGGCCCGGGCCGTCGGGCGGGCTGTCGAAGCGCTTCTGGAACATCTCGTTGAAGCTGTCGACCGACGCCACACGCGGCTGGGCGCTGTCGTAGCCGACCAGGTTCTTGAGATATTTGGGCCCCACGGCCTTCAGGTAGTCGGCCGAGCGCAGCGAGTTGTTGACGATCAGGTTGTCGGTGCCGCCCAGGGACAGCCATTCGCGGGTGATCGTCGCGCCGTCGACCGGAAAGGCGACCAGGAACAGCGAGTCGGGCTCGCCTTCCATCGCCGAGGTCACCTCGGCCCGGTAGCTCTGCTGGTTTTCGTTGTAGGCGACCATCTTGGTGATGGTGCCGCCCAGCTTAGCGATGTCCTGCTCGAACCGTTTGGCAAGGCCGACGCCGAAATCGGTGTTCACATAGATCACCGCGGTCTTCTTGAAGCCCTTGCTGGTCGTCAACAGCGCGCCCATCGCCGCCTGGCTGCGGTTGGTCGCATAGGTGCGGAACCAGTAGCCACCGGTCTTGCCTTCCTCGGACAGTGCCGTGAAGCTTTCCGACGACGAGCAGCAGGAGATCTGCGTGGTCTTGGACGGCACCGCCACCGAAGTCAAAATCGGCAGGCTGACGCCCGACGAGATGGCGCCTACCAGAACCGGTACGCCTTCGATGTCCACCAGGCTCTTGGCCGCATCGACGCCGACCGTCGATTGCCCCTGGGTGTCGCGCAGCAGGTATTCGACATTGCAGCCCTTGACACCGCCAGCCTCGTTGTAGACCTCGACCGCAAACTGGCCGGTCTCGGAAATGCGCTTGCCGACCAGACCCATCGGACCGCTGACCGGCAGGACAGCCCCCAGCTTGATGGTGCAGTCCTGCGCCTGGGCCTGGTCGGCGCCGCCGACCACCAGCGCCGCCGCGACCGCGACCGACGCCAGCCCGCTTGTCAGGTATTTCATGCCCCTCCTCCTCGTTCGTGCTTTCTGATTTTTGCTGGCGCCATCGCATCCCGCCCGCAGCCCGGGTCCAATGCTCACGTTTGCAACCGGCGGTCGTCGAGGCGCCCCTTGATAAGCCAGAGATGCGGCAGCGCGGCGGCCAGTCCGGCCAACGGCAGCGGTCGCAGCGGCCTGACCGGCACCGCCGTCTCTTCGGCCGCGGCCTCGCCGTCGCGCACCAGCCGGACAAGATCATGGGCCAGCACATGGGTCGAGGCGATCCCCCGGGCATTGCAGGCAAACCCCGCCCAGGCGCCGGGGCCCAGCCGGTGGATCGCCGGCAGGAAGTCGCGGGTGACGGCGGCGGTGCCGCGCCACAGGATTTCCACCGGCGGCGGCGCGGCAAGCCGCAACTCCGACGCGAGGCGCCGCTGCATGCGGCCCGCGATACGAGGACCGGCTGCCAAGGGAATCGCCGCCATTCCGCCGGTGATCAGACGGTTTTCAGAATCCAACCGGTAGGTGAAGACGTCGGCGCGGGTGTCCGATACCGGCTGGCGCCCCGGCGTCAGCCGCGCGGCAGCCTCGTCGCCGAGGGGCTGCGTGGCCATCTGGTAGACCGTGAGCGGCACGAAGCAGCGGGCAAGCGCCCGGTCGAGCGGACCCGCGAGCGCATTGGTGCAGACCAGGAGCCGGTCCGTAGCGACGGTTCCGCTGTCGATTTCCAGCATCCACCCGTCCCCTCCCCGGCGCCAACGGCGGACCGGAGTCCGGCAGACCAGTCGCCCGCCGGCGCGGGCGAACGCCGCGGCCAGGCCGTAGAGGTACTTCACCGGATGGATTGCACCGCCCCCGCTGTGGATCCAACCCGCAACGAACCGGTCGGTGCCGGTGATCTCAGCAACCGCGGCGCGATCCAGCCAGTCGACCAGCTGGCCCAGAGCGGCCCACTGGTCGCAGCGCCGGCGCACGCCATCGACAAGAGCGGCCGCATGCACCGGCTGAACCCAGCCGTTCTCCACCTGGTCGCAGGCGATCGCGTGCCTGCGGGCCAGGGCGAACACGCCCGGCCCGCCCGCGCCGACGGCACGGGCCAGCCGCTCGCCCCGTTCCGCGCCGAGGATGCGCCGCATGGCGTCGGGGTCGGCCCGGGACAGGGTCGGCACGACGAAACCTGCGTTGCGGCCGGAAGCCCCCCAACCCGGCTCCCGCGCCTCCAGCAACAGGACGGACAATCCCGCCTCGGCCAGCAGCAGCGCAGCGGTGAGGCCGGTAAACCCGGCGCCGATCACCGCGACATCGCATGCCGTGTCGCCGTCCAGTCCATCGAAATCAGGCGCCGGGCCGGCGGTCTCAAGCCACAGCGAGCGTTCAGAGACGGGCATGCCGGGAGACATGCTCCTCCTCACCGATCAGGCCGCGGGGCCGGTAAAGCAGCATCACAACCAGCAACAAACCGATCAGCACCGCCTGCAAGGCACCCGATTGCACCTGCATGGCGGGCGGCACCAGTTTGGAAATGACGAAGCCGCTGGACGTCCAGATTGCCCAGACCAGAACCGCGCCCAAAAGCGCGCCGCGGTTGTTGGCGCTGCCGCCGACGATCAGCATGGTCCAGATCTGGAAGGTCAGGATCGGCTGGAAGTCGAACGGACTGACATAGCCGATGAAGCCGACATAGAGCCCGCCGGCAAGCCCCATGATCATGCTTCCCAGCACGAAGGCCTCCAGACGGATCCGCGCCGGATCCTTGCCCAGCGAGGCGGCCGCGGTTTCGTCCTCGCGGATCGCCTTCAGCGTCCGGCCCCAGGGCGACTGTACGATGCGTGCAAGCCCCAGATAGGTCAGGCCGACCACCGTCAGAACGATCGCCAGATAGGCAATGTTCTGGGTCAGTGGCCCGTCGGTAAACCCGGCCGCCGGGTTGGGGATGCTGATCAGGCCCAGCGTACCGCCGGTGAGGTATTCCCAGTTGAGCGCGACGAGCTGGATCGAGACCGCAATGCCGAAGGTGGCCACCGCCAGATACTCCTCGCGCAGGCGCAGCGTCGCGAAGCCGACAACCAGGGCCGCCATGCCTGCCGCGGCCATGCCGCCGGCCAACCCGATCACGAAAGGCAATTCGAAGCCGCCAAAGACGGCATCGCGCGATGGGCCGATCAGGATCGCGGTTCCATAGGCGCCGACCGCCAAGAATCCGGCCACGCCGGCATTGAAAAGTCCGGTGAAGCCCCACTGCAGGTTCAGGCCCAGAACCGCGACGCCCAGGATCAGCGCGATCACGAAGAAGAACACCAGATAGGAGACGACGCCGATCACCGTTCGCCCCCGAACGGGCCCTGGGGGCGGAAATAAAGGATTGCCAGGATCAGCAGGAACGGGATCGCCGGTTTGTAGCTGGCGGGGATCACCATCACCGACAGGTTTTCAGAAACGCCGACAATCAGACCACCGACGACGGCGCCATAGAGGCTGCCTGTGCCGCCCAGGATCGCGGCGGCAAACAACGGCAGATGAGACTGAAGCCCAGCTCGGGCCGGAGTTGCACGGTGAGCCCGTAGAGCACACCGGCGATGGCGGCGCCCGAGGCGCCGATGATCCAGGTCCAGCGGATGACGGCGTCGACATCGACGCCGCTGACACGGGCCAGCGGCGGATTCTCGGCGACGGCGCGCATGGAGATACCCGTGCGGCTGCGGGTCATGAACAGGTGCAACAACACCACCAGGACCGCGGTCAGGCACAGGACGAAGATCTGGTCCGGCATCACGCGCACGCCGCCGATGCGAAGCGCGATCTGCAGCTCGCTGGTGTAGTAGAAGGGATCCGGGCCGAAGCCCATGACGATGACGTTGCGCACCAACAGCGCGACGCCGAAGGAGGCGAAAACCAGGGTCATGTGGCCGGCCCGGTCGCTGAGCCGGGCAAAGAACCAGCCTGTCCAGCACCAGCGCCAGCGCGGCGGTCAGCCCGCCGGCCAGGACGGTCGCAACCACCAGTGCCCAGCCGAACGACAGCGGCCCCAGCGGCCCGCCCAGCACGTCGTCCATCGCCGCGAAGAACCCGACGAAGACCAGCGCCGAATAGGCGCCCCAGGTCAGCAGCTCGGAATGCGCAAAATTGGCGAAACGCAGGATGCGCATGGTCAGCGACAGCCCGATTGCGCCCAGGGCGATGATCGCGCCGGAGAGAATGCCGTCGGCCACGTGCTGAAGGAACATCAAGGCGGCCCTTCTGCCGCCGCCGGACGCTGGCCCAGGAAGACTGCACCGATCTCCGGGTCGTTTGCCAAGTCGGCGGCCCGGCCTTCGATCCGGTTGCAGCCTTCGGCAAGAACATAACCACGGTCGGAGATGTTGAGCGCGGCGCGCGCGTTCTGCTCCACCATCAGGACCGCGACGTCAAGCGATGCGAGGCCGCGCACCATCTGGAACACTTCGCCCACCACCTTGGGCGCCAGGCCCGCGGTCGGCTCGTCCAGAAGGACCAGGCCCGGGTAGGTGATCAGGGCACGGGCAATCGCTAGCATCTGCCGCTGACCGCCCGACAGCACCCGGGCCTTGCGGTCACGCCGTTCGGCCAATGGCGGGAAGGCTGCATAGGCCGCCTCGATGCGTTCGGCAACAACCCGACGCGGCAACGGCGCGGCGCCGACGCGAAGATTTTCGTGGATGGTCAGCGTCGCAAAGACGTTGTCGGTCTGGGGAACATACGCGACCCCCTCGCCCGCTAACCTGTGCGCCGCCGTGTTGGCGATGTCGCGGCCGTCCAACCGGATGCTGCCCTCCGATACCTGAACCAGCCCGGCAACGGCTTTGATGAAAGTCGACTTGCCTGCGCCGTTCGGGCCGACGATGGTCACCACCTCGCCCCGGTTCACGGCTATCGAGACCCCCTGCAGAATAGGCAGATCCGGCCGGTACCCGGCCACCACGCCATCCGCCTGAAGATAGGCCGCGCTCATCCCGGCAGGTCGCCCAGATAGGCGTCCAGCACCGCACTGTCGCGCCGCGCGCCATCGGCGTCGCCGGAATAGATCAGGCGACCCTGCGCCATGACCATGATCGGACGGCAGATCGACATCACCAGGTCCATGTTGTGTTCGATGATCAGGAACGCGTAACCCTGGGCATTGAGCGCGGTGATCTTCTCGACCAGGGTTTCCATCAGCGCCGGATTGACCCCGGCAGCCGGTTCGTCCAGCAGGATGATGCGCGGCTCGGCCATCAACGCGCGCGCCAGTTCCAGCAGCTTGAGCTGGCCACCGGACAGCGTGCGGGCAAGATCGGTCGCCACCCGCTCCAGCCCGCAGAAGGCGATGATCTCACGTGCCCGCTCGCGGTTCTTCGCTTCCTCACGGCGCACCCGCGCGGGCGCCAGCCAGTTGTTCCAGAACCGCTCGCCCGCCTGGTGCTCCGGGACGAGCATGACGTTCTCCAGCACCGTCATCTCCGGAAACGGGCGCGGAATCTGAAATGTCCGCGCCAGACCGGCTGCGAACACCTTGTGCGGCGGCAAGCCGTCGACACGTTTGCCCGCCAGCGTCACGCTGCCTTCTTCGGGCGACAGCAGGCCCGCGACGGTGTTGAACAGCGTCGTCTTACCCGCCCCGTTCGGACCGATCAGACCCGCGATCGCATCCGAGGAAACCGTGAAACCGACCTGGTCCACCGCCCGGAAGCTGCCGAACCGCTTGGTCAACCCTTCCAACACAAGCAGGGGCTCGCTCAACGCCCCTCCCCGCCCGCCTGCAGACCGTATTTCATGATCCGGCCGTGCGGGCCCTCCCTATCGCGCTCCAGCGCGTATACCGGACCGGTCGGACCAATTGCGCGGTCCTGGACTTCGTTGATGATCGACCAGTCTGTTTTATCGACTACGAAGGAAAAGACCCGCAGCGTTTCAGCAAGCCGGTTGGCATAACGGGCCCCGACGATGGCGGCGGCGACTCCGGGCGCGCCCAGCATTGCGCGAATTGCAACCGTGGAAATATCGACCTCGTGCCGGTCGGCGACGCGCCGCAAGGCACGGAGCAGTTCCTGGAACAGGTCCTAGCCGCGGAAGTCCTCGATGATCAAGCGATACTTCACCAATGACCGGTTCTGGAAGGCGAACCCGGGATCGGGCGCGCCGAGCCAGCGATCGCTCAGAAAGCCGCCCGCCAGAGACCCGTAAATCAGGATGGCCACATCATTGTCCCGTGCCCAGTCGGTGAAGCCTCCTTCGGGCCGCCGGTCCAACAGCGAGTACTGGATCTGTGCCGAGACCACATCGATCCCCGCGGACGTGATTTCCGCGAGGTGTTCATGGTCGAAATTGGTCACGCCGATCCGGTCGATCTTGCCCTGTTTCTGCAGTTCCGCCAGATGGCCCGCGCAGTCGACGGCGCCCGGCACCTCGTAATCCCACCAGTGGAACTGGACGAGATCCAGCCGGTCGCGCCCCAACCTAGCCAATGAGCGGTCGATGACCGCCGCAACCGAGGCCCGGTCGATCCGGCCGAGCGCGGCGAGGTCGGGCACGAACTTTGTGTGAACCTTGACGGCCGATGCCGCGGCAGCGCCGCGTATGTCGGACAGCCTGGCCAGAAAGGCGCCGATCATCTCTTCCACGCCGGTATAGATGTCGGCGCAATCGAAGGCGACGATCCCTGCATCGACGAAGGCAATCATGTCCTCGATCGCACGATCGCGTTCCACCGGCCCGTGATCGCCGGCAAGCTGCCAGCCGCCCTTGATCAAGCGCGAGATCCGGTATCCTGGGCGCAGTTCGACCGTTTCGACCGTGACCGAATCTGCCGTCAAGATGCATCCCCGTCCTTGGGCGGCAAGGGCACGACCGTCGTCTCGCCGTGGCGGAAGCTCCGCTTGCCCACCCGGGTGATCCGGAAACGGCCGCCGCAATGGGGGTCGGGGCAGGCGACCTCCGCGTCCGTGGTCATCCAGTCGTTTTCGTCCGTCGGACGCTGTTTTGCCGGCAGCAACGGCAACAGCGCCGCCAGTGGGTAAAGCGGGAAGCTGCGCCGGCCGTCTGACGGAAACTCGATCTTCCCGCCGATGACCAGGAAATACCCCCCCTTCCCGGTGGTCGCAGACCACCGGCCGGTCAGTCGCGACGACATCGACCCTGAGATCGTACAGCGTGAACCGGTCGTCGGCCCCGTCGTCTATCTTCTTGGAATCGTTTGACGGACCCATCACACCCCCAGGGCCCGAAGACTACACGAGCGCCGGAACTGTTGGGAAGGGCGGACGCAGCGACACGGCCACCGCGGCCGGCTGCACTCAGTCCTTGCCCGCACCGCTGCGCTCGGTCTCTTCGTACTGCCGGTAGAGTTTGTTGGCCCGTGTCAGGTGGCGTTCCATGGCATTCGCCGCCGCCGGCACGTCCCGCGCACGAAAGGCGTCCAACACCTCCCGATGCTCCGCGATCGTAAGATCCTCCAGGCCCGGCGTCCGAACCAGGGAGACGTGAAACCGCGCAAGCCAGCCGAACATCGCCTCGCTGACCGCAGCATAGATCGGGTTTCCGCTGATCACCGCAATTTCGCGGTGAAAGGCGCCGTCGGCTGCCATGAAATCCACGGGGCTGCCGCGGCTGGATTCCTGAAGCGCGACGATTTTCTCCAGCCGTTCCACGTCCGCGTCCCGGCATTTCTTCACCGCCTGGCGCACCACCTGCAGCTCGAACATCAGGCGCGCCTCTTTCAGGTGCTGCAGCCCGGCGGGCGAAATGCCAAGGATATGGCGCGCGGTCTGGCTGATCTGGTCGAGAATATGGCCGATGGTCGGTTCGGCGATCCGCGCCCGTTCGCCGTGGGAGATGCGGATGATGCCCATGCGTTCCAGGCTCTGCATGGCCTCGCGCACCGCCGGCCGGCCGACTCCGAAGGCGGTCATCAACTCCCGCTCGGAAGGCAGCGGATCGCCCGGCGACAGTTTCTCCGCCTCGATCAGCTGCAGCAGTCGATCGAGGATTTCATGGCTGAGCTTGCGACGCTGGATCGGCTGTTCTGGTGTTATCATCACATCAGATGATAACGCGTCGCCGGGTCGATTCCAAACCGCCCAGGAACGTCGTGGCTAGTCGACCGGTGCCTTGGCCGACATTTGCACCGGCCGGGCGAAATCGAAATCGACGCCGTCTTCAGCCTGCAGAACGGAACGATGGAACAGCCGCCGATATCCGGTCCAGTCCTCTGACGGCATCTCCGGTGCGGAGTCCGGCTTCCGGCACGCGCGTTCCGCCTCGTCCACCTCAAGGTCCAGTCTCCGTGCATTCACATCGAGGCTGATCCGGTCGCCGGTCCGCACCAGCGACAGCGGGCCGCCGACGGCCGCCTCGGGGCTGACATGCAGGACGATGGTGCCGGCCGCGGTGCCGCTCATCCGCCCGTCGGATATCCGAACCATGTCAGTGACGCCCTGGCTGGCCAGCTTGCGCGGAATCGGGATCAGGCCCGCCTCGGGCATGCCCGGCGCGCCCTTGGGCCCGATGTTGCGCAACACCAGGACGTCGTCGGGCGCAACGTCCAACTCCGGATCGTCGATCCGGTTCGCCAGATCCTCCAGGGACGTGAAAACCACGGCCCGGCCGGTGTGCGTCAACAAGTCCGGCGAGGCGGCCGACTGTTTGACGATCGCGCCGTTCGGCGCCAGGCTGCCCCTGAGGAACGCCATGCTGCCGCCGGAATGGATCGGGTCGGCCAGCGGGCGCACGATCTCTTGCGGCCATGCCGGTGGCGCGGCATCCAGGTTCTCTCCCAGTGTGCGGCCATTGACCGTCGGCGCATTCAGGTTCAGCAGGCCGCGGATCTCGCGCATGATTGCGGGCAGGCCGCCGGCCCGGTCCAGATCCTCCATGTAGTGGGCGCCCGACGGTTTGAGGTCGACCAGCACCGGCGTCTCCCGGCCCATCCGGTCGAACGCCTTGAGATCGACTTCGATGCCCAGGCGTCCGGCCACCGCGGTAAGATGGATGATCCCGTTGGTCGAGCCGCCGATCGCCAGCAACACCCGCAACGCATTCTCCACCGCCGCCGGCGTCATGATCGCCGCCGGTGCCACGCCGCGTTCGGCGAGCTTCACCGCCTCCGCGCCCGTGGCCTCGGCGATGCGGCGGCGTTCGGCCGATACCGCTGGAGCCGTGGCGCTGCCCGGCAGGGTCATGCCCAGCGCCTCGGCGATGCAGGCCATCGTGCTGGCCGTGCCCATCACGCCGCAGGTTCCGACGGTGGGAACGAGCTGGTCGTTGACCCCGGCAATCTCGTCGGCATCGATCTCGGAAGCCCGGAACCGCGCCCAATAACGACGGCAGTCGGTGCAGGCGCCGACCCGGGCGCCCCGGTGCGAGCCGGCCAGCATCGGGCCGGTCACAAGCTGGATCGCCGGCACGCCGGCGCTGGCCGCGCCCATGAGCTGGGCCGGCACGGTCTTGTCGCAGCCGCCGATCAGGACCACGGCATCCATCGGCTGCGCCCGGATCATTTCCTCGGTGTCCATGGCCATCAGGTTGCGCAGGTACATGCTGGTGGGAAAGGCGAAGCTTTCGTGCAACGACACCGTCGGGAACGGGACGGCAAGGCCGCCGGCCAGCATGACACCGCGCTTCACCGCCTCTACCAGGTCCGGCACGTTGCCGTGGCAGGCGTTGTAGCCGCTGTAGGTATCGGCGATGCCGACGATCGGCCGGGACAGGGCATCGTCGCTGAGTCCCATCGCCTTGATGAAAGCCCTGCGCAGAAACCGCGAGAACTCGACGTCGCCGTAGCGAGTCAGCCCCTTGTCCATGCCACGGTTGTTGCCGGCCATACTTGTCTCCCTGTGGTGCCTGCCGGACCCGGTCCTATTCGCCGGCCAGCATGCGGTCGATCCGCCGCTCCAGCAGCATACCGGAAACGGCAAAGTTCACGCCCGCATTTGCATCCGATTCCTTGGTGAAGATGGCGCTGACCAAGCCGGCAAGGCGCCCCTCCTCGTCCACCAGCGCACCGCCAGACGCGCCGGGATTGGCGGCCGCGTCGGTCTGGATGAAGTCCTCGATCTTGTTGAAGCCGATGCCCGACCGCGCCCGGGCCGAGACGATGCCGCAGGTGATGCTGAGGTCCAGACCAAAGGCGTTGGCGATGATGCAGACGTGCGCGCCGGTCGCCGGGCGTTCGGTCGCGATTTTGATTGGCTCGAGCGGGGCCTTGGTCCGCAGGAGAGCAAGATCGGCATCGGGGTCCAGCGCGACAATCTCCGCTGGGTGACGGGTGCCCGCATGATCGCGCACATGCACTTCCTTGGCGCGGGCCACCACGTGTGCAGCGGTGACGATCAGGCCGGGTTCCCGGATGACGACACCGCTGCCTTCGGGCGCCGTTCCAGGCGGCGCGCCGAATCCGGGCCGGGTGTAGCCCGGCCAGGTGGGCTCGACGGAAACGACGGACCCTGAGGCGACCTGCCAAGCACGTTCGGCATGGTCGGCAAGGGCCGGTATTGGTCCGAAAACAAACAGCAGGGCTATACACAGTCCGGCGAGTAACACAGTGGTGTTCCGTATGCGCTGTAACCGATCGCAGTCTCGGGTTGGTTCCGCCGCCAGACTAGAGCAAGACCCGGCGTGGCGTCATCTAGCCGGCCGCGTGCTTGTCTCCTGACAGGATGCTGTCAGGAGGGCTGTGCGATGATGCCGGTATTGGACATCTTGCCAACGGAGTTAAGCCCATGAGCTTCACGCCAGAACATTTCACCGTCTGGGCCGAGATCCCGGTCACCGACCTGGACCGCGCCATCGCATTCTACAACACCGTGTTCCAAGCCGGCCTGACGAAGGACGAAAACGGTCCAAATCCCATGGCCATGTTCCAGACCAAGGACAACAAGGGCGTTGCCGGGCACCTTTATCCGGGCAAGCCAGCACCGGAAGGCGGCGGCCCCACGGTCCACATGCTGGTCCCCGACAACCTCGAGGACAGCCTGGAACGGGTCAAACAGGCGGGCGGGCAGGTTGTCTCCGACGTAATTTCGATCCCGGTCGGTCGGTTCGCCTATTGCCTGGACCCCGACGGCAACTCGATCGGCTTGTTTGCCTATTGATGTTTGCTTTGGTTCGCGCCGCGATCTGTGCAATGGGCATTGTCAGCGCGGCGCGAACCGGACAGTTGCGTCATGAACGAACAAAGCCCGAACCTTGTCCCAGAAGTCACCGCCGAGAACAAAGAAGCCTGCAACCAGGAGGACGTCGCCGGTTACACCGTAGACGCGCGGATGGGATTGGTAGCCAGGCAACAGGTCGGCGGCGTAGGGCGTCACGAAGGCCAGCAACAAGGGCAGGACGAACATGACCAAGCCGATGCTGTAACGTGTCCTGCCGACGCGTTGCGGCGGGGCGAACCGTCTGAACCTCGCAAAGACCAAGCCTTTCAGGTAGGCAAAGCCGGCCTTGCCGACCAGGACAACCGCCAACAACATCATTGCCTGCGGAATGCCGAAAACCAGCAGACCGGAAAGTGTGGCCTTCAGTTCGTTCGCCAGGGGCAGAACCAGGACGAGTGGGATAAAGGCCGCTGAGCCAAGGCTAAGCAGGATCAACGCAAGCGCAAGAACCAGGCGCCAGCGTGCCGGCATAGACTGTTCGGCTGATTGCATCTGCTCCGTCATGGTGCCCCCTTCTCTTCGGACAAGGATACCGGCCAAGTCGGCCATGGCGCGGTTTGCCCAAGCCTAGCGCCGTGCCAAGACCTGGGCGAGAGGAACGACAGCAAAAACCGGGCGGCAGGGTCGGTTCGGTCCGTCGATGGCAGGGTCCGTATCACATCAGGGCGATCGACGTGCGATCACCCGCCCAGTGTCGGAGTATCCAGGCTCTGCAGCGCCGGTTCTTCCCTGTTCTCGATCGCATGAATGAGCGCGTGGGCAAGGGAGCGGCCCGCCTCTTTGACATCTTCATGCACGACAATGATTTCGTTGCGGAAGAAACGCAGGAACGGCACCGCTTCCTTGGAGACGATGTCCAGGTCGCGTCCGAGTTGCTTTCCGGCGGCCTCCGCCGCAGCGACAACGGCCATCGTGGCGCTGGCCGCACCGACGACGATACCGTCGGGATGATCGTCGCCCGCCATCAGCGTCGCCATCTCGGATTCCACCAATCCGATCGAGCTGTCGCTGGTGATGCTGTCCAGGACCCTATGGTAACAGGTCAGGCGCCGGGCGGCGTCTGTAAACCCATCGATCATGTGGCCTGCGTAGGTCTGATCCACCGGCGGCGCCAACAGCGCCAGCCGCCGCCTGCCCCGCCGGACCAGTTCCTCGACCGCCAGTTCCGCAAACCGGCGATTGTCGAAATCGAAATAGGGATGCGACAGCCCCGCCTCGGTGCGCCCATGGGTGGCGAAGGGAAAGCCACGTTCGCTCATGTAACGTACCCGAGGGTCATCGGGCTGGATCTGGTTGATGATCACCCCGTCGGCCGATTTGGTTTCGACGATATAACGGATCGGATCCATGGGATCGTCTGCGGAGGTATAGGGCGTGACGATCATGTGGTACGGCGTGCCGCGCAGGGCATCGGCGATCGAATAGATCAGCCGCGCGGTGTGGTTCATTACGTGCTCTTCGGTCGACAGCACCAATGAGATGACGTTGGTCTTGCCGGTCCGAAGCCGCACGCCGGCCCGGTTCGGCCGATAACCCAGTTCCTGCGCGACCTCGCGGACTCGCGCCTTGGTCCGTTCGCCGATGTCCGGCGCATCGTGCAGGGCACGCGAGACGGTGGCCACCGCCAATCCGGTCGCCTGGGCGATGGTCTTCAGCGTCGGGCGTTCCTCGCCCGCCTGGGACCCGTCGCCTGAGTTGTCAGACGGCGCAGTCATCCCGGCAAGTCCCGCCCGTGCACTTGCGAGGTATATCGGGGCAATTCCATATTGATTTCATAATCTATAACGTTATAGGCTGCAATCTATAACGTTATAGTTCTCAAGGGAGGCCTCAATGAGACTAAAATCGCTTGCCGCGACGCTGACGCTGGCATCGGCCATTCCGTTTGCCGCATCCGCCGCTGACCTGGAAGTTACCCACTGGTGGACGTCCGGCGGCGAAGCCGCCGCCGTGGCCGAGTTTGCCAATGCCTTCGACGCCATGGGCGACGATAAGTGGGTGGACGGCGCGATCGCGGGGCCGGGCGGCGTGGCCCGGCCGATCATCATCAGCCGCATCATCGGCGGCGACCCAGCTCAATCACGGCCGGCAAGCCGAGGAACTGGTCGAAGCGGGCCTGATGCTGGACCTGACTGATGTTGCCGAGGCGGAAGGCTGGAAGGACATCGTCAACCCGAGCTCGTTGCTGGATTCCTGCACCTACGAGGGCCGGGTCTATTGCGTGCCGGTCAACATCCATTCCTGGCAGTGGATCTGGCTGAGCCACAAGGCCTATGCGGATGCCGGCGTCCCGGTCCCGAAGAACTGGGACGAGTTCGTCGCCGCCGCACCGAAGCTGCAAGCGGCCGGCAAGATCCCGCTGGCCATGGGCCAGCAGTCCTGGCAATCGAACGGTGCGTTCAGCGTGATGTCGGTGGCCCTTGGGGGCATGGAGTTGTGGGGCAAGGTCAATATCGAAAAGGACGCCGATGCCGCAGGCGGACCGGAAATGGCGAAGGTCTTCCAGGCGTTCGGCGATGCGCGCAGCCTGTCGGAAGGGTCCAACGTCCAGGATTGGAACCAGACGACAAACCTGGTGATCACCGGACAGGCCGGCGGCCAGATCATGGGCGACTGGGCCCAGGGCGAGTTCCAGGTGGCGGGCCAGAAGGCCGGCGTGGACTATTCCTGCCTGCCAGGCCTTGGCGTGAATGAGGTTATCTCGACCGGCGGCGACGCCTTCTACTTCCCCGTCATCGACGATCCCGAAATCGCTGAAGCCCAGAAGAAGATGGCTTCGATGATGATCTCAAAGAAGGTGCAGGTCGCGTTCAACCTCAAGAAAGGCTCGCTGCCGATCCGCGGCGACGTGGACCTGGCTGCTGCGAACGACTGCATGAAGAAGGGCCTGAAGATCCTGGCCGAGGGGCACATCCTTCCCGACGCCAACCAGCTTTTGACGCCCGATACCCTGGGCCAGATCGACGACCTGATGGTCGAGTTCTGGAACGACCAGAGCATCACGCCGGCGGACGCGCAGGCGCGCTACGCGGCAATCATCGCGGAAGCCGACTGAGCCGCATCTTGGAACACGGCCGGCCTGCACCGCTGCGCAGTCCGGCCGTGCCATCCGCCTACCGTGAAGAGGTGTGACATGGCGCAGGCCAAGCGTCCGGTCGGGCTGTTCCGAAACATGAGCGCGAAGATCGCGGCCGTCCCGATGATGGCAACCGCCCTGGTGATCTTCGTCGGCTGTACGGTGTGGACGATCGCGCACTCGTTCACCAAATCGAAGCTGCTGCCCAAGCTCAGCTTCGTTGGCATGGACCAGTACGACCGGCTGTGGAGCACCAACCGCTGGCTTGTCTCCATCGAGAACCTGTTCATCTACGGCATCTGTTCGTTGGTCTTCTCCGTCGTGATCGGGTTCTGCCTGGCCGCGCTGCTGGACCAGAAGATCCGGTTCGAGAACACGTTGCGCACGATCCTTCTTTACCCCTTCGCGCTGTCCTTCATCGTTACCGGCCTGGTCTGGCAATGGGTCCTGAACCCCGAGTTCGGCATCCAGAAGATCGTGCGCGACTTGGGTTTCGAGAATTTCGTTTTCGATCCGCTCTACACGGCCGAGATCGTCATTTACGGGGTCCTGATTGCGGGATTGTGGCAGGGCACGGGACTGATCATGGTCCTGATGTTGGCAGGGCTGCGCGGCATCGACGAGGACATCTGGAAGGCGTCCCGGGTGGACGGCATTCCGGCCTGGAAGACCTATCTGTTCATCATCATTCCAATGATGCGGCCGGTCTTCATCACCACGCTGGTGCTGATCGCGTCAGGCATCGTCAAGGTCTACGACCTGGTGGTGGCGCAGACCAACGGCGGGCCGGGCATCGCCTCGGAAGTGCCGGCCAAATACGTCTATGACGCGATGTTCAAGAATCAGAACCTGGGCCAGGGCTTTGCCGCCTCAACCATGATGCTGTTGTCGGTCCTGATCGTGCTGATCCCCTGGGCCTACCTGGAGTTCGGGGGCAAGAAGAAACATGGCTGAGCTTTTGGACACTGCCGGGCCGCGCGGGCCGAAGCCCCGCCGCACCATCTCGCGCCGGAACATCATCGTCTACGGCACGCTGATCGTCGTCGCGTTTACTACCTGCTGCCGCTTTACATGATGATCGTGACATCGCTGAAGGGCATGCCGGAAATCCGACTGGGCAACGTCTTCGCCCCGCCCCTGGAAATCACTTTCGAGCCCTGGGTCAAAGCCTGGGCCGAGGCCTGCACCGGGCTGAACTGCGACGGCCTGTCGCGCGGGTTCGGGAACTCGGTCAAGATCCTGGTGCCGTCAGTCCTGCTGTCGATCGCCGTCGCGTCGGTCAACGGGTACGCGCTGGCGAACTGGCGGTTCAAGGGCGCAAACGTGTTCTTCACGATCCTGATCTTCGGCGCCTTCATCCCCTACCAGGTGATGATCTACCCGATCGTGATCATCCTGCGCGAAATGGGCCTCTACACCAAGCTGGAGGGTCTGATCCTGGTGCACACGATCTTCGGCATGCCGATCCTGACGCTGCTGTTCCGGAACTACTTCACCTCGGTCCCCGAAGAGCTGTTCAAGGCGGCGCGCGTGGACGGCGCCGGATTCTGGGGCATCTATTTCAAGATCATGCTGCCAATGTCGCTGCCGATCTTCGTGGTCGCGATCATCCTGCAGGTCACCGGCATCTGGAACGACTTCCTTTTCGGCGTGATCTACACCAAGCCCGACAACTATCCGATGACCGTCCAGCTGAACAACATCGTCAACTCTGTGCAGGGCTTCAAGGAGTACAACGTCAACATGGTGGCCACGATTCTGACCGGTCTGGTGCCGCTGATCATCTACTTCGTTTCCGGCAAGCTGTTCGTGCGGGGCATCGCCGCCGGCGCCGTGAAGGGGTGAAGCATGGCTTCGATCACCGTCAATGACCTGAAACTGAGCTTCGGCACCGTGGAAGTGCTGCGCAACCTCAACCTGGACGTCACCGAAGGCGAATTTCTGGTGCTGTTGGGTCCGTCGGGCTGCGGCAAGTCCACGCTGTTGAACTACATTGCCGGGTTGCTGGACGTCACCGACGGACAGATCCACATCAGCGGCCGCAACGTGACCTGGGAAGAACCGAAGGACCGGGGCATCGGCATGGTCTTCCAGTCCTACGCGCTTTATCCGCAGATGACCGTGCGCGGCAACCTGTCCTTCGGTCTGCGAAACCAGCGCATGAACAAGGCGGAGATCGCCGAGCGGGTCGACCGCGCCGCAGGCATTCTGCAGATCGAGAACCTGCTGGACCGAAAGCCCGGCGCGCTTTCCGGCGGCCAGCGCCAGCGCGTTGCGATCGGCCGCGCCCTGGTCCGGGACGTCGACGTGTTCCTGTTCGACGAGCCGCTGTCCAACCTGGACGCCAAGCTTCGTTCGGAGCTGAGGGTGGAGATCAAAAGGCTGCACCAGCGGCTGGGCAACACGATGGTGTATGTCACCCACGACCAGATCGAGGCCCTGACCCTGGCGGACCGCATCGCGGTGATGAAGGGCGGCCTGATCCAGCAGCTCGCCGATCCGCGCACGATTTACGACAAGCCCGCGAACCTGTTCGTCGCCGGCTTCATCGGCTCTCCGTCCATGAGTTTCCTGCCCGGCGCAATCGAAGGCACGGACGGCGCGGCGGCGTTCCGTCTCGGTTCACACGCCGTCGCCCTGGCGGGCTACAACGGCGGCCAACTGTCGGCCAATCCCGACGCCATCCTGGGTATCCGGCCGGAACACATCGGCATCTCCGACGCGCCTTCGGCCGGGAGTGTTCCGGCGACCGTGGATATCGACGAACCGATGGGGTCGGACAGCCTGCTGTGGCTTTCGGTGGAGGGACAGCAACTGTCGGCCCGGGTGCCGCCTGAAATGACGGTGCCGCCGGGCACGACCGTTCATCTGTCCTTCGATATGGCCAAGGCATCGGTGTTCGATGCGGGCACCGAACAGCGTCTGTGACCGCCGTCCAGAGATGATCCCACTGACGGGTCTCTGGTCGCTCAGCGATGCTGACGGAAGCCACGCCTGCGACATGGCTGTGCCGGGCGACGGGCTGTCCGCGCTGATCGCGGCAAGGCACCTGCCCGACCCTTACTTCGGACGCAACGAATACGATTGCCGCTGGCCGGCGGATCGGGACTGGATCGCTCGACGCGCTTTCGCAGCGGAGGAAACCGACCTGGAACTGGTCGTCTCGGGGCTGGACACCGTTGCGGAAATCCAGATCAACGGCACGCCGGTGCTTGCCGCGGAGAACAGCTTCCGCACCTATCGGGCCGACGTGTCGGATGCCGTGCGCGCGGGCGAGAACCGCATCGAAATCCTGTTCCGGTCCAGCACCCGGGCAGCCAACGCCCGTGCGGCCGCCCTGCCCTATCCGGTTCCCAACAGCAAGAACTGCCCGATTCCCAACGGGAACCTGCTGCGCAAGCCGGCCTGCGATTTCGGCTGGGACTGGAACATCGCGCTGGCACCGTTCGGGCTGTACGGCGACATCCGGCTGGAACCGCGGCGCGCGGCCTGCGTCGCCGGAATCGTCGTGACCCAGGTCCATGCAGAAGGGCGCGGCGATGTCACGGTCGAGGTTCATGTGGACGGCGACGCGGCCGGCCGGACCGTCGAGATCTCCCTGTGCGGCGCGGTTGCCCAGGCGACCGTGCAGGACGGCCGGGCCGTCGCGATGCTGGGGATCGTGGATCCCGACCTGTGGTGGCCGGCCGGGCTGGGCCCGCAAACCCTGCACGATCTAACCGTGACGTTTGACGGCCGCACCGAGACGCGGCGCATCGGTCTGCGGAACTTGGAACACGTGGCGGAGCCCGACGGCGCCGGCGCCGGCTTCGGTTTTCGGATCAACGGGCACGACATCTTTGCCCGCGGCGCCAACTGGATTCCGGCCGACGCGCTGCCCTCGCGGATTACCGAAGACGAAACCCGCACCCAGCTGCAGTCAGCCGTCGACGCGCATTTGAACATGATCCGGGTCTGGGGCGGCGGCCGCTACGAGGCGGACTGGTTCTACGACCTGTGCGACGAGCTGGGCCTGATGGTCTGGCAGGACTTCATGTTCGCCTGCAACCTGTACCCGGCGTCCGAGGATTTCCTGGCCGAAGTCGGCGCGGAGGTCCGCGACCAGGTCCTGCGCCTCAACACCCACGCCTGCATCGCGCTGTGGTGCGGCGATAACGAGCTTGTCGGGGCGCTGACCTGGCACGAGGAGAGCCGGAGCAACCGCGACCGCTACCTGGTTGCCTACGACCGCCTGAACCGCGCCGTCGAAGCCGGGCTGAAGGCGATCCTGCCAGATGCCAACTGGTGGCCGTCCAGCCCCGCGTCGGGCCGCCTGGATTTCGGCGACGCCTGGCACGACGACCGGTCCGGCGACATGCATTTCTGGTCGGTCTGGCACGAGGGCCGCGACTTCGAACACTACCGCGACGTCCGCCCGCGCTTCTGCTCGGAGTTCGGTTTTCAGTCCTTTCCGTCGATGCCGGTGATCCGGACTTTCGCCGGCGAAGACGACCTGAACATCGCCGCGCCCGTGATGGAAAGCCACCAGAAGAACGCCGGCGGAAACGCCCGCATTGCCGAAACACTGTTCCGCTATTTCCGGTTTCCGGTCGATTTCGAGAGCTTCGTCTATCTGTCACAGGTCCAGCAGGGCCTAGCCATCCGCACGGCGGTCGATTTTTGGCGCAGCCTTAAACCCCATTGCATGGGCGCGCTCTACTGGCAGCTCAACGACACCTGGCCGGTCGCAAGTTGGTCCAGCCTGGACCATGGCGGCGGGTGGAAGTTGTTGCACCACATGGCCTGCCGGTTCTTTGCGCCCGTGAACATCGCCGCGGTGCCGCGAGACGAGGAAATCGCCCTGTCGGCCGTCAACGACACACGGGCGCCGGTGGAGGTATCGGTGATCGCCTACGCCCTGGCGATGGATGGCAGCATGCGGGAAATCGCCGCCCGCGAGGGCACCATCTCTCCGGCACATGCCTCGACGCTGGCAACCCTTCCCGCCGCATCCGTCGAGGCGGAGGAAGCGCTGTTCTACCAGTGGACCGCTTCCAACGGAGCCGCGGGCGGCGACCATCTGGCGCCCACCCCGTACAAGATGCTGCCGCTGGCCGACCCGGAGATCGAGGTGACGATCCGCCAGGCAGGCGACGAATGGCAGCTTTCGATCGAGGCGGCAAGAACGGCGCTGTTCGTCGCGGCGGAAGCGGACGTATCGGGCCGGTTCTCCGACAATGCGCTGACCCTGATTCCGGGCCAACCGGCGGAAATCAGCTTCCGGCCCACGGATACGAACAAGGCGCCCGGATTCACGGTTCGCGACCTCTACGCCGCGACGCACAAACGGTCGGCCCAAGCCCCCGCGTAACGCAGAAGGACAAGGAAATGGCACGCTTCTCCTATCAGCTCTATTCGTCCCGGAAGTTTCCACCGCTGTCCGCCACCCTGACGATGCTGGCGGAGGCCGGCTATCACCAGGTCGAGGGGTTCGGCGGCCTGTTCGCCGACCCGTCGGCCGTTTCCGCCCTGAAGGAGGCGTTGTCTGCGACCGGTCTTGAGATGCCGTCCGGGCATTTCGGGCTGGATGTGGTGGAGAACGCCCCGGGGGATGTGCTGGAGATCGCCCGCACGCTGAACATCGAAGCCGTCATCGTGCCCTCCATCCCCTCAAACGAAAGACCCCGAGACAGCGACGACTGGCTCGCCTTCGGAAAGCGGCTGGAGGTGGCCGGAAGGCCGATCCGCGATGCCGGCCTGGTCTTCGGCTATCACAACCACGCCTTCGAGTTCGAACCGACCCCTTCCGGCGAAATCCCGATGGAGCTGTTGCTGGAAGGCGACCTGGCGCTGAAATGGGAGATCGACGTGGCCTGGGTCGTGCGCGGCGGTGCGGATCCGCTGAACTGGATCGCGGCGCATGCCAACCGGATCATTGCGGCGCACATCAAGGACATCGCGCCGGCCGGAGCCAACGAGGACGAAGACGGGTGGGCCGACGTTGGCCACGGCACGATGGACTGGCCGACGATCATGGAGGCGCTGCGGCGCACGCCCTGCCGCTACTTCGTCATGGAACACGACAACCCTTCGGACGACCGCCGGTTCGCGGAACGGTCGATCGCCGCAGCAACCGAACTGGACAAGGAAAGCGCATGACAACTCTGGGTATCGGCGTCATCGGCTGCGGCAATATCTCCACGGCCTATTTCTCCTTCGCGCCGTTGTTCTCGGGCATCGAGATGCGCGCCTGTGCCGACCTGGACATACAGACGGCACGTGCCCAGGCGGAGAGGTTCGGCCTGCGTGCCATGTCGGTCGAGGAACTCCTGGCGGCGGACGACATCAACATCGTCGTCAATCTGACGGTGCCGGATGCGCATTTCGCGGTTTCGCGGGCGATCCTGCAAGCCGGCAAGCACGCCTACACGGAAAAGCCGCTGGTCCTGTCGATGGCAGACGCCACGGCGCTGAAGGCTCTGGCGGAAGAGACCGGGCAGCGCGTCGGCGCGGCGCCGGATACTTTTCTGGGCGGCGCCAACCAGCGGGCAAGGGCGCTGATCGACGACGGCGCGGTCGGCTGCGTCACATCGGCCACGGCCGTCTTCATGAACCACGGGATGGAGCATTGGCACCCCAATCCCGATTTCTTCTTCAAGCCCGGCGGCGGCCCAATCCTGGACATGGGGCCCTACTACATCTCGGCCCTGGTCAATCTGATCGGCCCGGTCCGCCGCGTCGCCGCCTTGTCCTCGATAGGGACCGGAACCCGGACGATCACCAGCGAGCCGCGCAGCGGCCAGACCATGGAAGTCGAAACGCCGACCAGCATTCACGCCTTACTGGAGTTCGTCAGCGGCGCGACCGCCACCTTCATTGCAAGTTGGGATGTCTGGGCCCACCGGCACGAGAACATGGAGCTTTATGGAACAGAAGGGTCGCTCTACGTCCCCGACCCGAACTTCTTCGGCGGCGCGGTCATCGCCGGCGGCAAGGATCGCACGGCTGTGGAGACCCTGCCGGAATGGGACCACCCCCTCGGACGCCCGAACGAAACGAAGGGCGTGATCGAACGTGCCAATTACCGGGCGGTAGGGCTCGCCGAGATGGCGCAGGCAATCTCCGAGAACCGGCCGCATCGCTGTTCGCTTGATCTGGCGATCCATACGGTCGATGCGATGACGTCGATCCTGGCGTCCGGAGAGAACGGCGATTTCGTCACCCTGTCCAGCACCTGCGACCGTCCCGCGGCTCTGGCGCCCGAGCAGGCCCGCACCCTGATGGCGGACAGGGCGGTGATCGCAGCGGATTGAGCCGGTCTCCCGAGGGCGCGGACGGAGATGATACGCAACCCGATCCTTCCCGGCTTCAATCCCGATCCGTCGATCTGCCGGGTCGGCAATGACTATTTCATCGCCACCTCGACCTTCGAATGGTACCCGGGCGTTCAGATCCACCGGTCGCACGACCTGGTGAACTGGGAGCTTGTCGCGCGGCCGCTGAACCGCTGGGCGCAGCTCGACATGCGCGGCAATCCGGACAGTTGCGGCATCTGGGCACCCTGCCTGTCCCACGCGGACGGCCGTTTCTGGCTGGTCTATACCGATGTCAAACGCTACGACGGCAATTGCAAGGACACCCACAATTACATCGTCACCTGCGCAACGATCGACGGCGCCTGGTCCGACCCCGTCCACGTGAATTCGTCGGGTTTCGATCCGTCGCTGTTCCATGACGACGACGGCCGGAAATGGTTCCTCAACCTGCAATGGAACCATCGCGGGCCGGGCACGGGCGGCAATCCGGCCCATGCCTCGTTCGACGGGATCCTGCTGCAGGAATACGACGCAAAGGCAGGCCGACTGGTCGGCATGCCCCGGACCGTGTTCCACGGATCCGAGTTCGGGCTGACCGAAGGCCCGCACCTTTTCAAGAGAGACGCCTGGTACTACCTGACCGTCGCCGAAGGGGGCACGGGCTACAGCCACGCCGTCACGATGGCGCGGTCGCGGAACATCGACGGCCCCTACGAGCTGCATCCGAACAAGTATCTGCTGACCGCCAAGGAAGCGCCGGGCCATCCGTTGCAGCGTGTCGGCCACGGCCAATATGTCGAGACGCCGGACGGCACGCCCTATCACACCTTTCTCTGCTCCCGCCCGCTGCCCGGCCGCAGAAGCCCGCTGGGCCGCGAAACAGGCATCGAACGCTGCCGATGGGCAGACGACGGCTGGCTTTACCCCGATGGCGGCGACACGGCCCCGCGCCTGGAGGTTCCGGCGCCGGCGGAGGGAGAATCGGCCGCGCCGCCGCGCGCCCTGCAGCGCCGCTTCGACGGAACGACACTGCCGCCGGAGTTCCAGTGGCTGAGAACGCCCGAACCGGATCGGATCTTCAGGCAGGGCGACGGACAGTTGCACCTGTTCGGCCGGGAGAGCATCGGAAGCTGGTTCGAACAGGCCCTGATCGCCCGGCGCCAGGAACATTTGCGCTATGCCGCGGAAACCCGGGCCGAATTCGACCCGGCGACCTATCAACAGGCGGCAGGGCTGACCACCTACTACAACCGGCACAAGTTCCATTTTCTCGCGCTGACCCATGACACGGCCGTGGGCCGATGTTTGAGTCTGATGTCCTGCCTGGGCGATTGGCCGGACTGCGCCCTGACCGGGCATCTGGACGAACCGGTTCCGGTGTCGGAGGGAGCTGTCGAGATGCGCGTGCTTGTCGACCATTCGGAACAGCAGTTCTTCTGGCGCCAGGACGGCGGCGACTGGCGCCCGATCGGCCCGGTCCTGGACGCCAGCCTGATCTCCGACGAGGCCGGGCGGGGCGAGCACGCGTCCTTCACCGGCGCCTTCGTGGGACTGGCGGCGTTCGACATCACCGGCGGCGGGCGCGCCGCGGCTTTCGACTGTTTCACATACGACCCGACGGTCGCGCCCCTGTCGTCACCGGCCTAGCGGCCGTCTCAAACCGGCGGCTGGCAGCTCTCGCAGACAAACGCGCGGCGCCCGTCGATCTCGAAACGCCGGACCGGGCCGTCGCATCCCGGACAGGTCTCCTTGCCGAAAATGTTGACCCGTTCCCGGTATCGGCTGCGCGACGGTGGCGCGCCGTCGACCGTGATGATGGCGTTCCGCTTGACGCCCACGGCAAGCAGGGCCGCCGCATCGGACCAGATCGCGTCGAATGCCGCGCGGTCCAGCGACCGGCCGGGCCGCTCGGGATGGATCCGTTGGCGCCACAGGATCTCGGTCCGGTAGATGTTGCCGATACCGGCCATCACCGACTGGTCCATGATCAACCGTCCGATGGGCGCCCGGCTCCTTGCGATGCGCGCAAAGGCACGGTCCGGATCGGCATCGGGCCGCAGGACATCGGGGCCGATCCGCGCGACGAGGGACATGACTCCTGGCGCGTCCAGCACTTCGCAGACGGTGGGGCCATTCACGTCAACCACGTGGGTTCCGCTGACCATGCGCACGCGCACGGCGCCGCGCGGCGGCGCATCCGGCAGCTTCTGCCTCCTAATCCGGCCGAACAGGCCCAGGTGAATGTGCAGCGTCTCGTCGTGATCGAACCGGTACAACAGGTGCTTGCCGTAGGCCTCGACATCAGGGCAGGTCCGCCCATCGAGGCGGGCGGCGCCCGCCGCGAAGCGTCCCTGCGGCGAAAACACCCGCAACGGCTGGGCCGCCAGCATGCGCCGGTGCTCGCGCGCGGCACGATGGATGGTGTGGCCTTCAGGCATTCAGACGCGACACGGATACGGCAGAACGTTCATCCGCATCCATATAGCGCAATGTCATCGCCCGTCTGCGGGCCTAATCAACAAAGTTTGCGCCCGCCGGCGACGGGTCGTTTCCCCACGCTCGTTCAGCCACGCATCCAACTGCGGAAGTTGTGGAAGACCGGCGTAGTGATGCGGACGGCCGCGTTGCTGCGTCTTCCACCAAAGGCGTGGATCCCGAACGCCCGACGTCTCCCATCGGCGTCGATCCGATAGACGGCCGCCCCGCCTTGGCCACCAACCGTGTCGGCATCGTAGAAGATCTTGCACGACGAGACGGACTCCACACGGTTCTTGCCGTACCACTGGGTTCCGTCCGGCTTGTCGTGGGGATAGCCGGCGATGTTGCCGATCACCCGGTGCAGATCGTCCCCGTTGAAGACGCCGAATCCCAACGTTCCGACCGTTTCACCCAATGCGGTCGGGATCGAAATCGCCCCATAGTCGTACCGGTGGTCGCCGTCCTCGGTCCAGCCGACGACGGAATGGAAGCATTCGCTGGTGACCGACCCATAGGGAAGCTGTGCGCCGTCGCGCCCGGGCATGACGACAATGCGGGTTACCCAACCCTCGCGCTCGGGGGTTTCGCGGTTTTTGACGTACACGGCGTGCCCCGCGGTGACCAGGGTGCGGGGACCGACAAACCAGCCGGTGCCGACCCAACGCGTCCCGTCCCGTGCAGTGATCAGCAGGGATGCGTGCACGCGCCAGGGATAGTCACCCGTCCGCTCGATCCGGGTGTGATCGTCGGGCCCGTGAACGGACTCGCCCACCTTCGGCAAAGGGCCGTATGAGGCCTCGGCGATGTTCTGAAGCTTGTCGGTATTCGGTGCCTCCAGAGCGCCTGCGCCCAGGTCTCCGGCGCTGCCGGTGTCGACGATCTCCTTTCCCTTTCGGGTCTTTTGAAGGCCCGTCTCGGCCTCGCCCGAAAATGGCGGGTGGGTCATATGCTCGTTCGCATCCAGCTCGGTATTTGCATCCATGTTGCCGACTGGGGCGTGCTTGCCCGTCGGGACCTCGATCAGATAATCGATCGGTTCTTCGGCCGGCGCTTCGCTGGGCGCGTCGTCATGTTCGTCGTCGGGTTCTTCAACCGGCTCATCGGCGGGCGCATCGACGGGACCGTCACCGATGTTCCCGTCCAGCGCCGCGCGCACGGCGCGTAGAACGTTCAAGCGGCCATGCCCCATCCGATCGTTCCGGCCATCGTCATAGGCGATCCCCCCCACCTTGTCGGCGGTGCTGCGGATCAGCGCGCAGACCTGGGTTTCCGTCAAATCGGGATTGGCCGACAGGACGAGCCCGATTGCGCCGGCCACGATCGGGGTCGAGGACGATGTCCCTCTGAACTTCGGATTGTAGTTGCCCTCCGGCGGCGGCGCCTGGTTGTAGCCTTCCTGGCCCATGATGTCGGTGGTGAAGTTCTGAATTCCCGGCGCCGCGATATCGACATTGGGTCCGAAGCTGGAGCCCCAGTCCGTATCGCCGTCCTGGCTGTCCGGGGTCTTGGCCTCGTCGAACTGGTTGCTGGCCGCGACGGTCAGGACTTCCTTCAAGTCGGCAGGATAGTCGCACGACCGGTCCGAATTGCCCGCCGCAACCACGACCGCCGCGCCGAGACCGCTCCGCCCTTTCGTCTTGGCCCGCATGATCGCGTTGGTGATGGCCGAGGACTCAGGCGCGCGCCAGCTGTTGCTGATGACGTCCGCGCCGTTCTTCCACGCCCAGTCGATCGCCCGCGCGATCCAAGCATCCGACGTTTTCCAGTTGCCGCCACGGCGATCGGAGTAGGCAATCCGGGCTGCCATCAACGAACATCCGCCCGCCACGCCCTTCATGCCTGTGGCGTTGTCATGCACCGCAACGGCCAGGCCGGCGCAGGCGGTCCCGTGGGAATCCCAGGGGTTCGGTTCCGGAAACCGGTCGTCCTCGACAGCATCAAACAAGTCGTCTTGTCGGCAATCGCCCCCGCCAGGTCCACGTGGTCGGTATCGACGCCGACATCCAGGACCGCGATCTTGATGCGCGGATCGCCTGTTTGCAGCGCCCATGCCTCTTCGGCCTTTGTATTTCGCAATGCCCACTGGTCCGGCGCCAGCGGACTGGTCAGCCCGAAGTCCGGCGCAGGTTGTTCCAGGTGGCTGCCGAAACTGACAAAGTCCGGCTCGGCATAGGCCACCTCCGGCAAAGCGTCCAGCCTGGACGTCACCACGAACGGATCCAGGCCCGCGTCAATCTCGACAAGATATTCTTTTCCGGACCGGCGCCGGATCTCACACGCGTGGGCCGCCAGGATCTTCTTCGCGCCCTTGCGCGATACAAACCCGACCAACAGCCGGTTCGGCGCAAAGGCCAAAGCCTCTCCGACCACGAAAACCGGCGAACAGCGTTCGACCGTGGGGTCGGAATCCATTGCCGCCACGGCGGCATCCAGCCGCTCCCCCGCCCGCGCACGTGCCGGCGCCACATCCAGAACCGTGAATTTCTCGGACGGAACCTCGAAACGCCTGTCGATGTCACCGATTTCCGGCTTGGCCGCCGCCGCTGAAAGCCGATCGCTGCGCGTCGACGGTTCCCGGAACCGGACCGCGAACCGGTCCTCGGCAACCTGCAGGGAGACCCGCCGGCCGCCGACCTTGTATCCATAGGTCATTCTCTCCCCCTCACCTTATGTGATCAAAGAACAATCCGTCCGGAAGCGCGCCCACTCCGATTGTATGGCCATGAACCATCGGAGATATGTGATTTACTTCACACGTCCTGGCCTCTTAGTTCAGGCCCTTTCTTCGACTATCATTATCTGCATGTATATGACAGTTCTTTCTATCTATAATACAATAATCGGTCTATTCTATTAAGTGGCGGTACTAAATTACCCAAACAAGCAGATCCGCACGGTTCTCGTGCGTCATGGCGCTTGTTTGTTGTCGTCCTGAGATCAAAACCGTACGCGCGACATCGTGCTGCTGCTTGAGACAAGCGGTCTGCAGCGGCTATTCTTCTTCGATCAGCCCCAGCTTCTCTTTCGCGGCCGCAGTCAGGAGGTCGGCAATGTCGTCTTTGGACTCTCTGAATAACCGAATGGCGGCTTCCAAAAGCTTGGAAGGGGCACCGACTTCCGCAACAGAAACGGTCCAAACACTCCAGCCATTGCCAGTGCCACCGCCGACGCGGGGAACTGAGCAGTTGACAATGGGCACCCTTACACTCGCCCAATCGTTCGGGTCTCCAACACCCCTTTTACTGTCGTCCCAGAAATAGTATTTCACAAACGGTTTGCCGACCTTTCGCGGGTCGATGCTCTTCTCCTTCAGTGCTATCTCGTTGAAGATCGTTGCCTTCTTCCCTTTGTTTTGCTCACGCCAAACGGAACTCGCCTTGATGCCAACCGACACAGCGTAATCCGATCCCAGTTCTGCCTGGACATCGGCCACGTAAAGACGCAATGGCGTGATAATGATCGAGTCAAGCTCTTGCGAGAGCGCGATCTTAGCCACAAAATCAAACTTGACGTTGTCCGCGCTGCTGGTACTTGCAGCTGCGGCCTTGGTCGGATTTGAGGCATCGTTCTTCTGAACAATCCGGACAAACCGAACGCATGTCCACTGGGTCTGAAGCGAACTCGGGCCCGCGGTGGTGTAAAATTGAATGCCCGCCGAACCAGCATACGCACCCGAGTGTTTCTTCAGTAATTCGGCAAGCTCCTTATCGACTTGATCAAGAACGAATGCAATCGCCGGACCAATCAGCACGCCAAGGAGTTCGGCACCGCTCAGCGCCTGGACTTGCACCGGGTCAAATGATGAGTCGCACGTTTCCGCATGCTCAATCAGTTGTCTCTCTTGCTCTTTGTATTCTGACGTTTCCTGCAAAAGAGGGTTCTGTGTCGCAAGCGTCTCTTCGCCGTTCGATCTATTCACAAAGACAAGTCGTGTCTCCTCCTTCTTTGGCGCAAAGACCTGGTCGCTTTTGCAGCCAAGGATGATCAGGGTGACAAGAAAAACCGCAGTTGGAAGACGTATCGGTCTGTCCTTTGATTCGGTTAAGGGCAAAGATCGGACCCTCACGCTCGGCCGGCACGTTGCACCAACCGTCATTTGGTGTCAAACCACGCTCCTCCAGAGGTAGTTGGCATTCCTGCAGAGCATACAGCCGCCAGCAATGACCTGACCGTCCCGCAGCCGTGTTGACAATCGTAGGTTATTGGCCCCTTAATTAATCTCTATTAGGGGAGGGATACTGATGAAACGTGCATTGGTAGGAATCGGACTCTTGGCTCTCGTATGCCGAATGCTGATGGGGGCCGGCGGACACTTTGTCCCGCCTGACTATCAAATCATCACAGATCCGAAGATCCGGGCTCATGTTGTCATCGAACCGAGTTTGAGGGCAAAAGGTACACTTGCCGGCTCGGGTAGCATATTTCTAAGAAACGAAACAAACGGTCGATTCGCGTCCCAGTCATTCAATTACGCAGGCACATCAAATATGCTCTCGGGTGCAAATTGGAGTACGAGGGGGTTCTCGACTTGACCCGAAATCGTTTTGAGCGGCCTCTCACCGAAATCATCCCGGAGGGAGACCTCCGCACCTTGTTCGGTGAAATCGGCTTAACGATCAGCGATTTGACCAATTACAGCAGCGACCTTGGCGTCCCGGTGTTTGCCCACATCACCAATGCGTCATGTTCGCCGCAAACATCATCAGATGGCACGAACTCAGGCGTCCTGTCGTTTGATGCCTATGTCTGGTTTCTGAAAAGGACAGTGCAATAGACGCCGTGTGACGGGCGGACGACGAGGTTTCATGCCGGTCAACGGGTATCTCGTGCGTTGGCGGAGCCGCGCACCCGCTTCCCTATCGGAAGAGACGGGTACGGCCTTGCGTTCGCGGCGAGACGTTATTCAGGCGTGATGCGGAAACGTCCCGGGCGGTTTGACGGCCTGAAACGGGTGACATCGCGGCCGGGAGTAAGGCGGTGGCCCGCAGGCCGACAATCCAGTTTCGGCCGTCCACACGAGACGCGCACGCATTCGCTTCGACAACTTGTCGTCGTCGCTGCCCTTGCGATGCTGACCTCAGTGTTATCGGCAGACCGGCAGCCTGCGGCAGCCGCCGAAACATCGGATCAACACGTTCGCGGATCAAGGACGTATCGTCCGGAAGTCGTCGCCCGAACAGGGGTCGTTTCAGCAGGTCGGCACTTTGCCGCCGAAGCAGGGCTCAGCATGATCCTGCGCAGCGGAAACGCCATCGATGCCGGTGTCGCCGCAACCTTCGTCGCCGCAGTCACCGAAATCTCCCATTTCGGCCTAGGCGGCGAAGTCCCGATCATCATCCACTCCGCCGACCAGGGAGACGTGGTCGTCATCAGTGGACAGGGAACCGCACCCGCCGCCGCCCGACCCGAGGTGTTCGAGGCGGCGGGCGGCATTCCTGCGAACGGACCGTCCGCCGGCGCAGTACCGGCTGTGGTCGATGCGCTGTGTATTGCCCTGGCGGAGTATGGAACGCTCTCGCTCCGGGAAGTGCTTACACCCGCAATCCAACTGGCAGATGGATTTCCCTGGTATGAGGCTTTGACGGGATACATGCTTTCCCAGGTCGAAGCGATCCGGGACTACCCAAGCGGGGCCAAGGTTTACCGGCAGGGACCCGACGGCACGGTTCCGCAGGTGGGGAGCCTGTTCCGGCAACCCCAGTTGGCCAGGACCTTGCGTCTCCTTGTAGAAGAGGAGGCCCGCAACACGCACAAGGGCCGCGCTGTCGCGATCTATGCCGCACGCGACCGCTTCTATTCCGGGGACATCGGTCGACAGATCGCGGCGGCCGTTTCGGAGGCGGGCGGTCTGATGGCGGCCGAAGATCTCGCCGCATATAGCGGTCGTGTGGAACCCCCCACCTCGCGGACATTGGTGACGCCACGGGGCGAGTTCCAGATCTTCAAGACGGACTTCTGGGGCCAGGGGCCGGTTCTCCTACAAGCGCTCGCCATCCTTGAGGGCTACGACCTGGCAGACTTGGAACACAACAGCGCCCAGTACATTCATATCGTGACAGAGGCCCTGAAACTCGCGCTCGCCGACCGGGACAGACACTACGGCGACCCCGACGTCGTGGACGTCCCGAGGATCGGTCTGTTGTCGAAAGAATACGCGTTTCGGCGACGCCAGTTGATTACAGATGCCGCAAGCCTGATCCAGCAGCCCGGCGATCCCTGGCCGTTCGAGACAGAAGCGACAGGGCAGGAGAACTCGCAACGAGATTTCGCGCGCCCTCCCCTTCGATCCCGCCAAGTCGATGTGGAGGCATCCGATCCGGACACAACGTCGATCAACACGGCGGACGCCCAGGGCAATCTGTTTTCCGCCGCGCCGTCCTCGGCGTGGTTCTTCGGGGGCACGTTCATCGCCGGCGACACGGGCGTGCCGTTGGGAAACAGGCTGCAGGCCTTCGTACTCGGCCCCGAAGAACATCCAAACCGCATCCACCCGCACAAGCGGCCACGGACCACGTTGTCTCCGACGGTGGTCCTTCGGAATGGCAAGCCGTTCCTGGCGCTCAGCAGTCCAGGAGGCGACACCCAAGACCAGCAGGCGCTTCAGGTTCTGCTGAACATCCTGGTGTTTGGCATGACCCCACAGCAGGCCGTTGAAGCTCCGAGGTTCAACACGCTGCACCACGAACGGAGCTTCGGTAACCACGCTATTCGCGAGGGTGTGCTGCAGATCGAAAACCGCATTGCACCGGAGGTTATCGAAGAACTGCGCAGGGGAGGCCGCATCGTCGAAGTGATCGGGCCATTCATGATGAACACGGGAACAAGCCTGGTGGGAATTGATCCGGCCTTCGGAACGCTGTTCGGTGCTGCAGACCTGCGACGCCAGCGTTTCGTTACGGGATGGTAGCCGCTCCGACTGCGGCCGCGCGAAACGGCGGACGAGTCGGTCCCGTCACCGTTCGAGCGGGCCTCAATGTTCGGCCTGATCAATCAGATCGCGCGCTTCGGCCAAGTCGAATGCGTTGAATCCCTGGTCGAATTCTTCGTACATCTCACGCACCGTCGACATTGCCTCCTCTGCCCGGCCTAGTTCCAGACCGCAGCGGGCAAGGCTGGTCGCGGCCCTCAACGCGAACGTTCTTGCACCCTGCTGTCGCGCGACGGCGATCGCCCTTTCAAACTGGTCGCAAACCGCAGACAGGCCTGCTTCGCTGGACCGATCATGGTCCTGGGACCGCCGAAGCATGGCCAGCATCAGCTCACCCTTGATGCGGTGCAACTCGGCGTCAAAGAAATTCTCTTCCCGGGCTGCTGCCAACGCAATCGCCTGTTCGGCGACTTTGAGCCCATCTCCAAAGCTCCCAGCCTTGCCCAGGCTGTCCGCCAGCAATCCCAGATAGTATGGCTCCAGCACCCTGGCTCCCGTTTCTCGCCATGCGGCCACCCCTCGCCTCAAGCACGCAATTCCCTCGTCGGACTCTCCCCGCGCTGAAAGCGCCCATCCATAGAGGATCATTCCTTGCGCACCGCGATAGGCAAACTGCTGTTCTTCGGACAGTGAGATGATCGACTTCGCATGGGTCAGGACAGCTTGCGGCTCCCTGCGAAACTGACAAACGAATGCGGCGATCAACATGGCAAAGGCCAGTGTAAACGGCTGGCGCCAACTCTCCGCCATCGCCACGACTTCTTCGGCCTGGATTAGAGCCTGGTCGGGACGCCCCAGCATCCAATTGATCCAGGATGCATAGCACATACAGCCAAAGCGTACGTCGTAGGATCCAAGGATATGCTGACCCTGCGAAATTCCTTCTTCGATCGCGATGCCGCTCTGGATATGTTCCAGCGCTTCGCCGAACCTCCCTGCGTTGAAAAGGACGACCGCCATATTTTGGTGGGCACCTGGAAGGACTGACCTGTCCTCCGATTGCCTTGCCAGCGCAAGTCTCTGTTCCGCAAGCTCCCGGGCTGTGTCATGTTTGGCGCGCAGCATATAGAAGTTCCAGAGGCCAACCAAAGCGCGGATCGTGCGGTCGGGATCGCGACTTCCCTGGGACAGGTTCCTGGCCCGGCTGTACGCAGCCAGCACGTTGGGATCGGCATGCCCTTTCGTTGCTGTCAGCGCCCGTCCCATCGCCAATTGAAGATCCATTTCATAGCGATCGCGCAGCTCCGTCTCGGCAACTCCGGGTAGCAGCGCAAGGCCTATTTCGAGATAGTCCGTAGCCTCGAGATACTCGGAACGAGCGAGCGCTCGGTTGGCGGCGACCTGCCAGAGTCTGATCGCCTTTTCCCCGCCCTCACCTTCGGTAGCATGATGGGCGGCAAGCTCTGGTCTGTTCTCCACGGTTTCCGGAAATGCTTCGTTCAAGGTCGATAGAATCCGGCCATGGAGTTCTCTTCGCTTCGACCGCAGCAGGCTGCCGTACGCGGCATCTTGGACTAGGGCGTGTTTGAATGTGTACAGAGCCTGTGGTGGCTCGCCGCGCTGAAACAGGAGTTCAGCCTCGAGCAATTGCTTCAGACCGTCCCGCAGCATTTCCTCTTGAATTTGCGAGTACGCAGTCAAAAGGTCATAGCGGAACTGACGGCCGATCACCGCGCCCAACTGCGCGACAAACTTTGCTAGAGGTTCAAGGCCATCGAGCCGCGCAGAAAGCAGATCGTGCAGCGTGCCTGGCACGGAGATGCGCGGTTTCGTGTTCTCAGCGGCCCCGCCATCGCCCATGCCGTCGACGGGGCCAGTCGCAAGCACGGCCTTCGTGAGTTCTTCCAGGAACAAGGGAACGCCGTCCGTCTGCCGGACAACCTGATCGCACAGGGAAGCCGACAGCTTCGATTCACCCGCGACCCGCCGGACGATTTTTGAACTGTCGACCGGGTCAAGACGGCTTAGGGCGAGAGGCGCAACGTGTGCCATTCCGGTCCAGTGCTCGGAGAACTCGGTTCGAAAGGTGAGGATCATGAGGATCGGTCGCGAGCGAATGCTTTCGACCAGACGGCCAACAAGTTCCAGGCTCGTTGGATCAATCCAATGAAGATCCTCAAAAACCACCAAAACGGGGGTGGACTTGTTGGTCAGAGCCAGGAGACTGCGCTCCAGCGCCTCCAATGTCTTCTGCCTTCGCAAATCGGGGCTCGTGCTGAGATGGGTGGCACGGTCCTCGATCGGTAGCGCCAGCATGTCAGCAAGATAGGGCAGCAGTTCGTCACTCTGATTACCGCTTTCCTTCAGCATATTCTGAAGCTTGCTGAGCTTCTCCTCCCTAGTGTCCTGCTGTGAGAACCCTGCCGCATGCTCCATATGCTTTTTTACAGGGTAAAGGGCGCTGCGGCGCTGTTGCGCGGCACAATAGCAGGAGACCGTCAGATGGGGCTGATCGCGAAGCCCCAGTTTCAGTTCCCGAACAAGGCGCGACTTGCCGATCCCCGGCTCGCCGGAAAGCAGGACGACCTGACATTTGCCTGCCTGCACGCCGCCCCACCACCGGAATAGACCCTCGATCTCTTCGTCGCGCCCGACGAGTTCCGTCAGCCCCGACTCGGGATGCCGCGCCTCGAATGGGTCCTCGAATTCGCGTTCCCTGACAATCTTCCAGACCCGCTTTGGCTCGGCGAACCCCTTGATGTCCGTCAAGCCCAAGTCTTCGCACTCGAACAAAGTGCTAAGCAGCGCCATGCTGCTTTCCGAAACCACGACGGAATTTGGCTCTGCAACAGCCTGCAGCCTTGCTGCTAGATTTACGGATACTCCAAGAGCTTGCGTTTCGTTTTCGTTCTGGCGGACGATGTCACCCACGACGACGACACCGGTCGTGATGCCGACGCGCGTCTGAAGTGGCGGAATATCCGCGCGGCCAGCAGGCCTGATATTAGCGACCGCTTCGACAATCTGCAGACCGGCGCGAACTGCCATTTCGGCATCACGTTCGTGGGCGGACGGGTATCCGAAATAAATGAGGATGCCGTCGCCGATGTATCGCGCTATATGCCCGCCAAACCGACCAACGACATCCTCGCAGCAACGCTGGTAGTCCCGGATGAGTTCATGAAAATCCTCAAGATCCAGGCTCACCGATAGTGCGGTCGAACCAACGAGGTCTGCAAACACCACGGTCATGTGGCGTCGCTCGGCATCAAATCGATACGAGGCCTTGCCGGCATTCTCCGTCTCGGCAGGACCGCCCTTCATATTTCAAACGCCTTGCATTTGGGGATCCTTGAGGTCCCTGCAGGTTCCCATGTTTGGTGTAAGGTGGTCGAGATTTCCCTGTTAGGAATCGCCATCCCGAAACCCCGGCACGCCTGCTTGCCACAGGCGTCAGTTCTTAAGAGACAAGGTAGAGGGCGGTTGGGTTTGAGGCCCGCTCGGTTCGCATCCAGGACTAAAAGCGCAGCCATCCGAAGAACATCCAACAGCAAAGCCTGCGCGACGATTCTGCCATCTTCAGGCATTTACGTGATTCCAGCCCCGCGTTGGACATCGTGGCCCCTTTTTACCACAACTGCGACGAGATTGGATCAAGCCCCGTCACGGGCAACAAAGTCGCGAAAAGCCAAAATCTGTCACGTGGCAGCCTTGCTTGCACATCCATACCACGACACCCGGAAGCCCCCGCCACATGGAGCTCGAAAGCTCGCCTATAGCTTGCGATCGCCCCTCCGGGAAATCAGGGAGAGCGCGCCTGTGCGAAGACAGTAACTTTGTCAGACATAACCGTTGCGTATGTCGGACATTGATCTATCCTGATCAGCTCTGCACACATCAGCTCGATCTGCCGAATGGGTACGGCCACAAAACAGAAAGCGACACCGCCAAACGTCGTCGGACAGAGCCTGCGTTCGATGCATCGGTCGACGGCGCACACGCGGGACCAGGAAGTGATCGACGCCCTGGTGGAGATGATCGAGGCGGCCGAGCTGACGATTGGCGACCGCCTGCCCCCGGAACAGGAGCTGGCGCGCCGACTGAACGTCGGCCGTTCGACGATCCGCGAGGCGCTGAAGGCGTGGCAAAGGATGGGCATCGTCTTCCGCAACAAGGGCGCCGGTACCGTGCTGGCCGCCGAGGTGGCGTCCAATGCGATCCATCTGCCGCTGACCCTGAAGCTCGAAGCGGAGAGCCTGTTGCGGACCCATGCCGTGCGACGCCCCTTGGAGATCGAGGCGACGCGGCTTGCCGCGCGCAACGCGACTGACAGGGACCGCACGCGGATCGGCGCCCGCGACAAGGAACTGCAAGCCGCCTTCGAACTGCGGGAGGACTGGCGTGCGGCCGACGCCCGCTTTCACAGCGCGATTCACCAGGCATGCGGGAACCCGCTGTTCCACCAGCTCATTCAACAGCTGCAAAGCGCGTTTCACGATATCTACGAAGCGCCGCTGGGGCGGCCGCATCTTGGCGAGAACACGAACCCCCGGCATCACGACCTCGCCAACGCGGTGATCGACGGCAGGGAAGAAGAGGCCGCCGCGTTGGTCGAGGAAATCATGATCGAGGTGGAAGTCGAAGTGCGGAAAGCAATCGATGTTGGATCCTGACGTCCCCGATCCTGCCGATGACGACGCGCCGGCGACAGTGCTGGCGCGCGTCTATGCGGACGGGGCGGGGCCGATCACACCGCCGATCGTCCAAAGCTCGCTGTTCGCGTTTCAGTCCTACGAAGCGTTCCAGGACGCGCTGCCGGGCCGCAGCGGCCAGGACCTCTACACCCGCGTCAACAACCCTACGGTCCGCGCCTTTGAAGAGATGATCGCTGCAGCGGAAAGCACCGAGGCCGCCGTTGGTTTCAGCTCGGGCATGGCAGCCATTTCCTCGACACTGCTGGCCTTCGCAAAGCCGGCGACCGGGTCGCCTGCGTAGAACACCTCTATCCGGACGCCTACCGGCTGCTGGAGCGCCTGCTGAAGCCGTTCGGCGTCGTGCCGACTTATCATCCCGTCGCCGCGTTCTGCGACGACCCCGACCTGTTGGACGGTGCGCGCATCGCGTACCTTGAAAGCCCCAACAGCGTGATGATGCAGACGATGGACCTGGCGAAGGTCGCCGGCCATGCGAAACGCCATGGCACTCTAACCGTATTCGACAACTCCTGGGCCACACCGATCTTCCAGCGTCCCATCGAAAGCGGCATCGACATCGTTCTGCATTCGGCGTCGAAATACATCTCCGGCCACTCCGACACGGTCGCCGGCGTCGTGGCGGCGCGGGCCGAACTGATCGGCAGGATCCGCGACCTCACCCTGCCACTGCTTGGCGGCAAGCTGGCCCCCTTCGAAGCCTGGCTGCTGATCCGCGGCCTCCGGACGCTGGATGCCCGTATGCGGGCGCATCAGTCCACCGCCAACACCTTTGTCGATCGCCTGGCGTCCCTGTCGATGGTGACGCATGTCCACACGCCGACGCCAGGGACGATCCCCGGCCTGCAGGGCCGGTCGGGTCTGTTGTCGATCGAATTCGACGACCGGGTCGACATCCCGCGTTTTGCCAATGCGCTCAGGCTGTTCCGACTTGGCGTGAGCTGGGGCGGTTTCGAAAGCCTGATGCTGCCGGCCCGTGTCGGCCTGGGCCAGGCCGGCAGGGAAAACTCGATGCGCCGGTTCGGAGTACCCCCGAACCTGGTGCGCATCAGCCTGGGCCTCGAAGACGTCGAGGATCTTTGGGCGGATTTCGAAAGTGCGTTGCAGAAGAGCGCCGCATGAGCGGAGCATCATGAACAGAAGGAGGGAACCAATGCGAAAACTGTTGATAGGACTGGCGGCCTCGACCGTGATTTGGGCCGGTGGCGCACTTGCCGACACTAAGCTGAAGCTGGTGGAAGTGATCACCAGCCCGGAACGGACCGAGACGCTGAAGACACTGGTTGAAGGGTACAAAAGCGCCAACCCGGGCGTGGAGGTGGAGATCGTCTCACTGCCGTGGGGCCAGGCCTTCGAAAAGCTCGCCACCATGGTGGCCGGCGGCGACATCCCAGACGTGGTCGAGATGCCGGACCGGTGGCTGGCGCTTTATGCCGGCGCGGACCAGCTCGTCAGCCTGGAAGACTACATCGCAGGCTGGGAACACGGCTCCAAGCTCACCCAGAAGACGCTGGACATGGGACGGCTTGCCGGCGGCACGGCCTATACCCTGCCCTATGGCTTCTATTTGAGGGCCATGTTCTACAACAAGAAGCTGCTGGCCGAGGCCGGCGTCGACGGTCCGCCGGCGACCATGGCGGATTTCATGGACGCCGCCGCCAAGGTTTCCGCGCTTGACGGCAAGTACGGCTACTGCCTGCGCGGTGGGACGGGCGGCCCGAACGGCTGGATCATGATGGCGGCCAACATGAACGGCACCAACGAGTTCTTCACCGCGGACGGCAAGAGCCGCCTGAACGAACCGGGCTCGGTGGAAGGGATCCAGTTTCTGATCGACATCTACCAGAAGGGCTACGCACCGAAGGATTCCGTCAGCTGGGGCTTCAACGAGATCGTCGCCGGCTTCTATTCGGGAACCTGTGCCTTCCTCGACCAGGATCCGGATGCCCTGATCGCCGTTGCCGAGCGCATGGATGCGGAGGACTTTGCGGTCGCGCCGATGCCGGTCGGCAAAGGCGGCAAGTCGTTTCCGACCATCGGCTATGCCGGCTGGTCCATCTTCAAGACCGCAGAGGACAAGGATGCGGCCTGGAAGCTGGTGGCCCACCTGCCCAGCCCGGAAAGCAACAAGGCCTGGGCCAAGCGCGTCGGGGTGATCCCGATCCACAAGGGCGCCGACCAGGATCCGTATTTCCAGACCGAACAGTTCAGCGGCTGGTTCACCGAGCTGAACAACCCGGAACACGTCCCGACCATCATGCCCACCTATCTGGAGCAGTTCGGCTATTTCGCGGATTCGATCGCGCTGGAGTCCAGCCAGCAGGCGTTGTTGGGCCAGCGCAGCGCCCAGGATATTGCGGACGAATGGGTCGCCTTCCTGACCGAGGAATACAAGAAATGGCAAGCTAAGCAGTGACGGTTTCGTCCGCCCTGCAGACCGCCCCCGGCAGCGACCGGGGGCGGCGGGGCGCTTTTCTGGCCAACCTGGCCGAACCGTACCTGTATCTTTCGCCGTCGCTGATCTTCATCGGGCTGGTGATGGCCGTGCCGCTGGCCGTGGGCATTTCCTACTCGTTTCAATCCATCGCCCTGCTTCGGCCGTTCCAAACCGGTTGGGTCGGTCTGGAGAACTTCCGGGTTCTGTTCGACGACGCGCGGTTCTGGCGGGCCCTGATCAACACCGTCTGGTGGACTTTGGGGTCGGTGTCCTTCCAGTTCTTCCTGGGCCTTGGCCTGGCATTGCTGCTGAACACCGCGCTCCACGGCAAGCGCCTGGTGCAGGCGCTGGTCTTCCTGCCCTGGGCGGTGCCGACCTTTCTCACCGCGCTGACCTGGTCGTGGCTGTTCAACCCGGTCATCGGCCCCCTGCCCCACTGGCTGGCGGCGATCGGTGTGCTCAGCGAGCCCTTCAACATTCTCGGGGACCCGGCGCTTGCCATGTGGGGGCCCATCGCCGCCAACATCTGGTTCGGGATCCCGTTCTTTGCGATCACGCTGCTGGCCGCGCTGCAGGCCATTCCGAACGACCTCTACGAGGCCGCCGCCATCGACGGGGCGACCGCCTGGCAGAGCTTCAGCAAGATCACGCTGCCTTTCCTGGCGCCTATGATCGCCATAACGGTGATGCTGCGCACGATCTGGATCGCGAATTTCGCCGACCTGATCTTCGTGATGACCGGCGGTGGGCCTGCTAACTCGACGCAGATCCTGGCCTCCTACATCTTCACGACGGCATTCAGGAAGCTCGATTTCGGCTACGCCTCAGCGATCGCCGTCGTGCTCCTGCTGCTGTTGCTCGCCTACGCGGTGGTGCTTTTGAAGATGCGTCAGAAACTCGTGAAACTGTAGGAGCCCCATGTCCGCGCTGACCAGACGCCCGGCAATCCTGACAATCGGCAAGTACGGCGCCCTTGCGGCCTATGTGCTTTTCGCATTGTTCCCGCTGTTCTGGCTTTTGAAGATCGCGCTGACGCCCGACAAGATGATCTTCACCGAAGGAACGGCGCTGTGGCCCAGCACTCTGACCCTGGAGAGCTTCCGGATGGTCATCTTCTATTCCGATTTCATGGGCTACTTCAAAAACAGCGTGATCGTCTCGCTGGGCACGGCGGCCGTCACCACCGTGGTGGCCGCCGCAGCCGGCTATGCCTTCTCCCGGTTCGACTTCGCGGGCAAGCGGATCGTCATCGCGGTGATGCTGATCACCCAGATGTTCCCGCTGTTGATGATCATCGCACCGATCTACAAGATCATCGCGGCAATCGGATTGCTGAACTCCCTGACCAGCCTGATCATTGTCTACACGGCCTTCAATGTGCCCTTCGCGACCTTCCTGATGCAGTCGTTCTTCGACGGCATCCCGCGCGACCTGGAAGAGGCGGCGATGATCGATGGATGCACCCGGTTTCAGGCCCTGCGCAAGGTCATCCTGCCGCTGACCCTGCCGGGCCTGGGCGCCACGCTGGGTTTCATCTTCACAGCGGCCTGGAGCGAGCTCTTGTTCGCGCTGATGCTGATCAATTCCAACGACGCTATGACCTTCCCGGTGGGTCTGTTGACCTTCGTCTCGAAATTCTCCGTCAATTGGGGCCAGATGATGGCGGCCGGCGTGCTGGCGCTGATTCCAAGCTGCCTGTTCTTCATCTTCATCCAGCGCTATCTCGTCCAGGGTCTCACCTCGGGCGCGGTGAAGGGGTAGTTTCATGGCCCGCATCGAACTGCATGACATCTCCAAAAGTTACGGCGCGCTGGAAGTGCTGCGCAACATCGACCTGGCGATCGAGCATGGCGAGTTCGTCGTGCTGGTCGGCCCGTCCGGCTGCGGCAAGTCCACGCTGTTGCGCATGATCGCCGGGCTGGAGCCGATCACGTCCGGAACGCTCCTTATCGACGGCGAGCGGGTCAATGAACGCCCGCCGCGCGACCGCGACATCGCCATGGTGTTCCAGTCCTATGCGCTGTACCCGCACATGGACGTGGCGCGGAACATGGGGTTCAGCCTGGAGATCCGCCGCGACCCGGCCAGCACCCAGACCGAGCGCGTGAGCGAGGCCGCCGACACCCTGGGGCTGCAGACATTGCTGCAACGGTTGCCGCGGGCGCTGTCCGGCGGCCAGCGGCAGCGCGTGGCCATGGGTCGGGCGATCGTGCGCGACCCGCGCGCCTTCCTGTTCGACGAGCCGCTGTCGAACCTGGACGCCGCCCTGCGGGTGGAGATGCGCCTGGAGATCGCGAAGCTTCACCAGCGGCTGGGCGCCACTATGGTCTACGTGACCCACGACCAGGTTGAGGCGCTGACGCTGGCGGACCGGATCGTGGTGATGCACGGCGGCGACATCCAGCAGATCGGCACGCCGATGGAGCTTTACGAGCGGCCCGCCAACCTTTTCGTGGCCCAGTTCATCGGCTCGCCGACGATGAACGTGATGCCGGCAGCGTCGGCCGGTTCCGGCATCAGGCTCGGCGACGGCAACGTCTTGCCGATGCAGACAACCGGCGGCGGCGCGGCGCATTTCGGCATCCGCCCGGAACATGCAGAGATAACGGAACCGGGCGCTGCGCATGTCAGCGGCACGGTCGAAGTGGTCGAGCGGTTAGGCTCGGAGATCAACGTCTATATCGACCTGCCGCAGATCGGCCAGTTCCTGGTGCGTCACCAAGGCTTCTCGCCCCTGAAGCCAGGCGACCAGGCGGATGTCAGGTTCGATCTGTCGCAGGCACACCTGTTCGACGGTGCCGGCACGGCGCTCGGTGCGGAAAGAGCAGATACCAGGGAAACCGCCTGAGCGGACCCGCTCAACATCCACTGCAGCGTCTCGGGGGGCAAGCTGGGCCGCGTCAGGGCCCGGCGCCGACGATGACGTAGTCATACGTGCTCACAGCACCGGTCCAAGTCCACGGGTCAAACGTGAGCGCAGCGCGATGCCGTCACCCAATCTTGGAGCTGATCTTGTCGGCCGTGTCCAGCAGGATCGGCAGGAACTCGGTCCGGAGCTCGTCCATGGTCCGGCGCATTTTGTGCGACCCCAGGGCCAGGGCGGCGATCACGTTGTCGCCGGAATCGAAGATGGGCACCGCGACGGAGATGGTTCCGACCTCCATTTCGTCCTCGGCACTGGCCCAGCTCTGGATGCGGACTCTCTTCAGTTCCTGCCTCAGCTTGTCGTGATCGGTGATTGAGTTCGGCGTGTTCTGCTTCAGCGCGCCGGCCCGCGCCAGCAGATCGTCCAATGCCTCGGGCCGGAGAGAGGCCAACAACACCTTGCCGGCCGCAGAGCAATGGGCCGGCAGCTTGTCGCCGACCACCAGCCGTGACGAAAAGATCCGGCGCTTGTGGTCGCGGGCAACGAACCGGATGTCGAAGCCGTCGAGAACCGAGATCGAAATGGGCTCGTTCAGCCGGTTCGCCAGCTCGATGACGTCGGCGGTCGCGCTGGCCCAGCGGGCCTGACGCGCAATATGCCCGTGCCCGATCGTTGCGATCTTGTCCGTCAGGCTGAAGTTGGACTTGGACTGTTTGAGGTAACCCATCGTTGTCAGGGTCAGCAGAAGCCGTCGTACGGCCGCGCGGCTGATCCCGATCCGTTCGGCCACCTCGCTCGTCGTCACCTCGGGCGTCTCCGGCGAGAAGATCTCCAGGATCTGGATCCCGCGCGACAGTGTCAAAGAGAAGTCGTTGGACGGCTCTTTCGGGCTCCGCGGCGCCGGAGCGTCCATCTTCCTGTCTCGAATTGTCGTGCTCACGCGGCCTCGTCCTTCGGAAACGGCGGATGGGGCGGCGTCGACGGCCAGGGATACGAAAGTCCCAGAACCTGACGCAGCGCCGGGCTGGCATTGTCGAGGAACTCCTGGTCCAGGTCGCTGAGCAGGCCCTCGACCGGCTTGACGAACTTCGGCAGGAACTCGACAAGGATGCCAGTTCGCCCACCCGTGCTGTTGTTCGGCATCGCGCAATGCCACGCCGCGCCGTAGAACAGGACCACGTCGCCCGGCTGTCCGGTCAGCCTTTCGCAGTCATCGAAGAAGGCATCGGCCGGTTCAGGATAGTGCAGCGTCTTCTGCGATCCCGGCATGAAGGCGGTGGCGCCGTTCTCCTCGGTGAACTCGTCGATCAGAAAGACCGCCTGCCCGTTGAGCGGAAAGGAGGAATTGATGCGCGTCGGAAAGGTCCCGGCCCGGTAGTAGTCCCAGTACGGGTAATCGATGTGGGGCTCCTGGCCGCCGAAACCCGGCATGGTGCGCGACGCGCAGCTCGACCCGACGACGAACTCCGACCCGAGGAACGCCTGCATGCTGGAGACGACCTGCGGGTGCAGCAGCATGTCGATGAACACGTCGCCCTTGGCGATCAGGTTCCAGACCCTGCGCTGCAGCATCGCGTCGTCGTCGTCCCTGTTGAAATGGGAGCCGGTGATCTTGTGGTCCGCCGTCTCCTGCAGGATGATGTCCCACGCCTCCTCCACCTGCTCCTTCGTATAGAGCTGCGGCAACAGCACGGCGCCGCTGCCGTCGAGCAGTTCCTCCACGACCGTTGCGGGAGAGAAGCTGTCTGCAGGAATGGTTTTCATCGTGACCTCCATGTCGGTCGAACTCGGATTTCAGTCCGCAAGAAAGAGACCCGTCTGTTCAGTAATAGAGCCGCTGCTTTGCACGCCCTTTTTCGCGTTCTTCGACCAGCTCCCTGGTCTTAGGATTGTTGGTGACTTCGGCGCCGACAACCTCCCACCAGACGTCGGAGCCCGGCGGGAACCGGTATTTCTCGGTCGGAACCACGATCATGCAGGAGCCGGGTTCGTTGCGCGCCTGTTGCAGCGCGGTGCGCACTTCGTCTTCCGTGGTCGCCTGCCAGGCGGTCAGACCGACGCTTTCCGCGTTCTTGGCATAATCGACCTCGATGAATGCACCCTTGTCCAACAGACCGCTTTCCGCATCGCGCACCTTGAACTCGTTGCCCAGCGAATGCCCGACCAACGCCTTCTGGTGGCCGTGGATCGACTGGTAGCCGTAGTTCACGTTCAACACCACGGTGATCTTGGTCCGTTCCTGCATGGCGGTGACCAGCTCCATCGGGTGCATCTGGTAGTTCCCGTCGCCCATCAGGATGATCACCTCGCCGTCCGGCTCGGTCAGACGCACGCCGATCGCAGCGGGAATGTCATAGCCCATGCAGGAATTGCCGAACTCCAGGTGCAGGGTCTTGTCGCCCCGGGTGTCGAAGAGTTTGGTCAGATCGGCGGGGATGGTGCCGGCCGCGGCAACCAGGATGTCGCCCGCCCGCATCTCGTCGTTGATCAGCCCGATCAGCTGGCCCTGGCTCATCTTCTCGCCCGGATGCTGGGTGAACACCTCGGTCTTCTTGGTGTCTTCCCAGTCGGCCCGCCGTTGCCTGGCCGTTCCGACCCACTGGGTGTTCGCGGTCACGCCGGCGCCCGCTGCGGCCTCGCTCAAAGCGGTCAACGCCAGCTTGGCGTCGGCGGTGACCGGCAGGGCGCCCAACTTGTGGGCGTCGCGCTCGTTCACGTTGACCGAAACGAACCGGACGTTGGGATCCTGGAAGGCGGAGTTGGACCCGGTCACGAAGTCGTGCAGCCGGGTGCCGACGCAAAAGACCAGGTCGGCCTCTTCGGCCACTCGGCCAGCCGCGGGCGTTCCCAGATGACCGGTGCCCCCCAGCAGCAACTCCGACCCGTTCCGGATCGCGCCACGCCCGGCATGGGTTTCGCCGACCGGGATGCCGAAGGTCTCGGCGAAGGCCGCTAGCTCGTCCCAGGCCTCTGAATAGTGGACCCCGCCCCCGGCGATGATGTAGGGACGCTGTGCCGCCTTCAGCATCTCGATGGCTTCGTTTATCCGGGTCGGATCGGGCGGGCGCCGCTCGATCCGCCAGACGCGTTTCTCGAAGAACTTGACGGGATAGTCGTAGGCATAGCCTTGGATGTCCTGCGGCAAGGCAATCGTGACAGCACCGGTGTCCGAGGGGCTGGTCATTACCCGCATTGCCTCGGGAAGGGCCGTCAGGATCTGTTCGGGTCTGGTGATCCGGTCGTAGAACCGGCTGACCACCCGGAAGGTGTCGGTCACCGACATGTCCTCCGAAGTCAGGTGGTCGATGTCCTGCAGCACCACGCCGCCGTAGCGCGAGGCGTAATAGTCGGACGGAAGCAGCAACACCGGGATCCGGCAGATGGTCGCCGTCGCCGCGCCGGTGATCATGTTCGTTGCCCCCGGCCCGATCGACGTGGTGCACGCCATGGCGGCCTTGCGGCGCATCGCCCGCGCGAAGCCCGTCGAGGCATGGACCATGGACTGCTCGTTGGTCGGCTGGTGGTAGGGCAGATCCTGACCGTATTCGACCAGCGCCTGGCTGAGGCCCGAGACGTTGCCGTGCCCGAAGATGCCCCAGATGCCCTGGATGAAGCGCCGTTCTTCGCCGTCGTATTCGCTGTACTGCGCCTGCAGGTACTTAACGATCGCCTGCGACAGCGTCAGCCTTTCCTTGCGTTCTGCAGAGTAGAAATCCATGTCAGGTCCTTCCAGCCTCCAATAAAGGACGGTTCATCCTTTGCGTTTGTTCTTCTGCCGATACTGGTCGGCAACGACGGCGACGACGATGATCGTGCCCTTGACGATGGCGATGTAGAAAACGTCGATACCGAGAAAAGTGAAGCCGGACGTGATCACGCCCAGGATCAGGACACCGATGATGGTGCCGGTGATCCGCCCGACGCCCCCGAACAGCGACGTGCCGCCGATGACGACGGCGGAGATGGCGTCCAGCTCCCACATCAGTCCGGAACCCGACTGCGCCGTTTCGGCGCGCGAGGTCTGGATGATCGCCGCCAGGCCATAGAGGGTCCCGGCCAGGGTATAGACCAGGATCTTGTGCGGCTTGATGGCAATGCCGGCCATGCGGGCGGCATCCTCGTTCGATCCGATCGCATAGGTGCGGCGGCCATAGACCGTGTGGCTGAGCAGCACGTGGAAGACCAGGGCAACGCCCAGGAAGATCCAGATCGGCATGGCGCCGTCGCCGAAGACGCCGAAGTCCTCGATGAAGAAACTGACCTGCGCACCGGAGGTGTACCAGCGCGCCAGCCCGCGTGCGATCACCAGCATGCCCAGCGTCGCAATGAATGGCGGAATGCGCGTCAGCGCGATCAGGCTTCCGTTGACGAACCCTAGCGCCGCCCCGGTCGCGAGACCGGCCAGGACGGGCACGATCACCGGCAGATCGGTGAGATTGGGATAGACCGCCCGCGCGTTGGTCGAGGTCTGGGCCAGCGAGGCGGCAACCAGCCCGGCAAAGCCGACGATCGATCCGCCGGAGAGATCGATCCCCGCCATGATGATGATCTGGGTCACGCCGATCACCATGATCCCGATGATCGCCATTTGCAGAACCATGATGAACAGGCGCTGCTGGTTGAAGACGAAGCTCTGTTTGACGAAATCCCAGCCAAGGATCTCGAACAGCGCCGCGACGCCGACCAGCAGCATCACGATGCCGGTGTCCTGGGGAACCGTGAAACGTCGGGCCGGCGAATTGAGGGATGTCTCGCTCACGCTCTCGTCCCCTGCTCAACAACGGCCGCTGCTGGCGGTACTGATCGGCGATGACCGCGGCGATGATGATCGCGCCCTTGGCGACCTCCTGGTAGTAGAAGTCGATCCGCAGGAAGGTGAAACCCGAGGTGATGACGCCCAGGATCAGGACGCCGATCACGGTTCCGCTGATCCGGCCGCGCCCGCCGAACAGCGAGGTGCCGCCAATGACCGCCGCGGAAATCGCGTCCAGCTCGTACATCAGGCCCATGCCCGACTGGGCCATCGTCGCCCGCGCGCTCATCACCACACCGGCCAGACCGGAGAGCCCGCCGGCGATCATATAAACCAGGATCTTATGGCGCCCGATATTGATGCCGGCGATACGCGCGGCTTCCTGGTTCGATCCGATCGCATAGGTCCGGCGCCCGTAGACCGTCCGGCTGAGGAGAATGTGGAAGACGAAGGCCACGAAAATGAAAATGATGATCGGCGTGATGCCGCTGCCCAAGGCGTTGTAGCTCTCGGTCAGTCCGAAGACGGGGTTGCCGCCGGTATAAAGCACGGCGACGCCGCGCGCGGCCACCAGCATCCCCAATGTCGGGATGAAAGGCGGCACGCCGGTATAGGCGGTGATCGCACCATTGATCCAGCCGGCGGCACAGCCCACGGCGATGCCGATTGAAAGCGGGACGATCACCGGCAGGTCGGCGATGTTCTCGAATATCATCGCGAACCCGCCGCTGGCCTGGGCGAAGCTGGCGGCGACCATCGCGGACATGGCCGCGACCGAACCGCCGGAAAGGTCGATTCCCGCGGTGATGATGACCTGGGTGACGCCGACGGCAATGATCCCGATGATCGAGACCTGCAGAATGATCACCGGCAGGCGCTTCATGTTGAAGAGGAAACTCTGCCCGATCAGCATCCAGCCCAGGATCTCGAACGTCAGCGCGACCGCGATCAGAACAAGGAAGATGCTGGCGTCTGCCGGCATTTTCTTAATGCCAAACACCGCTTCAGCCCCGCTCAGATGTAACTCGCGTTTTCGTCGACACTGGTCTGAACCCCGGTGATCAGCGAGACGATCTCGTCGCCATCGGTTTTCTTCGCGTCCAATGCGCCGACGATCTTGCCGCGGCGGAAGACGAAGATGCGGTCGACCAGGTTGAGCACCTGACGCAAATTGTGGCTGACGAGGATCAGGGGAATGCCCTGCTCCTTAAGATTGCGGATGATGTTTTCGACCTGCGTGGTCTCCTGCACGCCCAGCGCGGCTGTGGGTTCGTCCATGATGATCAGCTTGGAGGCAAAGGTGGCGGAGCGCGATATCGCCACGCATTGGCGCTGGCCGCCCGACATGTTGCCGATGGTGTTGCGCAGGTTCGGGATCTTGATGGCGGTGTGCTTCAACCCCTCTTCCGACATTCGCTGCATCTTCTTTTCGTTGAGAAAACTGAACGGCCCGAGATTGAAATAGACCTCCTCGCGGCCCAGGAAGATGTTCGCGGGCACGTCAAGGTCGTCGGCCAGGGCCAGGTTCTGGAACACGGTCTCGATCCCCGCCTTGCGGGCCTCCAACGGGGTCGAGAACTGGACCTCGGAACCGTCGAAGAAGATCTTGCCGGCGTTCGGTTGCTCGACGCCGGTTATCTGCCGCACGAAGGTGGACTTGCCGGCCCCGTTGTCCCCAACGATGGCGATATGCTCGCCGTCGAAAATCTCGAAGTCGGCGTCCTCCAGCGCGTGCACGCCGCCGTAGTGTTTGGTCAGCCCCTCCGTCCGCAGCACCGCCTGCCCAGGCTCGGTCATGCCCTGTCCTCCCGGAATGCGCGGGAAGGGGCGTCCCCGGCCAACGGCCGGGAACGCCCCTTCCCCACCAACGGTTACTTGAACGCCGCCATGTTGTCCGGCGTCACTGCGACGAACGGGATGTTGACATAGGCGGGCAGGTCTTCGCCGGCGATCATCTGCAAAGCGGCATCGACGCCGCCCGTGGCCTGGCCGACCGCGTCCTGGAACACGGTGACGTCCAGATCGCCCGCTTCCATCGCCGCCAGCGCGTCCGGGGTGGCATCGACACCCGCGACAACCACGTCGTCCATCGAGATGCCGGCGCTTTTCAACGCCTGAATGGCGCCAAGCGCCATCTCGTCGTTGTTGGCGTAGACGATGTCGGGCTTGATGCCGGACGCGAGCCAGTTGGCCATGGTGTCGGCACCCTCGGTGCGCTGCCATTCGGCTTCCTGTTCGGCGACGATCTCGATGCCGGAGCACATCTTCAGCCCGTTCACTTCCTTCACCGCATTGGTGCGGTTCTGCGCATCTTCGTTGCGCAGGAAACCGATCAGCAGGACGGCCGTGCCGGTGCCGCCGGTCTTCTTGCAGACCTCCATCGCCTCCAGGGTACCGGCATGATAGTTGTCGGATCCGACATAGGTGACCTTGCCGCCCAGGCTGTCTACGTCCGCCGGACGCCGGTTGATATAGGCCAGCGGGACGCCCGCGTCCCTGGCCATCTTGGTGATCTGCGGGGTCGCCTCGGTGCTGACCGGCGCCAGGACGATGGCGTCGACGCCCGATGCGATGAAGTTCTGGATGTGGCCGAGCTGCGCGCCCACGTCCTCGCGCGCATCCTCGATCTGGATGTCGACCCCCTTCGATTCGGCGTGCGCTTTCGCGGCCTCGCGCATGATGGTCTGGAAGTTGTCGTCGAAGTTCGGGCTGGAATAGCCGATCGTCTGCGCCCCTGCGGTCCCGGCAACAAACATCGAAACCGCCGCCGCAACAAGAATCCTGGTTGTCCTCATTTCATCCTCCTCCCATGTGTGCCCGGTATGGGCTGTCGTCTTCGGCTGGACAGACCCGTCAAGACCCGCCCGCCTTATGGGCATCGCCCGTTCATTCCGGCTGTGCCGGAACCTCGAAGGCGCCTTGCGCCTTTAATCTCGCATCAGACATTCACCCAAATGCTGCCTTGTTCCGCGGATGAAGCCGCGGCGAAGACGGTTTCAATGGAATGCAACCCATCCTCGGCCGTGGGATAGCTTAATGCCAGCGGATCGGGGTCTTTGCCGGCCTGTTCCGCGGCAATGACATCCCCCAGATCGCGATAGATATTGGCGAAGGCCAGGGGCATGCCCTCCGCATGGCCGACGGTGATGCGGTTGGCGCGGTCCGCCTCGGGCGACAGACCCGCCGTGCCGCGCTCCAGCACCTGCGTCGGCGCGTTCAAAGGCGTCCAGGAAAGCTGGTTGGGATGCTCCTGGTCCCATCGGAGCCCGCCTCTCTCGCCGTATACCTGCAGGGTCAGGCCGTGGGCGCGTCCGATCGCCAGGCCGCTGGCCCACAACCGGCCGATCGCGCCGCCATCCATCCGGAACGCGGTCAGCGAGTCGTCTTCCAAGGCCCTGCCGTCGACACCATGGGCGAAGTCCGACGAGACCGATGCGATCTTCTGACCGGTGACGAAACAGGCCATATGCATTGCGTGGATGCCGGCATCCCCGGTGACACAGGAGATGCCCGCCTGCGCCGGGTCGAAACGCCAACGCACGCGCGGATTGTCCTCGTCCGACGCGTCCGCGAAGAATCCGCCGGCGAACTCGGCGACCACGACGCGACCCCCCCCCAAGTCGCCCCGCGCCACCATGGCCCGCATGTGGCGGACCAGCGGATAGCCCGAATAGCCGTAATTCACCGCGCAGATTTTTCCCGCCCTTGCGGCAATATCCACCAGGGTCCTGGCTTCCTCCACCGTCATGGTCATCGGTTTCTCGCACAGGACGTGAAATCCCGCCTCCAGAAAGGCCTTGGAGATTTCGAAATGGGTGATGTTTGGGGTTGCGACAGTGACGAGTTCGACACGGTCGCTGCGCTTGCCTTCGGCCTCAAGCATCTCCTGCCAATGGCCGTAGGCACGATCGGCATCGAGGCCGAGACGAATGCCGTAGTTGCGCGCGCGATCGGGATCGACGTCCATGGCGCCGGCGACAAAGGCGAACTTGCCGTCAAGGACCGCGCCCGCACGATGGGCGAAGCCGATCTGACTTCCTTCGCCGCCACCGACAAGGCCCCAGCCAGCCTTTTTCATGTCCCCCGCTCCAATGCACTCTCGATGTGCGATTTACGCACAACTGATGCGGCATCTTTCGTGAATCAGTAACAGCAGTTTCCCGAGGGGTCAACGAGGAGCGCTAAGTTGCTCGATTTTCGTCGGTTTTAACCCTTCCACTGTATCGGGATTCGAACATCGAGCCACCTGACCTTTGCAAGTTATCGCGCAACTGTGCGAGAGAATTTGACAGCGACTTCGCTGACGCGGTACCAATCCGGGAAAGACTGCCGATAGGATTGAGGCCATGCGACTTGGAAATGCTCCCTGCTCTTGGGGCGTTGAATTCGCCGACGATCCTCGGAATCCGCCATGGGAACAGGTGCTGGAGGATTGCAGCACCGCCGGCTTCCAGGGCATAGAGCTGGGTCCGGTCGGGTTCCTGCCCGAAGATCCCGACGTTTTGAAAGCCGCGCTTGACCGACACGGCCTGACGCTGGCCGGCGGCGTCGTCTATCAACCCTTTCACGATAAAGGCGCCTGGGACGCGGTGCGTGACGCCCATCTCAGAACCTGTCGAAGCCTCGCGGCGCACGGCGCCGATCAGCTCATCCTGATCGACGCGATCGCCGCGGACCGTGCCGACACCCTGGGCCGCCCGGACGATGCAAGACGCCTGACGCCCGATGGGTGGGCCGGTTTCGTCGAGCGCATCCGGATGGCCGCGGAGATGGCGGCCGGCGACTACGGCCTGACGGTTTCGATCCATGCCCATGCGGGCGGCTATTGCGATTTCGAGGAGGAACTGGACCGCGTCCTGGAGGAAATCGACGCGGACACGCTGAAGGTCTGCATGGACACGGCGGCCGGGATGGATCCGCTGGCCGTGACCCGCCGTTATGCGGACCGGATCTCCCATATCCACCTCAAGGACATCGATCCGGTCATGAAGGACCGCGTGATCGCCGAGCGGATCGAGTTCTACACCGCCTGCGCCGAGAACATGTTCTGCGAGATCGGCAAGGGCGAGGTCGATTTCGCCGCGTTCCACGACCTGCTGGTGGAGATCGGCTATGGCGGCTGGTGCGTGGTCGAACAGGACTGCGCCCCGGATTCGCCCACCAGCAAGGTCGACATGGCCGCCGCCAACCGGCGGTTGCTCAAGACCGTGGGTTTCTAGGGGACGACGCCTTGGCCGGGCCGCGACGCATCCTTGTCACCGGATCGACCGGCAATCTCGGCCAAAAGGCCGTGGCCGCGCTGAAGGACCGCGACGGCGTCGAGGTCTTGAGGATCGGACGCAATACGGGCGGCGCACCCGATGTCGTCTCCGCCGATCTGACCGCGTACGACACGACGTGGGCGTCCTGCTTCCAGAACATGCATGCGGTCTTGCACCTGGCGGCCGACCCCAGACCCGTCGCCACCTGGGCATCCGTGCAACGGCTCAACCTGGACCTGACGCTGAATGTGATGCGCGCGGCGGAAGCGGCACAGGTGGGCCGCTTCGTCTTTGCCAGCTCGAACTGGGTGCTGGGCGGTTACCGGTTCACGGCCAACAGGCTGACCTCGGCGACCGAGCCGCGGCCGGTCAATCCATACGGCGCCTCGAAGCTCTTCCTCGAACGGTGCGGCCTGGCGATGGCGGCACGCACGGGCATGTCCTTTCTGTCGCTGCGGATCGGCTATTGCCAGCCCGGCGAGAACAGCCCCGGGCCCCACATGGCCTTCGGGCGCTGGGGACAGGAAATGTGGCTCAGCAACCAGGACTGGGCGCAGGCGGTTTGCAAGGCCTGCCTGTCGCCTTATGACGGGTCGGCGCTTCTCAACATCATGTCTTCGAACGCCGGCATGCGCTGGGATCTGGAAGAAGCGAAATCCGTCATCGGATATCACCCGACCTCGCAGCACCGCCCCCATTTGCCGTTAGTTGCGCGTGTCCGGGACGGCGCGGCACGCCTGCGGGACTGGCTTGTCCCGCCGATGTCGCCGCGGCCCCTGTTCGGGAGCCGCTGGTGACATGAAAAAGATCCTGGTCATTCAGCCCCTGCGGCCAGAGGCGTTGCAACGCCTCGATGCGCGGGCGGACGTGTCCTACGAGGTGCTGACCGACTTTTCCGAAGCTAATCTCCTGGCCCATGCCGGCGATGCCGATGCCATCACCATTCGCGACGCGCCGTTGCCCCGCTCGGTCCTGGAGACGGCGCCGCGCCTGAAGGTGGTGTCCCGGCACGGGGTCGGCTTCGACAACATTCCGGTTGAGGACTGCACCGCCCGGGGTATTCCCGTCACGGTCGTGGGTCCGGTCAACGCGGTTTCGGTGGCCGAACAGACCCTGTTCCTGATCTTCGCCGCGGCGCGCGCGGGCATCGCGCTGGACGCCGCCGTGCGCGCTGGCGATTTCGCAGCGCGCGGACGCGTCACCGGCATGGAGCTTCGGGGCCGCACGCTGCTGCTCATCGGCTATGGGCGGATCGGGCGCGAGGTCGCGGTGCGCGCGCACGCGATGGGGATGCGCGCGCTGGTCTTCGACCCCTTCCTGAAGGACGCGCCGGGTTCGGACGTCACCCGGATGGCGACGCTTGAAGCCGGCCTGGCCGAGGCCGAGATCCTGAGCCTGCATGTTCCCCTGATTGACGCGACCCGCAACATGATCGGCGCGCGGGAGCTTTCGCTGCTGCCGCGCGGGGCGATCGTCATCAACGCAAGCCGCGGCGGGCTGGTCGACGAGGCGGCCCTGCTGGACGCGGTCCGGTCCGGGCATCTGCACGGCGCCGGTCTTGACACCTTCGCGGTCGAGCCGCTGCCGGCGGACTCGCCCCTGCTGGCTGAACGCCGCATCGTGCTGAGCCCGCATTCGGCGGCGCTGACCGAGGACTCCCTGGTCGCCATGGGCGTCGCAACGGTGGAAAACGCGCTGGCGGCGCTGGACAACCGGCTGGACCCGCAGCTTGTGGTGAACGGTTCCGTTCTCGCAGCCCGGGCCGATCCGGCCGAGCAGGGCGTGTAAACTGACCGAAATTGGGGGAAACGCGATGAAGGCGCGGTGCCTTGTCGACTGCAAGAACACGCTGGGCGAATCTATCTTCCAGGATCCGCGCGACGGATGCCTCTGGTGGACGGATATCGAGGAGAGTTGCGTCTGGCGCCTGGACCAGGCCGGCAAGACGACGCGCTTCGACCTGCCGGACCGCGCCGGTTTCATCTTGCCCACGGAAAGGCAGGGCTTCGTGATCGGCTTTCCAAACCAGGTTGCCCGCGCCGACCAGAACCTGCAAGTCTTCACGCCCCTGCACGATGTGGAGCCGGACATTCCCCAGACGCGAATCAACGACGCAGCCGTCGACCCTTTCGGCGGGATCGTCTTCGGGACCTTCGACGAAACCCCCGATATGGAGGCGCGCAGACCCATTGCCAGCGTCTATCGGCTGGCCCCGGACGGCAGCCTGTCGACCCTGTTCGGCGGTGTGATCGTCAGCAACGGCCTCGCCTTTTCGCCCTCTGGCGACCTGATGCATTTCGCCGACACCGCCGACGGCACGATCCGGCGCTTCCGGCTCGACCAGGGCTTTTCCTCGTTCGACGAGATCGAACCGCTGGCCGGGCCGGATATCGCGTCGGGCATGCCCGACGGCGCCGAGGTGGACAGCGAAGGCAACTACTGGAACGCACGCGTATGGGGCGGCTGCGTGATGCGCATCGCACCCGACGGGTCCGTGACGGCAAAGGTCGATCTGCCGACCAAAGGCCCCACCTGCCCAAGGCTCGGTGGCGACGACCTGAACACGCTCTACATCACCACGCTGCGCGTCCGGCATACCGATGAGGAACTGGACGCGGCGCCTGAAGCCGGCGGCATAGTTCCCCGTGAAAGACGCCCAAGCGGCTGATCGATAATCCCTTTCGAGGACGCCGAAGTAATCGTTTTTGCAGGTTTGGGCCGTTTTGCCCCGCGTTTCCTTGCGGTATTGAAACTGATTTTGGGGA
>Ga0209783_1000033_pt1 | contig 75193 bp, 69 predicted proteins | sample WorMetfiPIANOSA1_FD_187395 | JGI IMG/M metagenome (GOLD analysis project Ga0209783, IMG submission 187395) | Marine gutless worms symbiont microbial communities from Max Planck institute for Marine Microbiology, Germany - Olavius filocauda... | ecosystem: Host-associated > Annelida > Digestive... | reverse complement strand
CCAGGCTGATAGCATCATCCTTGAACTCTTGGGTGAAACTCCGTCTGGTTTTTTGAGTACTCATTGGACACCTCGCTTTCTGATATTTCGTTCTTAGCAAAGTGTCCGTTTCTTTTAAACCACATCAGGTCTTCTGCGTTGGTCAATCTACGGTTTTATAATTAACTTAGCGCATCAACAGTTATGCAAAGTTGGATGTGCGATCTTCACGGTTCAAAGCTCAAAAAGGTTTTCACTCGGCCCCTTGGACCCTTGGCCCCTCGGCTCCGTGAACACTCGAACCCTTGGCCTTTAAACGTACTCTTTCACACCCTTGAAAGTCAACCGATGTATCGGCGAAACACCGTGGCGGGCAATGGCCTCTTTGTGGGCCTTGGTAGGATACCCTTTATGGCGGTCGAACCCGTAATCGGGATAGCGGTCATGATAGTCCGCCATGAGTCTATCGCGCGTTACCTTGGCAATGATGGACGCAGCGGCAATAGAAATGCTCAGTGAGTCACCCTTGGGAATAGCTTTCTGGCTAATATCAGTCGGTGTGGTAAACGTACCGTCAATGAGGAGAAAATCGGGTGCCGGACTGAGCTTCCCGGCAGCTTGGGCCATGGAAAGCAGCGCGGCCTGGAGGATATTGATCTTATCGATCTGGAGATTGTCGACGATGCCGACGCCCACTGCTATGGCGCCTTCCCGGATCTGGTCGTAGAGTTTATCGCGCTTACGGGGAGTCAGCTTTTTGGAGTCGTTGATTCCCGGAACATCGAAATCTTCCGGTAAAATGACGGCCCCGGAAACAACTGGACCGGCCAGGGGACCCCGGCCGGCCTCGTCAACACCGGCTATCTGGGTGAAGCCCTGTGAGCGGGCTTCATTTTCAAACTTCCATAATTCGGATTGCACTAGACAAAACGACGTTCGCGTATTCTCGCCGCCTTACCGCGCAGTTTCCGGAGATAGTAAATCTTGGAGCGCCGCACCCGCCCGCGGGTAATTACTTCGATCCGGTCGATGATGGGTGAATGCAGGGGGAAAATCTTTTCAACCCCGACGCCGTAGGAAACTTTGCGAACCGTGAAGGAGGCATTGGTGGTGCCTTTACGCTTGCTGATGCAGACGCCTTGAAAGGCCTGGATACGTTCCTTCTCACCCTCCCGGATTTTAACATGTACTTTAACGGTATCGCCCGGCGCGAACTCCGGCAGGTCCATCCGCATCATCTCTCTTTCGATCTGTTTTACCTTGTCCATAATACCCCCGTATAACAAAAACTTCTTTTATTTTAAAAACTTAAACCCTCTAAACTGCTTGTGAGGTAATTTTCCAGTAGTTTAAACTGGTATGACATATTGAATGTTGGATCAGATTGCAAGCTAAAATTGAAGGATTAATCAAATTCTCCGCACAGCCGGTCCAAAATGATGGCCGTGGCGGATCGCACCGACAGATGATTGTAGGTGTCCGTCCCCCGGACAGGATCCAGGATAATGTCGGCCGTGGCCATGCAGTCGGGTGCCAGCCCCCAGGCGGTACCGAACAGGAGCAGTCCGGGCGCCCCATCGCTGAGTGTTTGGCGCAGCTGCCCGTAAGTGACGCTCCCTTTCTGGGGCCGCGCACAGGTGACAATGGTTCGCGGGTGCCGCCCTTCGGCCTGCCCGATCTCGGTTACCACCTGTGCGAGATTGTCCCGGATACGAACCAGCTGCATGGCTTCGCAGCGTTTGGGATTGTAGCGGGCGCCGCCGCCGCTGATCCAGTGTTCGACCAGCTTGCCCGCCAGCGCCTGTTGATCCTCGAGCGGCGTGACCACATAAAAGCCCTTGATACCATAGGTCCGGGCGGAACGGGCCATGTCATGCAGGTCGAGGTTGGTAACCGCCGAAGCGATCACCTCGCCATTCTTATTGGTGACCGGATAATGTATCAGGGCGATGTTAAGATTTAGAGCGGATGATGGATTCAATCTCTTTCTGCCATTTCTGCAAGATGTCCAGTTCGGACTGTTCCAGGGACCGATCCTTCAGTAAATCGGGCCTTTTCAACAGGGTTTTTACCAGCGAGTATTCCAGCCGCCATTTTGCGATGGCGCTGTGATTTCCGGACAACAGGACCTCCGGTACCGTCTCCCCGTTGAACTCGGGCGGCCGGGTATAGTGGCCATGCTCCAGAAGATCCCCCGCAAAAGAATCCTGCCCGGCGGAATCTTCGTTGCCCAGGACACCGGGGATCAGCCGGGTGACGGCATCGATCACGGCCATGGCAGCCACTTCACCACCGGTAAGCACATAATCGCCAATGGATATTTCCAGATCGATATGGTTGTCGCAGATACGCTCATCCACGCCTTCATAACGACCGCAAATAAAAATCAGGCCGTTCTCACGGCTGAGTGCTTCGGCCAGGCCCTGGTCGAACGGCCGCCCCTGGGGGGTCAGCAGCACAGTCAATGCCCGGGGAGAATTTTCGCAGGCAGCCTCGATCGCCGCGGCCAGCGGCTCCGGTTTCATCACCATACCGCAGCCCCCGCCGTAGGGACGATCATCGGTCATCTTGTGGCGCCCCGCGGCATAATCCCGGATGTTGACGGTACTTGCCGTCACCGGGCCCTGCTGTAAGGCGCGCCTGATGATGCCGTGCGCCCAGAAGGCGTCGAACATTTCCGGGAATATAGTCAGTACAGTGTAATCCATTTTCGCTTCTTGATGTTAGGCCGGCCTTAAAATTAGTATTATTGTCTTGTCATTCTGAGCGTCGCGCGCCGACTCTGCCACAGTAGCGCCGCTACGACGGCCGGGAGAGCCCCTAACGTGCCAAGACTGCCTTCAATTGTGGGGGATTCTTCGTCGCCATGCTCCTCAGAATGACATAATATCTGGTTCGATTGCTATAGAGCTTATAGCCCCTCCGGAAGATCCACCCGCATGGTGCGGGTGTCGAGATCGACACTTTGAATGACCTGCCGTAGCGCCGGCACCAGGGTTTCCGCTTCATCCGTGCGCACGACGTAAACGTCGTTGCTGCCGGTGGGAATGATCGACTCGATTTGTCCAAGATAGCGATCCTCGAGCGTATATACCGCCATCCCGATAAGATCCGCCCAGTAAAAAGTATCCTCTTCCAGGGCCGGCAGATCAGAGCGCCGCACGACAATCCGGGTACCCTGCAGGGCCTGGGCCTGGTCGCGGTCACCGACGCCTTTCAGGCCGACAAGGTAGTGCTGTTTGTGGGGTCGGGCCCACGCTACTATGTAGTTGGTTTGGGCGCCCTGCGGCGTTATCATTTTAAGGGAGTCCCCGGGAGTGAACGTGCGGGGTTGGATATCATAAAAATGGACTTTGACGGCGCCGTTGATACCATGTGCACCGACCACTTGTCCGATAGGCACCAGAGGATTTTCTGACATGGGATGTTTTCTTAACCATGAAGGGGCGGACGAAACAGGCCGGATTACGTTGTTGCAGCACCAGCCCCTGGTAAGCTCCTGCTGGGCAGGTGGAGACAGCCACCCGGTTAACGGGTGGCCGATTACTCGATGATTTCCAGCACGGTCCTCTTTTTTATCTTGGCAGAAGCAGCGCTTAATATGGTACGCATAGCACGGGCCGTGCGCCCCTGCTTGCCAATCACTTTCCCCAGATCCTCTTTGGCTACCTGCAGCTCCAACACCGAGGTCTGGTTCCCTTCAACCTCTGAGACCACAACTTGATCCGGATTGTCAACCAGTGCCTGTGCGATGTATCTGATCAGATCTTGCATAGCTCCATCTCCTTTAGTTGGCGGTTGAGAGTTAGATGCAGCTTTCCATATCCAGGGATAACCAAAGAACCGATCAGGCGCGCTGTCAGTTCCTTAGATATTTTTAATCAGGCTCTTCACCGTATCGGAAGGGGTCGCTCCCTGGCCGAGCCAGTGTTTGATTCGATCTTCCTTGAGGGATACTGCGGCCGGATCCTGTAGCGAATCATAGGTACCGACAGCCTCGAGGTAACGACCGTCACGGGGGCTTTCCGAGTCGGCCACCACGATTCTGTAAAAAGGTTTCTTCTTGGCACCATGCCGGGCTAATCTAATCTTAACTGCCATCTTCTTCTCCTCTAAAACGGCAACATCCCACGGCCCAAACCGCGCATGCCGCCTTTGTTGATTTTTTTCATCATTTTCATCACCTGGGTATAGTTTTTCAACAGGCGATTTATATCTTGTACACTGGTACCGCTCCCCTTGGCAATCCTTTTCCGGCGGCTGCCGTTAATAATTCCGTGCTGCTGCCGCTCCTGGGGTGTCATCGAGTTGATGATGGCCTCGATGCGCACCAGTTCATGTTCGTCAACCTTCAGATTTTTCAGCTGTTTGGCGTTGCCAAGGCCCGGTATCATTTTGATCAGGTCCGTCAGGGAACCCATCTTTCTGATCTGTACCATCTGGTCCCGAAAATCCTCGAGGGTGAACTGGTTCTTGCGCAGTTTTTTCTCGAGTTCCAGGGCCTTTTTTTCGTCTACTACGGTCTGGGCTTTTTCGATGAGGCTCAATACATCGCCCATGCCCAGAATCTGCGAGGCCATGCGATCAGGGTGAAAGGCCTCGAGGTCGGCCAATTTTTCGCCGACACCGATAAACTTGATCGGTTTGCCGGTTATCGCGCGGATAGACAGGGCTGCTCCGCCCCGGGCATCACCGTCGATCTTGGTGAGCACCACGCCGCCGATATCCAGGGCTTCGTCAAAGGACTTGGCAATATTGACCGCATCCTGACCGGTCATGGCATCGGCCACCAACAGGACATCGCTCGGCTTGACAGCCCCCTGAACCCCTTTGAGTTCGGCCATCAACTCTTCATCGACATGCAGGCGGCCGGCTGTATCGAGCAAGAGCGTATCGCAGCCGGCCTGCTGGGCCGCCGCCCGGGCCCGGCTGCAGATGTCGACCGGATCCATATCCGGACTTGAATCGAAAACCGGCACGGATAGTTGCGCCCCGAGCTTTTGCAGCTGGTCAATGGCGGCCGGGCGGTAAACGTCCGCCGGGACCAGATACGGGTTGCGCCCCTGCTTGCGCAGCAGAACCGCCAGCTTGCCGCTGGTGGTGGTTTTACCCGAACCCTGCAGCCCGACCAGCATAACCGAAACCGGGTGCTGGCCTGTGAGGTTCAATTCCTGATGCTGCGCCCCCATTAACCGGGTCAACTCGTCATTGACGATCTTGATTACCTGCTGCCCCGGGGTAAGGCTGGCCAGCACCTCTTGCCCCAGGCTGCGCTCGCGAATATCGGCAATCAGTTTTTTAACCACCCGAAAGTGGACATCGGCCTCCAACAGCGCCATGCGAACTTCACGCAGGCCGGAATCGATGTTCTTTTCGGTTAATTTACCGTGGCCTTTAAGTTTTCTGAATACCGTATCGAGCTTCTCGCTCAAGCTGTCAAACATCGCGCACCAGATTCCTCGAGTTTCTAAAATTTTAAAAGTAATGTGATAACTGTGTTAAGTCAAGCAAAATCATACAAGTCGGCCACTATCTGCCGGCTGCATAAAGCCATTTTACTATTGGCAGCGGTATACTGCAAATTGAAATTGGATCTATGGAAGAAAAACTGAAAGATATCAAGGACCTGTCCTTTGAAGAGCTGGTGGCGTGGCTGGATTCCCAGGGGCTGGCGGCCTATCGGGCCGACCAGGTATTCAAGTGGGTGTATCAACGCCAGACCGATTCGTTCGCGGAGATGACCAACCTCGGCAAATCAACCCGCGGGCTCCTGGCCGAGGCGTTTGTCATCGGACGGCTCAAAGTGGCTACCGTAGAAGAATCCCGGGACGGCTCCCGCAAATACCTGCTGGAGCTGAAGGACGGTTGTCAGATCGAATGTGTCCGCATTCCGGAGAAGGGGTACGACACCCTGTGCATATCAACCCAGGTCGGCTGCGCCCAGGGCTGCCAATTCTGCCTGACCGCCCGTGGCGGGCTGGTCCGCAACCTGACCAGCGGCGAAATCATCGCCCAGGTGCGCGATGTGATGCGGGCTGCACCGGAGCGCCGCCTGACCAATATCGTGGTGATGGGCATGGGTGAACCGTTGGCCAATTACCGCAACCTCGTCAAAGCCATCGGCATTATCACCGACGCGAACCGTGGCCTGGGTATCTCCGGCCGGCGCTTTACCCTGTCCACCGCCGGTCTGGCCTCACGCCTGGCAGACCTGGGACGCGATACGGATATCAACCTGGCTGTATCCCTGAATGCGGCGGATGACGCTACCCGCAGCCGCCTCATGCCGATCAACCGGAAATTCAACCTAGCCACCCTGCTGGCTGCCTGTGCCCGCTATCCATTGAAACCCAGGCGCCGGATTACCTTTGAGTATATTCTCATCGCGGGCGTCAATGACAGCGACGAAGATGCCCAAAAGCTCTCCGCCCTGCTGGCCCCGCTGCAAGCGAAAATCAATCTAATTCCTTTCAATGAGCATCCCGGCAGCACCTTCAAGCGACCGGATGAAAACCGGGTGCGGCGTTTCCAGGAAATCCTGGTAAACAAACATTATACCGCGATCGTCCGGTACAGCAAAGGGCAGGATATATCGGCGGCCTGTGGGCAGTTGAGGGGCCAACTGATGGATAGGGATAGTGACGGGCAGGCTACCTGAACCCAATTCCCAATCTCAAACCAGGAATGCCCGGCTTCCATGTGCAAACGTATTTCACGCTACGCTTACAACAAAAGGGTTTTGTTTTCCTTAGGCGGTGTCGGCATTACGGTAAGGGTGGTTTGCTGATGGTCCTGGATAACCAGCACTTCGGCGGGTTCGCCGGTGGGTGCCTTGCTATAGCCGGCACAGATGGCCGCCGCCTGCCTGGCCGTTAGTTCATCGCAGGCGCTGGGCACCAGGGCCACCGGTCCGGGGTACTCTTTTACCTTGAAGACCGTATCGACCGCCGGGTTGATGAGGGCTTCGAGCTTCTGGTTTTCCACCTTTGAACGGCCCACGATGAGTTTATGATCGGCATTCAGACGCAGGTGCCGGCCATAACCCAAAAGAAAGAACTCGGCATCCCGGCTGGCTGCCTGGTGGGCGAACAGATCCCGCAGGCGGGCCGCATATCCTTTTTCGGTCAACAGGCACCCCCCGGCCGGCGACGGAAAATCGGTCACACCCCACCGGGCCGCCAGTTCCAACTGGGGTTTGCGCGAGCGACCCGCTATATTCAACAGCTGTTCCCGGTCTACCAGGCCCTCTTTTTCCGGGCGGGTAACGGGCAGATTCCGGGCAGACAATGGTCGGACGATGTAGCCGTCAAAACCGGAATTTTTCTCAACATACCGCAGCGAGTTCTTATTCTGCGACATGGGCCGCTGACCGGACACTTCTCCGCTGAAAAGAAAGTCGAATCCCCGGGCCTGCATCTCCTCTCCGGCCAGACGAAACATGAGGGCATGGCAGTCCATACAGGGATTCATCTGTTTGCCATAACCGGCCGGCGGGTTCTTCAGCATCTCCAGGTAAGTGGGCAAAATACGCTTGACCGTAATTGGGATGTCGTTCAACCGGGCGGCTCGCCGGGCTTTGTCGGCCGAAAAAAAAGGTGTCTCAAAAGTGATCCATTCAACCTCAATGCCCTGGTTGCGCAACACCAAGGCAGCCAGTATGCTGTCCAGCCCGCCTGAGCACAAACCCAAGGCTCTCACATTTCTCGTATCTATTGCCATTGCAGCTTCATATCCTGTTACTTTAGAGGCAATCCACCAGGAACAGGTGGTACCGAATTATAATAAGGGCGCCGTTGCAGTTTACAAGGTTCTAAGCTTTGACTTGGTCCAGGACATCCCTGACGGTGTGGGCGAGCTTTCCCAAAACGACCGGCTTCATCAAAAAGGCGCTGATACCGGAGGCCCGGGTCATCTCTTCAGAGACGGATTCACTGTAGCCGGTACATAAGATGATGGGCATATCCGGCCTTACCGTAATACACTCGCGGGCCAGATCAAGGCCGGTCATCCGGGGCATGGTCTGATCGGTAATGACCAGATCGTATTTATGCGGTTGTTTTCTAAATTCTTCCACAGCCGAAACGCTGGATTGATGCGCCACCACGGCATACCCCAGGCGCAAAAGAATGCGCTCCTGGGTTTCCAGCAGCACGCCGTCATCGTCGACCAGCAGAATCCGTTCATTGCCGGTGGGAATAACCTCACTGTGATTCCGCTCGGCCTGCTCTTTATCGGCGGTAATCATGGGCAGCAGTACGTGAAAAACGGCCCCTTTACCCGGCTTGCTGAAAACGGTAATCGCACCGTCATGGTTTTTGACAATACCGTGTACCACAGACAGTCCCATACCGGTGCCCTCATCCACCTGCTTGGTGGTAAAAAACGGATCGAAGATCCTTTCCACCACATCCTCTGGGATCCCCTGGCCAGTGTCCATCACACTCAACAGGGCATATTGGCCGGGGGCCAGATTCTGGTGCCGGACAGTTTCGTCTTCATCCAGGGATATTTTAGACAGGCTGATATCAAGTGTTCCGCCGGTTTCGCGCATGGCATGGGCTGCGTTGGTGCAAAGGTTGACCAACACCTGGCTGACCTGAGTCAAGTCAGCCAGGATGGTCATATCTTCCTCGGCGATATTCTGTTTGATTTCAATCGTCGTGGACAGCGATGACCGCAACAGTTTCAGGGATTCCTTGACAATGGTGCTGATTTTCAGAGGGCGTTTTTCCTGGGAGGAATGGCGGCTGAAATTCAGGATCTGGGTAACGAGGTCCTTGGCCCGCCGACTCGCCTCCTCGACCCGCTGGATATGGTAGTGGGCCCGGTTGTTGTTTTCATCAATCTCGGCCTTCACCAATTCTACGTTGCCGGTAATAATCCACAGTATATTATTGAAATAGTGTGCAATACCGCCTGCCAACGTGCCGACCGCCTCCATCTTCTGGGATTGCAGCAACTGGGATTCGTACCTTTTCTTTTCTTTTTCCGTACGGACATGCCGGGTAACATCCGTCACGGTAATAATGGCGCCATCCGCAAAAGGGGCCATTTTTACGGAGAGATAACGACCTTTATAGCCCAGATCTGGAAACTCTTTGGGAAGGCCGGCTTGAATACATTCCATCAATTCGCTGCGCATATCAATTTTGTGGTTGCCGGCAAAATCGGCCGTATACATCCGGTCTCCGATTTGGAGGCAGCGGTCTCCCGGGCGCTTGGCGCCGGCATCCCGGCGCCGCTGATTGACATCCACCACCCGGCCCTCGCGATCGACAATGATGGCCTCGAAAGGACTGTTCAAAAAGACACTCCGGTACTTTTCAAGGTCCGCTGTCAGCCGGGCAAGGTCCTGCTCCAATCGGGCAACCTTGTTTTGCAGCTCATCTTGGGCGGCTTTTTTTGACATGGTATCCACACGCAGCAGTCGGGGGAATAGAACCAGCGGTTTGGCCCCCTTCAATCCGAAAATATCAGTAATGAGTGATTATAGGCCACTCGGCCGTCAAATGTCAATTAATTCAGCCGATTATAGCCACACAAAGACAGGGGTGGTCCCTATGGCAGTACGGCAGCCGCCTATCGGGCAGGCGGTCGGCAGGATTTGGTCGGGCTCCAAATCGGTAGGGATGCAAAGCCGCGCTCGCAATAGGAGCCGGATCTTATGCGGTGCAGGGCCACTGGACAGGAATGCCGCGGCTAATCCTTGAATACCTTTTGCAGTAAGTCGGTCACCCGGGCAGCGGGATCCTTGCGGATCTTGCGCTCTTCCTGCTCGATGATGAAAAACAGTCCATCAAGGGTCTTGCCGGTGACATAGGCGTCCAGGTCAAAGCGATATGATTCCGCAAAAGGTATTCGGCTGATACTGCTGTCCAGGTCCTGCCAGGCACGGGTAACGCCCACATCGGCCATGGCGTTGTGGACCAGGGGCGTGAAAAGCGTGGTCAGCTGGTCGGTGGTTTTCGCCTGGAAATAGAGCGTCGCTGCATTATCACGGCCCTCTAAAATGGATTTGGCGTCCTCAAAGGTCATCTGGGTGATCGCTTCCCAGAAAAGTTTGCGCGCCTGCGGGGCGGCTTGTTCCGCGGCGCGGTTCATGCTGAGTTCAAAAGCGTCCACCTGGCCCCCGAATCCAGCCGTTCTAAGAAAAGATTCCACTTGCCGGACTTTTTCCGGCAGCAGAATTTTCACATCGGGATCCCTGTAAAAACCATCGACCCGGGATAACAGGCTCACCGAATTATCAGTACCGATTTCCAGGGCCTCCTTGAGCCCTTGAATGATTTCATTCTCACTTAGGCCGGCACTCCCTTCCAGGGCACTTTGCAGGGTCTTTTTCAGAAAATCTTCGAAACCGGCCCGGGCTGGTTCGGCTGACAGGGTAACCAACAAAGCCACTCCCCAAACAAGAACTAGGCTGCGCAGTTTCATGTCCATCTCTCCCATGCATCTACTGGATCGTCATTTGCTCGCAGTGTGTCCGCTTAATCAGAGCCTGTTCGTAACGCTTTTAAATTAAGTCCCTTTTTAAAACAAGAAAAATGTTCTCATCCCCTTTGCATTGGACTATACTGCCGGGACGTATGGGCTGCGTGTCGAACTTTACACAAAGGAGCCTTTATGCATCCGGCCCTCAGGATAACACTTGGCATTATCGGCATCTATCTGGCCTATTGCGGCCTGCTGTTTGTCTTTCAGCGCCAGATGCTCTTCCCTCGCTACATGGTCATGACGCGTGCCGGCCTGCCCGCCGGTTTTCCAGGACTTGAAAGCATCTGGCTCGAATTGCCGGGCATGCGCGTCGAGGCCTGGTTCCTGCCGGCCCGGACCAAAGTCCAACCGGCACCGGTCGTCATCATCACACACGGTAATGCTGAATCCATCGACTTTTTGCCGGATGAGTTTCAGCCATTTGCCGATCGCGGTATAGCGCTTTTAATGGTGGAATTCCCCGGGTACGGCCGCTCGGATGGCTCTCCCTCGCAGCGAACCATCACCGCAACCATGCTGAAAGCCTATGACGTGGTCGCCACCCGACCGGATGTCGATGCCAACCGGATCATCCTGATGGGACGCAGCCTGGGTGGCGGGGCCGTTTGTCAATTGGCCGCGCGGCGTCCCATTCGCGGACTCATTCTCGTCTCCGCTTTTACCAGCGTCACTGCGTTTGCGCCGCGCTACCTGGCTCCGCCATTTTTAGTGAAGGACCCGTTCGACAACCTGGCCGTGATCCGCGCCCAGCGCGAGCCCGTGCTGATCATACACGGCACCCGGGACGAAATAATCCCGTATCGGTACGGGCAGACCCTGGCGGCCGCGGCACCGGATGGTAAATTGGTATCTTTTAACAGCGGTCACAACGACCTGCCTACCGACAGCCGACAGTTTTGGCAGGCGATTGACGAGTTCTTACAAAGGATTGAACTGTTCCCACCGGACGATGCGGCCGCTGATTCCCAAGGAGCCTCTTAGCAGATGATCCCCTCATTGTTTGTGCAGCTGGCTAAAATCCTAACCGACCCGGCCATGCAGCCCGGCGCCCGGGGTGCCCGCAAACTGGCCGTAACCCGGATTTATGACCCGGCCGAAACGCCGGCAAGCGATTCACTCTGGGAGCCGCCGCGCGAAACCAGGCAGCCGTGCCCGGTCCTGGAACTGGGCGGGACTGAAATAGCAGTCTTCAATGAACACGCGGACCAGCAGCGGCACTTTCATAAACAGGCCACCGAAATTTACCTGGTTGTGGCCGGCGATATGGTCGTCGAGATCGATGGGACGGATCATCATTTAAAAACCGGAGACGCCGTCATTATCAGCCCGGGGGCGCCCCACGCAATTAAAAAACAGGGGCTTAAATTCACCAGCTATGTTATAAGTGCCAACTGTGGCGGTCCTGAAGACAAATTCCCGGCCTGACCAATGACATTCGTCGCGTCCTTGCGGGCCCGGCCGCCTATATACAGGTTACCGCAAAAAATGCCTTCTTGTGGGACGTCTTGCCTGTTGGGCGAAGCTTTAAGCGCAAACGGATCCGGCGTAGCCTGAAAGGCGAAGACGGAAGCTCGCAGAGTGAAGACTGACTGGCCCAATCTTGACGTTGGGCGCTAAGTTCCTATTTTTTGATAGCCTATTGAGAATATCCCTGGTTGATCGGTTATCGGCTTTCCCTAAACACTGCCAGGCGAGAAAGGACATCTCCCCCATGAAGAACTTGCTATGCTTGGCAACCCTGACCCTGGTCGTGATGTTTGGTGCTCCGGCCTCCGGTTCGAGCGGGGCAACCGCCGAAAACCCTATCTACATCATAAAAACAAATCAGGGTGCCATAGAAGTGGAACTGTTTGCTGCCCAGGCTCCCGTGACCGTACGCAATTTCGTGGAGTTGGCGGCCGGCAGCAAGGCTTTCACCGACCCCGCCACCCAAAAGGAGGTCAAACGACCTTTCTACGACGGGTTGGTCTTCCACCGGGTCATTAAAGATTTTATGATTCAGGGCGGGTGCCCGCTGGGCAACGGTACCGGGGACCCCGGCTATCGTTTCGAGGATGAAATAGATGCCGATGCCCTGGGATTGGGTAAAGTCAAGGCCATGGACATGCAGCGCGGCCCCCACCCATATCTCGGTATCCGCAGTCAACGTGATTTCCAGGCCATGCTGCTGGTGCCTTTATTCCGGAAAATGGGGATCAGCTCCCGCGAGGAACTCGATAAACGCAAGGGTGAAGTCGACACTGCCCTGGCCGATCTAACGATCAAGCAAGCCTATGAAAATATGGGGTATCGCTACAGCGGCAAGGGTTCCAGGCGTCAGCCTGTAAGGGGATCTTTGGCCATGGCCAATGCCGGACCGAACACCAATGGCTCCCGGTTTTTTATCAACCTGGTGGATACGCCCTGGCTGGCCGGAAAGCACACTGTTTTCGGAAGGGTTACGGACGGCATGGACGTAGTTGACAAAATCGGACAGGTCCCGGTCGCGGCTCAGGGGAAACCGGCCACGGATGTAACGATCATATCGATAAGACCAAAAGAATAAGCGCTCGTCACCGGAAGAATACTGAAGCATTTCGAGGATAGCGCTGACGCTTCACTCCGTGCCGAAACCGAACGCCCAACAAAGTTTATCTGCCATAGCTTAAGCGTAGGCTGAAGTTTGGGCCAATCAGTCTTCGCTCTGGGAGCTTCCGTCTTCGCTTTCCAAGCTACGCCGGACAAGACGCCCGACATGAAGACAATTTAGAAACAGCCTTAGAAGCTTCGCGATATATACACTTATGCCGGAAATGATATCTGCATTTCAATTTCAAGTGCGCCTGGAATTCCAGGCGGCGGCCGCGGCGGAAACAGTCCGCTGACGGTCAACGGCATGTAGACATCAACCAGTTTTTCGACCGCCAGGGACTGAACAAATGGTCCGTGGCGTTTTTTCACCCCGGGCCGCAAAACCCGGGGTTTTTTAGTTTGTCCCCGGAACTGCAAAGGAGGAGACATGGAAGACCAGGGCCCAATCAAATATGCCGACCGGATGCGTCAACTGCCACCCTACCTTTTTGGCATGATCAACAAAATGAAAATGGAAAAACGCTGGCGCGGGGACGACGTCATCGATCTGGGTATGGGCAACCCCGCTGACCCCAAGACCCACCGTTACCCCGCCGCGGCGGGGCATAAAAATCTGCGCCGTGAAATTGCCAGTTATTATAGGAAGGAATACGGTGTCGGTCTGGATGCGGACAATGAGGTCATTGTTACCATTGGTTCGAAAGAAGGTATCTCCCACCTGTGCCTGGCACTGGTCGGCCCTGGTGATACGGTGATTGTGCCGGCCCCGGCATTTCCGATTCATGTTTACGCGGCGGTCATCTCCGGTGCCAATGTAATTCGGATTGCCCTGGATTCAGAGGAAAATTTCCTGCGACAAATTACCGATATGTGCGCCTCTCTGACCCCCAAACCCAAGCTGCTCATGTTGAATTATCCGCACAATCCCACCGGAACACTGGCTTCCCGGGAATTCTTCGGAGAGATCGTCAAACTCGCCCGGCAGCACGGGTTGATGGTCGTAAATGATTTCGCATATGGCAAAATAACCTATGACGGGTATGTCGCCCCCAGCTTTATGGAAGTGCCGGGCGTGCTGGATATGGGGGTCGAATTCGGCTCCTTCTCCAAATCATACAATATGGCCGGCTGGCGCCTGGGTTATTGCGTTGGCAACCGGGCTATTATCGAAGGGCTGGCCAAAATCAAGGGGTATTATGATTATGGTATCTTTTCACCAATCCAGGTGGCCGGCATCGTGGCCATGCGGGATGGTGAGGACGACATTCAAAGGCAGGTTCAGCTCTATGAAAAAAGACGGGATACCATGTGCAGCGGCCTGGAAAAAATGGGTTGGGAGGTCACCCGCCCCAAGGCGGGAATGTTTTTGTGGGTCAAAATTCCACCCCCCTATGACCAGATGGGCTCGATCCAGTTTGCGATTGAAATGATGGATCGGGCCAATGTAGCCGTTACCCCGGGGGCTGGATTCGGCGAGGAAGGGGATGGCTATCTGCGCCTGGCCCTGGTGGAAAATGAAAACCGTATCAACCAGGCCCTGAAACAGATGCGCCGGGCACTGAGAGACCTTGACGCAGAGGCCAAATAGACCTACAAGGAAATGAGCACAGGTTCGGCACGGGCAGCCGCAGTCACGCCAGCACGCAAATACCACATTCCCTGCCCCCATGGCCTTTAACCGACCTGCAACTTTCAACCTCTAAAGTACAGGTGCCAACAAAAATGTAAAAATTTTAGCAAAATTATTACATTTTTGTAACCCGCCCTCGGATAGGGGCGATACCGTTTAAATCATAAATGATTGAATTTTTTATATATATATAAATTAAGCAAATTGGCACGTCTGTTGCGAAATACTCACGAAGATAAACATATTCGTGAGGCCGGAACGTGCAATTAACCCAGATGAAAAGCAATTATTCCCAGACTTCGATTGAACTGCTGGAAGACCGCAAGCAGTTGACGACGCGTTTCCTGCGCGATGACGAACCGGATTATCTGGTCGAAAATGCACGCCTGCTGGACAACTATTTCCGGGAGAGTTTTGCCGCCAGCGTTATCGGCCCGCGCATTGGCATCCTGAAGAACCCTTACGCAATTATTGCCCTGGGAGGCTACGGCCGCCAGGAACAGTGCACCCATTCGGATGTTGACCTGCTGTTTCTTTTTGAAAAGCGCGTACCCCGTGAGGCTGAAGAATTGATCCGGGAGGTGGTCTACCCCTTATGGGATATCGGGCTCGAGGTGGGGCATGCCACTCGTTCGCTCAAAGAGTGCCTGAAACTCGCCTCCCAGGATTATGAAGTATTGACATCCCTGCTGGACGCGCGCTTCATCTGTGGAATTTCAACGCTGTATACCAAGCTACTGGAAAGACTGCGCAATACCGTCCTTAAACAACATTCCCGGCGCATCATCGACTGGCTGATAGAATCCAACGAAACCCGCCATGTCCGTTTCGGCGACTCTGCCGGCCTGCTGCAGCCCAACCTTAAGGAAGGTTTAGGCGGACTCCGGGATTACCACACCATGTTGTGGATCGCTAAAATCAAATCCGGCATCCAGCAGGTCCGGGATCTGGAATATTACGGTTATCTGTCCCATGCCGAATTCAGCGAGTTCCACGGCTCGCTCGCATTCATCTGGCGTATTCGCAACCGGCTGCACATCCTGACCGGCCGCAAATGTGACCAGCTCTATTTCAGCCACCAGGAAAAGCTGGCCGCCGAAATGGCCTACCGACCGGACCAGGGTCAGCAGCCGGTTGAGCTCTTTCTCGGAGAGCTCCATGGGCATATGGAGCAGGTGAAGCAGCAACACCAGATGTTCCTGCATGAGCTGGGCGGCAGTTCAGTCCGCCACAAACGACGCCGGCCCCTTAAAACGACCGCTGTAAATGGATTGACGGTAGCCAAGAATAACACGCTCGCGTTCACTTCGCCGGAAACTATTCTGGGCAACCCCGAACTGCTTATTGAAATCTTTGCCGAAAGCGCTCGCCTGAAAATCCCGCTGGGCATTGAGGCCCGGCGCCTGGTTAAAGATTTTCTGCGCCTGGTAGACGACCGCTTCTTTGCTTCATGGCAGGCTGTAAAGGCGTTCGAGAAAATACTGACAACGGCGGTCCCGCAGTTCAACGTCCTCAATGAGATGATGAACACCGGCCTGCTCACCGCCCTGCTGCCCGAGATGCAGACAATTGTAAACCGGATTCAGTATGATGAATACCACACTTACCCGGTGGACAAACATTCCCTGGAGGTCGTTCAGACACTGAAAGCCTTTGGCTCGAACAACAGCCCGGTCAACGACCCGCTTTGCGTGTCGCTCTATAAAGAAATGAAACATCGCAAAATGCTGATGTGGGCTGCGCTTTTACACGACATCGGCAAAGGTCAGCCCGGCAAGGGACACGCCCGCAAAGGCGCTGAAATTGCCGCTGCCTTATTGCACCGGTTCGGATACCGACCCAAGGATATTGACACAGTCACCTTCCTGGTACGCGAGCACCTGCTGCTGGTTAAAACGGCCACCCGCCGGGACCTGAACGATGAAGGCACTGCCATTGCGTGTGCCCGCAAGATCGAAGACGTCCTGCGGCTGAAAATGCTCTACCTGCTCTCGGTGGCAGACTCAATCGCCACCGGCCCCAAGGCCTGGAACGACTGGACCGCCGCCCTGCTGCGGGCCCTGTTCTTCCGGGTACTGAACATTCTCAAAGGCGGGGAACTGGCCAGTCGGGAAGCAATCCGTACTGTTGAGGCAAAGAAAACGGCGCTCCTGGAATCAGCACCAACGGAGCGCCGGCCGGAACTTGATAAACTTTTCAATTTCATGTCACCGCGCTACCTGTTGTATGCCGACCCGGAAGCCATGCGCGCGCACGTAGACATATATGCTCAGCTCGGCCAGCGGTCTTTCGTCTGGAAAGTCGAGGAATCCGAGGACAGCGCCACCCGCACCGTTACCATCTGTGCCCAGGATCGCCCGGGCCTCTTTTCCAAAATCGCGGGCGTCTTTACCCTCCACGGCATCAACATTCTCGGTGTTCAAGTCTTCACCTGGAAAAACAATATCGCCCTGGATATCTTCAAGGTGCAGCCGCCGCCGGATCAATTGTTTGAAGAGGAAACCTGGCAGAAAGCCGCCGCGGTCCTTGAAAAAGCCCTGGACGATGAATTCGAGCTGGAGGCCGCCATCGCGGCCCGGACTATCCCGCGGACCAATATCCACGGTCCGGTAACCGGGCGCCCCACCAAAATTAACGTGGACAACACGGCCTCCAACTTTTTTACGATCATTGAGATATTTACCTATGATGCACCCGGGTTGCTTTTCACCATTACCGATACGCTCTTCAAATGCGGCCTGGACGTCTGGGTCGCCAAGATAGCGACCCAGGTGGACCAGGTAGCGGATATATTTTACGTCCGGGATATTGACGGCCAGAAGGTAGATGATCCGGACGAAGTGGAAAACCTCAAGCAACAGATCAGCCTGGTGCTGACTGAAATAGAAAATCGGAATTCCGGTCGCCAAGACCAGACCGCAGACGCTCAACCAGGAGGAGAAAATGAAAAAAATTGAAGCGATCATCAAACCCTTCAAGCTCGATGATGTCAAGGAAGCCCTCAACGATATCGGGATTCAGGGGATGACGATATCCGAGGTGAAGGGCTACGGCCGGCAAAAGGGGCACAAAGAGATCTACCGCGGGGCGGAATATGTCGTGGACTTCATCCCCAAGGTAAAGATTGAGATTGTCATTGGTGCCGAAAGAGTGGACGAAGTAGCCAAGGCTATCTGCGAGGCCGCCAACACGGGCAAACTCGGTGACGGCAAGATCTTCGTAACCCCGGTTGAGCAGGCCATCCGCGTGCGTACCGGCGAAGAAGGTATCGATGCAATTTAGCAGCTGATTACCATAACTCGATAAACTATAACAAAAGAGAGGTAAGTGTTATGACTCCGGAAAAAGTATTGGCAATGGCAAAGGAACAGGGCGCCAAGGTCGTGGACATCCGTTTTATGGATTTCCCGGGTATCTGGCAGCATTTTTCCGTACCAGTAAGCGAACTGGAGACTTCCAGTTTCGATGATGGTTTCGGCTTCGACGGATCCAGTATCCGCGGCTGGCAGCCGATCAACGCCAGTGACATGCTGGTGATTCCCGATGCGACCACCGCCAGGATGGATCCGTTTTTCAAGGAACCCACCCTGGTCCTGATCGGCAATATCGTTGACCCGCTCACCCGTGAATCCTATACCCGTGATCCGCGTCACATCGCTCAAAAGGCGGAAGCGTACCTGAAGAGCACCGGTATCGGCGATACGGTATTCATCGGTCCGGAAGCCGAATTTTTCATCTTCGACGATGTCCGTTTTGATTCGGCCGCCAATGGGGCCTTTTACGAGCTCGATTCAGTGGAAGGCACCTGGAATACCGGCCGCGACGAAGGCCCGAACCTGGCCTACAAACCGCGCCACAAGGAAGGGTACTTCCCCGTGCCGCCCACAGACAAATTCCAGGACTTGCGGTCCGACATGATGCTTACCCTGGAAAACCTGGGCATCGATGTGGAATGTCAGCACCACGAAGTGGCTACCGCCGGCCAGGCTGAAATAGACATGCGCTTCAAACCGCTCCTGGAAATGGGCGACCAGCTGGTCTGGTTTAAATATGTTTTGAAAAACGTGGCCAACCAGTATGGCCACACGGTTACGTTCATGCCCAAGCCGCTGTTCGAAGACAACGGCACCGGCATGCACACCCACGTCAGCATCTGGAAAGACGACGCGCCCCTGTTCGCCGGCGACAAATATGCCGGTGTTTCCCAGGAAGCGTTGTACGCCATCGGCGGTATCCTCAAACACTGCAAGGCCCTGTGCGCCATCACCAACCCGACCACCAACTCGTATAAACGACTGGTGCCCGGGTTCGAGGCGCCGGTCAACCTGGCTTACTCCAGCCGGAATCGCAGTGCCGCCATTCGGATCCCCATGTACTCGTCTTCGCCCAAGGCCAAACGGATAGAATTCCGGACTCCGGATCCGTCCTGCAACGGCTACATGGCATTTTCGGCAATCCTAATGGCTGTTCTGGACGGCATCGAGAACAAGATTGACCCCGGTGATCCGCTCGACAAAAACATTTATGATCTGCCGCCGGAGGAGCTGGCTGAAATCGAATCCGCGCCGGGTTCGCTCGATGAGGCCTTGAACGCACTGGCGGAAGACCACGAATTCCTGCTCAAGGGCGACGTCTTCACCAAGGATGTCATCGATATGTGGATCGACTATAAAATGGAAAACGAAGTAAACCCGGTCAAACTGCGCCCGCACCCCCATGAGTTCTACCTCTACTACGACATTTAAACACCAAAACCGCAGTTGCCCCGGCGCCAAAACGCCGGGGCAACTGCTCCGCTCCGCGATACAATTTGCGTTCCGGCAACATTCTGCGGGTTCCATCCAGCGGATAGAAAACGCTTGACAAGGTCAGGCGGCCGGGGTATTGCAGGGCAGTTTCAATTAACCAAGGACTATCATGAACGCTTTCTGGACCGGCAGCCGCATCTATTTCTATTTTAGGTACTATTTTTTTGGTACCGGTCTGCCTGGCGTGCGCTGATAGTCAAATCCAAACAAGCAAAAAGCCGCGGGCAGATCGAATGCCCGCGGCTTTTTTATTTTACGGCCGCCGGCATGACAAGCTGACCGGGGACTCTTTGCTGAAAGGAAAGGCAATGAAGTCAACTGAGGACTTGCGTGTTGAGGGCTACCAGCCCCTGATGACGCCGGCGGCCCTGACCGCAGAACTTCCGATCACGGAAACCGTGAACCGCACGGTCATCACCGGGCGGGAATCCATCCAGAACATTCTGGCCGGGCAAGACCGCCGGATGATAGCCATCGTCGGTCCCTGCTCCATACACGATAAAAAGGCGGCTTACGATTACGCTGGCCGGCTGGCCGAACTGAGCCGGGAAGTGGCGGAAACGCTGGTGGTGGTCATGCGCGTCTATTTCGAAAAGCCCCGCACGACGGTTGGCTGGAAAGGGCTGATCAACGACCCCCACCTCGACGGGACCTGCGACATGGGCTGCGGCCTGCGCGAGGCCCGCAAAATCCTCCTGGAAATCGGCGAAATGGGCCTGCCGACCGCCACGGAAATGCTGGAAACCATCACCCCCCAGTATGTAGCCGACCTGGTGAGCTGGGCCTGTATCGGCGCCCGTACGACCAAGTCCCAGACCCACCGGGAAATGGCCAGCGGTCTTTCCATGCCCGTCGGATTTAAAAACGGAACCGACGGCAGCCTGTCGGCGGCCATCAATGCCATCGTCGCCTCACGCCAGCACCAGAGTTTTTTGGGCATTGATCACGATGGCCGGACCTGCATCGTCCAAACCTCCGGCAATGAGTGGGGTCATCTGGTTGTCCGGGGCGGCAAGCGTCCCAACTACGACCCCATCAGTGTCGAGGAAGCCCGGCTGAACCTGATCGAAAAAGATCTGCCGGAAGCCCTGGTGGTCGACTGCTCGCACGCCAACTCCATGAAAAAATACCAGGGGCAGGCGATTGTGTGGCGCAGCATTATCGACCAGCGCCTGGCCGGCAACCCTTCCCTCGTTGGCATGATGCTGGAGAGCAACATCTTTGAAGGCAATCAGAAATACTCTTCGGATCCGGAGATCCTCAAGTACGGCGTCTCCATCACCGATGAATGCATTTCCTGGGAGACTACCCAAGAGCTTTTGCTGAGCGCGCATGCCAAACTGAAAGGGAACCTGTCATGACTGCCGGGCACAACAACAGCCAGGGCCAACAGATCACCGCCCGCATCGGTGATCTGCGCAATGCCATTGACGCCATCGACGACCGCCTGTTGGCCCTGATCAACGATCGGTTGAAACTGGCCGCCCGCATCGGGTCCATCAAACAGGTAGCTGGAAATCCGGTCAAAGACCGGGAAAGAGAACAGAATATCATCGACCGCCTGCAGGCCGCCAACAACGGACCGATTGACAATGATCTCCTTTCCCGTGTATTTGCAGATATTATTCGAGCATCGTGCTGCCTGCAAAACACGAACCGCCGTACCACCGAAAGCGATCATGATGACTAACCGTTCTGCTGATACCGAAACCGCCTTGTACTGTGTTCTGGGCAACCCTGTCGCTCACAGCTTGAGCCCGGTCATGCATAACCGTGCGTTGGCCCACCATGGTTTGAATGCGGCCTACCTTGCCTTCCGGGTGACGGATGTTGAGGCCGCTATCCATGGTTTGCGCGCGCTGGGCATAAAAGGGGCCAGCATTACTCTGCCTCACAAATCACAGGTTATGCGCTACCTGGACGAAGTCGATCCGGCAGCGGCTGATATCGGGGCGGTCAACACCATCATCAATGACAACGGGCAACTGATCGGCAAAAATTCCGACGTTACCGGCGCCCTGGACGCCCTGCAGGCGGAATCCGAACTGGCCGCCAAAAAGGTCCTGATCATCGGCGCCGGCGGCGCCGCCCGGGCAATTGGTTACGGCGTCCGCACTGCAGGCGCCCGGGTCACTATCGCCAACCGCTCCCCGGAAGCCGGGGCGCGCCTGGCCGCTGATCTGGAGGCCGACTTTCTGCCCCTCGCGGATATATCGCAGACCAGTATCGACATCCTGATCAATACCACCCCGGTAGGCATGCACCCTTCCACGGCAGCCTCCCCGGTACCCGACGATATCCTGTCGCCGGAGATCCTAGTAATGGATATAATCTACAACCCCCTGGAAACCGCACTTTTAAAGGCCGCCACCCGGGCCGGGTGCCGCATCATCGGTGGACTGGCCATGTTCGTCAGTCAGGGCGCCCGGCAGTTTGAATGGTGGACCGGTCGCAACGCGCCCCGGGATGTGATGCGGCAGGCAGTCTTAGAGATCCTGCAGGAGTCTAAATAAGCGATGTACATTGTCCGCGCAGAACCCATCGAGAATAAAAGCGTCATGGTTCCGGGATCCAAGAGCTATACTCACCGGATCTTCATCGCAGCCGCCCTGGCGGATGGCACCAGTACGGTTTTGAATCCATTGGAAAGCGAAGATACCGGTTTAACCCTACAGGCCCTCGTCCAGATGGGCGCCCGCGCCAAAAAAACGGATACCGTCGCTATCACGGGCTTTGGAGGACAACCGCAGCCTTGTGCGGAGCCAATCTATCTGGGCAACTCGGGCACATCGATCCGCCTGCTCACCGGAATTGCGGCCCTGGGTTCGGGCTGCTACCGGCTGACCGGCACCGAACGCATGGGGCAACGGCCCATCGCCGACCTATTAGAAGGTCTATCCCAGATCGGCGTTGTCACCCGCTGTGACCATCTAAACGGCTGCCCGCCGCTGGAAGTGGTTGGCGGCACCATCAGCGGACGACATTTAAAAATCGTCTGCCGCGAGAGCAGCCAGTACATGTCGTCCCTGCTCCTCCTGGCACCGTGTACTGCCCGGGGGCTGGAAATTCATGTTGTCGGCGAACCGGTGTCAAAACCGTATATCGACATGACCCTTGAAATCATGCAGCAATTCGGCATTGCGGTCGCCCGCGATGGATACCGCCGCTTTACGGTTGCGGGCGGACAGTCCTACCAGGCCGGCACTTACGCTGTCGAACCCGATTTCTCCCAGGCCAGCTACTTCTGGGGCGCGGCCGCCGTTACCGGCCGAACCGTGAAAGTTAAGGCAATCAGCCGGGAGAGCGGACAGGGCGACCTGCGCCTGGTTGCGGTCCTGGCCAAAATGGGTTGTACCGTGACCTACGAGGAAGACGGCATCGCCGTAAGCGGCGGTGAATTGCACGGCATTAACGTGGATATGGGCGACATGCCGGACATGGTACCGACCCTGGCTGTGGTGGCTGCCTTTGCCCGCGGCCAAACCGTAATCCACAATGTTGCCCACCTGCACGGCAAGGAGAGCGACCGTCTGCAAGCCGTGGCCGCCGAGTTGTCCAAGATGGGCATCGCGGCCCGGTGCGGCGCGGATGATCTGGTTATTACCGGGGGGCGGCCGCAGGGCGCTGAAATCGACACCTATGACGATCACCGGATTGCCATGAGTTTTGCGATAGCCGGACTTAAAACACCCGGGACGATCATCCGCAATCCCGGGTGCGTGGAAAAATCCTTCCCTGCTTTCTGGGAAGTGCTGGAAACCCTGTATGCCCGCTAAACATACCAATATCTACCTGGTCGGGTATCGCTGCACCGGCAAAACCACGGTGGGATGCGCTCTGGCCGGACGGCTGAACCGGGTTTTTTATGACACGGACGTCGAAATCACCGCCAGGGAACAGCGCAGCATTGCGCAGATTGTGGCGGACCGGGACTGGTCGTATTTTCGCCGGCTTGAAGAAAAGTGCCTGCAGGACCTTGCCCGGCAAGCATCAATCGTGGCCTCCACCGGCGGCGGTATTGTACTGAACCCGGCGAATATCGACCATATGCAAAACAGTGGCACCATCATCTGGCTCACAGCCCGCCCGGAAACGATCCTGGCGCGTCTTTCCCGGGATCCGGCCACCGCTGACTCCCGGCCGGCGCTCACCCGGCAGGCCACGGACCGGGAAATCATCACGACCCTGGAAGCCCGCCAGGGCCTCTACAGGCAGGCCGCCGATCTGGTTGTGGCCACCGATGATGACGGCCCGGATGAAATCGTTGAGAAAATTCTCAGCCTGATTTAGTATTCACCACGCTAACGCCGTACAGTCACGGTGGGAGGAACACAACATGTCCAGCACATTTGGGTCGGTTTTCAGGGTGACGACTTATGGTGAATCTCACGGTAAGGGCATTGGAGCGGTCATCGACGGCTGCCCGCCCAGGCTGCCTCTGCATACCGACGCAATCCAGCAGCAGCTCGACCGGCGCCGTCCGGGCCAGAGTCACCTGACCACCCCGCGCAAGGAGTCGGATACCGTTTCTATCCTGTCCGGTGTTGAAAACGATGTGACCCTGGGGACCCCCATCGGCCTCTTCATTCCCAACAGCGACCAGTATCCTAAAGACTACGGTCACCTGGGAAACATTCCGCGTCCGTCCCATGCGGATTACACCTACCAGCAGAAATACGGTATCCGGGCCAGCAGCGGCGGCGGTCGTTCCAGTGCCCGGGAAACCGCCGCCCGGGTTGCTGCCGGTGCCGTGGCGGAAGCTTTTTTGACAACAGCCCATGGGATAGAAATCGTTGCCTGGGTTGCCAGCGTCGGCGATCATGAAACGCCTGCGCCAGACCCTTTGGAAATCGACCGTACGGCTGTGGATGCCTCACCGGTACGCTGCCCCGATCCAACCACCGCGGCCGGTATCGAACAGGACATTCTCGCCGCCAAGGAGGCTGGCGATTCTTTAGGCGGCACAATCGGTTGTGTCTGCCGCCATGTTCCGGCCGGGCTGGGTGAACCGGTATTCGAAAAAATGGAAGCCGTGCTGGCGGGGGCCATGCTGTCGATCCCGGCTACCAAAGGTTTTGAAATCGGCTCCGGATTTGCCGGCACGCGCATGCGGGGCAGCCGCCACAATGATCCGTTCATTAAAAAAAGCAGCGGCCTGGGGACCGCCACCAACTATAGCGGTGGCGTTCAGGGGGGTATAACCAATGGCGAACCGATCCTGTTCAAAGTCGCCTTCAAACCGGTCGCGACCATCGGAAAACCGCAGGACACCGTCGATTTTGACGGCAACCCGGTTACGCTGGAGGCCAAGGGGCGTCACGATCCCTGCGTCCTGCCACGGGCGGTTCCCATTGTAGAAAGCATGGCCGCCCTGGCCCTGGCCGACCTGGTCCTGCGACAGAGAGCGAAAGGCTAATGGAGCTATCTGCCCGCATCGGCCGGATCGAACCGTCAAAAACCGCCTACTTTGCAGGCCTGGTGGCCGAGATGCAGGCAGCCGGCAACAAGGTCATCAACCTGGCCATCGGTGAACCGCACGACCCGGTAGCCCCCGAGATACTGGCCGCTACCCGGGATGCGCTGCAGGCCGGACACACCCGCTATGCCGCCATTCCCGGACTGGAACCTCTGCGGGCGGCCCTGGCGGCTTCCCTCAAACACCACCGGACGGAAAATGTCATCATTACCAATGGCTCCAAGCAGGCCCTCTACAGCATTTTCCAGGTAATCTGCAACCCGGGAGATGAAGTCGTGATCCCGCTTCCCTGCTGGGTCAGCTTCCCTGAACAGGTGAAATTGGCCGGCGGCAACCCTATCCTGGTACCAACCGTCGATCACCAGCTGGATCTGGCCGCCCTGGAACACGCAATCGGGCCGCGGACCCGGGCTATCCTGATCAATTCGCCCAACAATCCGACCGGCGCTGTCTATCCGCACAAGGACCTGCAGCAGGTGGCCGCCCTGGTACGCGAGCGGGGCCTTTACCTGGTCAGTGATGAGGCCTATGCGGACTTTGTCTACGATAACCAGTCGTTCACCAGCCTGACCCGGCTTGCGGAGCTGGCCGACCGGCTCATTGTGACCGGTAGTTTCTCGAAGAGTTTCAACATGACCGGGTTTCGGGTCGGGTACGCCATCGGCCCGGCAACCGTCATCAAGGCCCTGACGGACCTGCAGAGCCACCTGGCCGGCAACGTCTGCACATTCGCCCAGTACGGTGCCCTGGCTGCGCTACAGGGGCGCCGGGGGCCTGACCGGCAAAAGTTGGCGACCTTCCAGAAAAAACGGGATGCGGCTTACCAGGTGGCCAGCGCGTTGTTTGACTGCGTCAAACCGGGCGGGGCGTTTTACCTTTTCCCCAACATCAGCGGAAAATTAAAGCGCGGCCAGTCGGCCACCGATTTTGCCATCAACCTGCTGAAAGAAGCCAGGGTCGCCGTTATGCCGGGCGAGGCTTTCGGTGTTGATAACCACCTGCGCATTGCGTTTGCGGTATCAGATGAAAACCTGACGGCAGGATTTGAACGCATCAGGGAAATATTATGATTGGATTGATAGGATTTGGCCGGTTTGGAAGATTGACTATCGAGCACCTTTCCGGCACTTGCAAGATGGTGGCCTACGACTCGGGGGGCAAAGGTGAAATGATCCGGGCCGCCGGCGCCGAACCGGTATCGTTGGCCGCGGCCTGCAGCCAGGAGATTGTGCTGCTCTGCATGCCCATCTCGGCCATGCCCGCCACCCTGGAAAAAATTGCCCCGCTGCTCACCCACCCCGAAGCTCTGGTGGTCGATGTTTGCTCGGTTAAGACCCTGCCCGTCAAATGGATGCGGGCCCAACTGCCCCCGACGGTTGCCCTGCTCGCGACCCACCCCATGTTCGGACCGGACAGTGCGCGGGATTCGCTGCAGGGCCACAAGATCGTCCTTTGCCCGGAAAGAATTGCCCGAGACCGGTTCCAAGCGATTCGCACCCGGCTGGAGTCCCTGGGACTGGTGGTGATCGAATCCACCCCGGAGGATCACGATCGCCAGATCGCCGTCAGCCTGGCCCTGACCCATTTTATCGGCCGGTCATTATCGAGTTTCGGAGCCCAGGACCTCCTGATCGACACGGAGGGCTACAAGCGACTGCTGCACATCCTGGAAGTGGTGGAAAACGATACCTGGCAGCTGTTTGAAGACATGCACCAGTTCAACCCTTTTGCCGCTGAAACCCGTCGGGAATTCATGGACGCGATGCAGGCCATCGAAACCCACCTGGCCGCAAAAGAAAAATGACGGGACTTCAATTGTCTATCTGAAAAACAGGTTTTTGGCTGCAGACCCCTCTTTCCAACCATCGCAGGGAAGGCCGCCCGACAAGCAGGCATTATTGAGGTTTCCTAAAATAAAAAAGCGGCCGCACGCGTGCGGCCGCTGGGTGCTAACACCCTGAATCTTGATCAAATCATATCTTGTAGATTATCCGTTCGTCCGTGATGATGATATCCACGTGTTTGTCGTGGGATTCCATGGGGACCTGGGGCGCCATCTGCGCCTCCATGGTCAGCGCCACCTTGCGGGTGGTCACCGGCAAGTCCGGGATCAGCCTATCGTAGTAGCCCTCGCCGGTACCCAGGCGGCAGCCTTTTTCGTCGAAAGCAATCCCCGGTATGATGGCAATGTCAATACATTCGATGGGAACGACCTTGCACTTTTCCGGGTCAGGTTCGAGGATACCGTGGGGACCAGGCACCAGGTCGGTCTCGGCGTTGTCCACTTTCATCAAAGTGGCGGCACCTGTCTCGGCATTGAAAACCGGCAGGATTACCATCTTTCCGAAACCAAAACATTTTTTTATAATTTTTCCGGTTACGACTTCACCCGGGGTATCTAGATAGAGCAACACAATGGTCGCTTCCAAAAAATTGGCAAACTCAAAAAGCCTGTTTTCAATGGCTGCACTCTTTTGAACAATTTCTTCCTCCGGCAGTTTTTCAATGGTCTCCACCATGTTTCTGCGCATCTCACTCTTTGCTTCCCGAATTTCCTCCATACAGATCTCCCAGGCCAGAAAAGGGTAATTAGCCGAACAAAGTCAACTTGCATTAATCATTGACTAAATAAACATTCCATACTACAGACTTGCAATGAAATCAGCATTAGCGCCAGCGGGTCTGTGACCTCTTTCAGGGCGATTTTATCATGGTTCTTCCGACCATGAGCCATTGGCTGATACATGTACTAAATTTACAATATAAGGATTATTATGCTCGAAATCAAGTTCGTAAGGCAAAATTTAACGGAAGTTGAAAACGCCCTGGCAGCCCGGGGCGAGAAGGCGGATTTGGAAGCTTTTCGGGACGCAGATCAAAAAAGGCGAGATTACCTGCAGCAGGCTGAAACCATGCGCCACCAGCGCAACGTTGCATCCGAGCAGGTTGCCAAGATGAAAAAAGCCGGTGAAAACGCGGATGATATTGTCGCCGAAATGCGAACGGTTTCCACCCAGATCAAGGAACTCGACACAAAGCTGTCCGCCAACGAGGAGATCGTTCAGTCTATTTTAATGGGCCTCCCCAATATCCCGCATAATACGGTTCCGGCAGGCAAGGACGAGCATGATAATCCGGTTGAGCGCAAAATCGGCACACCGCCGGAATTCGATTTTGAACCCCTGCCCCACTGGGACATCGGTACCCGCCTGAATATTTTCGATTTTGACCGGGCCGCCAAAATTACCGGCGCTCGCTTCCCGCTCTATCTGGGCGCCGGCGCCCGGCTGGAAAGGGCCCTGATCAGTTTTATGCTGGACCTGCATACCACCCGGCATGGCTACACTGAAATCCTGCCACCTTTCATGGTCAATCGCACGACAATGACTGGAACCGGCCAACTGCCGAAGTTTGAAGAAGATCTGTTTAAGCTCGACGGTTGGGACTACTACCTCATTCCGACTGCCGAAGTTCCGGTGACCAATATCTACCAGGGCGAAACCATCGATGCAGCGCAATTGCCGATCCGCTACACCGCCTTTACGCCCTGTTTTCGCTCCGAGGCCGGGTCCTATGGAAAAGACACCCGGGGGTTGATCCGGCAACATCAGTTCAACAAGGTGGAACTGGTTAATTTCACAACCCCGGAATCCTCCTACACCGAGCTCGAGACCCTGACGGCCTGCGCCGAGCGTGTTCTGGAGCTGCTCGAACTGCCCTATCAGGTCATTACCCTGTGCACCGGCGACCTGGGTTTTTCGGCTGCTAAAACCTATGACCTCGAAGTTTGGATGCCTTCCCAGAATGTCTACCGGGAGATCTCATCCTGCAGTAATTTCGAGGACTTCCAGGCCAGACGCGCCAGCATTCGATTCAAAACCAAAGGGCAGAAAGGGTCCCGCCTGATCCACACCCTAAACGGGAGCGGACTCGCCGTGGGACGCACTGTCGCCGCCATCCTCGAAAACAACCAGCAGGCGGACGGATCGGTCATTATTCCGGAAGCTTTAAGGCCTTACATGCAGGGACTGGAAAGGTTGACGCCATGAAGCCCGGCCATGTTCCGGACGATATCCAGGACCGGATCGTACCGTCCCCCGGCGGACGCCTGATTTACCGTTGCCTGGGCTGCGACCTGACAGCCGGTATCGAAAAGCTCTTGTATACCTGCCCCGCATGCGGCGCGGTTCTGCTTATCTTTAACGAAAACGAGGCCGACTACCGTCAGACCCCGGGGGATGTCTGGCACCGCATTTTCGATTATCGCAAGATGCTGACAATCCCGGCCCTGAAGGGCATTTACCGGTATCATGAGTTTATCGGCCCGGTTATGCCCCTGGAGGCCGTAGTGTATCTGGGAGAAGGGCACACCCCCGTGGTAGAGGCCAATGCGTTGCTCCAGGAACAGGCCGGCATTCGCTTTTACTATAAAAATGACGGGCAGAATCCCAGCGCCTCCTTTAAAGATCGCGGTATGGCCAGCGCGCTGAGCTACATAAACTACCTGATCAAGAAGGGGCTCGTGTCTGATGTACTGGCAATCTGCGCATCCACCGGAGACACGTCGTCCGCGGCAGCCCTCTACGCGGCCTATCTGGCACCCCATATTAAATCTGCCGTCCTGCTGCCGCATAAAAAGGTTACCCCCCAGCAGCTGTCTCAACCGCTGGGCAGTGGTGCGGCGGTTTTTGAAATTCCCGGTGTTTTCGATGACTGCATGAAAGTGGTCGAGCATCTCTCCGACACCTACAACGTGGCGCTCTTAAACTCGAAAAACGCCTGGCGCATCCTGGGCCAGGAATCCTATTCATATGAAATTGCACAGGAATTTGAATATGCAATGGCCGACAAAGCCGTGGTTGTACCCATCGGCAACGCCGGCAACATCACGGCTGTCATGAGCGGGTTCATCAAATTCTTCAATGCCGGCATCATTGCGGCCCTGCCCAAGATCATCGGGGTCCAGTCCGAGCATGCCAACCCGGTTTTCACCTATTATCGCGAGCCCGATGCTCAAAAACGTCAATTCGTACCCATGGCTGCCCAGCCCAGCGTGGCCCAGGCCGCCATGATCGGCAACCCGGTATCCATGCCCCGGGTCATCCACCTGGTCTCGCTCTATAACCGGCTGGCCGGTGAACAACGGGTTTTCTTTGTCGAGGTGACCGAACAGGAGATCATGGATTGGGAGCTGACCGCCAATCGCAACGGTCATATTGCCTGTACCCACGGGGGCGAATGCCTGGCCGGGCTGGTTCGGGCCGTTCAAACAGGGGTTGTAGATTCAAGCGAGACGGCCATTATAGATTCCACGGCGCATGCCTTAAAATTTTCCGGGTTCCAGGATATGTACTTTGCAGGTACCTTGCCACCGGAATACACGGTAACGCCCAAACCGGAACTGGTGAACAAACCGGCGCTGATTCGACCGGCGGGGGTGCCCCGCTTTCCAACGCATCAGCAGCCGCTTGCCGGCGAGGAGCTGGACCTGTTCGTTCAGAAAACCGCCGAAAATATCGCCGACCGCATCGGTCTGGTAAAACGCCGGTCCTAGCCGGTCCGGCAACAAGCGCAAACGGAGATCATGGCCACCAGGAACCATACCCAAATTCGCGGCAGCCGCCTGATGTCAGGGTTACTGGCTCTGCTGCTGGTAGGCCTGGCCTTGGCACTACCGGCTCAGGTCCAGGGGTCCTTCCTCTATAAGAACTATGTCATCAAGGAAGACATGGGCTGGGAAATTCTCTGCGCACCTTACACCGTAGAACCCAACGACTGGGTCCTTAAAATCTTCAAGCTGCGCGGTGAAATTGCCAGGAAAGACTTCACCCATTTTTTACAGATATTCAAACGCATCAATCCCCATGTAAAGAATATCGACCGCATTAGACCCGGGCAGCAGATTTACATCCCTTTGCGGCGCCTGCGGGAAAGACAGGTACCGGAACGAACCTCCGGAATCGTGACCATCCCGTTTGTGGATCTTTCCCGCAGCAGCGGCCGGACCCCGCCGCCGGCCGACAGCTATAGAGTTCAAAGAGGCGATACGGTCTCCAAGCTGCTCGCCGGGCAATTCGGCCGTTACGGTTCAAAATCCTACAAGGAAGCCGTGGCCCTCTTTAAACAACTGAATCCGCACGTTAAGGATATCGACCTCATATTTACCAGCCAGACCATCTTTTTACCGCGCGGACTCCAGCCGCCCCAGGCCCCGGCCACGCGTGCCCTGGCTGCCAAGTCCAGTAAGTCGCCTTATCCGCAGGCGGCCGCCGATCCCGCGAAGAAAACGGCCGGCGCCGGCCCCCGCCGCCCGGTAAAACCGATGATTCCGCCGCTGGCTGAAGCGGCGGCTATCCTGGATGCCAAACTGCTGGATAACGGCAAGTACTATTTCCCGCGATCCGAGCAGGAGGACCTCGAATTGAACCTTTCCCGCAACCCGGTTCTGGAAATGTCGGACGGCAGCCGGATCATGCTTTCTGGTAAACAGCAATTGTCCGCCCAGGACCTGGATACCGTCAGATCAAAATGGAAAACCTTCGCCCAGGTGAACGTCCCCGATGGTGCCCCGGTGGAGGACATTCTGAATACCGTCCTGTCGGCCGGCCACAAATCGAACCAGACGCCGAGCCTCTCCTTTTCCGCCGGCGGCGCCGGGATCACGATCCGGGCCAAGTGGATCGTGAAGGGGGCCGGGACCGATATGAACCCGGTGCGCAATATCTGCATTTCCTTTATTGAACATCCCGACGAGCGCACCCCGACCGGGATTGTCCGCTTCCTCGAGCACCACGGCATCCGGCTTAAAGAGGTCTTTCGCGGTTCGCGATCTTCGACGTTTACCAGCCCGGTGCGGCCCATACCGGTGCCCGGGCAAAACCCGGTAAAAACCGTTCAGGCAAGCGGCCGCCGTTCGTTTGTAAAGGATTTGATGCGCGCCATGCGGTATGCCTATACCGAGAATGTCACCATCACCTTTCCGTACGCCGGTACCGAGATCAAGGCCCTTTCCAACCTGGTGACAACCCCGGAAGGCAATCCGGTCTTTGTGGATTACGGCGACCTTTTTGGCGACGCCTTCCTGACCATCCAAAAATCCGGTTTCAACATTATCCAGATCAACCACACGGATACGCCCCGCAAAATCACCGCCAAGCTGGCCGGTGCCCTGGGCCCGGAATGGTTCCGCAATCCAACCTTCCTGGCGGCCAAAAGACCGGTTGAATTCAACACCGAATTCGTCATTCAGGGCTATCTGACCGAAGACCGGCCCGACAGCCTCCGCATGCTCCTGACGTTCACGTCTATAGACAGAGCCCTCGTAAACATGTTAAATGAACGCAATATCCGGATAATCGTTCTCCCGGGGGATGCGGGATAACGCAAAGAAGAACGCCTAGTTAAAAATAATACCGGAAAGACTGGTTCAAAAACGAGGTAACGATTCATGCGTATTCAACATCGCTCAATACTGCTTTTACTGGTCATCCTGCTCAGTGTGATCGCCTGTACTGCCACTCAGGAAAAACATAAAAAACGGGCCACCGCCTACCGAGAGCTCGGCGAAATCTATCTGGCTGAAGGACAGTTTACCCTGGCCCTGCAGGAACTGCTAAAGGCTGAAAAACTGGACCCTGAAAATGCGCTGATACACAACGACCTGGGTTTGGTGTATATGCTGAAGGACCGGATGGATCTTTCGATCAAGCATTTTAAACGAGCTATTGACATCGATTCTGATTACGCCGAAGCCATCAACAACCTGGCAACGGCACTTCTCCAAAAAGAGGATTGGGACGAAGCAATTGTCTATCTCAACCAACTTTCTGCCAACCTGGTGTACGCGACCCCACAATACGCGCATCTCAACCTGGGCTATGCTTACTTCCAAAAGAAAAATTACTCCCAGGCGGAAAAATACTATAAACAGGCCATCAAACACTATGAAGACGGTTTTCCGAAAGACCTTTCGTATATCAAAGCCTTGGGCGGCCTGGGTCGCACCTATACGGCCACTGGCAAGCTAGCCAAGGCCCTATCCACATTCGGTCGTGCCATCAAATCGGCACCCAACTATGCCGAAACCTATTTTTACATGGTGGAAACCTACGTGGAGGCAGGGCGTTCCGAGGACGCGAAGATGGCCTACCTAAAGGTCATCGATGTAGCGCCAGACTCGGAAATCGCCAACAAAGCTGCCCGCGCAGCCCTGGAGCTTCAGAAATAAGTCAAGTGTCCCTGGCCGTCAGAACATCAAACGATCCGGCAGTAAAGAGGCATACCCGTCTGTCACCACCCGGATGCATATCAAGGGGGCCCTGAGATAAGGTAATTTAACTCCTGCTAAAGCAAAAAAAGTCGCCATTTGTCACCGGAAGGATATCTAAAATAGCGGACCAGCCGGATAGCCAAGTCCGCCCTCTCCTTTACAAAATGAAAACGCCGGAAGCCAACACTCTTCCGGCGTTTTCATTGTAACAGGTGAGTAGGTATTACTTAGCGGTTTTAGTCCAGTTTTACAATCTTTGGGGTAATGAATATCAACAATTCATTTTTGGATTTATCAGTCGATTTCGAGCCGAACAGCCATCCCAGCCCAGGAATTTTACGTAGTCCCGGGATGCCGTCTTGACCGGTAGTGTCGGTGGTTTTGGTCACACCGCCGATAACGATCGTGTCTCCATCGTTTACCAATAACTCCGTATTGGCTTCATTCACCGTGAAGGAGAAGTTCGAACCGATCAGGGCTCCGAGATCGTTCTTGGTTATCTTGATAACCAAAGAGACACGGCCATCCATGGTGACATGCGGCGTAACGGTCAGCTCCAGCACAATGTCCTTAAACTCGGTGGTTGAGTTTCCATCGGCGTCTAGTTTGTTGATTGGATAGCTGACACCCTGTTTGATGGTGGCCGGCTTGTTATCAAGCGTCAACACCTTGGGCGAGGAGATGGTTTTACTTTCACCCTCTTCTTCAAGCGCGTTGATCTTGGCATTCAGGGTTGCAGGCGTACCCGCGACCTTGTTCCAGGTAACATCGAAGAGTGATTTGGTGGAACTCTTGGGAAAATTCGAGGTGAATGCATAGCTCTGGTTGTTTCCGTTATGCTGGGTAATGGGACCCACTGAAGCGGAAAGGACCGTGCCCAGCTCCTTTTTGAAAGTGTTGGTCGCCTCAACAACCCGGGCTTCAATGAGCACCTGGGCGGTGACAACGTCCAGTTTGCTTACCAGCACTTTCGCTTCTTCCACCTTAGATACCACATCTTTGATAATAATCTGGTTCGTGGCCGTATGGACACTTATAGTTCCGCGGCCCTCGGTAATGATGTTCTGCAGGTGGGGCAGAATGTCCGCGGTGGCATCCGAATAGTTGATCGGAATGTAGGCCGTGACCAGCGGCTCCAGAGCCTTTTCAGCTTCACGCGATTTCTGGGCGGCTTCCAGGGCGGCCTGACGCAGGGACTCTTCCTCTTTCAGGGTGGCCAGGGTGGCGATCCGCACGATATCGTCCTCATAAACCATACCCAGTGAATTCATTCTGAGCACCAGGTCGAGGACCTGATCCCAGGGCACTGGCTTTCTGAGCGTCAGGGTAACTTTGCCGGTGACGTCCTTGTCGATGGCGTAGTTCTTGCCGCTGACTTCCCGGAGAATTCGAAAAACATTCTTGATATCGGTTTCATAGAAGTCGAGGGCAATTTTTTCACCCGTATACTTTTTACCGGCCGCTCCGGTCCTTAGCGGTGACTCCTGAATGGCCGCCTCACCAGGCGCCTCTACAGGTTCCATGGCCGGTGCCGCGGCGGCTTCGCCGGGGACAGCTGTTTCGGGCTGCGTGACCATCTGCCCCTGCTCGGCCTGGGCGATAACTTTCTGCCAGCTGGGCAGTTCGGCTTCATCCACCGGTTTGGGCGGTACCGTGGAGGGATCAAAGTGTACGAACAGGATGTCATCAACCTGCTCTACATAATACGGTACCGATTCACGCAGCTCGAAGGTGATGACGCTGGTGTCTTGCATAGCCGCGGTTTGAACCGGCATAATCCGGTCAACCGCGCTTTCGAACCGGGTTGTGATCAGCGGTCTTTGCCGGTATCCGGGCAGATTGGCATGGAACATGCGCAACTGCAATTTCAGATCGCCGACTTTCTCCATCTGGTAGGTGATGGGTCGGGTGGTTCCCAGGATAACGGTCGACTTTCCATTTTCCTCGCTGGAAAAATCAATCCGGTTGATCCAGGCCGGCTTCTGGGTGGAAGCAGCCGGTTTGGCGGACCAGATGCCGCAACCGCTGTCGCGGCGGCTTCCTGCGGCATCTGCTCGCTTTCCATCGCACTACTTTCCATGGTCGCAGCCGCACCGGTTCCCACTTTCACGAGAAGCCCCATTTCAACTGTATCAGCGGTGAAGTCTTCCAGAAGAGCATCTTTTGTGTCAATGACCACCCGCAGTTTATCCGGACTCTTATAGTGCCGCACGCGCCGGACGCTGTCACTGTTGACCAGGATGGTCTGTTCTTTGTCATGGGCGCTGTTCACCCCGTACATATCTACCACTATGCGGGCCGGGTTCTTAATGGTAAAGGCATCAAAATCCTTGATGGCACCATCTGCGTTGATACTGATGGCAACCCCGTCCTCGTCTTCGGCGGTATCGATTCCGGTCAGCAGGGTAGCCGCGGCCCACATCTCGCCGGCGCCGGCAGGCGCCGCTTCTTCAGCCATGGCCTGCATCTGGGTTTCCACGGGTTCTACAGGGGCTTCCTCCTCGGCAGCCGACATATCGGCAGCCATCTTGGAGAAGGCGACTTTCAGGTCCAACCCCTCCCGATTGACATCATAGGCCATATCGTTTTTGAGCAGAATTCCGATCCGGCTGGTATGCCCCTTGCCGGTCAGTTCCGTGGCCCGGACAGATTCAATCACCTCACTGTCCATGGCCAGACTGGGCTCGACACCCTCCAGGGCTGTATCCGGGAAGTAGAGTATAACACCCGCAGGGAACGGCTGTTTAACCGATGTATAGGTCAATACCTGGTTACCGGTTATCCAGATGGAAACAGCTTCAGAGTCCTCAGTGATTCTGACCTCGGTAATCTTTTTTAAGACTTTGCCCGGCTCGGCGACTTTTGAGGTGCCGGCTTCATCGTATGTGACGCATCCGCCAAGCAGCATTGTCAGCGCGACAAACAGGGCGCCTAACGTTTTAAGTCGCATTGTTTTATTAACTTTGTGATCCATATCAGTTTTCTCCAAGAGGCTTCTGAAGTTTTAAATGACTCTCGCGGTCTTGGTACTTACCCAGCAGATCTTTCACCTTTTCCTGGATAACGATCCGGTCGTCTTGAATCTCAGGCACCTGACCGTAATTGGTACCGAGGTATGTACCTTTCCTTATTACATAACCCTTGCCGGATTGCTCCTCGACAATGGCCTGGTAGCCGGAAGTAAATTTAATGACGCCCACCAGGGTCAACTGGGAGAGATCGATTCTTTCCAGCGGTGTCTGCCGGATGCGCTCAGGTTTGTTGGCATCTTCCTCCGGCTGCTGGTCGGTCTCCAGGGGCGCCGATTTCTTGAATGGGTCTTCAAAAGGATCGAGTTTCCCCTCGGGTTTGTACAGCCGTGCCTGATAACGGGACACCGTTCCGGCGGCAGCCTCCTTTTCTATGCCGGCCATCGTCTTCTGGAGGGTCGATTCGTCCGCGGCCGCTTTTTCCCCGGCTGGAACTGCCGCTGCTGCCTGGGCCGGCTGGGGCTGGAGCCTTGCCGGCGGGCTTTTGAGCCTTAGGGGCCTTAGGTGCCTTCGCTTTAATTTTGGTAGCAACGACTTCCGGCTGGGCCGGGGCGGATTCTTCATCCCCCCCGCATCCTACCGGGCCCCACAGAAGGCAGAAGGTTGCAATAGCCAGGAAACTGATTTTAATTTTGAAATTGTGCATGATATACCAAAGTTTATATCCGGTTAAGATCCCTTTTGCTCAACAAATTTGTATGTAACCGCCGAACAACTGGTGCTGAGTTGATTCTTATCAGCCGGTGTCATAGTGATGTTTTTTATAGTGACGATCCGCGACAGGGCCGCCACGCGATCGAAGAACTCCGCGGTGTTGTGATAGCCGCCCTTAATCCTCACTGCGACGGGAATCTCAACATAGAATTCACGGTTGACTTCGCCGCCCGGCTGAAAGAGCTGGAATTCCAGGCCGGCCTCACCTCCGGATTGGGAAATACTGGTCAATAGCGACGGGATCTCCCGCCGCTCGGGCAGGGCCTTGCTGGCCAGTGCGAACTTGGCTTGCTCGGCCTTCATCTGAGCCCTGAGCTTCGGCAGTTTAGCCGCTTTTGCCCGGGCAGTCATTAGTTGGGTTTCCAACTGTTCCAACTCTGTTTCGAGTTCAGTTTTCATGTCCCATTTCGGCATATATAAAAACCAAACAACTGCGCCGATCAGCACCAGAAAAGTCCCGGCGTAGATCAATATCCGTTGGACGGTTGATAATTTTTCAACCTTTTCAAAAAACGGAGCGAGTGCGTCCACTGACAGTTTGATCTTTTTCATTATTTCTGCGCCCTATCTTCTTCTGCCGGTGGTTTCATCTGGGTCCGGTTGAAGTTGATGCCGAAGCTCTTGAATAAAACACCGGGCTTGTATTCCTGCTGGCTGGTTACCAGCAGGTTCACGTCGCTGAATTGTTCCACCTTCTGCAGTTTGGTCATAAAATCGGCTACGGTTTTGTTGTCCATCGCGATGCCGTTGAGTCGCACGCTGGTGCCGGAGGCGGAGAAACTCGTGAGCCACATCCTACCGGGCACCATTACCTCCGTCATTTTGTCCAGCAAGCGGACAGCATCTTCGCGGCTGGCATCGAGATCTTCGATAACCTTTCGTTTCTGTCGGAGGAGTTTAAGCTTGTTCTCCAGGGCCTTGGCCTCTTTAACCTTTGCCTGGAGTCTCTTGAGCTCAACCTTTGAATTGCTGACGTTCTCCTCCAGTTCCGTAACCTGATTGGCCAAGACCGAATTATAATAAAATAGGGCAATGGCCAACAAGAAAACGGACAGGCTGAAAATGGATATCTGCCGGCGGATGTTTTCTTTTTTGCGGGCTGCCCGAAAAGGCAGCAGATTAATTCGTATCATTTGTCGTCAACTTCTCTTAATGACAGCCCCATGCAGATTGCCGCCTGCGGCGCTACCAGTTCAAGGTAAGAAGAATCCAGCCCACTTTCATCAACAATAAAATTTTTAAACGGGTTTACGATTTCTACATCTGTCGACGTTTCAGCGGCCAGCAGGCTCCTGAATTCAGCAATGTTGGCCCCGCCGCCGCTCAACACGATCTTGTCGATCTGCTCGTCCGGTTCGGTCGAATAGAAGAAATCAAGCGCTCTTCTGATTTCCGAACACCAGTCCGCAACAACCGATGAAATGATTTCACGCAGGTCCTCGGGTGAAATGCTGTCGGATTGATCACTCTGCTTGATCTGCTCCGCTTCTTCAACTGTGCAATCGACCAGGGACACAATCTTCTGGTTGATTTGACCGCACCCCAGGGAAACATCCCGCATAAAAACCGAATTCGTCCCCTTGAGGATATTCAAGGAGGTTTTGCTGGCCCCGATATCTATCAAGGCGACAATTTCTTCTTCGGGCGCATAGCTGAATTCAAAAATATTCTGCAGAGCGAAAGCATCTACGTCGATAAGCATGGGATTCAACCCGGCCAGTCGAATCAGGCTGATATATTCATCGATCATCTCTTTTTTGGCAGCCACCAACAGGACGCTCATCTGGTTGGGATTGTTTTCGCTTTCCCCCAGGATCTGCAAGTCAAGGTTCACATCGTTGATATCGAAGGGGATATATTGTTCAGCTTCGAATTGGATGGTGTCCTGCAGCTGGTCATCCGTCATGGTCTGCACCGTAATTTTTTCACGATGACAGAATAGCCCCCGATCGAAATAGCAACATTCTGATCCCTGAAGTTATACTCCTTGAACAGCTCCTTGATGCTCGCGGCGGCTGCTTCCGGGTCTTTAATGGAACCCTCTTCGATAATGCCGTCGGCTAACTCGACCATGCCGAATTTTTTCATGGTACGGCCTTTTTTGGTATCGACGACTTCTCCGGCCTTGATTGACCGGGACCCGATATCCAATCCTATTAGATGAGATTTCTTTCCAAAAACCATTGTATTCTCTTAGTCATCCCCGAAGATTTTGTTTTTATCTGAAAGTTTCAAATCCAGTGCCAGCAGGATTTTGCGCTTGGTTTCCATCCTGCAGGGCATCCCATTTTCTATCCTTGTAATCGTGATAGGTGAGACTTTCGCCTTCCTGGCAAGTTCGGCTTTGCTTACGAGGAGAGATTCTCTGATTTCTCTTAGTTTGCTCATGTTTGCTTTATTCCGGCCGTATATTGAAGGTTTGATCAGCCTTGCCTCTGAATCGGGCGATTGGTGGATAATACTTTCACAGTTATATAGCTTTTATCCGATATAAATGTAATTTTATCTGCTTGTCAAGAAGAATTATCGCTAATTATATATATATTATGTCCACTTACCTTATATTGTGTTTCTCGACAGCGATACCGTCATATGTAGTGTCTTCTTTTTTCCCCATCCCCAACGGATACTGCCCGACCAGGCGCACATAAAGCGTCCGTCCGCTGTATTCCGACCGTCTGTGCAACGCCCCGCACGCGCGTCCAAAGCTTTGCTTGACTTTGACCGCCCCATTACATATACGGTCAAACAAACCATCACGCCGGATCTACCGCATGGAAGAAACCACCACCATACCAGTCGAGAAAACCAAACCCTTCCGACTGGTAAAGTACTTTACCCTCTCCAGCCTGGTTGTCATATTCGTGGGCACCCTTGTACTGAGCGCTTTTGACACCCACCTGGCCCGCAAGATGCAGCTGCAAAAAAGCGAAGAATATGCCAAGCTCTTGATCGAAAACCTGAATCACCAGATTTTTCTGCAGTTCATTCTGCCGGCCGTATTGAAATATAACCGCATCCAGCTCAGTAACCCGGAGCAGTACAACCGCCTGGATCAGGTGGTGAGAAGCACCCTGCATAGCTTTAAAGTTGAGATGGTCAATATCTACGACATGCAAAGCACCATTTCGTACAGCTTCAACAAAAACATCATTGGTCGGAAAGACATCCGCAGTTCGGGGTATAAGGAAGCAATCGAAGGTAAATCCAGCTCACGCCTGGTGCAGCGGGGCAACTTTTTCGAGATCATGTTGGGCTTTCCCAAGGACAGCCACTTGATAACCATATCACCACTGCGGGCCGAAAAACAAGTATCCCGCCTGTCCGGCCCGGTTTTGGGTGCGATCGAAATCAAGTTGGATTTGACGGAAGAATACAAAACGATTTTCAATTTTCAAATCAAGGTCATTATAACCAGCGCCATCGTAATGATCGCGCTGTTTCTCGTGTTGCTCCTGATCGTGAAGAATGGCGAGGCTATCATTGAACGGCGGGCCCTGGAGCGCCTGCGCCTGAAAGAACAGCTCAACCGGGCGGAACATCTTTCTTCACTGGGGGAGATGGTTGCCGCCGTCTCCCATGAAATCCGCAATCCACTGGGCATTATCCTGAGTTCGACAGAATTGATGCAAAAGAAATTGGCAGCGGACGACCCGGCCAATACGCTCACCGGGATCATCATGGAAGAGGCCGGCCGCTTGAATACTATTATCACCGATTTTCTAAATTTCGCTCGTCCGCGCACCCCCAATTTATCTCTCTGCCGGGTCGATCAGATCCTGGACAAGAACATCACCCTGCTCGCACCCCAGATTCAATCCCGGGGATACACGATTGAGCGCAGGTTTGCCGAGACACTGCCGGAAATTCATGCTGATGCCGACATGCTCTACCAGGCTTTCCTGAACATCCTCATCAATGCCATGCAGGCCATGTCGGATGGTGGCCATATTAATGTAATGGTTGACAGCCAGGATAATATGGTAAAGGTATCCATAACAGATTCAGGCCCCGGTATCGCTGAAGATATAAAGGAGAAAATATGGGACCCATTCTTCACGACCAAAGACAAAGGGACCGGGCTGGGACTTGGTATCGTGAAGAACATTGTGAAAGCCCACAACGGTAACATCGCAATCGAAAATCTTCCGGAAGGCGGAACTTTAGTAGCCATCGACCTTCCGGTGAATTAGATATCACCGCGCCTGGCCACAGGCACAGCGCTGTTGTTACCACGCCCGGGGAAAAGTTGACTGCTGAAGTAATCCGGGCCGGCACCATTGATCCTGCTTGAGAGGAACAGGTAGAAGGGCTGCAACAACCGAGCCGCAGATTACCAAGCCTTTTGCCCCGGGATTGAACGAACGCCTTGGAAGGTCGCCAAAAGATGGACACCATCCTCATAGTTGACGATGAAAAGAACTATCCCTTGATTCTCAGTGCCGTGCTGGCTGACGAAGGGTTTGAAACCCTGACGGCCCACAGTGGGGAGGAAGCGCTGGAACTGCTGGCAAATTCAGACATCGATCTGGTCCTGACCGATATGAAAATGCCGTCCATGGACGGGATTGACCTGCTCGAAAAAATCAAACAGAAAAATCCGGAACTACCCGTGATCATGATGACCGCCCACGGGACGGTCGAAAAGGCGGTCGAGGCGATGCAAAAAGGGGCTTACAATTATATCCTGAAGCCCTTTGATAACGACCAGTTGATTATCTACGTAAAAAAGGCGGTGTCCCTTTACGCGGTTGTCAAGGACAATCGACGCTTGCGCAATGCCGTTGAATCCCAGTACAGCTTCGGCAACATCATCGGCAAAAGCAAGCCCATGCAGAATGTCTATGATATTATCCGCAAAGTGGCCCCGTCCAATGCGACGGTGCTTATCGAAGGCGTCAGCGGCACCGGCAAGGAACTGGTTGCCAAATCGATCCACTTCAACAGCCCTCGGCGTGACAAGCCTTTTGTGGCCGTGAATTGTTCCGCCCTGGCGGAAACCCTTCTCGAGAGTGAGCTCTTCGGACATGAAAAGGGCGCTTTCACCGGTGCAGCCGGTATGAAAAAAGGGCGCTTTGAAGTTTCCGAGGGTGGAACCCTGTTTCTGGACGAAATCGGCGAGCTCTCCCAGAATCTACAGGTAAAACTGCTCAGGGTCATCCAGGAAAGAGTTTTCGAGCGGGTGGGGGGGACAAAACCGGTTTCGGTCAATATCCGGTTCATTGCCGCCACGAACAAGAATCTGAAATCAGAGGTCGAACAGGGGCGCTTTCGGGAAGACCTTTTTTACCGACTCAATGTGGTCAACGTCGCCCTGCCGCCCCTCAAGCAACGCCAGGGGGATATCCGCCTTTTGGTATACCATTTTTTAAACAAGTATTCCGGGCAGCGCAGCGGCCTGCCACCGGTGCAGGGCCTGGACCCGACGGTCGAAAGATTGTTTTTTGACTACTCCTGGCCCGGCAATGTCCGCGAACTGGAGAACCTGATTGAAAGAGCCATGATCCTGTGCGGGGGAGATATCATCACCCTGGATGACTTACCCAGTGAATTTCGCGAAAATGTTTATAATATCTTGCACTTCGGCGGAATACCGGCTGATGCTACCCTCGGCGACACGCTCATTATGGTTGAAAAGCGGATGATTGAAAGGGCCTTGAAACTGTCCAATAACGTCCAATCCCATGCCGCCAAAATGTTGGGCATCGGTAAAAGTGGTCTCAATCAAAAAATAAAGAAACTGGGAATTCGCATCGGTTCAAATCCTTAAACGACTATTAATCACATTATATCAATCCGTTATCTGGAAAGAGGAAAACCGTCAAGACAGCGGTTCAATATTTTGAACCACTGTCTTTTTTTTAATTTTTTATTTATTTTCAGATCTTTAATGGGAGGCACACCCAGGAGGGTTTACAAATTTGAACCGCGTGGTACAAAAAGGAGACACTTTAAGACACCAATGGGGCCGGATTGCAAGTGGTTCTCGGCTGGATTAAAGTACTAAGTGTCTAATATCTATTAAATTATCTATAATATCCAAAAAAATTATCAATTATCAGAAGACAGTGGCATAATTAATGCACTTTCTCATGTCAACCTGATAATTTCTTCATCTGTTTTTCCTCCTTAATGGTCGACCAGATAGGCTGGTAGGCCATTTTGGGTTTATAATATAAAAGGAGGCTATAACTTGGCCTTCTCCCCGGCCATCTCCGCATAGAATGATTCCGGGTGCTCTTCCTTAATTCTTTGAAATGACGCCTTACTTTTATCGTACTGCCCCGTCCGGGCGTACAAAAGCCCCAGATTGAACAGCGCATCACCTTTCAGACCGGCTACCGTACCGGATACCACCTGCTCGAAATAGGAAATGGCCGTGGGACCATCCCCTTTAAGAGAATGTGCATATCCCAGGCCACTTAAAACCAGACTCCGATAGAGCGGATCACCTTCAAAATCGGCCAGGGCGGCATTGTACAGTTCGATCGCCCGCTCGGCTCCGCCGGCTGCGAAATGATACTGGGCAAAGGTAAGCCGGGCCATTTGCCCACCGGCATTTGATCCGTATTTCTTCAAAATTAATTCGAAATCTCCCTCCACTGCCGCCAGGGCCTTGGCAGGTCCATTTTGCGCAAATTCGCGATCATACCGGGCGACTGCGTTTTCCAGCAGATTGAAGGCCTTGTCCCTGGAGCGGGCGGAGACATACTGCATACCGACGTACACCAGCACGGCGGTGCAAAAGACACCCACCGCAATGATCAAATGCTGCCTGTACGCAACACCGAGCCTGATCATACGGTTGGAAAAGGTGATAAACTCATCCGGTTCCTTTAATAGCTGTTTTCGGGTCACACGCTTTTTGGTCATTTATCCTCCGAACATGCTGTTAATATTACTTTAAATTATTTTTTATCCGCCCCCATCCGTCGGCGGGAATAACCGCGCCGACTACCTGGCACACTTCATAACCACAGGCCGATCCCAGGCGACCGCTTTTTTCGATATCGTATCCATTTACGAGGCCATATAAAAAACCAGCCGCCCAGAGGTCTCCTGCACCGGTAGTGTCGATGGCCGTGCCATTTCCCTGGGCGCTGATCCGGACAATCTGGCCCCCAAAGGCCACCAGGCTCCCGCGGGCCCCGATTTTTAAAACTGCCAATTTTGCCTTCTCCGCCAGGGCCTTAACGGCCCGCATCTCGTCATCAAGACCGGTAAAAGCACGGGCCTCATCTTCATTGGCGATCAGGATGTCCACATAACGATCCACCAGGTCAGTAAGTATTTCCGCATTTTCCTCCACAACCGTGAAACTGGCCAGATCGAGCGAAACACAGGACCAGGCCAGGCGGGCTTCTGCGAGGATAGCCGTTATCAACTCACGATTGTATAGCAGGTATCCTTCCACATGCACAACGGCAGCATTGTGAAAGCACTTACCGCGAACTTCTGCAGCCGACATTTCCGCAGCGGCACCCAAATAGGTCAGAAAGGTTCGCTGCGCGTCGGGTGTGATGATCGAAAGCACGCGCCCGGTAGGTGTGGGCGACTCGAACAGAAACGGCTCCACCCCATTGTCATGCAACCCATCCGCCAACAGGTCCCCCAGAGCATCTGATCCGCGTTTGCCGACAAAACGTCCCGTCCCGCCTAGATTTCCGACACCGACAACCGTATTGCAGGCACTTCCGCCGGGTACAACCTGAGGGGGCGCCGGCGCCATGGAAACAACCCCATCGATGACATCACTGTCCACCAGGGTCATGCCGCCTTTGATGCCGCCGGCTTGCTCAATGAAGGCATCCTCGGCCTGGACGAGATAATCGACCAGTGCGGAACCAATACCCACGATAAGTCGTCGACCGGGCCGCCCGATTTTTTCGTAAACCATGTTTCCCCCTACAGATATATCTATTAAACCCCGTCCCCAAAAACGGATTTTATTTCATCATCCAGTCTATGCGCTGCGAGCAACGCTCGCCAGGCAAGGCGGCTACCAAACCAGGGATTTATATATCCATCCCCGGTGACCTTCCCCATGTTCAATCTGAATCCAATTCCCCAGCTTGCCCAGCACTTTAAAAGGCGTGCCCCGTTCAACGCCGAATACCTTTGCATACTTGGTGCCGGGACCGGACCGGACGTTGCAGGAACTGCAGGTGGTGACCACTGATTTGATTTTCTTCACCAAAGATTCATGCAGCCAACCGCGATCACCCTCGAAGTCTTTGAAATAGTACCATTTGTTTTCCTTTTTCAACACTTCGAACGGGTAATATTTCTCCACCTGCCACAATACATCATACTGGGTGCCGGGACCGGACCGGACATTGGCTATGGCGGCCCCCACCGCCAGGCGCTGGGCCTGGACAGTGCCGGGGTACACGGTCAGCAGAAGCGGGACCACCAGAAAGATATATGTCAGCAACCGGGCTCTGCATTTAATACGGTTTTAGTACCCCAATAGTTTACCGCCCTGGTACACGACAAAGGCAAGCCCCCAGGCAACGGAGGTGTTATAGGCGATGCCGAATGCCATCCACCCCGTTGAACCGGTTTCACGCCGGATCGCCGCCACCGTTGCCAGGCACGGCAGATAAAGCAGCACGAACACCATCATGGACAGGGCCGCCAGAGGCTCCATCCCGGCCGTTTTCAAAGCGCGGGCCAGGGCATCCCCGCCTGACTCGCGGTCAACTGCATAGAGGACCCCGAGGGTACTGACGACGATCTCTTTGGCTACAAACCCCGACAGCAGCGCCACGCCGCCCCGCCAGTCGATTACCAGCGGCTCAAAAACCGGGGCCAGCAAACGACCGAGCTGCCCCATGTAGGATCCGGCCACCTTTTCAGCGTTCCGGGCCCGCTCGAGCCGGCGAACGGCCAGGTCACGTTCAGCCTGGTATTGTTCCCGGTCAATTGCGGCCGCTGCCTCTATTTTCACCTAGTAGGCCTTGGAAACGCTATTCAGCTCGGCCTGATAGTCCCGGGAAAGGGCCACGTCGCGCGGGAACGCCGACAACGCCCAGACAATAACAGAACCGACCAGGATGATACCACCCATTTTTTTCAGAAACAGCTTGCTCCGATCCCACATGTGGATCAGCAGGCTTTTCAACATGGGCACCCGATACGGCGGCAGTTCCATGACAAAAGGTGCGTCCATACCTTTAAGCAGGGTGGACCGAAAAAGCCGCCCGGTCACCACCGACAGAATGATCCCGGTCACGTACACGGCAAAGATCACGGTTCCGGCCCGGGCCGCAAAAAAAGTTCCGGCCAGTACAAGATAAACCGGCAATTTGGCGCTGCAGGACATAAATGGGGCAATTAAAATGGTCAACAGGCGGTCTTTTTCACTCTCCAGCGTCCGGGTCGCCATGATCGCCGGAACGCTGCAGCCGAAACCCATCAACATGGGAATGAAGGATTTACCGTGCAGCCCGATCAAATGCATGATCCGGTCCATGAGAAACGCGGCCCGGGACATATAGCCGGTGTCCTCGAACAGGGCGATGCAGAAGAACAGGATCAAAATGTTCGGCAGAAATACGATCACGCTGCCCACGCCCGCCAGCACCCCGTTTAGCAGCAGATCCTTCAGCAGGCTTTCCGGGAGCAGGCGGGCCAACACGCCATGCAAACCGGCAATCCCGCTTTCCAGCCACTGCATGGGATAATCGCCAAGCGTAAAAGTCAGTTGGAACATAGCCCAGATGAAAAAGATAAAGATCGGAAAACCGATGAAGCGGTTGGTCAAAACCAAGTCGATGCTTCTGGAGAAATCCACCCGCTGCCGCGAGGTAATGATGAGGACCTCTTTAATAATCCCGGTAATAAATCCATAGCGCTCATCGGTCATGACAATCTCGGGATCATCGTCGAAGCGGGCGGTCAAATGCTGCCGCAGTTGTTCAGCCGCAGCCAGAACCCCCTGACCCGCCGCACCGGCACCATCTGTGATCCTTGATTTGAGGATAGCGTCGTTTTCCAGCAGTTTGATGGCTGTCCAGCGGGAGCCGTACGGCAACCAGGTATCCAGGTCGTTTTCAACCTGCGCCTGCAATTCCCCGATGGCGGCCTCGATGTCTTTGGAGTACTGGACTTTGCGATGCACCACGCCGGCGGCGTCATCGTCGGCCAGCAAGATGGCCTGGTCGAGCAGTTCATCCAGACCTTTTTGCTTGTTGCCAACGGTAAAAACAACCGGTACATTTAACAGTTCGGAAAGTTTTTGCGCATCGATTTTAATGCCGCGCGCCTGAGCCACATCGGCCATATTCAACGCGAACAAAACTTTACAATCCAGCTCACGCATCTGGGTAGCGAGGTACAGGCTGCGTTCCAGGTTGGAGGCATCGATGATATCGATCACCACGTCGGGCCGCTCATCCAGTAAAAAATCACGGGCCACAATCTCTTCTATGGAAAACGGGGTCAGGCTGTAGGTGCCGGGCAGGTCGACAATGCGGATCTCGTAACCGTCTTTGCGGATGCGGCCTTCTTTTTTCTCGACGGTCACCCCGGGCCAATTGCCCACTTTCTGCCGGGTACCGGTCAATACATTGAAGGTGGTGGTTTTGCCTGAATTGGGATTGCCCGCAAGGGCGATTGTAAGCTGTTTCTTGTCCATACTACCTTACGTTGGCCACCATGATATGCTCGGCCTCCTCCACCCGGAGAGAGATATGGTAACCTTTCACGATGAGTTCGATAGGATCTTTAAGAGGGGCATACTTTTCCACATATACATCCACCCCCTTGAGCAACCCCATTTCGAGCAGGCGCCGCCGCAGAAGGCTGTCACCACCTACTTTGACAATGCTGCCGACCTGTCCTTCTTTCATCTTGCTCATCGGCCGGGCGTCTGCTTGCGGGTCCCCCTCCCCGACCACTTGGTGCTCAGTGTAGGGCTTGACGAGAACTTTTGAGGCCAGCCCCCGGCCCAAAGCATAGCGTTTGCCGTCCAGCGCGACCACGATCTGGCCGTCGGAAAGATTCGTGATCACATCGAGGACATCCCCCGGCCGTAGTCCCATGGTGATCAGCCGCATGCGGGCACTGCTGCCGCCGCTGATCTCATCGATCGTCAACCGTTCGCCCTGCCGGGCCGTAACGAGGGGCAGGCGTCCCATCCGTTTTCCAAAACAGCGCTCACAGATGCCGTATAGCTCCATCCGGTGTTGGAGCATATGAAATCCCCGGGCAGAGGCGATCTGCAGCTGCAAAGCTTCCAGTTGCGCATTGCTGAACTCGATAATCGTGCGGCATTTGATACAGATCATGTGATCATGATGATCCCCGAGGTGGCGATGCTCATACCGGACCTGCCCGTTATCAAACCGGTTCTTCTGTGCAAATCCAAACCGGCACATGAGCTGCAGGGTGTCCTTGATAAAATCGTGGTCGTAGCGGTGACCGTTTTCTTCAAGCCGCCGGGCAAGGTCAGCAGCTGTCAGGTGGTCCTCGGCCTGCAGGAACACTTCCAGGATGTGGTAGCGATCCTCGAAGTTATCCACATCTGCGTGGGCAAACAGCTCTTTAAATTGTTCTTTTTCCTGAGAATGAATCTTTGTCATAGCCTACCCGATACCCGTGTCCAGTTTAACTACCCTTGATTCTATACGGTCGCCGACGTCCGTTCGGCCGCGCGCAAGATTAACCTTACTTAATGCCCGGCTTGCGCAATGTCAATAGAAGCCGCGGCCTCGCAAATGTGACCGCTGACCGGGAGAAGCACCCATATCCGGGTGCCTCTGTCCGGCAGGCTGTCAACGCTGATGGTGCCCCCGTGCCGGGTAACTATTTCATGACAAATATACAATCCCAGACCGGTACCGCCGCCGACCGGTTTGGTGGTGAAAAAGGGTTTGAAGATATCGTCGCGGATCTGGGCGGGTATCCCGGAGCCGTTGTCCCGGCATTCGAAAACGACGGTCCCCGCTTTTTCACGATAACCCGTTGTCAAAACAACTACCCCATTTTGAACCGGCAGGGCATCGACGGCGTTAGAGATGAGGTTGAGGACTACCTGCCCGAGATGGGCATAATTGCCCTTTATGGGAGGCAACTGGTCTGCCAGTGCCTGCCGGATAACCAGGCCGCGCTGCTTGTACTTGTTTTGCAGAACCCGCAGGGCGGCGCGTATAACCTGGTTCATATTCACGGGTTCGCTGTAGGCCTGGGTCTGCCGGGACAGCCCCAGCAGGCTGGTCACGATACCGCTGGCCCGATCCAGCTCCCGGTCCGCGAAGTGTAGATCATCGCGCAACTCGGCATCGACAGCCTGGGCGTCCGAAGCCTGCTCCAACTCCTCCAGGACCGATTGCAGGAGACTTTTGACGCTGGCCAGGGGTTGTTCAGCTCGTGGGCTACCCCAGCCACCAATTGACCGATAGCGGCCAGGCTCTCGGATCGAACCAACTGTTCCAGGGTGTGCTCTTTTTCATCGAGCGCGGCCTGCAGGCTGCGGGTTCTTTCCGCCACCCGCTGCTCGAGCTCCTGATTCAGTCTGGCAAGCGCTTGATAGGCGCGTGCATTCTCGACTGCCAAGCCGGCATGGCCTGCCAGGGTTTCCAGCAAATCGCAATCTTCGCTTACATAGGGCGCACCGCATACTTTTTCACCGACCAGAACCAAACCGCGCAATTCGCCTTGAAAACACAGGGGCACCGCCAGAACCGCCCGGCACCGCGCCAGGACTTCATCCAGCCGGCAGGTGTCGGCGGTCGGCCCCGAAAGCCGCCGGGTATTGTGGCGGTAGGGTCCGGGCCGCTGTTTGAAATAGGCTTGCAGTGCATCCGCAGCGGCCAGACGCACCGGGAATTCGGCAGGACCCGGTGCCTGGGGTTCAACCCGCTTGAATTCATTTCTATCCGACCGGGGGTCCCGCAAGTATAGCTGGCAGTGGACCGCACCCATGGCCTTGAGTGTGGTCTCTACCAGCGTCCGGGAAATTACCTGGATATCGAGGATCGTAGCGATCAAACGGCTGTTCTGCTGGACAACCTGACGATATTCATACCGGCGCCGGCTGAACACCCGGTCCACCGCTTTGTGGATGCCGATCTTGAGCGGCCCGAATACAAACGCGATCACCATGAACAAAAGCAGGTTTACCATCAGGGCCGATGATAACCCGGCGGCACCCAACAGTCCGTTGACCCCCACCACCACAACGGCATATATGCCGGTCAAAGCGGCCATGAGCAGCGAATAGACCAGCCCCCGCTTGATGAGCAGGCCCATGTTCAAAAGGTCATGCCGAAACAGACCGACCGCAAAGATCAGCAGTGGAACAAAGCAAAAGTTACCCGGGGGATAGATTGGATGTCCGTACAGGGGAAGAAAATTCAGCCCGGTCAGGACGGCCAGGGAAACGAATCCAACCAGCAGGTATTTCATGCGCCGGCGCAGCCCGCGGTCCCGGCTCTGCAGCATTTCCCGTCCCAGGATCCAGCCGCCGTAGGTTGTCGCGCAAACTGCAGATAGGGTCACAACCGGGTAAAGTGTGCCGGCCTGGCCAAAGTAACCGAATGGAAACCGGTGCATGGATTCAATCAGCAGGGGTGACAAACCGAACCACATCATTATTCCCGGAATGGCGTAAAAGATCCCCAGCAGCCACTGCCGACGGTTAATACCGAGATAGGCGTGTAAAAAGTGCACGAACAGCGGGATGAGAAAAAGACTGAAAAACTGATCGATGCGGGTTACCAGCAGGGCATCCTGGGCCGAATCAGTATTGAATATGTATAAAATGTCAGCGTAGAGACAGGCTCCCAGAAGGCAAATCAATAGAAACAGGCGATTGACCGGCTGGTTGCGCCAGCGCACAATGGTAATAATGGCCAAAGCTAAAAACGCAACCAGCGTCAACAGCGGGGGAATACTGTACAGTTGCATGGCATCTCCTGAACAGGTCGGCAGTGCAAAGGCGGGCTGGGTTTCTCCTGCGCTGCCGGACCCACGATCAAGCAATAAGGTTCTGGGGTAAGAATGGAGAACGGTAGCGTAGATCTATCCGCAGTTTCTTCGACAGGAAATTTTCGGCCGCTGGACCTTACGATAAGGTAGCGGGCCGTTTTAAAAACACGAAATGTACGACGTGCAGGCGTGCAGGGCTGATTTTTCGGCAGGCAGGTACCGCGGACGGTTGCCCTTCACTTTAGTCAGGAAGTGTAGCACGGATTGGCATGAAGATCAAAAATGAATGCCCGGGATGTAACACAACCCGGGCATTTTAGGAGGTACCTATGGGTGGAACGCCCATAGGTGGCGTCTGGGAACGGAAGCAGTATTTCAGATTCCGCCTTCTATCCAATGCAAAGAATATGCCTAACCCCAAAATGTAAATATAGATATATGCCATAATGATCTGGGCGGGCTTAAACGCCCTGGATTAGGCAGCTGCGAGGCGTCTTATCCGCTCTCATTGTATTGTAAGGGTTGCCAAATGCTGACGGTGAAGAAGAATACCCGCCAACCTTTTATTTCACTGCAATTTATTTGTTGCACCCATTCCTGCACTATATACACCGGGTTTTGGCCATTTAGTAGACTACACGGGAATAGCTGTTCCAACCAATTGCCGGGCTCTCTTTGACCGGGCGCAGGCATCACAAAATTGCTGCCTCGACCCCTCCTTCCCCTCGACGGCAACCATGCTTTTAACATGGTCAAGGTAGGACTGTACACCGACTGGTTTACCGCAACCCTGGCAGGGCAGCAGTTTCTGGCGGTTCAATACCGTGCCGCAAAGTATCAGCAGGCGTTCATCGTTCCGGTCTTCAATACGCATGGCATCATTGGGGCAATTCACCGCACAGGCCCCGCAGAGGATGCATTTGTCGCGCGTCAGGCGAAAGTCGGTCGGACCAGAACGTTTGGTGTCCATATATCCGAATACGAGTGCATTTATGCCCATTTCATCGCGACAGACTTCGACACATCTTCCACAGCGGATACAGATATCACAGCGGAGACACCGCCGGGCTTCCTGGCGAGCGACTTCGTCTCCGTAGCCCAACTCCACCTGCTGGAAAAGCATCCGGCGACGATTATCATCCAGTAGGGGCATGGACGGTCGAGCGAGTGTCATCTTTTCGTCCGCAGAGGTTTCGATCAGCGCTACCCGGTCGTCTCTGGGTGGCACCGGCAGCCGCTCATGCGGTACCAGGTTGGAAAGGTAGCGATGGATGGCGCTGGCCGCTTTTTTACCGCCCGCAATGGCTTCGACAACAGTTGCCGGTCCGGAAACGGCATCACCAGCCGCAAAAATACCCTCCAGCGAGGTTCCCATGGTCACGTCACTGGTTAGGATAGTATTCCAGCGGGTCCATTGCAGGTCGTTGAGACCGTCCATAACAGGCCGGTCGATGCGTTGGCCCACGGCACTGATAACCGCATCGACCTCCATGGTGAATTCACTGCCCTCTATGGGTTGCGGTCTTTTCCGCTGGCTGCCTTCCACGTCGATCAGCCGGGCCTTGATAAATTGCATGGCCCGAACGCTGTGGTCTGCACCCCTTATTTCAGTGGGGATCTGAAGAAAATTGAGTTTGACGCCCTCTTCCGCGGCCTGTTCGATTTCCTCCGGATCGGCGGGCATCTCTTCCCTGCTCCGACGGTAAACCAGGTGCACTTCATCGCAACCCATTCGAACACAGGTTCGGGCTGAATCGATGGCCACATTACCGCCCCCGATAACGACAACCCTGTTTCCGGGTTTTTGACCTTCACCCCGCGCCACTTCCCGCAAAAAACTGACGGCCGTGAACACTTCGGCAAAATCGTTTTCACCCTTGATGCCCATCGGACTGCATTTGTGGGCGCCAATCGTGAATAAGAAAGCGTCGTAACCTTCTTTGCGCAGCTGATCCATGTGGACATGCCAGCTAAAACGGGTATTGAACTGAAACTGAACCCCCAGGCTCTCTATGGCAGCCACTTCCTTCTGGATGACTTCAATGGGCAGCCTATAACGCGGAATGCCGACATACAGCATACCGCCGGCCATCGCCTGGGCTTCGATGACTTTGACCTGATAGCCTTCGAGTGCCAGGTAGTAGGCTGCGGTCAGGCCGGCCGGACCCGCGCCGATGATGCAGACCTTCTGTTTCCGGGCGGTTTTCGGTTCCGGGTTTTCATAGGTCCCGGCGGCCATCACCGCTTCAGCCGCGACGGCCTTTAAGGTTTTTATTGAAACGGGCTTGTCAATGCACCCGCGCACGCACGCCGTTTCGCAGGGGCGGGTGCAGACCAGGCCGCACACCCACGGGAACGGGTTCGTGCGCCGGATCACCCGGATGGCTTCGGCATGGTTGCCGTGGCCCACCTGGGTCACATAGGCCGGCACATCGATTCCGGCCGGGCAGGCCACCTGGCAGGGTGCCGGCTTCAGGCGGCCGCACACCTGGACCATACAGTTTTTTGAGTGAATATGGCTCAGAAAGATTTCTGTATGCTGGGTAATCGTGGCATGCAAGAAATCACCCGCTGAAATCGCGGCCGCATCCCCGGTACAGCTGGAAAGTTCCGCAGCCGAAGCCAGGATGTTTTCGAGGTCGGCTGCCTCGGCCCGCCCATCGGCAATGCGATCCAGGCAGTCGCTGATCCATTCCAGCCGGTAGGCGTTTTTGGGCCGCAGGCCGCTAATCCATTTCACATGTTCTCGGGCCTGCTGAACAGGGCAGGTAGCTTCCATTATTTCATTTCCCTGCCGGGCGCCGGTGGGACCCGGTTAAAAAGGTTATGAAAAAGGGCTGCGGAAATTGCATCCACAGCCCCATCATATATGCATGCGGGAACCTGCTATCCGTAAACGGCTACAGATTCGGCCCATCTTCGGCGCCTGACCTGCATGGCCTCATCCTCTACCTGACCGAAGTGCAGACACTTGGTCAGGCATTTGCGAACGCAGGCCGGCTCCAGGCCGGCGTCAATCCTGTCCATGCAGTAATCGCACTTGGCAACCTTGCCGGTTTCGGCATTCCACTGGGGCGTTCCCCAGGGGCAGGCGGTGATGCAGCTCTTGCAGCCAATGCAACTGGCTTCATCCACAAAGACAATGCCATCCTTGGTCCGCTTCTGCATGGATCCCGTAGGGCAGGCCGAGACGCACCACGGTTCTTCGCATTGAAAACACGGCATATAGACATATGCTGTCCGGGGCAGGTTGTTGATCTTTTTGGGACCAACGGGAATAAGCCGCGTCAACCTGGGACCTATCGGGAGACTCTTTCCGGCTTTGCAGTGGGCTTCGCAGCTGAGGCAGCCGATGCAGCGCTTGGCGTCATGGTATAGAAACAATTTGCTCATTGATTTTCCTCCTAGTCGAAAACAGATTAAGCCGCTTTGGTGACCTTGACCACACACTCCAGCAGGGAGATGCCGCCACCGACGGGGTCGTACTTGTCCAGCATGCCGGTCTCAAAGCGATAATCGCCCAGTCCTTTGTTATACCCACGTGTCTGCCAGGGTATTTTGCGCCCGAAGCCATGCACCATAAAAACCGATTCCGGGTGGATGAAGTCGGTGACATTCGCCGTAATTTGGCCGGAATGCGTACCGTCTGCTGAGGTGACCTCGACTTTATCACCCGTGACAACCCCCAATTTCTGGGCCTCGGTACTATTGATCCACAGGCAGTTTTCCGGCATGATTTCATGCAAAATCGGATTGTTCATCGTCTGGCCATGGGTATGGACGGGGCTACGACCGAAAACGAGGCGATACATGCCTTCTTCCGGAACCTGTGGACTTTCATAGGGCTTGAAGGATTCGAAGCCGCTCTCTGCGAGCCGGCTCGAGACCAGTTCAATTTTTCCAGATGGCGTTTTGAATTTCAGGTCATTCATCCGGTCCCACCAGATAGGCTTGTCAGCCAGACGAACAAAACCAGTCTCCTCAAAGTCGGAAACGCTGTACCCGGTACCTTTCAGTTGGAATTCCCAGTAGTTATCCATATCTTCAAACGGGAGATGTTCGCCCACGCCCATGCGGTCTGCCAGGGATTTGAACACCCACCAGTCCGGCTTGGCATCATTGCGGATCTCGACCGCCGGTTTTCTGATTCTGAAATGGGGTTTTAACCCTTTTCCGGTGGCAATGGGGCTCCCCTTTTCCAGGTAGGTGGCCGAGGGCAGCAGGACATCGGCATACCAGCCGGTCTCACTGTAGTTGGCATCCAGGACCACCAGAAGGTCCAGTTTGTCCAGCGCCTTTTTCTGCTCTTCAGGGTCAGGCATCGAGAGCAGCGGGTCATGCCGAAATACAAAATAGGCTTTCACCGGGTAAGGATCTTCGCTCAGCAGGGCTTGGTAAAACAGTTGCATCAGCCCGGGACCGGCATCAAAATGTTTGTGTTTCCAGCCGCATCCGTCCACACGTTTGGCCTCCGGTTTGGGAAGGCCGCCCAGGATGGCGTTCAATCCTTTCGCACCGGCATCGCCCGGTCCTTTTTGAAAGAAAAGCCCGCCCTTGGTTTCGAAACATCCCAACAATGCGTTCAGAATGTAAATGCTCCGCACCGCGTAAAAGGAATCGCTGTACCTCGCGACCATCCAGCCGGGGTGGAAAATCACCGCCGGGGCCTGAGCGGCCACTTCGTGAGCGAAGGCCACAATTTCATCAGCCGGGATTCCGGTCTCTTTTTCCGCCCAGGCGGGTGTATAATCAGCAACAAAGGTCTTCAATTCCTGCAAGCCGTCAACCCACTTTTCCACAAAAGCGGCATCGTAAAGGTTGTCGCGAATGATGGTGTGGATCAACGCTAAGTTCAGGGCATAGTCCGTACCCGGATTAATTTGCCAGAAACGGGCGGCTTTCATGGCGGTGTTGCTCGCCCGGATATCGATATAGGTGATCTTGCCGCCGGCATCGAGCATCTCCATCACAGCATTGGCCCCGCTGACTTTAAGTGATTCGAATACATTCCGCCCGTAAAGGACGAGATGCTTGCAGTTCTTGTAATTATAATTAAATGTTTTACGGCCGCTGCCGAAAAGAGACAGCGCCGCGTGCTGAACGTTGCGGGCACAGGTGGCGTCATGATTAAGATAATAGGGAGAGCCTAAAGCGCGGATAAAACTGCGGTGAATATCCCGAAATGGTCCGCCCCGGTCGCTCAGAGCGACCGCTTTGCCACCATATTCGTCGACAATTGGTTTGAGCTTGTCCGTGATGTAATCGAAGGCCTCATCCCACGAGGCCTTGCGCCATTTGCCCTCGCCCCGCTTACCTTCCCGGATCAAGGGGGTCTGGGGTCTTTCATAGTCGTACAGCATGGCCGTCCCGGCGGAACCTTTGGCGCACAGGCGCCCCGCCATGCCAGGATCATGCGGATTACCTTCGATCCACTTTACGACACCATCTTCTACTTCCACCTTAACGGGACACCGGACAGCGCACATCCCGCACAAACTGAAAACTTCTTTCGCCATAGCAACCTCCGAATAACGAATAATCAGAAAACTTCTTTCCGTAGTGAAATCCTAATCCGTGAATACAGCAGCAACATCCATGCCAGAGGTTACTATCTAATAGTGCATCGGCCATTTTGAACAGGATATGAGAAATTTAATATTTTCAGATAGAAACGATCCGTTCTCAACGCGCAAATGCTGACTGGCAGCATCAAGTTCCCGAACACCACACCAGCAGTGCAGTATAATTATTGCACTGCAATGTAATCATTGCACAATGTATGTTTTTGAAATTTAAGTAAATACAATCTGCCGGCAATAAAAAACCAAAAATATGTCCCTATATATTAGACATGCCCGAAACAAGACCCCGGCACAACTCCAATAACCTTCAAGGGTTTGATTGGCCCAAGGTCCTGTTATAACGATATAATCACGCATAACCCTCACCACCCACACTGTAAAAACGGGCCCTGGAACAACGTGGCACACAGCTTGCTTAGTCAGTGTCACTTAAAATTCAACACTATCGGGAGGCTTTATGTTCAACCTTTCACCCCTATACCATCTCTGGTCTACCCCATACGGGAAAACCGTCTACAGCATTGCCGTAGGGACCTTCGGCAGCATCATTCTGGTTGCCTTTATGAATATGGTTATGCTGCCGGCCTACAGCCTTAAATTCATCCCGCTGGTCATCGCTTTCAACGCAGCGCTAAGCGGCTACATGGTCCTTGAAAAGACCCGGGAATTCTTCCAGCACAAATGGACCGTGGCAATCCTGGCCGGCCTGACGATGACCCTGCTGGCCTTCATGGTCCTGCTGGCCTTTTTCATGCAAACCACCGGCGTGTATATGCTTGGCCTGTCCCACCTGCTGCTCATGCTGGTGTTCGGGATCGGGTCCAGCTGGTTTGGCGGGGTGCTGGCCATTAATTATTTCAAACTCAATTGAAGCCATTCAACGATAATGTAGGCATATTTTATTAACCATCTTCAGGAGGAAGATAATGAAGAAAAGCATGTGTTTTTTAATTACGGCTTTAGCGCTGTTCGCATTTGCCGCACCCGGGTTTGCCGGCTCGGCCAATATCTCTGCAGCCAGCTTTAAAGCCGGCGATGTGGTCACCATCGAGGGCTCCATCGCTCCCGGGCAGGACCTGTATATTGCCATCGCCCAGCAGAACATGTTCGCCCCCGGCGATACGGACGGGGTTCACGAAACCAAACGGTTCAAAAAAGACGCCAAAAAGGCCAATTTCAGCATGGACACCTCGATTCCCCCGCTGTATTACATGCTGACCAACAACCCGGAAGCTTTCGGTACGGTCAAGAAAAAGAAATTCGGCGGCCCCTCGGTTCTTCTGGGCAAAGGCAACGGCATCTACTCCACCACCATGTTCTACCTGAACAAGGACTTCGCCAACATCAATGCCACCGCCAAAGCGTCCCTGGGGCCCATTCAGACGGACGAGCAGTGGAACTTTTTCCGCTATGCCCATCAGGGCAGCTACGGAATCAACACCATTGTAAAGGAAGGCAGCCGGGTCGGCAAAGTGGTTATCTTCGCCCGCAGCGTCATCACCGACCATGCGACCAGCGGCAACTACTGGGACAAAGGCACCTCCATCAAACTGGACAAAGCCACCGGCAAATACACCGTCTCATTTAAAAGCTTTCGCCACACTCCCCCGAATACCGGCTTTGACGTCTATGTGAACGGCACCAAAACCGGCGCCTACACCGTCGAAGGCAATGGTTACTGGCTGGGAAAAGGATATCGCTACATGAACCCCCTGTGGATCGTGATCGGCGCCATCCTGGTCGGCACCTACTTTTCCATGATCGGTGCCGCCGGCGGTATGCTCATGGCCGCTTTACAGGTCCTCGTGGTGAACACCATGGGGCCGGTTGGTATCAACGCCGCCAACGTATTGAAACCCTCCAACATGGCTCTCACCCTGTTCTCACCCCTGGGCTCGTTTTATCGCTACGCGGTGGTTGAAAGACGGGTGGCCTGGCCGGTCGGCCTCTCCTTCGGCGTCGGTATCTTCATCGGCTCCATCTGGCTGGGTAAATACGTATCGGCTTTTCTGCCCATGAAGGCCTACAAGGAATGGCTCGCCATCCTGGTGGTCATTATGGGTATTAAAACCCTGATGGAAATGCGTCCGGCTGCCATGGCCAAACGTAAAAACATCAAGGCCATGACCAAAAAATTCAATGACGAAGTGGCCGCAGCCAAGGCTGAGGGTCGCAGCGCCCAGATGGGCAGCATCGAACCGGTTAAAACCGGTCTGACCGATTACCGCTTCAAATTCTGGGGTGAAGAGTTCACCATCAACCCCCTGCTTTTCGCCATTCTCGGCCTGGCCATCGGTGTGGTTTCCCGGGCCTTCGGTATCGGCGGCGGCTTCCTGCTGGTGCCGGCCATGACCACCCTGGGCGCCCTGCCTATGTACGTGGCTGTTCCGATCTCCCTGATCGGCACCTGCTTTTCAAGTGTGGGCGCCTTCCTGGGTTACCTTATGGTCGGATACCTGCCGGATATGATCCTGGCCATCGCCATCATTATCGGTGGTTTTGCCGGCGGCATGCTGGGCAGCCGGGCCCAGAAACTCTTCAGCGAAAAAACCCTGAAGATCGTTCTGGCCGTAACGCTGTTCTTCCTGTTCTTCCGGTTCTTCAAGATCGAAATCTGGATCTAGCCGGATAACTGTGTTACCAAAAGGGGGAAAGGGCGCGACCTTTCCCCCTTTTCTTTTTCACTGTTGCAAATGTGATTAAGCAAATTGCGAGTATCTGCAGTGTGGATGGTGGTATGGACGAATTCTTAGACACACTCTGGTTCAAAATTCTGGCCCTGCTGGAAATGGCCTTTAATCTGTTCAACAGCCTGTTGGCCCCGTTGAACGTTTTAGGACCAGCCGTGCTCATATTTCTGATCACAGTGCTGCTGGTGGCCTTCAGCAAGATTGCCGCCCGGTATTACAACACCAAACGCTATCAAAAGCTGAAGATCAATTATGAACACTGGTTCGAAGTACGCCGGCAGGCGCTGGCCAGTGATGACCCGGAAAAGGGCAAAGCCCTGGCTAAAAATATCGACCAGGCTGAGTTGAACAAGGCGTACTATGATTATTTCTTTGAAGGATTTCTAAGAAATCTCCTGACCGCCATCCTGCCCATCCTGTTGACTGCAGCCTTTATCGCAAAAGCTTACAAGCCAGCCAACCTGGAGAAAATTTTCGGGCAGGCCCATATCTTCACCTTTACCGGTTCCGGTGGTCAACCGGTCGTGATCAGTGCGTTCTTCTGGTTCGTCATCTCCCTGATCCTTGTCCATATCCTCTGGTTCATCGGCGCCCGCCTGTTAAGAAAACAGTCAATCCCGGATGATCCCCCCGAGGACCGGTAATGGTACCGGCTGTCCTTTATTGCGTAATCTTTATAGTCACGTTCATCCTCACCATGGTCGGCCTGGGTGGCGGGCTTATATTCGCGCCGCTTTTTGTACTTCTGGGTTATTCGCTATCCACTGCTGTGGCCACCTCGCTATTGCTGAACGGCATAGCGGCTCTTTCTGCTTCAATTAACTACTGGCGCTCCAATATGGTCGATGTTCAAACCGGCCTGCCTTTGATTGTCTCTTCAGCCCTGGCGGCACCGCTAGGTGCTCTGGTGACCCACCGTATAGATAACCGCCTGTTCACCGGTATCCTGGCCCTGGTCATCATCCTGGCAGCCCTGCGCATGATCTTTACCGGAAAGGACACGGCAGCAACACAACTTCCCATTAATACCACCCGCCGGGTAATAGGAGGCGGTGCAATCGGCATGGGCATCGGCCTTCTGGCCGGCTTGCTTGGAATCGGCGGTGGTGTCTTCATTGTGCCCCTTTTGATATATATCCTGAAGACCCCCACCAAAATTGCAGCCGCGACGTCTGCATTTATCGTGGTGTTTTCATCCTTCAGTGGCTTTTTGGCCCATATCAGCCTGGCCGATATGAATTGGGGCTTCACATTTACCGCTGCGGTCTTATCATTTGCCGGAGGGCAGGCCGGTTCACGGGTAATGACACAAAAACTGAAAGGCCGCACCATCCGGATCATCTTTGGGTTTGTTCTGTTACTCTTTTCTGTTAAACTGATTCAAAAAGCACTGATGTGACGATAAGGCATGGATTACACATGATATCTCAATGTTATAAATACCTGACTGGAGCCACCATAACCCTGGCCTTGCTGGGTGTCGTCGAGCCGGCCATGGCCACCCAGACCCATGGTCAACCCGAAGGACTCTATGTGCATCAGATAGCGCACCTGTTTTTCATAGTCTCCATGGGCATCCTGGAATTCTGGTTACGACAGCGCAACTTAGTCCGCGAACCGGGCTGGAAATACATCCAAATGGCCGCGGTCCTCTTAATTCTCTGGAACCTGAATGCCATGGCAGTCCATTTTCTGGATGAGCAAATCCACTGGTTGCAGGTGAATCGCATCAGCGAATGGCAGCTGCATATCACCGCGGCCGGCGACAGCAAGGCATTGCCGTTATTGTACTATGTCCTGAAGCTCGATCACCTGCTATGCGTCCCGGCGATGGTTTGCCTGTATCTTGGCCTGAAGTCACTGCTTAAACACACAGAGGCTGCAAAGGAAACGTCAAATCAGTCATGACCGTTTCTTTCTTTCCCATATTCTTCGTTGATTTCACCGGCTCGGTCCTAATGATCGTTCTATCATTCCTGTGCCTGCGAATTGTAAGAACTTTACGGGAACGAGACCACGAGAACCTTATCTGGCCCTACCTGTTGTGGGTCTGCATCGGGTTAGCCTGTTTTGCGGTCTCCCGATCGGCCGGCCATATATTGAAAAACAGTTTCATGCTTTCCGGCCACCAGGAATTGTGGGCCGGTATACGACCCTTCAGTGGCGCCGTCAACACGGTCATGTTTGTGGTGGTAGCTGCCATCACCCTATTTTTCGAACGGGTCTGGAAGATATATCAGCAAATCCTCAAGGATCGCCAAGCGATCCAATCCGCCCACCGGGAACTGCTTTTTTTGAACCAGAATCTGGAAGAACTCATCGATGAACGCACCACTGCGCTGAAAACGTCGGAATACAAGTATCGCCAGATTTTCGAGGTATCCAAAGACATGATTGTGGTCGCCACGCGGGACGGGCTGATCCTGGACCTGAATCCCGCAGGACAAAACCTATTGGGTTTGGACAGCGCTGGAAATCAGGCGGCCGGAAAACCGGTCCAGGCCTTTTTGAAAGACAAGTCCCAGTGGCAAACCATTCAATCGGCAATCGATAGCACCGGCTTTATCTCCAGTTTTGACATCGAACTTGAAACTTCCGATGGAGGGACCAAGCGGGCCCTGCTCAGCGGCACCCTGGCCCACGGAGAGACCGGTGACACGATTCATTTTCTGGTCAAGGATGTGGAGGAACGGCTGCTCATGGAAGCCCAGATGGCCCAGGCCGACAAACTCGCCTCCATTGGAGAGCTCTCTTCCGGCGTGGCCCATGAGATCAACAATCCCCTCGGCGTTATCCTGGGTTACACCCAACTGCTGCTGCGGGAAGAGAAGCACGACTCGGCCCGCTACCCGGACTTTAAAACCATCGAGAAACATGCCCGCTCCTGCAAGACCATCGTCGAAGACCTGCTGAGTTTTGCACGCACCTCCCCCCCTAAAAAGGAAACCGTCGACATCCACACCATTATCGATGAAGTGATCGACTTCGTGCAGCCGCACAGCGGGTTGGAAAAGATTGCAATCGAGAAGCACTATGACCGCAGCCTGCCGCCCCTGGTGTTGGACCAGAAGAAGATCAAACAGGTCATCATGAACCTGGTCATGAATGCGCGCCATGCCACCGGGGAGGCCGGGACATTGACCGTGACCACTCGCCTGGATGCGCAGACCGGCCATACCTGTGTCTGCATCAAGGATACCGGCTACGGCATTGACAAACAGGACCTGCCCCGGATTTTCGATCCGTTTTTCACCACCAAGCCCACCGGGGAAGGGACCGGTCTGGGCCTGTCGGCCAGTTACGGTATCGTCAAGAGTCACGGTGGCAACATAAACGTTACCAGCCAACCCGGCCAGGGCTCGGAATTTGTCGTTTCCCTGCCGGCGACATCCTGATCCGCTAACGGCGTCCACCGGCCGCCGGACAAGAGGAAAACATGCTAACCAAAATACTGGTCGCGGACGATTAGCAGGACATGCTTACCCTGTTAAAACGCAGCCTCGAACCGGAACTCGATTGTGAAGTGGAAACAGCTGCCTCCGGTGAATCTGCATTGAAGAAATTCTCCAGCAGCCACTTTGACATCGTCCTGGCGGATATCAAGATGCCGGGCATGAACGGCCTGGAACTGCTGGAACTTATCCGGCGCGACAAAAAAGATCAGACGGTGATTATGATGACCGCTTTCGGCCACATCGATATGGCCGTCAAGGCCATGAAAAGCGGGGCCTACGACTTCATCACCAAACCTTTTGAACACGACACCCTGGTTGTCCGGCTGGAAAAGGCCCTGGAACGCACGCGCCTGCTCAACGAGAATATACGGCTGACCAACGAATGCCTGGAAGCAGAACCGTTTCAAAACCTGGTCGGCCGCAGTGCGGCCATGCAGCGGATATACGAAACTATCCAGACCGTCGCCAAAACAGACCTGACCGTCTTGATCACGGGTGAATCCGGAACCGGCAAGGACGGCACCGCGCGCGCTATTCATGCGCTGAGCAAAAGGAAAATGCAGCCGTACGTGGCCGTAAATTGTCCAACCATCCCGGAAAACATCCTGGAAAGCGAACTTTTCGGATTTAAAAAAGGCGCCTTCACCCATGCGACCAGCAACAAAGCCGGGTTGTTTCAAGAGGCAAATCGGGGGACAATTTTTCTGGACGAAATCGGCGACATCAGCCCGGCCATCCAGGCCAAACTGCTGCGGGTTATCCAGGAAAAAGAGTTTAAGCCCCTGGGAGACACCAAATCCGTCCAGGTGGATGTGCGCATCGTGGCCTCAACGAATCAGGATTTGGCGGACAAGATCGCCCGGCGAGAATTCCGGGAAGACCTGTTCTACCGCCTGAATGTCCTGCCGATTGAACTGCCGCCCCTGCGCGACCGCCGGGAGGATATCCCCCTGATCACCAGTCACCTGCTGGCCCGCCATTGCGCCAAACTCGACCAACCCTTGAAACGGCCTTCCCCGCAATTGCGGGACTATTTGGCGTCCGATAGCTGGTCGGGCAATGTCCGTGAACTGGAAAACTGCCTGATCCAGGGCATCATGTTTTCAGGTGGGGAAGAAATCACCCCGGCGGATATTGGTCAGCAGGAATCAACCCCAAAAGCTGCGTCGTCGAAGGCTGAAATGACAGGCTTGCCTTACAAGGAAGCCAAAGACCAAACCCTCAAGCGCTTCAACCAGACCTTCATTGGAGACCTGCTCGCAACCCACAAGGGCAACGTGACCCACGCTGCCAAGGCGTGTGGCCTGGAAAGACAGGCCCTGCAACAGATTATGCGCCGTTATGATATCCAGGCGGACAAATTCAGAGGTAAAGGTTAGCGGGATTGTTTGGGTAAAAGGGCTGCCACGGGGCAGATAGCAATACAGGCCGCGCAGGTGTCGCAGGCTGTTGGCACCGAACCCGCACCACCGTAGAAGCTGATCACAGTATCGAATCCTCTCTGGGCAAAGGCCAACATGGCCACGCCGTTGGCATCCCGGCAGACCTGCAGGCATTTCCCGCACAGTACGCAGCGATTCGGAAAATAGGTCAAATGTGGGTGGGTATCATCCACCTCCGGCTCTTTGAGGTGCAGTTCCAGATTTTTAGGCTTCAGGCCCACCTTCAGAAATTTGGCCAGATCCTGCAAGACACATTTTTTATTGGCCGGGCAATTCTTGCAGTCTATGTGATGTACGGACAGCAGCAGGCGCAGGCCGGTCTTTTGGAGCCGCCGTACAGCCGGGGTGTCCGTCCGGACGACCATTTGATCAGTCACTTTTACAGTACAGGCGGCCACCGGTTGGTCGCCGCCGTCTACCTCGACAAAGCAAAGTCGGCACGATGCCTGGGGCTCTACCCGATTTTGCAGGTGGCATAGATTGGGAATATAGATGCCGTTGTCCAGACAGGCCTGGAGCAAATTCATTTCCGCATCTACTTCCAGCGGTTTTTCATCGACTGTGATGGTAACCTTCATTGCCTCCCCTGGGGTCTATTCAGGTTCGAATGCGGCGTTGGCTTTTGAAATAAAACACGCGCGTTAATCTTTCTTCTGTTCGTCCGGCCGCTCGATGATCGGTGCCAATCCCGGTGGCGACACTTTATGTACGGCATCGTATTCCGGCGGACAGGCGACCATGCACTCCCCGCACTTGACGCACAACTGTTGGTCCACGCCCTTTTTACGCGTGCTGGTCGTAAAGATAGCCTCCGTGGGGCAGACCCCTACGCAGGCATCGCAGCCCCGGGCGCAGGTATCCAGGTCGATATAATAGGTCATCAAAGGCCGGCACATCATACCGGGGCAGCGTTTTTCCTCGATGTGGGCCCGGTAGTCTTCCGGGAAATACTGCAGCGAGGTCAGGACCGGATTGGCTGCAGTCTTGCCCAGCCCGCACAGAGACCCGGCTTTGATATCCGCGCTGAGCAGTTCCAACTGCGCCACATCGGCCTCCCGGCCCGCGCCGGTGGTAATGCGCTCCAGGATATCCAGTAGATGCCGGGTTCCGATCCGGCAGAAGGTGCATTTCCCACAGGACTCCTTCTGGGTAAAATCAAGAAAGTAGCGCGCAACGTCCACCACACAACTGTCCTCATCCATGACCACAATGCCCCCGGACCCCATCATGGCCCCGGCCGCTGTCAAGGAATCGAAGTCAATGGGCGTATCCAGCAGAGCCTCCGGCAGGCAGCCGCCGGAGGGCCCCCCGATCTGAACGGCCTTGAAAGCCTTCTGGTTGGGGATCCCGCCGCAGATGTCGAATATCAGCGTCCGCAAGGTCACCCCCATAGGTATCTCCACCAGACCGGGATGCACCACATCCCCCACCACTGAAAAAATGGCGGTTCCCGGGCTGTTCTCAGTCCCGACAGACCGAAACCAGTCGGCGCCGTTGGCAATTATCGGCGGAATCGTGGCCAGGGTCTTGACGTTATTGATGACCGTGGGCAGGCCGAACAGCCCCTGTTCCACCGGATAGGGCGGCCGGTACAGGGGCATCCCCCGGTGACCTTCCAGCGATTGCACCAACCCGGTCTCCTCGCCGCAGACAAAGGCGCCCGAACCTTCGAAAATCTCGATCTCGAAATCAAAGGGCGTACCGAGGATCCCCGCCCCTAAAAGACCGTGTTCCCGGGCCTGAACCAGAGCAGTACGCAGGGTCCGGACCGCCAGTGGATATTCGGCCCGCACATAGACAATGGCCCGGCCGGCCCCCACCGCGTAGGCGCAGATGGCCAGGCCTTCCAATACCTGGTGAGGATTGCTTTCCAGGATGGTGCGATCCATGTAGGCCCCGGGATCGCCTTCATCGGCATTGCAGATGACAATCTTGGCCTCGGCGTCAACTGCGGCGGCCATCTCCCATTTGTCCCCGGTGGAAAAGCCGGCCCCACCGCGCCCGCGGAGGCCGGCACTTTTTATCTTCGCGACAACTTGGTCGGGAGCCAGCCCCAGAGTCTCGACCAGGGCCGCGTAACCACCGGCGGCAATATACTCGTCGATGCTCTCCGGATCGATCTGGCCGCACTTTTCCATCACGATGCGTTTTTCCTGGTTAAAACGGGAGAACTCCATCACGGTCGGAATCATCTCATTTTCCACCGTGGCACCGAATACATGTTCGAACCGCGGGTCCCCCTCTTCCAGGAACAATTTGGTCAGCATCCGGGCTTTACCCGACGTGACTTCATGGTAAAACACCGGTGGAAATCCTGAGGCCGGGTGGTCGATGATGACCACCGGTTCCGCATAGCAGTGGCCGTGGCAGCCGACTGCGTGAATCTCGGCCGCAATCCCCCGCTCAGCAAGTGTTTCTTCAAAAGCAGCCTTCGTATCCAGTGCCCCGGAGGCAATCCCGCAGGTAGCCATACCGATGTGGATTTTCGGCACCGGGGACGCTTCAAAGGCAGCGCGTTGTTCCTCCGCCGCCCTGTGGAGGGCATCATATTGCTGCCGGGCCTGGGTGTTGTCAGGACTCATTCTTCTGTCTTTCTCTTTCCGCCATCTCTTTTTCGATTTCGATGCGTGTAAAAAGGCCTTCCACTTTACTGGGAGCCATGTTCCCGTGAATGTTTTCGCCGATCATGGCAACCGGCGCCAGAGCACAGCACCCCACACAGGCAACCCGTTCGATTGAAAATTCCCGATCCACCGTCGTTTCACCGTCCTTGATATCCAGCTTTCTTTCCACGTTTTCCAGGATGATCTCACCGCCTTTTACGTGGCAGGCCGTTCCCAGGCAGATCTTGAACGGGTATTTGCCGGGCGGATTGAAGCGAAACTGGTTATAAAAGGTGGCGACCCCATAAACTTCGGAAGTAGAGATAGCCAGAAAATCGGCCACAATACCCAGGGCTGCAGCCGGCAGGTAGGCGATCTCCTTCTGGACCATCTGGAGGATAGGGATGAGCTGGCTGCGCTCCGGTTGGTAGGCCTGCAGCTTCTGCGGCAAGCCTTCCAGAAAAAGAGTTTCTTCTGTGAGCATATCTCTATTCATAGATTACAGTCTTGTCTTCGTGGCTGACTGGAAGTTATCTCAAAAAACGGATTTTGGTTCAAGATCAAGGCGAACGTGACATTTGAACCGGAAGACCCCCCGTATTGCGGGGATTTGAATTTCACGTTCAACGCCGAGATGGGGCCAAAAGACTTTTTTGGGATAGCTTCTATATCTTTTCCAGGGCGCCATAGGCAGCCTGCACCCGGTCACGCAATAGAAAACAGAACTTTTCCATGACATTGAATCCGAGGTCCTTGTTGCTGTTCATCATGGCCCGCAGGTCCCCGCCCCGCATGGTCAGCAGATGGGTCGGTTTCTGGCAGATAGCCGATGACATCAAAATGTGCCTTTCACCCAGCAAGGTCGCCCAGCAGCCCAGCACGCGGCCCTTTTCCAGGGCCTCGATCGTGACGCTGCCCTTGCGGATTCCCAGGTCGATGGCCCGTTCCAGCGCCACCTGGCCGCTGATGATCACATACAGGTACTCGCCGACTTCACCCTGGGTAAAAACAGCCTCACCGCTTTTATACTGCCGGGCATGGCAAAGCGGTACCAGCCGGTCGAGATCGGTTGTGGCTAGCCCTTTGAAGAATTCACATTCCGCTATGGCCGTCCGTATCTCATCTTTTTCCATGGTGCCTCTCCTCGGATAGGGTTCGTCTACCCTGCCAGTTTACCAGAATGCGCAGGTCGGTGAAACAGGATGTTTAAACTAACGGCAATGCGTCGGCAGTGTCAATAGCCTTCACACGGCAGCACCGGTTCATTTCACGAACCTTTGGTACTGGCCGGCAGCAGGCCGATCGCCCAGATCAAAATAGCGCGGAACGAAATCGGGATGGAGATCGCAGACCTGGCTCGGCCCCCAACCGCGTCCCCGCAGGATGAACGACAGGAACCATCCCCGGCCCAATTGCTTTTGCCTTCTTTAAGCTGGCATCATTCCGGGATTGCAGTCGTATCCTGGACGAATGCAGCTGCCCGAATTGACAAAAACAGGCAGCTAAGCTATTTGATTAGCGATATCCGCAGTATCTTTTCGATTCACCGTAGGGCACCCGGCATTTTTTTGACCGGCACATCCAATGGGTACGCCCAGTTCTTCTGTCCGTCTGAATGATGGTTCGTTAAGGCAACAATTGGCCGACCACCCTGGAATAAAGCCAGGCATCAAATCGTAGTGTAGAAAACATTCTCAATTCAATATTCAGCCTAGGGGATAAGAGGGGGATAATATGAAAAAGACCGTCATGGCCGTTATGCAGGAAACCGTCGAGAAATTTGGAAAGCAGACCGCTCTGAACATGAAAATAGACGGCAATTGGCAGGCCACCACCTGGTCGCAGTATTATGACCAGGTTCGCATGGCCGCCCGGGCCTTCATGACCCTGGGCCTTGAAAAGGGCAAGGCGGTCAGCATTCTGGGCAACAACTGCCCGCAATGGTTCATCAGCGACCTGGCCGGCATTTTTGCCGGTGCCGTTCCCGGCGGAATCTACACCACCAATTCACCGGAACAGTGCCGCTATATCGCCGCGCATAGCGAAGCCAATATTGCGGTCGTGGAGAATACCGAACAGCTGGCCAAGTTTAAACAGATCCGGGACCAGTTGCCGGACCTCAAGGCCATCGTCCTGATGAACGGAACGGATGCCGACGGACAGGTACACGCCTGGGATGACCTGCCGCAACTGGCCGAGCAGACCCCGGAAGCAGACTTGGAAGCACGCATCGCCGCCCAGTCACCGGACGACTGCTGTACCCTGATATACACCTCCGGCACCACCGGCGATCCGAAAGGGGTCATGATCACTCATGACAATATCGTCTGGACCACCCAGCAGGTCGCCGAGAGCGTGGCCGTCGGGCAAACAGACCAGATTATCAGCTACCTGCCTTTGAGCCATATTGCCGAGCAGGTGGTCAGTCTGCATATTCCGCTTCTGACGGGCAGCACGGCCTGGTTTGCCGAAAGTCTCGACCAGCTGGGCGACAACCTGCGGGAGGTCCGGCCCACCATGTTTGTGGGGGTGCCCCGGGTATGGGAAAAAATCCAGGCCAAGATGATGGCCGCCGGTGCCCAGAATTCCGCTCTCAAGAAAAAAATTGCTGCCTGGGCCCGCAAAAAAGGGCTGGCCGGCACCTATGCCTTCCAGGCCGGCCGGCCCATGCCGGCCTGGCACAGTCTGGCCGACAAGCTGGTCTTTTCCAAAGTCCGTGATAAGTTGGGGTTCGATCGCTGTAACTTGTTTATCTCTACGGCAGCGCCGATTTCAAAGGACACCCTGGAGTTTTTCCATAGCCTGGATATCCCCATTACCGAGGTGTACGGCATGAGCGAGTGCACCGTCCCCGGTACAGTTTCGTTGCCCCAGCCGCACAAATTCCGCACCCAGTGGGCCGGTCCTGCCCTGCAGGGCGCCGAGGTTGGCATTGCCCCGGACGGCGAAGTCCTCATGCGCGGACGCCATGTATTCAAGGGCTACTTCAAAAACGAGGCTGCCACTGCGGAAACCATCGACAGTGACGGTTGGCTGCATTCCGGCGATGTCGGCCAGATGGACGATATCGGTTTTTTGCAGATTACCGACCGCAAAAAGGAACTGCTGATCACGGCGGGCGGTGAGAACATCGCCCCGCAAATCCTGGAAGGCAAGCTCAAGGTCATCCCGGCTATCAGTCAGGCGGTGGTAATCGGCGACCGGCGCAAATACCTGACCGCCCTGTTCGCCTTGGATCCAGAGAAAATCGCCTCCGAAGCCGCAGCGGCCGGCAGCGGTGCCCGGGATTCACAGGCCGCCTCCCAGTGTGATGTATTTCGGGCCTATCTCCAGACCCAGCTGGATGGGGTCAATGACACCCTGGCCCGGGTACAGACGATCAAAAAATTTGTTATCCTGCCGGCAGAGCTTTCCATTGAAGGTGGTGAATTGACACCGACCATGAAATTGAAGCGGCGCATCGTCAATGAAAAATACGCCCCGGAAATCGAGAGCATGTATACGGATGCCTGAAGGGATGTTTCCACGCCATAAAATGTGCCTCCGAAATTAGATTACCAGTCGGTTTGGGTGTCACTTATGCATACCCGGCCGACAGCCAATAACCGACTTCGCCACCGCCAGGTATGGGCTCCGGGCAAGCCGCCGTTTGCCCCCAAGACGGGTTAGTTTCTATCCAGATGCCCGGACTTGCATCGGTGCCAACCGCCCTTATGTTAAAGACCTTGTTGAAAACCCAGTCCGTCCACCGGCCGGTTCCACCCGGCCCGGTAATTGGGATTTCTTCCAGGGCACTTACAATTTAAACAGAAAATCAAGTACTTGATTTAAGTCAAGGACTCTGGCCGCCGGTGGTTTTAGGGTAGGCGTGAGTACAGATTATTATGCGCTGGAGTATTTATGCTGTCTATATTTAAAAAACCCCCGCCGGGTGATCGCGCCCTGCGTCAGTTTCCCGGAGCAGGCACCTTTGCCCATGGCGTCCATCCACCCCAGCGCAAGGAGTTATCAGCCGATGCACCCATTGAAATTGTACCCACTCCGGAAAAAGTAATCCTGCCCCTCCAGCAACACATCGGCGGCCCCTGCACACCCCTGGTGAAAGCACGCCAGCAGGTTGCTTTCGGCGAGATGGTCGGCAAAGGCGAAGCGCACGTGTCCGCATCCCTGCATGCGCCGGTTGCCGGCATTGTCCAGAAGGAAGCCATGGCTACCCTGGCCAACGGCCGCCACATGCCGGCCATCGTCATCAAAGCGGATGGCGAACAACTGACCGGCCAGAAACTGTGGGATAAATTGTATGACGGGCCCTGGCCCCAAAAATCCTATCAGGCCCTGACCCCCGAAAAAATATCGGCAGCAATACACGATGCCGGCATTGTCGGCCTGGGAGGGGCGGCTTTTCCCACCCATGTGAAGATCACCCCCAGCGAACAAAAACCGATCCATGCCCTGATCGTCAACGGGTGTGAGTGCGAACCTTACCTGACCACCGACTACCGACTGATGGTGGAAGCCCCGGAGGCCATTGTCGCCGGCGCCCGGCTGGCGGCCCTGGCGGTTGGTGCGAAAAAAGCTTACATCGGCATCGAGAACAATAAACTGGAAGCGGTCGCCTCCCTGCGACGGGCGGCGGCCGGGGCCGGCGTCCGGATTGCGGTCCTGAAGACAAAATACCCCCAGGGCAGCGAAAAGCACCTCATCAAGGCCGTTTTGAACCGGGAAGTCCCGCTGGGAGGACTACCATCCGATATCGGGGTGGCCATGACCAACGTGGCCACCGTCACCTCGGTCGCGCGGGGGGTAATGCGCGGCATCCCCCTGACCCACCTGGTAGTCAGCGTCACCGGCGGCGGTATTGTGGAGCCGAAAAACCTGCTGGTACCCATCGGGATTCCCATGGGCAGGTTGATAGAACACTGCGGCGGGCTGAAAAAAACAGCCGCCCGGATCATAGCCGGCGGCCCCATGATGGGCTTTGCCTTTACGAACCCCGACATTCCGGTCACCAAAGGAACCAGCGGCATCACGGTCCTGGACCACGAAGAGATCCGCAAAGTTGAACAGTCGGTCTGTGTCCGCTGCGGACAGTGTGTAAACGTGTGTCCCATGAACCTGGTTCCCACCCGGCTGGCCATGGCTTCCCGATTCCAGGATTTGAACCTGGCCCGCAAATACAACATCATGGCCTGCTTTGAATGCGGCTGCTGTGCGTACAGCTGCCCCGCCGGGCTGCCCCTGGTACAGAATATCCGTACCGGTAAAGCGCTGCTGGCCGCCGAAGGAAGAAATTAAAGTGTCCCCGGACCCCCTCACCGCTGCCGACACCACTTTACACGTCGCGCCCTCACCCCATGTCTTCAACATGCGGATGACGGTTACGCGCATGATGATCGATGTCCTGCTGGCGCTGCTGCCCGTGGTCCTGGCGGCGATCTACTTTTTCAAATGGTATGCGGTAAAACAGCTGCTCATCTGCCTGGTGGCCGCTGTTTGCGCCGAGGCCGTGTTCACCAGGCTGCGCGCCCGGCCCCTGCGTTTGGGCGACATGTCGGCCGTGGTCACCGGGGTCATCCTGGGCCTTTCATTACCCGCCAGTGCGCCCTGGTATGTCGGTGTCATCGGCAGTGTGGTCGCGCTGGGTATCGGCAAGCTGGTGTTCGGCGGACTGGGCATGAATCTTTTTAACCCGGCCATGGTCGGCCGCGCCTTTGTGATGATTGCCTTTGCCGGCAAGATGGCAGCCTCCGGATACCTGGTGCCGGCATCGGGCGTGGACATTCTCAGCCAGGCCACCCCGCTGACCTTGCTGAAACAATCCGGGCAGAGCACGCCCCTCGTACCGATGCTGCTGGGCGCCACCAACGGCTCCCTGGGGGAAACGAGCGCCCTCGCCTGCTTACTGGGCGGTTTGTATCTTTGCTGGCGCAAGGTGGCCGCCTGGGAAATCCCGGCCGGTATTTTTCTGTCCGCCCTGTTCATCGGATTGGCCGGTGATATTTTGACGCCGGGCTCCGGTTGGACGGTCGCCCACCATTTAACGGGCGGGGCCTTGTGCTTCGGGGCTTTCTTTATCGCCACCGACCCGGTAACCAGTCCGCTGACTCCCGGGGGCAAATGGATTTTCGGCTTGGGGATCGGGACCCTGGTGATGCTGCTGCGCCTTTTCAGCGGTTACCCGGAAGGCCTGATGTTTGCGGTTCTGCTGATGAATGCCGTCACGCCCCTGATCAATCGGTGGACCATACCGCGCCCCTTTGGAGGAGCCTGATCCATGGAGCATGCCCTGGAAAATAAACCCCCCGCACCCGGCCGCCGGCTGCGTGACACCAATTTGGGCCAGGCCTGGCTGGTATTGACCCTGGCCATTTTGTTCGGGGCGGCGCTGGCTGCGGTGCAGCTCAATCTAAGCGGACGGATAGAGGCCAACCGGCAAAACGAAACCCTTTCAAAAATTCCGGAACTGGTGTGGGGGCCGGCCAAAGCCCGGGAAATAAAAGCCAGCCCCGGTGCGGTCCGCATTGTTCCCGGGACCCTGCAAACCGGATCGGGGGTAAACCCGAACACCCTCAACCTGTTCAAGGTGATGCATGCCGGCATATTGTCCGGATGGGTCATCAAGGCCAGCGGACAGGGTTATGCCGATACAGTTGACCTGCTCATCGGAATTGATCCCCAGGTGCGCTCCCTGACCGGCATATTTGTCCTGGATCAGAAAGAGACCCCCGGACTGGGCAACAAGATCACCAGTGCAGGATGGCGGCAGCAATTTAAAGGCCGCGCCACCGGCCGGCCGCTGAAGGTGGCCGCCGGCCCCTCCGGTTCAGCAGCCGGTATCGATGCCATCACCGGGGCCACGATTTCATCGCGCAGCGTGACCCGGATCGTGAATCGGATCATGGCGGCCGTAAAAAACACCTTGGAACCAGGCACCTTTAAACCAATCGAAAGGCGTTCATAGATGCAGTCCCAGCCGACACCAATGGAACGCTTTCTGCAAGGAATCCTGCCGGAAAACCCGGTCTACAGGCAGCTGCTCGGTCTCTGTCCGACCCTGGCCGTGACCGGCGGCTTGAAACCCGCCCTGACCATGGCAGCCGCCGTAGGGTTCGTTTTGTTATGCGCCAACATCATCACCAGTCTTATCCGCAACCTGCTGAAACCGCACCTGCGAATTGTCGTCTTCACCCTGACCATTGCCACCTTCGTTACCATCGTAGACCGTTTTCTGGCGGCGTACCTCTACCAGATGAGCAAAGCCCTGGGTCCCTATATCCCCTTGATTATCGTCAACTGCATTATCGTCTGCCGTTGTGAAGTCTGTGCTTCCCGGCAGTCCGTACCGGCCGCCGCCGCCGATGCCCTGGGGCAGTCGCTGGGATTCGGTTTGGCCCTGGCGGGTATTGCGGCGGTACGTGAATTGCTCGGTACCGGTATGCTGGCGGGTTACCCGGTGCTCCCGGAAAGTTGGCCTGACTGGGTTATCATGGTGCTGCCGCCCGGTGCGTTTTTAACCTTCGGTCTCCTGCTGGCGCTGGTAAACTGGATCTCGGCTGACAGGCAGCCCGGGGAAAGGGGGGACAGTTAACCCATGGCCTATCTGGTTGACATTTTCCTGATCTCCATCAGCGCAGCCCTGATCAATAACTTTGTGCTGTATTATTTCGTGGGCATCTGCCCCTTCATCGGTGTTTCCCGCCAGGTCGACATGGCCCTGGGCATGGGCAGCGCGGTGACCTTCGTCATGACCATCGCCGTGTTCATCAGCTGGACCATTACCACCCTGGTTTTGCAGCCCGGGGCGCCCGTTTCCACCTGGATCGCCGCATTTTTCGTATCGCCGGAGGCAGCCGCAGCAGTTGATCTGACCATACTGACCTATATTGTCTATATATTTGCCATCGCATCGGCCGTCCAGTTCGTTGAAATGTACGTGCGCAAGTTCTACCCCCCACTCTATAAATCCTTTGGCGTCTTTCTGCCCCTGATCACGACCAATTGCGCAATCCTGTTTGCCTGCCTGACCGTCATGAACCACATCATCGGTGTGGAAAATCCGGGCGAAGTCTGGGATCTGGGCCGTGCTCTGGCATTGGGCATTTTCGGCGGCGTCGGGTTCACGATCGCCATTGTCATCATGGCCGGTATTCGGGAAGAACTGGATCTTTGCGATATCCCGGCACCTTTCCAGGGAGCCGCCATCACCCTGATCGTGGGCGGCATACTGGCCATGGCATTTATGGGATTTACCGGCGTTGATTCCGGCCTGCGCGCCGTGCTCACCGGAGGGCCTTGAGGTTAGGAGGTACTTTAAATTGGATTTAATAGTGTATCGCTATTTAAATCATTAACGGGAATACGCTATGCGTTTAAAGCGCCTATAATGAACTCTAGTGCCTTGTATAATAAAACTGACAAATAAAAGCAGCTGGGTATAGAATTAACATAAGTCCGGGCATGGCAGGCCGTGAGTGCCTCGGTCATCTAAGGCCGTACTTTAGCAATGGTCGCCATGCCCA
>Ga0209783_1000032_pt1 | contig 77726 bp, 68 predicted proteins | sample WorMetfiPIANOSA1_FD_187395 | JGI IMG/M metagenome (GOLD analysis project Ga0209783, IMG submission 187395) | Marine gutless worms symbiont microbial communities from Max Planck institute for Marine Microbiology, Germany - Olavius filocauda... | ecosystem: Host-associated > Annelida > Digestive... | reverse complement strand
GGAAATCATTTCCGGCCCCGCTTTAATTTTTAGGAAGGGTGGTTTGCTATTCCCCTTCCAGCTTGGAATTTAACCTCCGGAAGCATTACCCGTCAAATTTGAAGGAGACTGTCACCCTGGCCCTGAACTGGGCTACTTTTCCATCTTCAATGGTCATATCCATTTTGCCCACTTCGGCAACCCGGAGGTCCCGCAGACTACTGCCTGCTTTTTCAACGGCACTTTTGGCTGCATCCTCCCAGGAAGTAGCACTGGTTCCGACCAATTCAATAATCTTGTAAATGCTTTCACCCATGATACCCTCCTTTGTTGATATGTAATTTGATCGCGCCCGTAATGAGCAGTCCCCGAGGCATTGCAAAAATCATACAGACCGTGGCCAGAAGTAGAAGGGCAGCTGAGCGGACATCCAACGCAGTTGAGTTGAAGGCCAGTAATGTTGCTGATTGAGCCTTTGGGACGATGTGAAAAAAATAAAGATCTGATCTTTGGAATATATATCAGGCGCCGGCTTTTTCCAGGGCCTTGATAATTTTTTGACGATCTCCCTGGCTGATCTGGACAAATTTGATGCCCATGCCTTCCGCGCTATTGGTTCCCTTTTCCCGGTTGTACGCGATCCAGGCTACCTCGCACCCGATCTGCAAGGTGACCGAGTCCTCGGGCAACTGCAGGTTCAAAAAGAAGCGATCACCCTTGGGGAGCACGCGGGAAGTCTTGATGAAAATCCCGTCCGCGTTGACATTTTCAGAAAATGCCTTCACCAGTCCGCTGTCAGACTTAAAGGAAAGTGACAGCACTTTGGCGACCCTGGGCCGATTCCGGCGGGCTTTGCTCTGGATGGCGAGTTCGGAAGCATTTTTGAAGCGCAGGGCCAATCTTTTTATAATTGCCTGGAAGCTGGCGGAAAGCTTGTTGAATTCATTATCAAGAAACTTGCGGTCAAAGATGCCGATGGTGGTGTCCCCTTTGGCGCGGGCACCGGCCGTCCTGGGGGTGTTGGCTAAAAACGCGATCTCTCCGAAAATTTCGCCGACACCAAGCGTTTCTACCACCATATCCTTGCCGTAATGGGATTTGATCAGTTCAACTTCACCCGATTCAACGATGTATACCCAGTCACCGTGACTGCCTTCTTCGAAGATAACCTGTCCGTCCCGGTAACTTTCCTCGATGGAAATTTGAAACATAGTGGCCATCCTTTCCAGATCGATCACGTGCCAGACGGAAGACGTAGATTTGTACATGATATACGGATTCAGGCCCACATTTCAACTAATTTTGAAAAAATATTTAATAATCAGATAGTTATTGTGAAATTTCGACACGTTCCATTTTCAAGACCGGTCTTCGGGTTCCCGGGGACGCATTCCCGGAATTCGTTTTCATTTGGTTCAGCAACAGCGGAATCATCCCAATTGCGGCTCTCCCTTTGACAACACTCTTTTTTTTATATACGAATACGGGTTGTTAGCATGGCCAATGCCCGCAATAACCATAAGACCGAGTCAAGGGTATATGAAAATACGGCACACCTTAATCATACTTGCCACCGTCTTCTTCAGCGGATGCCTGCAGGCCACCCTGGATTTGCCCCCGGACAAGGATAAAATCGAACAGATCGAAGCCGGCACCCTGGAAAACTCGGTGCGGATCATAGCGGGCAAACCCGACCATGTCGTCAAATCCAAGTATGGCTACCGTACTTACTATTACCGGGAAGGTATCGCCTCGGACTGTAAAAAGGACCTGGAGACCTGTATCCCGATTATCATCGAAAGAGGCCGGGTTGCGGCGGTCGGCCAGCAGTGGGCCAGGGCTTGGCAGCGGCAGCGGCATAAAAAAGCAGCCGGGGTTCCGCGACTGGTGGATCAGGAAACCACCCAGCAGAAAATCGCCCGCCTGGAACAGCAGGTCAGGGCGATTCCCGTGGCCCGCACGGTCGACAATCTTAACATTTATCGCTACCTGCTCCAGTTGGACCCGGACAATAAGCGGTATCAAAAGAAAGTGGCTTTTTACAAAAAACGTTTTAACATGGAAAAGGCCCAGAAGAAGGCGATCAAGAAACAACTGGCGGCTACCCGTAAATGGCAGAATGCCAGACTACAGAAGTTCGCCGGGAAACCACCGGCCCAAATGGCCATCAAGATTCTGGGCAATGGTAAATTTCATGTCTGGTTGAAAAACAGCGGCTCAAAGGCCCTCCGGGTAGAAGCAGGACATTTTTATCTCGCTTGTCAGAAAGGTAAACGCCACCCCATCTATCGCAGCAAAGATTTCGGCAAGTATGTGCCGCCCGGCAAGGTGATCGAAGGCCGGGTCACCTTTGCGACCTCCTGTGAACCCCGGGAATTCATCTATATCAACCCTGGCGTTGCCAAACTGCACCGGGCAATCCCGACTCCCGACCCACCGCAGAAAAACGCAGTCCCCAAAAGCTCAACGGCAACCGACCCCAAGAAGTAAAGCATCCTGTCCCCAAGGGCCAAGCCTTGGATTGCACCTTGAACGGCGAGCACCTGCAAAACGCATGCGTAGCTTGGCCGGATTCGGGGGGGATTAGGTCAGAGTCTGCCGACTGATTAAACCGGCAATCGGATCAAACGCTCCCTGTGGCACCCATAAATTCGTCGGCATCGGGATCCATTTTGTTCCCGAATTCATCCACTCCGGAAAATTTAAATACCAGGTGTGACGGATCAAGGGTACCGTCGGCCAGGGCAGCATTCTGGGATATGCTGAAGTACACCGTAGCCTGAAATTTGGCAGGATCATAGGTGACCTGCGTGGGTATCGGCGGCACGGTCACCTCTGTGTCAGGAACGGCTAGGCCGTTGTTGTACATCCGGCCCGGTTCGGTTTTGGTAGAGCGGCTGATCTGCCAGTTGAAACGATTTTGCACGGAATCCAGATCCATGCCCTTCCCGAATTGAAATATCATGGAAAATTGTTTGGTGGTGTTGGCGTTTACGAGATAAGAATCCAGAGCCGTCAGCGTCGTCTTGGCCGGCAGCGTATAACTGAAGGTCGATTCATAGCTGGCAAACTCGATCCGGGGCGCTTCGGCTTTATACATATACCGGCTCAGGGTGTCAGCCAGGGCGGGATCATTATCCTGCAGGATTTCAAACATTGCCTGGGCATCTTCGGTCTGTCCCATGTCGGCATACAGATAGCCCAGCTCCGCATAGCTGCTGTAGAAGTCCGGCTGCAGTTCGATCGATTTTTCAAACAGCCCGACGGCCGCCTCCAAATCACCCATTTTACCATAGGCCTGCCCCAGGCCGTAGTAGCCGTTTACATTTTCAGGCGTCAGGTTGACGACTTCCTCAAACTGTTCAACAGCCTGCAGGGGGCGTTCCGTATTCAGGTAGAGCTGTCCCAGTGAGAAGATGTTGGTAGCGTCCGGATTGAGGGCAACCGCCTGGCGGTAAGCCGTTTCAGATTCGGCGTGCCGACCGAGCGAAAAATTGAGATTGCCCAGTTTTACATACATGTCGTCACGGGTTGGATCTATAGATACGGCGGTTTCATAGGCCGCCACGGCCTTTTCGGGTTCACCGGTTTTCAAATAAGAATTGGCCATGTAATCGGCGGCCGTAATGGCGTTGGTGCCTTGCGGGGCAATCCCGACGGCCCGCCGAAAATCCTCGGCGGCACCGGCATAGTCTTTGTGCATGAATTTATCAATACCGGCATTGAGCGCCGCATTGGCCATGCCTTCAAGCTGGGCCTGCCCGTTCAGGGTGGCTGAAAACATGCTGTCAATTCCGGCGGCATCCGTCACACCGTATCCATAGCTGCTATCAATTGGAGGGGCCATCTACACTTCCTTTTCACAGGTGTCCATACATATTATCGTCCCGCCCGGGTATAACTTTAAGCTTTTTTTCGACTGCCCGAAAATGGTTAAAGTTTTGCAGTCCGCCGGCCGATGATTTCTAGAGGCCATCGCGCGCCGTTACCGGAAATTTACAGGCAAGGACAACCCCATGGAAACCATTCACACGTTTGATGTCAGAAGCGCGGTGGTAGACGCTGTCTGCGAAGTGTTTGACCTCATGTTAACCCTGGAAATCGAACATTTGGAGGCAGTTGCGCAATCCCACCTCTACGGTGAGAAAATTCTGGCCGCCATCAACCTGGTCGGTCCTGTGGCGGGCATGGTAACTATTCAAGTGGAGGCGGCCTATGCCCGGGTCGTGGCCGGCAACATGCTGGATATCGATCCGGACGAATTGCAAAACCCCGCCGATGTGAAGGATGTCCTCACCGAAGTCTGCAACATGGTGGCCGGCAATCTGAAATCCAGCTTGTGCGATACCGGTTTCAGCTGCCGCATATCTCCGCCTGCATTTACCATGGGTTCGGATTTCGAGTTGGAGTGTCTGCACCTGGACCGGGAGGAGGCGTATGCTTATGCCCATGCGGCCGAAACATTCCGGGTGTCCGTGGGATTAAAGGCCGCCGAGTAAAGCATCCTGGCCCAGAGGGCCAGGCTTTGGGTTGCCCCTGAAAGGGGCTTACAATCCAAAGCTTATGAGTGTGAAGTGCCTAAAGCATGTAGCGACCGCCGCCAACGCCTACTTTGGCAGCGGGGGCGGTACGGATCCGAAAAAAGCGGTCATATCCGGAACCTGGCCGGCCGGCACCCAGTCTGCCATACCCTGCTTCCAGACCAGGGTTTCCCTGGTAATGCGTCCCTCCGCAACCATTTGCTTGATCTGATCAGACGAAAATGGCCCGGCCTGCTGGTTTTCCAGGGCGGCAAACCACTGGGTCTGCTGGGGCAGGGGCGGCGGTCCGGCGGCCGGTTGGGCCGGCGTCTGTTGGCCGGCCGCGGGCTGGGCCGCCCCTTGCATGGCGCCACCCATGAGGTTGCCCATCCCAACCCCGGCAATCATCCCCATGGCGTTGCCACCGGCATTGGGATTGTTGGCCATATCCTCGATCGCCTCGGCTGTCTGAAACTGGGTATAGGCGCTCAGATTGCCGATAACCCCCATCTGGGTGCGCTTATCCAGGGCCTTTTCGACCTCCTCCGGTACGGAAATATTTTCGACTAGAAACTTGGTAAGCTGAATACCGTACTCATCGAACTCAGGCTGCAGGTTTCCCAGCAGCAGGTCGCCCATCTCATTATAATTGGCGGCCAGATCCAGCATGGGAATCTTGGATTCAGCCAGGGAATCAGCAAACCGGCTGACCAGGATATTCCTGAACTGCCCCGTGATTTCACTCATCTGAAAGAGGGTGTCGGTACCGGCTATCTGCTTGATGAGCGCTTCCGGATCGGACACTTTTACACAGTAAGATCCGAAAGCACGCAAGCGAACCGGCCCGAATTCTGCATCCCGCAGCATGATGGGGTTTTTGGTCCCCCATTTGAGATCCGTAAACTGGCGCATCGAAACAAAATAGACATCACACTTGAAAGGCGCGTTGAAGGCATATTTCCAACTCTTCAAAGTGGTCAGCACAGGAATATTGGCCGTGGTCAGTTCAATCCGGCCGGGACCGTAGATATCACCAATTTCACCTTCGTGTAGAAAAATCGCCACCTGGCTTTCGCGTACGATTAGTTGGGCTCCGTTTTTAATCTCGTTATCTCCCCGGGGAAACTTCCAAATCAATGAATCCTGGGTATCATCCACCCATTCGATCACATCGATAAACTGTCCTTTAACTTTATCCCAAAGACCCATCTTATCCTCCGATCCCCATGCCTGGGTGACTTGCTATTAAGCTTTCCGATCGATAGACGATCGCTTAAGGTGCACCGGCTTTAACTTATATTCTTCAGCCGGGCTTTGGCGATTATATTTATTTTCGTATCATTGGGCATTTACCATGTCAATTTTGCGTCTGCCCCGGTTGCTGGACCCATCGGTTCCACCGGCCCCGCGAAAGGGCCCGGCGGGGCGGCAAGCCGTTTTAATCATGATAGCGCCCCCACCCACGTTTATAATATTCATCCAGAACGGGAAATTCCAGCCGATTGATGTCAATAGCTTCCGGGGGTCCGGTATCCTTCCCGAAGGTAAACATGGCCTGCAACCGCTTCGAATTTAGAAACCGGGTGGGCACACTGACGGACAAGCGTTCAGGATCAATAGTGTGCCGGGCAGCCATCGCAAATCCCCATTCACCGAACGAAGGCACATTTACATGGTAGGGTACTGCGACCAAAACATCCAGGCCCGCATCTGCATTCACCGCACTGTCCAGCGTTTTAACAATACACCAGAAGGCCTCCGGTGCAAAAAAGGGCGATGTGGCCTGGGTGACCAGGACGCCGCCCGGCCGCAACCGGCGGGCACATAAGGCGTAAAAGGACTTTGAATACAGTTTGCTCAGGGCACCACTACTGGGATCCGGCAGGTCCACGATAATGGCATCGAAGGCAGCGGCACTTTGCTCCACATATTGCATGGCGTCCAGGTTGACAATCTCTACCTTGGGTGAATGCAGGGCATCCTGATTCAAAGCCCTAAGTTCGGGCCTGTTGCGCCCGATCGCCGTCATCTCCGGGTCAATATCCACCAGTACCACGCGCCGGACGCTGTTGTATTTCAAAACCTCCCGGGCGGTCAGTCCGTCCCCACCACCCAGGATAAGCACATCACCCGGTCGGGTGCAGGCCTCCATCGCCGGGATGACCAGGGCCTCGTGATAACGGGCTTCGTCCACGGAACTGAATTGGATATTACCGTTCAGATAGAGCCGGAAATCATTGCGCCAGCGAGTCAGGACGATCCGCTGGTAAGGTGTGGTTTTAGAGAATATGATGGTATCCTGGTAAAGCAGATCTTCAAAATAGCCAACCATGCGCACGGAAAACGCAAGGGCCATGCAAAGGATAAGGGCCGCGGCCGTCAGCCTCAAGGAAATCCACACTCGCCGACCGGCAAGTACGGTCAGGCCGGCCCCGGCAACAGCCAGGTTCAGCACGCCGAACACGACTGATGCCCGGCTCAGTCCGAGATAAGGCAGCACCAGCAGCGGAAAAAGAATAGCCCCGGCCAGGGCACCGATATAATCAATCGCCAGAACATGGCTCAGGGCCTCCGAAAAATCGACATTCTCTTTAAGAATCCTGATCAGCAGCGGAATCTCGATCCCGATCATCACACCGATGAGAATACATAGACCGTAGAATACGACCCCGAAGACATCCGCCGCGTACGCGCTCACAGCAAACATGACAAGGGAACTCAATCCACCGGTCAGCCCGATCATGATCTCAATTTCGATGAATTTTCTGAGCAGGTTGCCCCGAATATATTTGGCCAGGTAGGACCCCAGACCCATGGAGGATAGAAAGACCCCGATAACAAGGGAAAACTGCGTAACGGCGTCACCGAGAATGTAACTCGAAACCGCACCGGCCACCAGTTCATAGACCAGGCCGCAGGACGCGATGATAAAAACTGACCCCAGCAGGACGATGCGGGCGCGAATGGATGCGCTGGGAATGGGCATCTATCCGGCAATCGCTGCGGCAATTATAATCGCAAGACCGATCAATACCGAACCCAAAATTACCGCCAGGGCCGTATTCTGGTCTTCCTCGATTTCCTTGCGAACGGAGAAAGGTGAAATCTTGACAAAAATTTTAAAGGCAACCGCAAAGACGACCATCCCGAGGATGGAGTAGACAATGGTTGCGATAAACTGCATGATATGGGTCTCTGTCAGCATACTGCCTCCCTGATGAGTAAACACCACCCGTGCACGGATGGTTTTGGGATTTCCGCGTAGCGGGAATCAAAACGCACCTAAGTGCCATAGTTCAGACGTTACCAACCCAGCCTGTATTGCTGGGGGGGTGCTGGCCAAAACAATTAACCATGCCAGGAAAATGCCAATTAGCATGGCCCCTATTTTCCGGCCGACATTCCGCCACCCCTGTGAATCCGTCCACCGCGCCTGCCGGGAATCAGCGGGGCATGAACCCCCTGCAGGCTGTCCTGGCGCAGGCTGATGCCCCTGGGGTATGCGGCCGGCTTGACGCCGCGCTTCAAGGCCGTGGAAGCCGTCGCCCAAATGGTGCTGCCGGCCACCAGGCCGATGAATAAGATCTTCATGAACTGCATCAGTCTCTATTCCTCGTCATCTTCTTTCCATTTCGCATATAAAAAAGCAGTAAGCATGAAAATCGCCAGACATAGACCGCCGGCAAAGGCGAACTTACCCCCTGGCAGGGCCCGGTCCCGCACCTCCACCCGCAGGCCGTGCAGGGCTTTGGTCGCCCGGGCTGTGTTGCCATGGGCACTGACAGCCTGTACAAAGAGACTGTAGCTCCCCGGATCGGGTATCTTCACCAGCAGGGAGCCGCTGCGGCTGCCTTCACTCCAGTTTTCGCCGCCGGAACGGCCGTGGTAGTATTCAATATTGTGTTCGTATGTGTGCACAGCCATCCCATCGGCACGCACGATCGCCGCCTCCAGTGCCATCCAGGCATTGCTCAGGGGCGCAGAAACCGAAATCCGGGTGGCCTTCCCATTGCCCTGAATGCGGAATGGTAGTGTCATCACGCCCTGGGTAAGTTGCTGGGGCACGAAACTCTGGGTGAGTACCACCGTTCCGCTGCGGTGGCAGTAATACGACAGGAGCCCATTTATAACGGCCGCCACCAGGGCAACCGCCATGATCAGGAGATACGCTTTGCGCTTTTTCGCCGTATCCTCGATCGGTTTGGTAGCCGTTTCTTTGCCTAGTTCCGGTTTCCGAGTAGCCCGTCGCAGGGACTCCAGCGCCATTGCCCGACCTAGGCCATACTCAATCTGAGAACCAATGCGCTGAGCTTCATAGCGCCGGTCAGAGCCGGATTTTTCTGCAAACTCGGCATACTGAACACGGTCCCCGATTTTAGCCACCCAGGGAAGGGCTCCGTCTACATAGTGCAGTTCATAAGTCCCTTTGCCTTCAGTCACCCATTGGGCCCCGTCATGGGTTTTGATGACATCGCCGCGCCCCACAGCAAACGGGTCTTTGGTCGGCATGACATGTGCTGGATAGGATATCGAATAGTGCCCGCCGTATTCTCCCAGCCACATAGTCCCCCGCCGGGGATTGTAAAGCAGGTACTCCCTGGTCATTTCGGAGATATCATTATCTTCGATAAAGGCCATGCGGGAGATGACTTCGAACCGGGTGGCTTTATGGTGAAAAGAATCACCCAGTTCAAGCGGGAAATAGGGCTTGTTGGCCATGCCTTTTCCCAGGACGGTCAGTTCGGTTTTGGACACATCGAGCTGGTTGCCGCAATAATCGCACACAACCATCTGGGACTGCTCATCCTTGACAGTGAGGCCAGCCCCACAACTGCCGCACTTAATGTTCTGCGGTTGATACGCCGGTCTTTGGCGGCCACTGCTCAATCTGAAGCGTTGGGCATCCATATCCTTACCAATCAAGGCCCTCATCGTTTAAGGTCAATGCAGCGTAGCTTAACCACTTTCCGACAAACAAGGTGGGGGGCACGGCATCATATTCAATCCCAAAAGTGTACTTCCCATCCGGGCTGGATGCATCGACAAAACGGTAGGTCTCGCCGGTTTGTACTTCGATGGGCAAATCACCCTCCACCCCGATACACTCGGCCTCACCAACTTCCTGGACCACAAAATCGATTTTCCGTACTGTGAATTTTTTTCCTGGTGTGAGGTTTTCCCGGGGCGGCATCTTTTTAGGCGTCGTGCGCGTCTGCAGGGCGAGCTCATGGTTGTCCTCGGTCAGCCAGCCAATCGTGCCGTCGCTAAACTCCAGGAACCATTCATCCCAGAACCCGCGGCCAAAACTGTAACGCACGCGCCCGATGACTACAAAAGCGCGACTCTCCAGTTTTCCAGTCGCGCCCCGAAACAATCTCGTGAAACCTTCCGTCAGAACGGATTGTTGGCCGGCATCCTTTATCTTTTCAGCGTCCCAGTAAACTGCATTGCTGCAGTATTCGCAAACAACGGTAATGACGCCCGGATTGTAGATGGTGTGATTCGCCCCGCAGGAGGGGCACGCGATGGCTTGTGGCTCCACTGGATCTATCCCCGTGTGGGTTGTGGGTCTGCAGAGCAGGATTGTTGCAAGTATAAATAACGGGTGGGAAGGTGTCAACCCGGCCGCCGGGTATCCAGGCACCGGTTATCACCGCACGGCGCCATGGGGCTTTCTGCCGTGATATTTCAACGCAGGGGACCGATTTTCATATGCCACCGGGCAAACTGGCCGTCATCCGCCTTATCGGTTTCATAAATATTCACGTGCCGGCAATCTTCTTCTAAGGTAATTTTGGATTTGGGCCCGGTAATTTTGTTACCGGCAAAAAGATCTCCCGTGACCTTTACGACGGGTTTGCCTTTTTCTTTTTCACGCTTTTCCCGCAATATCTCCATGCGTTCTTCCAATTCCGCCTGTTCTTCGGCTATTTCCGACGCCTGTTCCTCAAGCTCGCCAATGACTTTTTCCAGCCCAGCATCCTTTTCCATTAATTCTTCTACATGGTTGTCTATCTGACTGCGCTTGGATTCGAGTTCGGCCACGGCCTTCTCGTAATCGGCCCGCACAGTTTCATCAAGCGTTTCCTGATCGGCAAACTTATCCTCCAACTGCCGCAATTGTACCATGATCTGGTCCTGTTTCTGGGCCACCTCCCCCAGCTCGCCGTTAATCTGGTCCGACTCGGTTCGCAAGGATTTTATCCTGGGGGTGATTTCCTTCTTCTTGCGTTCGGTCTTGGCGAACATCTTCTTGAGTCCGGACAATTCACGGCGCAGTTTATGATCAACCCCGACATCCAGATGGGAAGGTTTCGACATGGCGGTGCCGATGTTTTGGGCGAGGATGCCGTTGCGGGCGGCAATTTTAGATGAGATGATCGTACCGTAATCCGCCTGGCAAATCCCCTGTAATTCAACCGTAGAGTCAATGATCTCTTTTTCGATGGTCAGATCACCGCCGGCATCGATGTCCGATTTGTGAATGTGCACGGCCTTTAGACTGCCCTGACATTTTATGACTGATTCAAATATACCGCCGGTAACCACGACGTCACCACTAATGTAAATTTCGGCATTGTGCATGCCCTGAGCACGCAAGCTGGCACCCCTGACCTGGTAACCGCTCTGCACGGTGCCCTCTACCTCGATATGCCCGTCAAATTCGATATGGCCCGTTTCAATGCCTACGTCGCCTTCTATCTGGAGAATCGGCGAAACCGTCAGGGTGTGGTTGTCCGATAGGTTCGGGGTTCCCTTGGCGCTGGCATGAAAGCTATTGCCGTCACTTGATTTTTTGACCCCCTTGCCGGCTACCAGATTCACTGCGGCAATCGGGTCGGCCGGAATCTCATTGCCCAGCACATCCATACCCACGGCACCGTAAACACCGGGTATGATCTCGGCCAGCAGTTCACCCTCCTCAACCTGGGGAATCTCTCCGCGATCCTTCCAGTCAATGGTTCCGTCTTCCAGCATTTTGCCGGCCTGGAGGTAATCGGTTTCAAAATGGTATACAATCTCCGGGTCTTTACCCTCTCCCGCTGGATAGCCCCGGGCTATAACCAGCGGTTCCGCCTCTTCCGATTCATCCGCGAAATACTTTTTCAAGGCATCCTCTTCGATGAGCCCCTGGCGGACGCCTTCCGCTTCGATCAGATCCAACAGATCCGCGAAAACCACACCTTCCCGCTCCCGCGATTTGAGCATGAGGCGGGCAGTCAATTTGTCTGCGCTGATGTCCACTGAAAAATACTCTCGAATTCTATTTTCGAGTTCGTCCGCCTCTTTATCCGGCGTTTCGGTCGAGTCTGCTTCTGCATCTGATTCAGAAACCTTCTCCATTTTTGTTTCGGCTTCTCCCGCTCCCGGTTCAGCCTCCTCAGCTTCCGGCTCAGTTTCCTCAGCTTCCGGTTTGGCTTCCTCGGCTTCCGGTTCAGCCTCCTCAGCTTCCGGTTTGGCTTCCTCGGCTTCCGGTTCATCCTCCTCAGCTTCCGGTTCGGCTTCCTCAGCTTCCGGTTCGGCTTCCTTAGCTTCCGGTTCGACTTCCTTAGCTGCCGGTTCGACTTCCTCCGTTTCCGGTTCGGCTTTCTCAGCTTCCGGTTCAGTCTCTTCGGTCTCTTGTTCGGCTGACTCCTTTTCCGGCTCGGGTTCTATCGCTTCCGGTTCGGATTCTACAGTTTCAGCTTCCTCAGCTTCGATTTCAGCGCCAGCTTGCCCGCGCTGAGCATCTTCACCCAAAGCTTGAACTGCCAGCACCGCTGCCCGCTGCTCCTCGGTGATGTATTCCAGTTGTTCCAGAACCCGCCCCAAGGGAATGTCGATTTTGGTCTTTTCACCGGCCTGCTTCTGCATTCGCAGGGATCGCGCCAGTTGCTGCTCCGAAATGAACCCCAATTTCAGGGCCAGGTAGCCAAAACGCTGGTTATAGATCTCCAACTCCTTGGCAAGGATAACGGCCTCATCCGCCAGAGCCCCCCCCGCGCTGCCATAGCGCTCTTCTTCGGACAGGGCCTTGACTGCCAGAATGGCGGTTCGCTGCTCTTCGGTAATGTAGCCCAGCTTTACCAGTACTCTGCCCAGGGGGACAGCCACCTGGGTCTTTTCATGGAGTTGCTGTTGATGGCCCAGTGCTGTATCAAGCTGCTGGCTGTCGATCAGCCCGATCTTGACAGCAGTTTGGCCGAATTGTTTGTTGTAAAGATCAAGACGGCGGGCAACACTTGAGGCGATGTTTTCCAGGTTCTGGTCATCCTGAGCCGGCCCCGTTTCCATGTCTGCCCGCCGAACAGGAGACAGCCCCCTGGAAGCATGCCTTAAATCTCTAAAAAAACCCAGGGTGGCGATCTCCTTGTCTCCGTCATAGACAATTGCAGCATCCAAACGGATCGGAATTTTCTGTCCCTGTTTGTTTACGACATCTACGTGATAGGCTTTCAGTTTTCCCCGCCCGCCATAATGTTCACTTCTTAGGCGGGCCATCACGTCGTAGGCCTTTTCTCCCGGGTAAACATCCCTGATGTTTAGATCGCTATAGATTTCTTTATCGGTATATCCGGACAGTTTACGCGCAGCCTCGTTAATGAGGAGAATGTTACCTTGCGGACTGGTGACAATGACGGCATCCGGTGAGCTATGGATGAGGGTTTTAAGAAAAGCGTTGGCCAGCTGTCCGCTGCCGGGGGCATCACTCTGTTGGTGGGGTTCGATATCGATGCAAACGGCCGCTTCCATTTGTCCGGCGGTATAAATCGGGGTGACTTGACCGCAGGTGAGAGCCAACCGCTGGTGGACCGTTTTGGGTTCATCCGGGGACCTGTTGGAACTGTCAGCAAGTACCTGATGTATATGGCAGTCGCCGCAGGGGGCGTCCTTTTTGCAAAATATATCAAAACATTTCCGGCCGATACAATCTTCGCCAATCGCCACGCGGGCGGCTGCGTTAGCGGCCAGGATCTCCAGGTCGGGGGACACCACCAGAAGTTGGTTTTCCAGCGAATCGATCGCTTTTATCAGATTTTGAATTTCGGTATCTGATCGCATTGGGCGCCTCGCCCGGGCAACGAAATCCCGGTTAGAATCCGAATCTCAAACAAATATAATCAGTTACTTCCGGTTGGCAACCGTAACCAGCCATTCTGACGTATTGCGAAAAAAGCGCTGTCAGGGTGGTGAACGCCCACAATTTCATCCCGCCTGGGGTTTACTTTGCTGACCTCCGAATTCGCATTTCACTAAACTTTTTAATATTATCAATGATTAAGGATGGATGTCAAACTGGGCAGTCCTGTCCAGATGACATGAATCGCCATGTTGGGACCGACCTTGCGGGCACGCCGGTCTGCCACAGCGCTGCTTTGCCGTCCTCGATTGGTACATACGGCCTTTCGCAAAGTTGTGAACAAACCTTTGCAGTCCAACCTGCGCCGCCGGGCCGCAGTTACGACCAAGCCCCGGAACCATCCAAATTCTCTTGGGGATATTGTTCTGCGGCCATTGTTCATCATCATCAAAATCATTCCCGGCAGCCCTATTTTTGACCAAATATCGACAGCTTGAGCGGAAATAACATATTGACAAAAATGGCTTTTTCCAGTAATCAGGCAGTAACAATCAGTAACCGGATGAGTTTTGCTTTTGGATAGGTACCACCACCACAATACCCGAATCATTCGATTGCCATTCACGAAATTGCTTTTAGTCCATTCATTTTCCCAAAAGCAGACGCTCTTCCTCCAGACCGGATACACCCCTGAAATGGGTTAGTCAGAACACGGCAAAGTTACTTTTATCAGCAGCCCCTTTAGGTATAGACGCAAAGGATTAGAACTCCGGTTGTAGCGCCCGGCGGTCACCTCCCAATTGCCGCCTCGCTGGTTTCGCTGGCCATCTCAATCATTAGACTGCCAGATGAAGCATCGCAACCGGCAGTTTTACTTGCATACACAGCACTGGTAACGCTGAAACGGGACGGTGAAAGTCCATAGCACCGCAACTTGCTTTCACTTTAAGGCGACAGCGAGGAAATGAGAGAATGGCTAATTTGCTTGATATGCATTTCAGGAAGACGAATCTTGCTTCCACCAATGAAATCACTTTTGATTCCGACATGCTGAAACTTCTGATGGCGATTGATGAGGATAAGACCATACGTCAGATTGCCGGCGAGGTAGCCTTGTCGCCTTCAGCCTTCAAAGACAGTTTGATGAAACTGGTCAAGCTGAAACTCATCGAGCAAGTACAAGTCGCCCCGGCCGGCTCTTTGGTTGGCGAAGCTTTCATGGCGCGGCTGCTGGAAATATTGGTTTCCTTGACCGGCCCCCTGGGCGAAGTCCTGATCGAAGAAACCGCCGAACAGATGAATCTGGATATCAACAAGATTCCCCGGGCCCAGATAGGCGATTTTGTCTACAATATAGCCAATCAGATGCCGGGGGAGAAACAGAAGAATGAGTTCAGCACAACAATGCTGGAAGAGATAAAACTGCTGGGAGAGTAACCCCCTACCGGCCGCTGCCAATGATCAAGACCATGGAACATAAACGAAGGAGAATCAAATTGAATGCTGCGATTATATCCCTTGTGAGACGCTTAAGTTTCTTGTTCCTGTTATTGCTGCTCTGGGTACCCTCCTTGCAGGCTCAGGAGGCCCTTACCGGCTTCGATCTCCAGGTAAAAACACTGGCGGAAAACTGTCGAACAGAGGTTCAAAATGAAATGGAAAAGCTAATTTCCGGTAACCGTCTGGGCATGGCCCAGATGTTCGACACCTTCTACATTCCGATTCCGAACACCAACCCCCATAAATTCAAGACCCAGTATGATAAATTAACCGATGAAGTTCTCCGCATCATCCTGGACAAATACCTGGAAAAAGACAAGCGGATCTTGTTTGTAGTCGCAGTGGACCGCAACGGGTATCTGCCGACCCACAACACCAGATATTCGCGCCCCTTGACCGATGACCAGGATTTTAATACCAAGAACAATCGAACCAAGCGCCTGTTTAACGATCGGACCGGGCTGGCCGCCGCCAGGAATAAGCAACCCTACCTGTTGCAGAAATACAGCCGCGATACCGGCGAACAACTGGCCGATCTATCGGTACCGATAAATATCCAGGGAAAACACTGGGGTACCCTGCGGATTGGATACAAACGCTAAGTGGAAATAACGGTTTGAATATGGCCTGCAATGCGATGATTCAAACGGCTCAGTCAGATTTTTAGTAAAGAGGGGATATTAAAAATGTTTAATTTCATTACGGGTAAAATTGGTGTCAAAGTATCTTTGATCGTTAACTTTTTCATTCTCATTGTCATATCGGCGGGAACTTATTTTCTCGTTACCCAGCAGAGCCAGAGTCTGGAAAAGGAATTACTGAACAGAGGCAAGATTCAATCGATCGTAGGTGCCAAGATGATTGGGCAGATCATTGAGGAGGCCATTGACAACGGCGTTTTTTCCGTCAAAGATGCCTTCGACACGGAGTATGAGTTGATCGGCAACTTTGACCCGCCCAAGTATCACACCAAGTATGATTTCTACATAGACAAAGCCATACTCGGACTCCAGGATGAATTCCTGGAGGACAAAAGTATCATCTTCGCTGTGGCCGTCGACAAAAACGGCTACCTGCCCACCCACAATACCCGTTTCCAGAAACCGATCACCGGCAACCCGGACGTAGACCGGGTCGGTAACCGGACCAAACGGGTGTTCAACGACCCGGTGGGGCTGAAGGCGGCTCAAAACACCGAAAAAGGCCTGCAGCAGGCCTACTATCGTGATACCGGTGAAGTCATGTGGGATGTATCTTCCCCCATTTTTGTCAAGGGTAAACACTGGGGGGGGTTCCGTATCGGGCTTTCAATGGTTGAAATTGACCAGGCCAAAAAACGCTTGATGACAACCCTGGTTACCATGATGTCAGGCATTCTGGTCCTCTCCCTGGTTCTGACCTTCATTTCGGTCAACCGTTCCTTGTCCCCCCTGAATAAACTGACCATCGCGGCCACCAGCCTGGCCAGCGGCAAAAATCTGAAAGAAGAGATCAAGGTAACGCGCAAGGATGAAATCGGCAAACTCCAGGAAACGCTCGACCGGCTGCGCCTGAGCATGATTATTGCGCTGAAACGTAGAAAGTAGAGGCTAAATCAAAGTCTATTGCGATCGCCTTGGGCAATTCTCCATTACCCGCAGCGCCTCGAGACCTCTGATGCACTTCACAGGTCTCGAGTTATTTGGAAAGGACAGTTAAATGGGCACAAGCTATATCATGACCGCCTTCGGCAAGGACCGGCCGGGGATTGTCGCCGATGTCACCCAGGTGTTGTATGAAAATGGCTGCAATCTCGAAGATTCGACCATGACCCTGCTGGCCGATGAGTTTACCCTTATCCTGCTCTTTACGACCGGTACGAACGAAGATATCGAAGACCAGCTGTTAAAGGATTGCCGTCGCCTGGAACGTGAAAAGGGCGTCTCGGCCTTTTTGCGACCTGTAAGCGCAGCTCCGTCCGATGTACCCACAGCTTTTACCGAACAGACCCTTCACGTTGAAGGTGTCGATAAGTCGGGGATTGTTTACAAGATCAGCCGATTTGGGGCCGATAACCAGCTGAACATCGTGGACCTGGTTTCACGCATCGAGGCCCAACCTAACAGCGGGACCCAGATGTACATTATGGACATCCACATTCAGGTGCCCGCTGGAACTGACCTCGACAGGATTAACGACGGCCTGGCACTGGTAGGCGAGGAGTTGAACGTGGACATCGCCTTTAAGGAGTAGCCAGTTTCTCTTTGAGTTTGGCAACCAGATCCAGCCGACCGCACATCTGCAGGGGCGCTATCAACTCCTCATAGAAATGTTCGCGATGCCGAATGGTAATGCTGAAGGCGTCCAGCAGATCCGGCGTAACCTGGTCTTCTTCAAATGACGTCATTTTCTCCAGGACGCCGACGGCCTCCAGGCCCAGCATGGTCCGCACGCACTTCTCGCACTTCCCGCAATTCAGCCTGTCTTTTACATTGGCCAGACATACCCGCATATTGTTCAGGCCGATATCCCAGTCGGCAATCGACCGAATCTTGTCAAAGCGCGACACCTCGAGATCGCGGTGCCGGATCTTAAGGTCGTGGCTGGAATATTCCGGATCCAGCAGGGGGTGCGACCCGCACGGGGCCAGATTGGGTAGATCGTAGGAAGAACCGATATAAGCCAGATTGATCCGGCGGTCAAAGGCATGGGCCACGGCTGCCAGCACGGCACCGAAAAAGCGGGTCAGCCATAGGTCCCGATCGTCGCACAGGTGCCGAATATTCGTATAAACCGGGATCAAAGCGACCTGGGTATCTGCGGCAATCTGAGCCATGGCCTGCTTGGCACGCTCAAACACATGGTATTTCATCCCCCGCTCAACTACGCCACCGATATCGAACCCATGCACGAGCAGACAATCCTTTATATACCCGGGATGGGTCGCAGGATAGCGTTCCCGGTTGAGTTTGAGCGCCGCCAGCGAATCGATCCCTCCGGACATGAAAAGGGCCGCCCGGGGCGACCGCTTCGGATGACGCGCAGACGCCAGGGTTACGGCCTCTATGGACAAAGGCTTCAGGCGGCCCCCGGACCAATGGGATAAAATGGCCATGGCGGTCTGCAGCCCTTCGAACAGAACGGGACAGATATCGCCCTCTATGACCAACCGCTGCTCACCCAGATGCATGGCCGGGATGAAACAACCGACCAAAAAAGCGTGGGCATGGTTGGCAAGTTCTGCGGCAAAAGCATTTTCTGTTTCGATATAGACCGTTTTTTCCGGCTGGTCTGCGATCTCCCAGGTGACGGTTGCTTCAATTCGCGTGTGCTTGTCGTCTTCTACAGTTCTCAGATCAGACACGATCATGCTGCCAGCTCCCGTTCAATTGTCTAGCGGTTACGCCCGGCGATGCCGGTGGTGTAGTCAATTATCAGTCCGGCGATGTCCAGGCCGGTGGCTGCTTCCAGTCCTCTGAACCCCGGTGAATAGTTGACCTCAATTACATAAACCCGGTTTTTTGCATCAATGATCAGGTCCACGCCGGCGATATCCAACCCGACCGCCGCAGTCGCCGCCACGGCTACCCGGGCGGTTGCATCCGCAAGATCATGAGGCCGGCTGCGCGCACCCAGGTGGTAATTGGCTCTGAATTCACCCTGGGGCGGCGTAAGGCGCATTGCCCCGGCAATCTTACCGCCGATCAAAAAGACCCGGATATCCTGTCGGTCGGTGGGCGCTATATATTGCTGCAACAGCAAACCCTGGGTTTCATCCAGGCTGGCGTTTACAAGGTGTTCAAGCTCGGTCCGGGAGCGCGCCAGGGCGACACCGGACCCCTGGCGACCATTGATTTGCTTGAGAACCACCGGGAAGTCGGTCAGATAGTCCGGCATTTCGTTCAGGCCAATAGAAGCATTGATAAACAGCGTGTCCGGGACGGGTACCCCGGCATTGGCCAGGGCCTGCAATGTTAAGAACTGGTTGCTGGTCAGGCGGATGGCGTCCAGGTCGTTTACCAAGGGGATGTCCATCAACTGTAATTGATTAATCAACACCCGGCTGGAAGTCCCGATCTCGGCGCCCTGGCGCGGCAGGATCACATCAAGAGGCTCATAGCGGATCGGGGCCGCGGTCTGCAGCGCATTATCTGCGATCACCGGCCACAGTCGGTAGGGATGAATCAACGTCACACGGTGGCCTTTGTCCCCGGATGATTCTATCAGGCGCCGGTTGGGATGAAAGGTTCCGTCCCTGACGGTAATGATGCCTAGGTGCATACGCTTAGCCCGCCTCATAGCTAGGTTTCATCAAGCATACTTTCCGGTATCCAGATCCCCACATGTTTTTCCAGGCGCGGGCTGTAATATTCCGCCACCTGTTTGGTCTGGTTGCGCAGGGCCATTTTCCGGGCCGCTTCGTTATCCTCGCTGATAACCGAAAACACCTTGCGGTCGCCGGCTCTTTTGGTAAGCCCGCCGAGCAGTCGGGCGCCGATGCCCATCCCGCGGTATTCCGGCCTGACCGAGGTATACCCCCTTTCCACGTAGTGGGTCAAATCAAGGCCGGATTGCCGATTCACGGTTGCTATATACTCGGGGCGCGGATTCTTTAAAGAGGGATTGCCCACGATCACACCATCCTCGACGGCATAGGCAATCAGAAAAGCGCTTACCAGGTTGGAACGCACCCGTTCCATGTTGACCGAACCGCCGTCGGCCACCATTTCGCAGATTTCGTCCAGGTACCCGGTCGGCAGCCGTGCGGGTTCCTGGTAATGGTAGGCCAGCCGACTACCCAGGGTGTACACCTCTCGGCTGTCATCCGTAACCCGCCAACGCATCACTTTCTCTCTCCTGTGTTTTTGCAGGTAGAGCAACAGGTGGACAGGGTCGGGCAGGCATTGCCATAATGGCCGGCCAGGCAGTTTCTGCACCCGTTGGTAGACCTCGGGTTCCGGCGTCCCGGAATTATCCCGGCTGGCTGCGCCGATATACGAGGCTATTTCCCATGAGTGCACGATATTCGGATTGGCAGCTGCAAACGATCCCAAGGTTTCGATAAGCGGATTCGACGCATCTGCGGGCAGCACCAGATGGTTCCAGATGCCGGCCCGGGAAAATTGCCAGAATATGGTCTTCCAAGTCGCCGCGGAACCTTGCGGCGCCTGCCAGATCACAAGCTTTACCCCGGCCCGGTAAAGGTCGCGGCCATCCATATCCTGGCAGGTATCGTTCAGTTCAGTGCGGATTCCCAGGGCACAGGCCCCCTCTTCGCCGGGAGCAGTGGGGGCGAATTTGTGAAAATACTTTGCGAAATCGCCCGCCGCCCTGATAATGGCACCCCGGCCGCTGGCTACCTCACGGCAGTCCGTGCTTCCGTTGGCGCGGCCTGCCGGCCGGCTGGCGGGGAAATGGCCCGGCCTTAAATCGACCGCTGTTATCCTGGCGGGCGCCAGGTAGATATCAAAATGCTCGCGGACAAGGCCCGTTTCCTTTCTTGGGGCGGCGCTGCCCTCCGCCTCAAGTGCCAGCTGCTCCAATTGATCCACCAGTCCGTCATCCGGGACAGATATGCGGGTATCGGTAAATTCCCGGAGGTTGTTGACAAGATCGGCATCCCCCACCGCCGCTACCGACAGGGCCGGATGCATTTTTTTAGCATAGGCCGCCAAGGTGGCAGCTGCCGGCAGTTGATCGCGGGTAGCGACCCACAGCAGTAGTAGCTGTACACCGGACTGCCCAAGTTTCGAGGCAAAACGGGTTTCACAAAACGCTGCAAAGGGATTTGAAACAGTATCTGAGGGAAACGACACCAACCAATCCGGATCACTGCACTGGGGGGTGGTCAAAGGCACCCCACCCTATTTGCGCCGGGTAATAAGCCAGTGAGGCCAGGTGCAACAGGTTTTTTAAGTCCCCGAGGGCCTGCACCCCTTCCGGCGGATTATAAAACCGCTTGGTCCGGCAAGTCGCCAGCGCTTGGTCGACAGCCGCAATTCGTGTTTGCCAGAGCGAAAGATTTGCGCCCAGGTCCCTGAGCTGGCTCTGGGTAGCCGGGCCGGCCAGGCGATAATCACCGTAACTCTTTCGGGCCGCAATGCAGGTCAACGATTTTTCCAGACATTCCGGCGTTAGGAGGAACTCGGTATAAAAATCGATATTGGCATCGTACAGCTCCAGCGACGGCATTCGCGTTGAGGCCAAGGCCTGCTGACCGGCTGCCGGAAGGGGGACCAGCGCCGGCGATGCTACCGGCGGGTGAACTGCCAGGATATGGGCCGTGTCAGCTCCACTCATAATCTATTCATTTGAAAATATATCGTTTTCGGGTTATTGGGTATAGGCAAAATATAGGGATCATGTCAAACACAATCATGAAAGTCAGGACCCCGATACACCTCATCTTTGCCCTGCTGCTCCTATCCGGCGGGGTCTCTGGGGCACATGCCCGGCCACCGGTTCGCCTGGGCTTTGTTTATATCCTGTCGGGGGCTTTTGCCGCCTATGGAGAAAATGCCCGCCAGGGCGCTCTGCTGGCGGTCGATGAAATCAACCGCGCCGGCGGCATAGACGGCCGCCTGGTACTCGCCTGGTTTGAAAACTCACGCAGCCGGCCGAACGTGGCCACACAAGCGATGCAAACCCTGGTCCGGGAAAAACAGGTGGACGCTCTCATCGGGATCGATTCCAGCAAGGTGGCCCAACAGGTGGCAGCAGTGGCCCACGACCTGAAAACACCCTTGATCATTACCAACGCAGCAACCACGGCGGTCACGGGCGCGGTGTGCAACCGGTACGTATTCAGGGTAAGCCTGAACCTGGCCCAGGTAATCAAATCCGCCGCTCTGCTGGCCGCTGATTCCGAATCACAATCCTGGTCTACCGTCGGTAAAAAACACCCCTACAGCTATGAGTCCTGGGACTATTTCAAAACTTTCACCCAGGACCTGGACCCCGGTATTAACACGGTTGCTGACCAGGAAAATGTTTTCATCCCCTCGCGCCAGAAGGATTTCACGCCCTATCTGGAAAAACTTGAGCGTACGTCATCCGAGGGTGTCCTGGTAACCTTGTGGGGCGGTTATTTAAGGCGCTTTATCAAACAGGCTGATGACCGGGGACTGTTCACGTCTGACCGCCGGTTCCTGTTTACCATGGGGGCGGCCCTGGACAACCTGGTGATCCTGGGTGATCGGATGCCGACCGGCCTCTGGGTGACGGCCCCCTACTGGTATTTAGCCCGGGATTCGGATCGAAACAGACAGTTTGTCGCCAACTATCAGGCGCGCTATCAAACGCTCCCGTCGCACCAGGCCCACGGCGCATATGCGGCGGTGTATGCCTTCAAGGCGGCCGCTGAAAAGGCCGGCACCACGGAAAAAGAAGCTGTCGCTGCCGCCCTTGCGGACTTGACGATCGAATTGCCCGGCGGCCCCACCACCTTCCGGGGGGCCGATCATCAAGGGGTCACCGATATATGGTGGGGCCGGACATTTGATGATCCGGCTTATCCCATGCGAATACTGCGGCCCCTCAAGCGGTTTCGGGGCACCGCCATCACCCGCCCGGTGAATGCGACCGGCTGCTCCATGCCTTAGCCCTTGCCTTGGGAACAGATATGCCCCGTATCCTGAAAAAGTGGCTGTCCATCTACGATGAGGAAACCGCCCTTTTCGGGTGGACCATGCTCCTGTTGCTGCTGCTCAGTGCCGCTACCATCATCCTGAACAATTATGCCGAAACCGCCTTTCTGAAGCGATTCGGTGTCAAGCACCTGCCCGTCATCTACATGCTGAACTCCGTCCTGACCTTCATCCTCATGGGCTTGCTGGGGAGTGTCATGGCACGGTTGCCGGGGGTGCGCCTGCTGACATACGTTCTCTTTTTCTGCGCCGGTTCAATCGCCGCCTTGCGCTTCATCATTCCATTGGAAATCAACCTGCTCTACCCGGTACTGTATATCCTGAAAGCGCAATACGTAATTTTGATGGGGCTTCTATTCTGGAACCTGGCCAACGACCTTTTCAATACCCGCCAGGCCAAACGCCTGTTTCCGCTGATTTCCGCCGGAGGTGCCATCGGTACCATTCTGGGCAGCGCCGTCACCCCGGTGTTGGCCGATTTACTGTCCATGGACAACCTGACCCTTCTTTACGGTGCCCTGATGGCGCTGGCGGCGCTGGTCACCGCCAAAATGGGGACCCGCTTTCCGGCTCTTTTGATTGCCGGCGAAAAACCAGTCAAATCCAAGTCAAAACCCTCTGTTCTGAATCAGTTCCGGGATGTTGCGGGGCTCATGAAAAAATCGGACCTGGTCTGGATCTTGATACTGTTAACCCTGATACCCAATGTGATTATCCCGGTCTTGAATTACCAGTTTAACTTCACCATTGACAGCCAGTTTGGCAGTGAAAACGGCCTGGTAAGCTTCTTCGGGTATTTTCGCAGTTTTATGAGCTTCGTCAGCCTGCTGTTGCTGCTTTTTATCAGCAAAGCCTACAGCCGGTGGGGCTTGGCCGTTGCCTTGATGTTCCACCCCTTGAATTACGCGTTGGTCTTTATCGCTTTCCTCGTGCAATTCAATATGTTCAGCGCCATGTATGCCCGGTTGTCTACCACCGTTATTCGCACCACCTTGAATAAACCCGTGACGGATATCCTGATGGGTGTTTTCCCCGTGTCCTACCGGGCGGCCCTGCGTCCGTTCCTGCGCGGGACGATTGTGCAGATCGGCCTGTTTAGCGGTTCCGGCATCATTCTGGCCGCCGACCACTTTTTTCACCCCAGATATCTCTCGCTGGCCATGCTGCCGTTTGTTCTGGCCTGGATTTTCACTACGTTTTACCTGAAACGTCACTATGCCCGCATCCTGGCTGACTTGATGGCCGAGAATATCCTGGACTTAAAAGCCCTGGAAACCGATGCCGCCAAGCACCTGTTCAGGGGCCGGGAACCGCAAAAAAGGTTGCTGGACAGCTTCCTGGCCCAGCGCGGCCCTCAGGCACTTTGGTATGCCCAGGTCCTCCGTTCTCTCGACGTACCCGATCTGGATGAGGCCATTCTGGCGGTTATCGGCAAACACGACAACCGCACCCGCATCCGTTTGCTGGGCCTGTTATCAAACCAGGCCGGCGGCAAGGCGGTGACGGTCCTGGCCAAATATACCCGGGGAGATGACCGGGCGTTGGCCGCCGCAGCCCTGCAAACCGTGAGGCGTCTGTGGACACCATCCGGCACCGCCCTCTGCCAATCGATCCTTGAGACCTCATCACGTCCGGAAATAAAGGCGCTGGCAACCGTCGGCTGTTTAGGGAGTGCTTCCGCGGAGTATCGCCAACAGGTTGATGCCTGGCTGACATCGGGTGATCCGGACCTGCGACTGGCCGGTGTAATTGGCGCCGGCGAGAGCGGTCGGGCCGCCTACCTGACGGTCCTGGGCAATATCCTCGCCCCAGACGCGGAACCGACGCTGCTGGCAAACGCCTTAAAATCATACGGCCAATTGAGCGGCGGCCTCGAAAATACCATAGCCGCCCCCTACCTGCAGCACCCGTACCAGACCGTGCGCTTGGCGGCTATAGAAGCGCTGCGGATCGATGGGGACCGGGCCTTGCAGCAGGCCGTTGCCCTGCTGGGTGACACCGACGACCACACCCGCCGAATCGCCGAGGAAAAAATCCTTGCGGCGCCCTACCAGAACGGTCCCCTGCTCGTTGAAGCCCTGAACGGACCGGGAAAAAAAAGAAGAGCCGGCCTGTTTCGAATACTGAGTGCCCTGGATGTCAAGGCCCTGGACACCTTCAGCTATGCCAAAACCCAGATCGAGACCTGTTATCGCCGCCTTGCTGAAGCCCAGGCCCTGCGGCAGATGCAGACAAATCGATATGCGGCCCTGTTGGCAGACCACCTGGAAGAACGGGGGCAGGCTCACCTGGAGGACTTGATCCGGGTGGTTGCCCTGCAGGACCGCTCCGGCGCCATGCGCACCATCTTCAGGAGCTTGTTTTCAAATGATCCCCGCCAGCAGGCCAACGCCCGGGAGGCTCTGGAAGATGTTGCGGATCGAACGTTGTTGAACCTGTTCATGCCACTGGTGAATGACCTGCCGCGGGACAGGGTCGTCACCCTGGGACGTAAACGTTTCAAATTACCAGATTACGCTACAGACCGCGCAGCCCTTTATGCCGACCTTGTTCAAAGCGGCAACTGGATTACCGTTGTCATGACATTGCCGGCGGCCGGGCATTGTCAACCGGTTGCCTTACGCCCTGAGGCCCTGGCCAGCCTGGCAGCCTCAGGTAACCCCCACATCCGCCGGGCAGTCGATCGACACTTCAACCCGGACAGTTCCGGACGATCCGTAAAGGAGACCGACATGGAGATGGAAATGCCGATACCGGATAAGATCTTGCACCTTAAAAAAGTCGATATTTTCAAGAATATGTCCGTCAATGAGTTGGCAGCGATTGCCTCGATTACGGAACAGGCAGTCTACCCTGCGGGGCACATGCTGTTTCAGGAGGGTGACCCGGCTGAATCGATGTACATGGTGATCGCGGGTGAGATCACCGCTTATAAGGACGAGACCGATCCGCCGGAAGTTTTCAAGCCCGGCGACAGTGTCGGGGGGGTTGTCCTGCTGACTGACGATGTCCGGTTATTTTCGGCCCGTACGTCACAGGAAACCAGCCTGTTGATGATCCACAAGCGCGATTTCCTTGAAATCGTACGAGAATATCCCCAGATCGCGCTGGACATCTCGAAGCTGCTGTGTGAGTATGTCAAGGAATTGTGGCAGCGGGCAAGCAGCAGGAGTAACACGGATGGAAATAGCATTTTTAATGGACCGGCTGGACTCGATCGACCCGACCAATGAGACCACCAGCCACTTGATGTATGAGTGCAACCAGCGCGGACATACCGTCTATTTCCTGGAACCGCACGATGTGTACATCCGGGGGGACAAGGTGGTGGCCCGTATGCGCAATGTCACCGTCGCACGCGATCTCTCCCTGCAGGACTACTGGCAGGCAATAATCCTCTGCCTGCGCCAGGATGAACTGATTTTTGAGACGGTAACCGATCTGGACGCCCTTTTCCTGAGAAAAGACCCCCCTTTGAACTACCAGGTCATGGAGTTTTTGGGACCGATCGGTGATCAGGTGTTCATTATCAACAGTGCTATCGGTCAAATCCTGGGCAACAGCAAGCTGTACACCCTCAATTTTCCGGGCATTATCCCCGAAACCCACGTATCCCGGGATCCCCAGAGGCTGAGAAAGATCATCGAAGATTTTGGTGGGGACATGGTGGTCAAACCTCTGCAACGCTTCGGCGGAGAAGGCGTTATCAAGGTTAGTAACCGGGACCAGGAAAACCTGTCCTCCCTGATCGATTATTACGTCCAGGCCAACCGGCCCTATCCGGATCGCGAACCGATCATGGTCCAGGAGTATGTCAATGGGGTCAAACAGCACGGTGATGTCCGGGTCTTGATGCTCAACGGTGAAATCCTCGGCGCCATGCGTCGCAAGCCCCTGCCGGGCTCATTCAAGACCAATATCCATTGCGGCGGGCTGGCCTGCCGGCACGAAATCACCCCGGCGGAGGAAAGTATCTGCATGGCCATCAAGGACCGTCTGATCGAGGACGGCCTGTATTTTGTGGGGATAGACCTGATTGGAGAAAAATTGGTGGAAGTCAACTGCGTCAGCCCGGGCGGGATTCCAAGGATAAACCGGTTAAACGGGGTCAAACTGGAAATTCCGGTTATAGATTTTATTGAGGAAAGCGTCCGCAAGATGGGAGCGCCCCAATAGTGTCGGCCGGCGATGCCATACGGATTCAGAATCTGGGGGCCCCGGGCCGCCTGTTAAAAATCGGACTCGTCCTCTGCTTGCTGCTGACCGGCGGGCCGGCCTGCGGCCGTGAAAAACAGACTGCGGCCCTCAAAATCGGCTTGGCCGAGGAACCTCGCACCCTGAATGTCTGGTTGGCCAGTGACGCCAATTCCCAGAAGATTCTGGGACAGATTTATCAGCCCCTCTACCGTCCGGAACCCGCCGCCCTCGAACTGGTGCCCTGGCTGGCGGAAAGCGATCCGGTCTTCGATCCCCAAACCGTCTCTTATACCGTCAGAATCCGGTCCGCCAAGTGGTCGGACGGCAGCGATCTCACATCCGCGGATGTAGCCTTCACCGCGCGTTTGATCAAAGAATTCAAGATCCCCCGCTTTGCCGCCAAGTGGAGTTTCGTCACGCGTATCGAGACCCCCGATCCACGCACGGTTAGATACTATTTAAAGGCTCCCACCGCCGTATTCTTGAGCCGGACCCTCACCGGTCCCGTCGTTCAGAAAAAAGAGTGGGAATCGGTCGCCCAGGCTGCCCGGGGACTGGAGAAGCCTTTGTCCGCCCTGCTGAATCACAAGGTTGCCGAACCGGTGAGCAGCGGGCCTTTCATGTTATCCGAGTGGCGCCGTGGCGCCTACCTCCACCTGCAGCAGAACCCGTATTTCTTCGGCCGGGATTTGACCATCGGCGGCCTGCAGCTCGGGCCCCACGTCGCAAACCTGCTATTCAAGATCTACGGGACGTCGGACGTGGCCATCCTGGCTCTGAAAAAGGGTGCCATCGACATGTTCTGGCAGGGCATACAGCCGGGCTATCTGGATGACCTGAACAGGGATCCAGATATCCGCACTATCTCCAGTACCAAGAGCGCCCTTTACTTTATGGGCTTCAACCTGCGCAGAAGCCCGTTCAGCGACCTTGCCCTCCGGCAGGCTGCTGCAGCCCTGGTCGACCGGGATTTCATCCTGACCCGGGTCCTCCAGGGACACGGCCAAAAGATGTTCTCGGTGGTACCCGACGAGAACATTTTCTGGAGCTGCCCGGATGTGGACCGCGATTCTGAAGGCCTGTCGCGGGAAGATCGCATCAAGCGGGCATATGACATCCTCGCCGGCAATGGTTATACTTGGGACGTACCACCCGTGGATGCCTCCGGACAGGTGCAAATCGCCAGTGGCCTGCGGTTGCCGGATGGGGCCCCGATGCTAAGATTTACTATTTTGACCCCACCGGCAGATTATGATCCCCATCGCGCCATGAGCGGACTGATTATCCAGGAGTGGTTCCGGGAGCTGGGCATGCCGGCCTATGCCCGGCCTATGTCGTTTGGCGCCCTGCTGCAGCAAGTCAAGGAAAGGCATGAATTCGACACCTTCATCCTCGGCTATGGAAGATTGCCGATCGATCCCGATTATATCCGCAGCATGTTCTATTCCAAATATGACCGTCCCCGGGGGTGGAACATGAGCGGTTATCGGAATGCGGAATTCGATCGACTGGCCAATGAATCCCGCAAGGCCATTAAGCCGGAACATCGCCGGGAATTGATCTGGGACATGCAGCTTTTGATCTCCCGGGATCTGCCCTATCTCCCGATCTACAAACCGGCCTTGATCGAAGCGATCCGGGAAGACCGCTTCCATGGCTGGGTACCCATGCAGGATGGCATCGGCAATATCTGGTCCTTTTGCAGGCTTAGACCGACCACACTTGAAAAATAGCAGTGCTATGGAATTGAACAAATATATACTGCGCCGATTGATTGAAATAACGGTCATCTTTTTTGTCATCCTGACCGTCCTGTTTCTCCTGTTTCGCCTGGCCCCCGGAGATCCGGTCTCGCGCATGGTCGACCCGAGCATGACGGCTGAGGACGCCCGCCGCCTGATTGAACAACTGGGACTCGATCAGCCCCTGGGAACCCAGTACATCATCTACCTGAGATCTTTTTTCAGCGGTGATCTGGGTATCTCCTTTCACTACGGTGTACCGGTTTTGGATATAATCGGCGAGCGCCTGCCCAATACGATCCTGTTGTTTACCACATCCGTTATTCTGGCGGCCTTGACCGGCATTTTCTTCGGGAAGATCGCCTCCTGGCACAAGGGTAAAAAGATAGACTCCTGGCTGACCATCGGTGCCCTGATCTGCCACACCCTGTTTTTACCGTGGCTGGCCTTGATCATTATCTGGTTTTTCGGATACCGGATAGGCTGGTTCCCATTAAATGGGATCCTATCCCCGGAAATCTGGACCGACCCGGCCAACGGTTTCTTCATGCGCATGCTCGATGTGCTGCACCACATGGCCCTGCCCTTGATGACCCTATTCATTATTCATTTCGGCAGCTACCTGCTTGTCATGCGTTCCAGCATGCTGGAAACGCTCAAGGAGGACTATATCATCACGGCCCGTGCCAAGGGTCTGGAAGAAAAAGTCATCCGTAATCACCATGCCGCCCCCAACGCCGCCCTGCCGGTTGTCACCAGCGTGGCCCTCAGTCTGGCGTTTTCGATCAACGGCGGCGCCTTGACGGAAACGGTTTTCTCATGGCCCGGCATCGGTCGCGAGCTTGTGTTCGCGGTCAGCAACAACGATTACCCGTTGGCCCTGGCCTCATTTTTACTGATTGCCATCGTTGTCCTGCTGGCCAACCTGCTGGTGGATATCCTGTACGCATGGCTCGACCCCAGGATCAGGTACTGAAGGAGCCGGTATGCCCCTGCCCGACCATCCTAAAACTGCTGCCCGACCCGCCGGACTCTCGGCCCGCCACCACTGGATCCAGCGGTTTATTGAAGGATGGAGCATCTTCAGGGAAAATCTCATCGGCCGGATCGGCTTGATACTGCTCAGTCTGTTTGGTCTGATGGCCCTGTGCAGTTTCATTCCGCCCCTGATCGATCCCATGTATCATCCCATGACCGGCGTGGACCCGGACATCTCATACTCAACGGGCCCCAGTCTCAAACACTGGCTGGGCACCGATTTTATCGGGCGAGATATTTTTTCCCAGCTGCTGGCCGGGGCTCGGATCGCTTTTATGGTGGGCCTTTCCTCCGCTTTGATAAGCATTGTATTGGGAACAACCATCGGCATGATTGCCGGGTATGCCGGCCGCATCGTCGATACCGTATTCATGCGCCTGGCCGATATGATCATGGTGATGCCGACCTTGCTCGTTGTCCTGATCCTGGCTTCCCTTTTTGGGCAACTCAGTATCTGGACGATCGTGCTGCTGATTGCCCTGTTTCGCTGGCCGGGCGTCTCCAGGGTGATTCGGGCACAGACGCTCACGCTGAAACAGAGGCCCTTCATCGAGGCAGCGCGGGTGGCCGGAGCGTCACATGTGCGGATCATTTTTCGCCATATCATGCCCAACGTGCTGCCGCTGTCGCTGCTCTACATGACCTTCCGGGTGACATCCGCCATCATTATCGAGGCAGCCCTGGCCTTTCTCGGCTTTGGTGATCCAGGAACCGTAAGCTGGGGCATGATGCTGCAGTGGGTCTGGAAAACCGGCCACATGTTTCAGGCACCCTACTGGCTGTTGCCGCCGGGAATTTGTATTTCGCTGTTAACCCTTTCGTTTTTCATGCTGGGGCGGTCCATGGATGAAGTGCTCGATCCACGCCTGCGGAAAGAGGATACCAACCGTTGATATGACCTTACTGGAAGTAAAAAACCTGAGCATCAGCTACCAGACCCGCGGCGGCCCCTTGCTGGCGGTTGAGGATATCTCCTTTGCCCTGGATAAGGGCAAAACCCTGGGGTTTGTTGGTGAATCCGGATGCGGAAAATCAACCATCGGACTGGCTCTGATGGGCCTGCTGCCGCCCAATGCAACAATCACTTCCGGTAGTGTCCGATTTAACGGATCCGGCCTGCTCAACCTTTCGGAAGAAGAATTGCGGCAAGTGCGCTGGCAAAAAATTGCCATGATTTTTCAGGCTGCCATGAACGCTTTGAACCCGGTGCACCGGGTCTCAGACCAGGTCGCCGAAGCCATTTTAGCCCATACCCCGGGAATATCTAAAGCAGACGCCCGGGTGCAGGTTCGGGAACTATTCGACCTGGTGGAAATCCCTATCAAACGGATGAACGACTACCCGCATCAGTACAGCGGCGGCATGAAGCAGCGGGCCGTCATCGCCATGGCCCTGGCCTGTCGGCCGGATCTGATCATTGCCGATGAACCGACTACCGCCCTGGATGTGATCGTCCAGGCCCAGATCCTGGATGAAATCAAATCCATTCAAAAGGAATTGAATCTGGGGATCCTGTTTATTTCTCACGACATCTCAGTCGTCGCGGATGTGTGCGACCATATCGGGGTCATGTATGCCGGTCAGTTGGTCGAATACGGGCACCGCCGGGAAGTGTTCGAATCCCCCGGGCACCCCTATACCCAGGAACTGGTGGGCTCACATCAAGCGTTGCTGGGGGCCCAGTGCCAACCCCAAAGGGCTCCGGCCGCCGCTCCCAATCTTTTAAGTCCACCGCCGGGATGCCGCTATTGCAACCGCTGCAAAGCAGGCAGTGACACCTGTCAGACCGAATCCCCGCAATGGCTGGAACTATCTGACAAGCACCGTATTTTCTGCTGTCATAAAGACCCAGGCAAGTAAACGCCCATGGAAACTGAATTGCAACCCATCATAAAACTTACCGGGATCACGAAACGCTATCGATCCAAGGCTTCTTTGTTTGGACGGGCCGGCAAGCCCATCGTGGCCCTGCAGGATTTGTCGCTGGAAGTGGGTGCCGGCGAAATCCTGGGGCTGGTGGGCGAAAGCGGCAGCGGCAAATCAACCACCGGACGCTTGATCGTCAAGCTGGAAGACCCGGATGCCGGCCGCATTCACTTGAATGGCGCGGACACACTCAAACTTAAAGGGAAGACGCTGGCCGAATTCCGGCGCACCGTCCAGATGATATTTCAAGACCCCTACCAATCTTTGAACCCGCACCTTTCCATTTACGATACCGTCGCCGAACCGCTCATCATCCATGGAGCTGGCAATGAGGCCGGTAGAAGACAAACAGTGTGCGAAACCCTGGCCTTTGCCGGCCTGACACCGCCGGAAGAGTTTCTCAACCGCTACCCGCACCAACTCAGCGGCGGGCAGCGCCAGCGGGTAGCCATTGCGCGCGCCATGGTATTGCAACCGGTCTTCATCGTGGCCGATGAACCGACGTCCATGCTGGATGCCAGCATATCTTTCCAGATCTTCAACCTGCTGTTGGAAGTACGCCGCAAGATGGGGGTGGCTATCCTGTTCATCACCCATTCAATCTCGGCCGCCCGCTACCTTTGCGACCGTATCGCAGTTATCTATCGGGGCAGCCTTATGGAAACCGGTCCCGCCAACCGGGTCATAGATAACCCGCTGCACCCCTATACCAAGGCCCTGATTGATGCCCAGCCCGGGTTCGGTTGTACGGCCACTGATCGGTACGACACCTTGCTAACGAGCGAACGTGATCCGGTAACCGGTCAACATTGCCCATTTTACTGCCGTTGCAGGCAGGCTGTTAAGGAGACCTGTGCGGCCTCCGCGCCACAACTCGAGTATGGCGAATCCAATCACCTTGCGGCCTGTTTTTATATATGATACAAGCAGTTAAGGAAACAACCCCCATAAATGACAAGCAGCGAAGTCGCTTTCCGGCCGATCCGATTGGGTACCTGTACATCTATCACGGCTCAGGCGCCGGGGTTTCGCTGAAAACTTAATCGGAGTACCGGAGGGGAGTCCAGATGTCTAGATTTCAGCGCATCGGTGAATTGATGGCAGAACGCGGCCCGGAACTGATCACGTCCCTGCTGGTTCTAATTGTCGGTCTGTTGCTGGCCAGATGGATCGTCCGGATATTACGCAATGCACTGCTCAAGGTGACCGACCGGGTCACCCTGGTTTCGATCATCTGCAACACTCTCCTGGTGCTGCTGCTGGCAGTGGTCGTGGTTTCCGCCTCGCTGGAAGCCGGCCTGCAACCGGGGCCGGTGATTTCTTTCCTGACCTTTGTCTGCCTGGCGGCGGTCGGCGTCATCATCCTGTTTCGCCCCCTGCTGCCGACACTGCCCTTCAAGGTCGGCAACGTGGTAAAAGCCGCGGACCTGCTGGGCCGGATCGAAGCCACCACCATCCTCAACACCCGGCTGAAAACATTTGACGGCAAAACCTTTTTTGTGCCCAACTGCAAGATCCTCGATGATATCGTCATCAACTACCACTTTACCCAGACGCGCAGGATCAAGATTGATGTGAACCTCCGCTATGACCAGGATTTGATGAAGGCCAAACGGTTACTGGAAGAAATTATGATTGCCGATCCGCGGGTGAAGGCCAAACCGGCCCCGGTCGTCTATGTCCTCAATCTGTCGCGGGACTGTGTGGAACTCGGCGGCCGCTGCTGGGTCGACAACCCGAAATACTGGGTGACCCGTTGTGATATTTTGGAGAAGACCAAGCTGGGGTTCGACAATGCCGGTCTTGCTTTCGCTTTCCGCCAATTGGACGTTCACCATCATAATCCACCACACGAGCCCGAGCCTGACTTCGAAGATGCTTAAGAGCCAAAATGCTTTCTGCTGACACCACAGCAATCGGCTGAAAGGAGTTATACATGGAAATCACCGCAGGTTTGAAAATAATCGACGCCGGTTGGGTCCAGAAACCCAAGGGTTTCCGGGTCAAGTACCAGAAAGTCGTGGAAGGCCAGCTGGTCACCGAGCTTTCTCCGCCGGAGAATAAAGCCGGTCTGCATTCCGACGTCGTGGCCTGGCGCTATGCCTGGAAACTGTACATGGCGACCCGGTCTGCCGAGGACGGCATCCAGGACGGAGAATTGGTCAATATTCACGTGGTAACCGATACCAATGAAAAGGTAAAGTACTACGCGACCGATGAATTTGATGAATTCAACCCGAAATAGCCCCTGAGTGCGGGCCAACAGGCCCCACGCGAGTACATCTGTTCCTGAAAGAACGAGAATGAAGCACGCCGTCCTGATCAACAATTCCTATATAGAAAATATCTCGGTCCGTTACCTGGGCGCCCATTTGAAAAACAAGGGCTACCGGGTGTCGGTTATCCATTATGAAGGCAGCAAGGACAATGTGTTTCAATTGCTGCCGGAAGATAGCCTGCAAACACTGGCCACGTACTGCCGCGAATGCAGCCTGTTGGGCATATCCTTGCTGACCACCCACCAGCTGGAAAGATCCATCCAGATCAACGATTACCTGAAAGACCGGATTGCGGCCCCTATCATCTGGGGCGGCGTACCCGTGATGTGCAGTCCCCAGGCCTACCTGCAGTATGCCGATCTAATCTGTGCCGGTGAGGGCGAAAGCGTGATGGCGGAGCTTCTGGAAGACCGAGACTACGCCGATATTGCCGGCCTGGGCTACAAGCTGCCGGACGGCCGGGTGCGGATCAATGCCATCCCGGACCTGATAGATCTCAACGATCAGCCGGTCCCCTACCTGGAACTCGATGACGGTTTCCTCCTACAAGGTAGCAAGCTGCTGCGGCTTCGTGATCACGTACACCTGCTGCGCCCCAGCTATCTGGGGATGACCATTCGCGGCTGCCCTTATGCGTGCTCCTATTGCATCAATAGCCGCCTGAAACAGGTGTTTCATCGCAAAGGCTCCTTTATTCGGTTTATTGATACCGAACTGGTCATGCAGGAGCTTGAATGGGCGGTAGCCAACATCCCGCAGCTGAAGAGCGTGACCCTGGATGATGACGATTTCTTTATGCGCTCTGCAGAAGATCTGGAGAGATTCCTGGAGGCCTACCGCCGTAGAATTGGATTGCCCTTTTACTACCTGCAGGCCACCATCAAGCAGGTTCGCGAGTCCAAGCTGAAACTCTTGCAGCAATATGACATCCGGATGCGATTTATGAAGATCGGGCTCCAGTCAGCCAGCCGGCGTGTCAGCCGCGAGATCTTCGATCGTGACTTTGATCCCGATCTGTTCATTGCAAAACTGAAACTGCTGGCGAGCTATGGTGTCAGCGTGATCCTGGATGTAATTTCGGACAATCCGTATGACACAACGGACGATAAATACGAGGCGCTGCTGTTTTATCGAAACATCCTGCGCAAGGTCCGCCCCCTGGCTACCATCCCCCGCCCGGTAAAGATCTACGATCATAAACTGATGTACTACCCTGACACCAAGTTGTACAACAAGGCCAGACGAGACGGGGTCATCCCCGCCGATTATATTGAACAGGTTCTGCTCAAACGCAATACCGTGCGCCAACACGACGAAGACCTCGACAATGACACGCTGGTCATCGCCCTGTTCAATATCGCCATCCGCAAAAACCGCCTCGCCCCGTTGGCCGGCGCCTTGTTGAAGCTGCTGTGTTACCAGCCGCTTTTTCGGCTTTACACCCGCCTTGACATCGTTCGACGAGCGTATAACCTTAAAAATGTACCGTTCATAGTCAGCCTGATGCGTAAGCTCCAAAAAGAGGGCCTCTGGTAGCCCGGAAAGAACGGCACATGTTCCATGACAAAATGTACCCAAAAGGTGAACTCATGATATACGCAAACAAACAGGGCGTTCGCATGGCATTATTTCTGATTGCCGCGCTGATGATGATACCCGGCTGCATGGCTGATTACGGTAATCTCAAGGGTGACCCAGCCTTGACGGATGTATTTCTGAACAAGGATGCCCTGCCGGAATACAATTACTACTATAACGGTCGCGCCAATGTTCCCTATGCAGTTATCGGCATGGATCCGCAATATGAATTTCAAGATCGGGTCTGGCACAAAATCGAGACCCGTGAAGAGGTTGTCAAAAAGGTAGCCAACATTCGCTCCTGGAACCGGGAATGGTCACAGGGCGCAGAAATTGTGGGGCCAGACGGAAAGCGGCTCGGCATCTGGTTTTCCTATTACCGCCACACGACGGTCAAGGTCGGACCGGATAACAAGGTTTCCGTCTACAGCCCATACATCCCCAACCGGAAAATCTCGATGGAGGTTCCCCCCTGAACGCATCCGGGGCCACCGCCTTAACCTTGGCGGTGGGCTGCCGCGAGTCGCACTCAAGGGGATTGAATTTTCACCAGGTCGAAAAGAATAAAACCGGAGAGGGTCACTTGGGGAATGGACATGCCGATGATCTTGGCGTCAAAAGGGGCCCGGATTTCCGCACGCGAACTGGTTAAGGGATCGGTCACGGTTCCCAGCAACCCGTTTTTTTTGACCTGGTCGCCCAACTCACGCTCCGGGAAAAAGTTGCCCCCCTTGCCCGGTGGAACCCTTACCCAGGTAGACTGCTTAAAAATCTGCTGTTGACCAACAGCCCGCGGGGGGCGGCCCAGCATTTCCAGGTAAGCCATCACGTTCAGGACGCCTTCCAGGCCAAGCTTGATTTCATCCAATTGAAAGCGATTGGGTTCTCCACCTTCATATAATATTGTGGGTATACCCGCCTGGGTAGCTTCCCAGCGCAGGGTATGCCGCAGCCCCGGTTTGCCCAGGATGATGCCGGCCCCGAAGTGCCGGGCCATTTCCAGGGCCTGCTTGTTGTTCAAATCCACCCGAATCTGGGGCAGATTGCGACGATAAAATGAGGCGGTGTGCAGATCGATCAGCGCATCGCAGCGCTTGATGACCCTTGTAAAAATAGAGTGGGCGAGAACGGAAGTAATGTTGCCCTGCGGATTTCCCGGAAAATACCGGTTCAGGTCCTGCCGGTCCGCAGTGTAACGCTGCCGGGTGATAAATCCGTGGCGGTTGATGATCGGCAGCACCACCAGGGTACCGCGCAGGTCTTCGACGGAGACCTGGTCGAAAACACGGCGGGCAATTTCCACACTGTTGATCTCATCGCCGTGGATGGCGGATGTGATCCCCAGGGTCGGGCCGGGCGCCACTCCGCGGGCCACAAATACCGGCATGTCGGCATAGGCACTTTCAAAACGCAGTGCAGGCATTAGTTCGAATTTCTGCTTTTCCCCGGGGGCAATAGTTCTTCCCAGAATCTGAAACGAGCCCCATTCAGACTCAGCGGTCATCGCCAGGACCGCAGACCCACTGAACCCGATTCCGCCCGGTACGCATATAAAAAACCAAATCAACGCAGCCAGCCTTATCTCCGCCAATTTTAATCGTGTCATATCGTCCCCTTTAAAAGAATGATCTACCGGACATTCCCACTTTTAGTTGTAAACGTCTAATGGATGGGGGCAGGCAAGTATCAATTGCATCCCACCCAGCCTTCCCATGCCAAGCATAAACCGTATCATATCAAGAACTAAAAATCTGGACCAAATGCAAGGTTCAATACACTTGTAGGCGTAGTAACCAACCGCAGTGAACAGGGCCCCGGCGGTGGTCATGGGCAACCAGGTGCCGCGGTCAGCTCGTTCTGGTCAGAATACAGACCTTTGTACCGATAGATTTCAGTATTTGATTATATCGCTGCATTTTAAACGGTATCTAACTGAAATTTATTAGTAATTTATATAGACGGCAATCAACGGCAACAGATTATTCTTAAAGTTTAACGAATCAGGACCGATTTAAAAAACAGGAGCAAGATTAAAGATGGTCAAGAAATTAACGGTAGTCGGAGCAGGCAGTGAAGATACTAACGCCGCACAACGCCTGGCCGAAAAAGAGTTGTGTGAATTACTACAGGTTGACATCGTCGCAGGCATTCCACAGGGTGAGCCCCTGGACCCGAGCGAAGCAGCTCCCATTGAAAAACACGACGCCCACCTCACCGGCACAAATGGGTATGCCGAATCCGCCGACTCGGATACCCTCATCATCACGGCCGGCAGACCCATCACAGAACTTAGCCCCACCAACCGCATCGACGCCCTGGTTGACCGCACGGTCAATGGCGGTGCTGAAATTGGCAGTCTGCCAAAGGCGGGCAGTTCCTATTTTGCCCCGGGTTCGGCGGCTGTGGAAATGGCTGAATCGAAACAGAAAGATATATATAAGATTCTGACCTGCGCCGCGATGCTCGCCGGCGGATACGGTCCTAACGATCTATTTAGCGGTGTTCCGGCTAGGCTGGGCACCTGCGGGATAAAGCAGAATAATGAAATTGACTTGATGAAGGAGGAGCGTCCGCCCTGGAAAAATCGGCTGCAGCTGTCCAGGAACTGAAGATCTGTTGAAAAAGATTGCATAAAATCAAAAAATCGGCGAAAATTTGAGATTTCTGAACCTGAGCGCCGTTTGATAGTGAAACGGCGTTTGTCCGTTGAGTGCGCAAAAACCGTTACTGTCAATTTGATCGTAACCTTAAGAAACACCGGAATGTAATCATGAGTTTAACGAAATCCGAATTACTGAGTACCCATTTTAAAAAGACGGCCACCGCAGATATCGGCAAAGTTTCTATGGATGCGGATATGCTTAACCTTCTGCTGGCCATCGATGCCCGGTTACCCCTGTCTCAGGTCGCCGCAAAAGCCGGTCTAAATCTTGAAAAACTGCCGGCTACCGCCGTCAAGCTGATCAAGCTCAATCTGATCCAGCCGGCAGCCCGCAAAGCGCCGGCCGTGGGTGCGGCTTTTATTCAGGGCCTGAAGGCCAACATGGTAAAAGCGGTGGGACCTTTCGGGGAATTCATCGTCCAGGATGCCCTGGCGGACACCGGGTACAGTGAAAACGATATCCCCATAAATATGGCAGCGGACATCATCCTGCAGCTTTCGAAGGAAATTGCCGACGAAGAGGTCCGGCGACATTTTAAAGAGGTAATGATCAAACTGGTATCTTAATAGCGGGAGGCCCAGCGCTGGGCGGGTTGTGTTCACACCTTTGAGACCCGTTCGGCTGTACTCCCAGTATTCGAATAACAATACCATATTCGGCGCGGTTTACCCGGTGGTTTCCCAGCGCCAGCAAAGCAAAAGGAGACATCGTGAAAATAACATGTGGAAAATGTGAGAAGGAATACAAAATTGACGAATCAAAACTCAGGAAAGATAAAACCGGCCTGATCTGTAAAGCCTGTGGGGATACTATCTGGGTTACCAAACCCGGCTTCACCGCGCCAGTGGAACCTGCGCCAGTGGAACCTGCTCCGGCAGAATCAACTCCTGTCGCACCTGCTGCTGAAACACCCAAGCCGGCCGTGGCCTTGAAAGATATGGAGACCCAGAAAATCCGCTTTGGTCTCCTGCGCAAGGTAATCCTGGCCATGCTGGTTGTCGGTATCGTCCCGTTTGGGATCTTCCTGGGCATGACCTTTAAAGAAACCCGGGAGAGAATTCGCACGGATACGGAACTGTTAATGGCTCAGACCGCTGACGGCCTGGGGCGTCACGTGGATGAATGGATTGACAAGAATGTGCGCATGCTGAAAGTTGCCGCACAGCTTTCCGACATGACCTCCATGAATCCCGCTGCGCAGGAAAAGGTACTTAAAAGCATCCGGGCCGAGTACCCGTTCATGTACCTGGTGTTCACTCTGGATGCCAACGGCATTAACATCGCCAGAAGCGATGGTAAGAAACTGAAAGCTTACTCTGATCGCCAGTATTACAAAGGCGTTGCCCAGGGCAAAGCCCTTGCCTGGCAGACGCTGATCGGTAAAACCTCCAAAAAACCGGCCCTGGTACTCGCCGTACCGATTAAAAGCAATGGCCAAATCGTAGGTGTCCTGGCGTCGGCCATGACCACGGATGCCATCTCAAAACAGGTCGCCAACTGGCGAAAAGGAGAAACCGGGTACGCTTTCCTGATCGATGAAACCGGAAAGGTGGTTGCTCATCAGGTGCGTAAGTATGTGACCGCCCAGGTAAACTTCAACAGTAATCCGCTGATTGCAGAGTTCAAGCGCCGTCCAACTCTGGGAGCAATCACTTTCACGGACAGCGAAGGGGTAAACCAACAAGGCGTTGCCAAACGCAACAAAATGGGTTGGATCCTGGCGGTGCAGCAAGCTGAAGAAGAAGTTTTCGAGGCCCATGAACGTAGCGAGAAGATCGCCACGTACTTACTGGTCATGACGCTTATCCTCATCGTTGCCATTGCCCTGTTGCTGGCCCGCAACCTGGTCAGACCCATCAAGGAATTGACCGGAATTACGACCCGCATGAGCATGGGAGAACTTGATATTGATTTCGATATCAAATCAAAGGATGAAATTGGACAATTGGCCGGGGCCATCAAATTGCTGCAGACCAGTTTGAGCATGGCCATGCAGCGGCTGCGTCAGAAAAGCCAGCGCAGAGCCGCCTGAAAATAAACCAGGGCATATAGCAAAACCAATAGCGGTACCCTTGTCGAAAAAATGTACAGGGTACCGCTTTTTGTTTTTAACCGGCAGGCCGCTGATGGAAACAGCAGGGATCAAGACTCCCTGCCGCGGTCGAAACAGGGAACGTCATCGCCGGGTATAGCGCCGCACAGCGTAAAACCCCTTTTTGTATAAACCTGTATATACCAATTGACACGCTTGTTTTTTTCAGGCATAGTTACGGACAACCTTTTATAATTACAGTTAAATTTAGCTATTTTGCCAGTCCCTGAAGGTGCTCATGAAGAAAATTATCGAATGCGTCCCTAATTTTTCGGAAGGCCGGGACCAGAAAACCATCGAAGCAATCGCCGCGGCTATTCGCAACACCCCTGGCTGCACCCTCCTGGATGTAGATCCGGGAAAATCGACCAATCGAACGGTCTATACGTTTGTTGGCGGTCCCCGGGAAGTGGTGGCCGGCGCACTCAACGCGGCGGCCGTGGCCCGGGAGCGCATCGACATGCGACAGCATTCCGGGGAACATCCCCGCCTGGGCGCGCTTGACGTTTGCCCGTTTATCCCGGTATCCGGCGTCACTATGGCAGAATGCGTGGAAGCGGCGCGTGAGTTCGCCCGCCAGGCATCCGCAAAGCTCGAAATACCGCTTTATCTTTATGAAGAGGCCAGTGAGCAGCGCCATCGCAAAACCCTGCCCCAGATCCGCGAGGGTGAATATGAAGGCTTGGCGGAGAGGTTGCAAAAACCAGAGTGGCGCCCCGATTTCGGCCCGACCGAGTTCATACCTGAATGGGGTGCCACCATCACCGGTGCCAGATTCTTTTTAATTGCCTACAACGTCAATATCCTCGGTACCAGCAACCAGGCCCATCGCATTGCCTTGAATCTCAGGGAGGCCGGTCGCGGACCGGACCAGCCGGGACGCTTGACGGAAGTAAAGGGTATGGGCTGGTTCGTCGATGAATACAACCTGGCCCAGGTGACGGTGAACCTGTCGAATTACCGGGTTACGCCGATCCACCAGCTGTTTGAAGAGGTAAAAAAAGAGGCCGCAGCGCTTAAAGTCGGGGTGGCCGGATCGGAAATCGTCGGACTGGTTCCGCTGGAAGCCATTCTGATGGCCGCCGATTATTACATCGCGCGAGACGATCTTTTCATTCTGGAGGAAGACCAGAAGGTCCGCCTGGTCATCGATCGCCTCGGATTAAATGCAGCGGCCCCCTTTGACCCCCGGGAAAAAATCATCGAATACCGCGTGGCTGAAAAGCCTGCGGCGCCCCTGGCGGACATGCCGCTGAATGAGTTCATCCGGGAAGTTGCCTCACGCAGTTCGGCTCCCGGCGGGGGCTCGGCCGCGGCAGCCATTGCAGCCATCGGGGCCGGACTCGGCTCCATGGTCGCCAGGCTGACCTACGGGGTTCGCAAGTTCGAATCTGTGGACCAGCAGATGCGGGCCATCATCCCCGTTCTGCATGAGGCCGTAGAACAGCTCATCCCCATGATTGACGCCGACACCAACGCCTTCAATGACTACATGGCAGGTCTTCGCATGCCCCGGGAGACCGCCCGGGAACAAAAGGCCCGCTTCGAAAAAATGCAGCAGGGTTTGAAAACCGCCGTGCAGGTTCCCCTGGCAACCATGCAGATTGGGGATAGTGCCTGGGAAGCCATGTGCGCCATCGCCCGTCACGGCAACCCCGCATCACGCTCCGATGTTGAAGTCGGCGCCCGTGCACTTGAAACGGGCATCTGGGGGGCTTACCGCAACGTGGTCATCAATCTATCCGATATAAAAGACCCTGTTTATCAGGAAAAAACCCAGACAGCCGCCAAAGCGCTGGTTGAAAGAGCTGCCCTCAAATGCCGCGAGGTTCTGGATATTCTCGACAAAAGGTAAAAAGCCTGGGCCCGCAGCTCTCTTCACGGTAGGCGCTGGCACCTTCTTGCTGCGCATCATTCGTTGTGAAAGGAATCGGCATGGCCGTACGTCACCAGGTCTGCGGCATGGCACTACCGGACTTTCTGGTCCGCATGGAAGCGTTCCATGGGTACCGCAGTCCCGGAATCCTCCTGGGCGGCTGTATGCTCGACGCAGCCTTCGACAAGTTGGCCCCCACCCCCTATCTCAACGTTGTCACCGAAACAGTCGTCTGTCTACCGGACGCCGTTCAGCTGCTGACGCCCTGTACGCTCGGTAACGGTTTCCTGCAGACTCTGGACTGGGGTAAGTTCGCCCTGACGGCCTATGACCGCAAGACACTTCAGGGCCTGAGGGTTTACCTGGACCACGCCCGCCTATCCACTTTCCCCCTGGTGCACCAGTGGTTCGACCGTTCCGCGCGGACAGGCCCCAAACCGGAATTTGAGACTGTGTCAGGAGAAATTCTGGCGGCCGCCGGGGAGGTGATCGTGTGCCGGGAGGTGGCCGTTCTGAAAGCGCTCAAAGAAACGCAAGCGATTCAGACCGGCATTTGTCCGGACTGCGGGGAATCCTACGCCCGCCGCCTGGGAAACAAGTGCCCCGCCTGTGCCGGGCAGGCCTATTGCACTGCCCGGTAAAGATAGGGTCCAGGACCGGGTGTTGCAGTTTTGCAGCATGGTCGCTCCGGGGCCTGTTTATAAATCAGGTGTCGGCGGACATCTGCTGCCACAGGCGCCTGGCGGTCTCCAGGTCGGCTGGCGTGTTGACGTTGAAAAAGGAGACCAGGTCAGGGTCTACGGCTTCGAATTGCCGATAGGCGACCGGCTTTACGCGGACGCGTGCGAACAGGCGATCTACTTTAACTTCGCCCTGGGTGAGGATTTCTTCGATAACCGGTGCACAGCGGCGTGAATAGAGAGCGCACAGGGGTTGGAAGTAGGTCCCGGAAGCGGGCACGATAACATCTGCGCCGGGCTCGAGTTCGGCCAGCAGGCGCGCTACGACCGCTGCTTGTAAAAGCGGTGTGTCACAGCTGGTCACCAGACCATAGTCGCCCGCCATGCTCAAAAGTCCGGCGTGAATGCCGGTCAGCGGACTGTGGACACCCAGGCGGTCGGCCACGACCTTCACCGGCCACTCACGATAGAGGTCCGTCTGCCGGGTCACGATCAGGCACTCTTCAAGGCAGGCGTGTACCGTATCGATGATGCGGGTTAGAAAAGGGCGCCCCCCCAATTGCATAAAGGCTTTGTTGCGGCCCTGCATGCGCTTGTTCAATCCGCCGGCGAGAACGACGGCCGTACACGACGGAGACTTCACCATATGGGCTCCCTATGACCAATGCCGGTTTAATACCTGAATCGTCACGCGCTGATCTACAGAAAACCCATCCGTACCCTCTGGAATCAGGAGGACGGCATCGGCGGCCGCCATGCTTTTAAGACGGCTGGCCGGCCTTCCGTCTGCCTGGAACACCAGGTCCGTACCTTCACGCCGCAAGGCCCCGAAAAGGGCCTGCGTCCAGTCACGCTGCCCGGAAACCGCCGTCTCTAAAACAGCTGTGAATTCGGGTAGGCCGGGGTTGCGCCGGCCGCCGAGTTTCTGCAGACCCGGCAGAGCCAACTCCAGAAAAGCCACCAGATTGGAAGGTGGCCCCCCCGGCAGAATAAAAACGGGTTTGCCTGCCAACAGGCCGAATCCCACCGCTTTACCGGGCCCGAGCCTGACCCGGTGATAGACCTTTTGCCACCCCAGTTCATCCAGCACCCGGGCCACCAGATCTTTATCCCCGGTCCAGGCACCACCGCTGGTTATCAGGGCATCGGCGGTAGCCAGAACCCGCAAAAATGTTTCCCGCAGAGCCGGGGCGCTGTCCCGGCAGACTTCCAGTTCGCTGTTGAAGCCAAGTCTTTGGCACCACCCATTCAACGTCAGCAGATTACTGGCATACAGTTTTCCGGCCACCATCGGCTGTCCGGGCAAGAGGACTTCATCGCCGGTTGCGACCAGGGCCACGGCCGGTTTCCGATAAACGGCTACAGCCTGAATGCCACCCGCCGCCAGCAGGCCGATCCGCCCGGGAGTCAGGCTGCTACCGGCATCCAGCAACAATTCCCCGGCAACCGTATCGCTGCCGCGTCGCAGAATATTGCGCCCTTTTTCCGTAAGGCGGTCGATGTTGATATGATCGTTCATAAGCGAAACAAATTCTTCAGCAATAACCGTATCGGCACCTTCCGGCAGCCTGGCTCCGGTTAAAATCCGCAGGGCCGCACCGGGCGGCAGGGGAGCGCCGGGAGCCTGACCGGCCGCCAATGACCCCGTCACCGGCAGTGGTTGCGCCCCGGCACCGTGTGCACGGACGCCGTCTGCGGCCCGCAGGGCGTAGCCGTCTTTGAGGGAGGTTTGGGTAGAGGGTGAATCGACCTGAGAATAGAGTTTCTCAGCATTAACGTAGCCTTCGCAGTCGGTGAGCGGCAGGGTTACCGGTTCGCCCGGGTGGATGTGCGCGAGCGTTTTGCGCAATGCTCTGGCAAAACCGATATACGCTTTGGGCATATCAGCAACCCTTGCCGAATGGGCAGTGCGGATACACACAGGTTTCACAATCCCGGCAAAGGCCGCCATGCCCCACGAAAGCCAGTTCCGGCTTGCCGATCTTCTCTCCGGCCAGAATCCGCGGCAGCATCAGGTCCAGGGCCGTGACCCGGTGGTGCAGTCCGCAGGCCGGGACACCCAGCAGGGGGATGCCCTGTATATAGGCCACCAGAAACATGGCCCCGGGCAAGGCGGCCGCGCCATAATTGAACTCTGCGGCCCCGGCCAACTGGATACCCTTGCGGGTGACATCATCCGGATCAACGCTCATACCGCCGCTGAGCAAAATCAGGTCACACCCGTTTTCAAGGTGGGTCTCGATGGCCTGCCGGATCAAGTCGGTATCGTCCGGCGCAAAGGCCAGGCCCTGGACCCGGGATCCCAGGCGCTCGATTTTTTCGGTCAGAATGGGAGCAAAACGGTCTTCGATCAATCCATGGTAAACTTCATTGCCGGTCACGATCAGCCCTACCGCCGCTTCCTTGAGCATCCGCACGGACACAATGCCGCCCCCGGCCGCTGCAATGGCCGCCGCCCTTTCCACCGGAGCCCTTTTCATCACCAGAGGAATCGCGCGGGTGGCCGCTACCAATTCGCCCTGTTTCACCAGGGTGTGGCTGTGCAGTGTGGCGCACATCACTTCGTCCACCAGATTGAAAGCCGCCAGGGCAGCGGTGTCTATCGTCAGCAGTCCGTCCTGGGCAGCGTGGAGACCGATCTTGCCTTCATGGGGGGCATTTTCCCAGGTGATGCCTTCTCCGGAAAGGGCCCGGGCCATAATAGCCGCAGCATCATTCTCGTGGATCTCGTCTTCTTCGAGATCGATAAGGTAAAGATGGTTCTTGCCCAGTTTCTGCAGGTGACAGATATCTTCGTCACAGACCGTATGCCCTTTCTGAAAAGCGGCCCCTTTAAATTCTCCGGGCCGGATCTCAGTTATATCGTGGGCCAAGTTGGTTCCGACGGCATCCTCAACATTTATTTTTTTCAACACGGCAAAAACTCCTTCACTATGATTTTTGCACTTTGGGTTTATTGACTCGCGACGCTCTCGTCATCGCCGGGCGCCCACTGCATACCAAGCCAGGTCACTTCCCGGGCGTCGGTAAAATAAGCCTGGTCGGTACAGGGTTTACACAGCACCTGACCATCCACAAGTACCTCCCGCGCATCCCGCACAAGCTGACCGCACTTGCTGCAGGCGATTTTTTTGCGGGTCGGCCCCGGCAGGTCACATTCGTCCAGCCGAACGCTAACGGCCTGCACCTTGAAGAGCACACAGTCGGGCATGCGCTTGTAGGCGGCCAGCTGCTGCTCGGACTTGCCCTCTATTTCCGGCGCGTACTGAACCGCCAGGCAGCGGGCCTCCTCGGTCGACAGAATCCGGTAGGCCGCCCCTGATTCGAGATTCAGGAACGTGGCCGCCATGATACCGTAATCCATAAATTTCAAGCTGCGGCGCCCCAGCCGGACGCCGGTCACGTGGGCGACTGCATCGGCGGTGCAGCGATCCATCTCCACATAGACCAGCAATTTTTTTATCTGATCATGCCGCGTGGGTTCGTCCAGGCCGATAAGCCGGCAGCCGAGCATGGCCATGCGGACCCCCACCACCTGCCCCGGGCAAAGATGCCCGTGGGCCCGGGCGGATGCTTCCAGCAGTACCTCAAATGTCTCCATAGACTCCCTGTTCAACATCGCCGCAGTTGATCCATGCTCCCGTTAGCCGCCCACCGGCCGCTGAAGCGGGTTTGCATTTCCGGGCGAAACCTTATGTTAATTTTAACATAAGCAAGAATATAATAGCAATACCCAAAAACGAATACTGACACAAGGCGTTTGCGCGCCGGGCGGCAAGCCCGGGGTAAATCACCTGGCCCGGCAATGTCGCCGATCAGATTCCCTGCGGAGCCATGTGCAAAGTTGCCATCCGCGGGTGTTGGTGGTACGTTGCCCGTATGGTTAAACTGGAACTCAGATCCAGCCACTGGATTGTGGATCAGGACAACAACATCATTTTCGGTAAAGGCCGCCTGGAAATTCTTGAAACCATCGATCGGACCGGTTCGATCAATCAGACGGCCAAAGCCCTGAAAATGTCTTATAAAACCGTCTGGAGCAAAATAAAATCCACTGAAAAGCACCTGCAGGTCAAGGTTGTCCACTCGGATAAGCAGACCGGCACCCACCTAACGCCCGAAGGCCGGCATCTGGTAGAAACATTCGCGAAGCTGCGCAGCCAGTGCCTGGCCGCCGATGATCGGATCTTCAAGCGATTTTTTTAAACCGGTCGCGACAACCGAATGCAGCCCTTGGCTGTTGCTCGCCAAATCCGGGTTTACACCTGTTTTCCAGCCCCCTTTTGGGACAATCCGCTTTAAAGGCATGTTACCACATTGTGGCAGTTTTTTTTTGACCTAAGTCAATTTATTTTGTAGGCTTTGCTTGTATACATTTTCTTAATTGTTTGCAGTATCTGAACACAGTTCATTCGGAGACAGTCGCACCCGTTTCCGTAATCACCAAATAACCCCATCCGCTGAACTCACTACAGAGGAGCTTTGATGCCGATTTTCAGCTACCTGGCCTACCCGGAAAAGGGGGAAAAGGAAGCCCTGCTGGAGGATCTGTCAGGCCTGGAACACTGCGAAGTGACCCCGGCTGAAAACGAGGAGGTGCTTCTGCTGGTCACCGACACACCGGACGATGATACCGAAAAAGCCCTGCAAAAGAGGCTAAAAAACCTAAAATCATTACAATCCCTTGGCATGACCTTCGGCCATGGGGACGCGTAAACAGTGGTGCTATAAAAAAAGGAGTGGCAGATGACAATTTCGAGAAGATCGTTCATTAAGTCCATGGCCTTGAACAGCGCGGCGGCGGCGGCCACCACGCTGTTCCCGGGAATCAGTTTTGGGGCGTGGAAGGGTACGGACATGCCCGCCGGCTCGATACAGTGGAAAAAAACCCCCTGTCGTTTCTGTGGTACGGGCTGCGGTCTGCTGGCCGGCGTGACCGGGGACCGGGCAGTTGCTGTCAAGGGTGATCCCAACTGCAGCGTCAACAAGGGGCTGTGTTGTGTGAAAGGATACCATTCGGTCCAGATTCTCTATGGCGAGGACCGGTTCCAGGACGCCCTGGTGCGTAAAAACGGCAAGATGGTCAAAGTCCCGGTCCAGGAAGCCCTGGATCTGATTGCCAAGAAAATGGATGCGACCATTAAAAACCATGGCAAGGATGCCGTCGCCATGTACGGCAGCGGGCAATGGTCCATTGCCGACGGCTATGCCGCCGCCAAATTATTCAAGGGCTGTATCGGTACCAACAATCTCGAGGCCAACGCCCGCCTCTGCATGGCCAGTGCCGTAACGGGTTTTATAACCAGTTTCGGTATGGACGAACCCATGGGCTGTTACGATGACATCGACCATGCCGATGTGTTCGTCACCTGGGGCAACAACATGTCCGAGATGCACCCGGTGCTCTTCTCACGCATGCTGGCCAACCGCAAGGCTAAAAAACACGTTAAAATCATCGATTTCGCCACCCGCACCACCCGCACCAGCCAGGCCTCCGACAAATCGATTCTGTTCAAACCGCAGACAGACCTGGCCGTGGCCAATTCCATCTGTTACGAGATCATCCGCAATGGGTGGGTGAATTGGGATTTTGTCAAGAAACACGTCTCCTTCCACAAGGGTAAAACCAATATCGGCTACGGCACCCAGGATCACTTCAAGTTCAAGGATAAAGGTGTAACGGTCGACTTTAACGCCTACAAGGCCTTTCTGGAGGATTACACGCCCGAAAAGGTTGAGAAACTGTCCGGCGTCCCGGCCAAGGATATTAAATACCTGGCCGCGCTTTACGGCGACCCGGACAAGAAGGTGACGTCGTTCTGGTGCATGGGCATGAACCAGCACACCCGGGGCACCTGGATCAACAACCTGGTCTATAACATCCACCTGCTGACCGGCAAAATCTCGACCCCGGGCAACAGTCCCTTTTCCCTGACCGGCCAGCCCAGTGCTTGCGGCACCGTCCGCTAGGTGGGTACCCTGACCCACAAACTGCCCCACGGGGTGGTCATGAAGGAGAAGGCCCGCAAACTGGCGGCCAAGATCTGGGATGTACCGGTCCAGAACATCGACCCCAAGCCTTCTTACCACACCGTGGAGATGTTCCGCGCCCTGGATCGGGGCGACATTCGCTTCATGTGGATCCAGGTGACCAATCCCATGGTGACCATGCCCAATCTGCGGCGCTACCGCAACGGCGCCCAAAAGGACGACCGGTTCGTGGTGGTTTCCGAAATCTACCCCACCCCGACTTCGGATGTCGCCGATGTCATTCTCCCCTCCGCTCTGTGGATCGAGCGGGAAGGCTTTTTCGGAAACTCCGAACGGCGCACCCAGCACAACGAACAGATTGTGCCCATGCCGGGCAATACCATGTGCAACACCTGGCAGATTATCGAGGTGGCCCGCCGCCTGGGTTTCCAGAAGCAGTTCCCCTGGAGCCGCGAGACCTACATCGAAGACATCTGGAACGAATATATCCAATTCCACGACAACCCGAAGCATCGCATGGCGCCCTACAAGGTGCTGAAATCCCGGTCCGGCGTCCAGTGGCCGTTTGTTGACGGCCTGGAAACCAAGTGGCGTTTCAACGCCAAGTATGACCCGGCCGCCCAAGGCAAGGATTTTGATTTTTACGGCAAGAAGGACCACCGGGCCTGGATCTGGCTGCGGCCTTACGAGCCGCCGGCAGAATCACCGGACGGCGATTTCCCCTTCTGGCTGAACACCGGCCGGGTGCTGGAGCACTGGCATACGGGTTCCATGACCCGTCGGGTCCCGATCCTGCATAAGTCCATGCCGGCCGCATATGTAGAGATCAATGCCGCCGATGCGGCCGAACTCGGTATCACCAACGGCAGCAAAGTCAAAGTTTCATCCCGGCGCGGTTCGGTTGAAATGACCGCCAGCATCGATGGCCGGGGCCGACCGCCCCGGGGCATGGTATTCGTACCTTTCTTTGATGAAAGCCACCTGATCAATGAGGTGACGCTGGATGCCTTCTGCCCCATTTCCAAGCAACCGGACTATAAAAAATGCGCCGTCAAACTGGAGAGAGCATAATGGATACGCCAAAAAAAGAGCCCAAGATCGGCAAGGTTTTTCTCGGTTTTGCCGCTGTCTGCATCCTGCTTATGCCGCTGGTCGTCTTTTCAGCTTTCTCATCTGAAGCCGAGAAACCGGCGCCGGCTACCCTTACGCCACCGGACGGTAATTTTGATTACCGCGGCGGAACCATATTTGAAAACTATGACCGGATCTCCCGGGAATACCTGGGCGGCACCTCAACGGAGCGTACCCTTGAGGAATACTATTCCCGCCGTCAGTACCTGGGATCGCCACCGTTTATCCCCCATAAAGTCGAAAAGGCCGCGAATCCGCAGTTGCAGTGCCTGACCTGCCACGCCAAGGGCGGCTGGACCGAGGAACTGAAGCGCAATACCCCTGTGACGCCGCATCCGGAACAGACGGCCTGCCAACAGTGCCACGTGCCGATGACTGCTGAAAACCTGTTTGTGAAGCATGGCTGGATGAGCGTCGACCCGCCGCGACTGGGGCGTTCGTATCTCCCCGGTGGACCGCCGCCGGTTCCCCACGCGCTTCAGATGCGGGAGAATTGTATTGCCTGTCATGTGGGGCCGGGGGCGGTCGATGCGATTCGGGTGGACCACCCGTCCCGCGGAAACTGCCGGCAGTGCCATGTGACCGATACGGTAGCGGGACTGTTTCAACGCAAATCCGCCAACTAATGGGTTAGGAATACTATGAAAATACCAACAGGAAGAATGGGACTGTATACCCTCTTGCCCTTACTGGCTATTCTCTTCACCGCTTGGCAGGCGTTTTCCGGACAGGGCGGCGTGGTGGCGACGTACAAAGACGCCACCGCCCCGGTAAATGATGCAGCCCGCATAGATGCGGTTATTGAGACGCCCACCGACACGGTGATTGCGCATACGCGCTACCAGGGCGGCCTTTTCCGGGTGGAGAGCCGTAAAGATAAGATGGAACGCTTTCAGTGCAGCCAGTGCCACAATAACAAGACCGTAACCGCAGCCCAGGCCTCTGCCATGGCCCATGGCGATATCGTGCTGGACCACGGCGGTACTCAGAAACCGCTGAACTGCTTTACCTGTCACAAGCAGGATGAGCGCGATTATCTGGTGACTGAAAAGGGGTCCCGGATTGACATGGACCATAGTTACCAGATGTGCGGCCAGTGTCATTTCAGGCAACACAAAGACTGGATCGGCGGCGCGCATGGCAAAAGGGTCGCCAATTGGGCCGGCACACGGGTGGTAAAAAATTGTACTGCCTGCCACGATCCGCATTCGCCGCTCTTTAAAAAACGGTGGCCTAAAACCTACTCAATCCCGTTGAGCAAATAGGAAAACATATGGATCCCTGTAAAAAGTCAGCTTGTCGGCAAACGCAGGACGCCAACCCGAGTCAGGAAAAAGCCTGCGGCCGCCGGACATTTCTGAAGACAGCCGCCCAGGCGGCCGCCCTGGGCAGTGTCGGCCTGGTTTCCGGTTGCAGCACCGGAATGTTCGGGTCAGGTGAAGAAACGTCTCTGCGGTTCAAGGAATATTTCAAGAAAAACTACCGCCTCATGACTGATGCCGAAAAAGAGGAGACTGTGCGTCGCCTGGAGCGTCTGGCCAGGATTCAACAAGGCGTCAACGTCCAGATCAGCAGCCGTGAACCGGTGGAAGGTGTTCTCTTCGGCTATGCCTTTAACGTCACGCGTTGTGAAGGCTACATGGAATGTGTGGCGGCCTGCGTCCAGGAAAACAATCTCGATCGGTTCTCACAGACCCAGTATATCCGGATTTTCGAAATGGAACACGGCCAGATGTCGCCCGAGGCCGGCGACGGCAAGTTCTTCCATGAGGTCCCGGTAAAGGGGCACCACTATATGGGCGTCCAGTGCTTCCACTGCCAGAATGCCCCCTGCGTCAAGGCCTGCCCCACCAAGGCCACCTGGCAGGAACCGGACGGCATTGTGGTGGTCGACTATGACTGGTGTATCGGCTGCCGGTACTGTATTGCGGCCTGCCCCTACTACGGCCGCCGGTTCAACTGGAACGAGCCGCAGGTCCCCAAGGAAGAGATTACCCGCAAGCAGCACTATCTCGGGAACCGCATGCGCCGTCGCGGTCAAATGGAGAAATGTACCTTTTGTGTCCAGCGCAGTCGGACCGGGAAAAACCCCGCCTGCGTCGAAGCCTGCCCCACCGGGGCGCGGGTGTTCGGGAACCTGCTGGACCCGAATAGTGAGATTCGGTTCGTCCTGGCAAACAAGAAGGTGTTCCGTTTCAAGGAGGACCTGGGAACAGACCCGAAATTCTGGTATTTCATCGACTAGGAGCTTAGGAGATACACCATGGAGAAACAACCTCCCGTCAGGGAGCTGACGCTGTTTGTAAAAGATGTGGTCCAGTGGAGCCTGTCGGGCGGTCTGGGTTACCAGATATATCTCTGTTTTCTGGCGGCCTTGATGGTCCTGGGCGTCTATGCCTATTTTGTGCAGTTCAATGTCGGCCTGGCCGCAACCAATATGTCGGATATCGTCAGTTGGGGCTTTTACATATCCAATTTCACCTTTCTGGTGGGTGTGGCGGCGGCCGCGGTCATGATTATCCTGCCGTCCTATATTTTTAAGGACAAGGATCTGCACAAGGTCGTCATTATCGGAGAAGTGGTGGCCATCGGGGCCCTGGTCATGTGCCTGATGTTTGTTTTCGTCGATCTCGGCGGTCCGCTGCAGGCCTGGCATATGATCCCCGTGATCGGCCTGTTCAACTGGCCGACCTCCCTGCTCACCTGGGATGTGGTCGTCCTGAACGGCTACCTGGTCCTGAACCTGATGGTCCCGGCCTACATCCTGTTTTGCCACTACCACAACCGTAAACCGGACGAGCGCTTATACCGTCCCTTTGTGTTCCTGTCAATTTTCTGGGCCTTCGGGATTCACCTGGTGACCGCCTTTTTGTACCAGGGCCTGCCTGCCCGGCCGTTCTGGAACAACCCACTGATGGGGCCGCGTTTCCTGGCTTCGGCCTTTGCCGCCGGCCCGGCCCTGATTACGGTGGTCCTGGTGATCATTACCCGCGCCACCACGTTTAAAATAGACTCGGAAGTCTTCATAAAACTCAAGCGGATCATCGTTATATCCGCCATCATCAACCTGATCATGCTCTTTTCGGAAGTATTTAAAGAATTCTATTTCCCCACCCACCACAGCCTGCCGGCCGAATATCTGTTTTTCGGCCTGGACGGCCACAACGCCCTGGTGCCCTGGATCTGGTCGGCGATCTGTATGAACCTGGTCGGAACCCTGACCCTGGCCTTTACGCCTGGCCGCAGCAACCCGCTATGGTTCTTGCCGGCCTGTATCTTGCTCTTTTTGGGTATCTGGATCGAAAAAGGAATGGGGCTGATCGTACCTGGCCTGGTACCGTCGCCCATGGGCGAAGTGGTCAATTATGCGCCCAGCTGGGTAGAGATCTGCATTACTTTGGGAGTGCTGGCCCTGGGGATCTTCGTGGTCACCCTGCTCGTGAAACCGGCTCTGATTATTGAACAGCGGTATGAAACCGGTTCGTGAGCCGGCCGGCTTAATCGGCTCCAGTCCCTGACCGGAGTCTGTCCACCGCCTCAATGAGCAGGGGACAAATCACCCTTTCCGCCTGGAGCAGGCGCTCTGGAAAACCGACGTCGACAATCCCCTTTTTCAAGGCCAGCGCCTGCAGGTCCTGTATTACCTTGTATCCCCGAACTTTCTGGCTGCAGGCGGATCCGCATAATTCACACTTGAGGCACAGCCAGATCGAGGGTGAATGCACGATCTCGTCCGTTAGTCCCAGGTTGGCCATGCGCACAATGTACTGCGGATCGAAGACCGGACGGGCACTGAAAATCGGGCAGCACCCGCTGCACTCGCTACAGGTATAACAGGCTTGTGAACCTGCATCTGAAACGGTCTCGTCCGGGTGGCCGGGGGTTGCGGGCCGGCCGGCCTTGATCGGTTCGGGGTCCGTTTCAATGGGCTCCTGCAGCCACTGCTGCCATTTCTCGGTTGACAGGGAGTTTAGTTCACCGTGCATACACGCTTCCACCGTTCGCCAGCGAACACGTTGAAACCGGGACAACAGCTGTTGTAATTGCGACCACATGCGGCGGGGCACGATCCCGCGCTCAATGGCCTCACGACGGGCGTGGTGGATCACCTCATATGGTTTGACCGCATTGGGGCAGCCCCGATGGCAGCGCCGGCAAGAGAGGCAATACCAGATTTCCGGAAGCTCAGTCAGGGCTGTGAGCATACCCAGATTGGCCATCCGGATTACTTCTTGCGGGTCCAGTCGTTCGGTACTGAGATAAACGGGACATTCTATATCGCAGGTACCGCAGGTCCAGCACATATTGCTGCTTGCCGTGGCATTTTCCTCGATAAGGCGTCTGAGCTTGTCGTCCGGGGTAATCGGTTCGGGGATCATTCTGCACCTGCCCTTACCAGCCGATACAAAGTTAACGAATACCCGTGCATTTTTTCACGTGCGCGTGGGGGGGGGAAGCTGTGTACGGTCAAGATAGACGTACGGCTGATTTTCACCATACTAATACAAAAAGTGGACGAGCGCAACGGGGATCATGATGGATGAAGGGACGCCCGCTTCTCGCAGAACGCCAAAGGGGACCTCGGAAGGTCCCCTTGATGGTACCGGCCAATGCAGAACAGCCGGGGTTCAGCAGGTTGTAAAACCACTAGAACCTATCTCAAAAAACGGATTTTGGTTCAAAATCAAGGCGGCCGCGAGGTTCAACCCGGAGAAATACTGGAGTATTTCGAGGACTTGAACCGAGCGCCCAACGCTGAGTTTGGGCCAAAAGACTTTTTTGAGATAGATTCTACATGAGCGTATAGATACAGGTAATACCGGTTATCACAACCGCCAGATAGGCCAGCATGACAAACATCGTCTCATAGCCTGCGCCCTGGATTTCAACATCTTTTTCCGCGCCCATTTTGCCACCTCCCTGAAATAGTAATACAGTCCTTAAATGAACGAAATCTCGGTTTATGCCATGCACCACATGGTGGATACGAAAAACTGCGCTGCTTGTCAAATCGATTTTTACGCTCAAAGGGTCTGTCCGGCCATACGCATAAGCGGTGCGGAGCCTGCCATCCCACCTGACTCCGCGCCGGGACCTAGCGCCTGCGAAGGCATACTATTCTTTTTTGAATATGCTCTTGAACAGCTTGTTGACCCCTTCGGTGACTTCACTGGTCGTATTGCTTTTGGTCTGATCTTTGGCGGCATCCCCGGAACTTTTGAAAAGATCACCGAAAAAGCCGCCTTTTTTCCCGGCTTTCTTTTCATTTGCCGAGGTTGTCGTCTTCGCCGGAGCGGTCTTGGGCATTTTTACCTCCCGCTCCGTCGTGCCCCTGGGGAGTTCAAAATAGTCAGATTTCAAAGACACCTTTTTCACGCTGGCAAGTTTCATGTCTTTGCCGTACCGCAGGACACTGCCGTATTTGTCGACCTGTTTTTGAGCGGCTTTCACCGATCCGGCCATTCCCGACACGGCCATGCTGTTCATTTTGGCAGATATCTGCACCATGGCCATGTTGATTCGGCGGATGTCCTTGGCCTTGCTGAGTACCAGCTCATCTGATGAAACCAGTTTGCCGGCTTTGTCACGAACCTCCACTCGGTATACTTTGCCTTTGTAGCCGGCGATGGTTTCCGTTTTCCCGGTATATTTATACGTGGTCTTATAGTCGTCCACGTTGACTTTCGGCTGACTGCCGAACATCCCCCCCATCATGCCGGAAACCTTGGCCAGGTCGGTGGCTGTCCAGCCATCATCATCTTTGTTCACCGCATACACCTTGCCACCGGTCAGCAATGTATAGCTGTCCGCGGACGTATCCATGCGAACGTGCTGGTCGTCCCGGGCACTCAACTGCATGGTATTTCCGTCGGTATATTTCCAGACCGCAACAATATCCTTGGCCCAAACCGTTCCAGTAGCAACAAACAACAACAAACAAGCGGTAGTCAAAATACGACGCATGTTCTCCCTCCCCTTATTGTGATTGGATTATTTCGCCCGAAAGGCTACCTACTTATGCGAAATACGGCGTTGCTGTCAATATCCTTGCCTGAATATGCCTCCCGGTTCCGACCGGCGGCCGCTTTCCTTATAAAGCCGCCAGCGCGGCCAGGAACACCGCAGGGGTAAGGCCGCATCCAGGGCACACACCAAATAGCTTCCTATCATATTGATATAATTATTTTAATTTAAATAGGTCGACCAATCATCAATTGACAACCAGCCCTGTATCGGGTATCAGAAACCCATCACCTTCAACCGGCTCCTTCAGGACAGACATGCCCAGATTACATCTATACACCAGCAACCGGCTCGAGGCACTTCAGGAAAAAATGGCCGCGCGTTTCAAGCACGAACCGCTGCCACCGCTGCAAAAAGAGATCATTATTGTCCAGAGCCGGGGCATGGAACGCTGGTTGAGCCTTGAAATCGCACGGCAAAACGGAATCTGCGCCCATGTGGAATATGTGTTCCCCAAAGTGTTTGTTTACAATCTTTTTCGCCAGGGGCTGGATATCCCGGAAACCACGCCGTACAATCCAGAGATCAACACCTGGCGCATCCTCAAGTATCTGCCGCAGCTCATAGGGTACCCGGATGGGCACAGTCTCGCCAACTATGTCCGCGACGATCCGTCCGGTCTAAAACACTACCAGTTGTCTCAGAAAATCGCCGAAGCTTTCGATCGCTATACGATCATGCGGCCGGATTTGGTCACTGCCTGGGATCAGGGTATCAATCCACTGGCCGCCGACTTCAGGGGCTCACGCTGGCAGGCCGCGCTCTGGCAGCTGCTGGGGACCGAGGATGGGGACGACAGCCTCCCGCCCCACCACGCTGCCTTGAAAAAGGTGTTCCTGGAAACCCCGGAACCGCCGCTTGAGCTACCCGCGCGGATCAGTGTCTTCGGCATCTCGACCCTGCCGCCCTATTATATCGATATCTTCCAGAAAATTGCCCGCCAGGTCGATGTCGATATCTACTACCTGAATCCCTGCCGGGAATATTGGGAGTATGCCTACAGCTCGAAACAGATCGCCCGCTTTACCACGGCCGGTGTTGCCGACGAGGACACCTATTATGACTGCGGCAACAACCTGCTGGCTTCCATGGGCAGTGCCGGACGGGAATTCTTCAGCCTGATTCTCAACAGCATAGAAGAGACCGGCGAGGAACTATTTGCAGAGCCTGGAAATGACACCCTGCTCACAACGATCCAGTCCGATATCCTGAATCTGCACCAGCGACAGAAAAGTGAGGGCTTCCAGGTTGCGGACACAGATACCAGCTTGCGCATTCACGCCTGCCACAGTCGGATTCGGGAGGTAGAAGTTCTGCATGACCAACTGCTCAATCTCCTCGAAGCTGACCGAGACCTGCAACCCACCGACATAATCGTCATGATGCCCGATATCTCCGCTTATGCCCCCCTGATACAAGCCGTTTTCGACCGCCCTATGCAAGAAGGCCGCCGTATCCCCTATTCTATTGCGGATACACACATACGCAGCGTTAATACAATTGCGGACACGTTCTTAAGAATTCTGGCTGTTGAACAGCAAAGATTTCGGGCACCCGCCATACTCGACATCCTGGAAACACCAGCGGTCCGCAAAAAATTCGGAATCAATGAGCAGGAACTTGTGAGGATCAAACAATGGGTGTCCGCCACCGGAATCCGCTGGGGAAAGGATAAGTCTTACCGTGAGAAACTGGACCTGCCCGGCTTTCACAACAATACCTGGCAGTTCGGCCTGCAGCGCATGCTCCTCGGCTACGCCCTGCCGCCGTTAGATGACCAAACATTGTTCGAAGGTATTTTTCCTTACGGAGAGATAGAAGGCGACGATGCCCGCCTCTTGGGCGCGTTCACGCATTTTACCCAAACCCTTTTCACCCGAGTTGCTCAGCTGCAGAAACCGCGTCCGCTGGCGCAATGGGCCGCCCAGCTGACCGAGATCCTCACAATCTTTTTCGCCACAGACGAAACGAATGAGGGCGATCTCAACCAGATCCGGGGCACCCTGGCCGGTGAAGGCCTGGCGGGATATGCGGCGTCTACCGGCTTTGAAGATCCCGTTACCCTGGAGGTCATCCAGGCGCATCTGGAAAAACGCATTGGGCATGAGGCGCTCTCCTTCGGTTTCATAAGTTCCGGCGTTACGTTCTGCACCCTTTTGCCCATGCGCAGCATCCCGTTTCAAGTGGTCTGCATGCTCGGATTGAATGATGGAGAATACCCGCGCTCCAGTCAGGCCGCCGGTTTCGATTTGATGGCCCGCCGGCGGCAGCTGTGCGACTGGTCTAAACGGCATGAAGATCGATACCTGTTTCTGGAAAGTATTTTGTCTGCCCGTCAGAATTTAATTATCAGTTATATCGGCTGTGACCCCAAAGACAATTCTGTCCGACCGCCATCGACCCTGGTGAGTGAATTATTGGATTACATCGCCAACGGGTTCGCAAGTGCCGGTGAAGACGGCCTGATACCGCAACTGGTCACCCGGCATCCGCTGCACCCGTTCAGTCCCCAATATTTCGAGGGAAGTGGCCGTCTGGTGAGCTATTCCCAGACCGATTGCCGTGCAGCCCTGGCCAGCCTTGAGGAACGCCGGCCGGCGGCCGGTTTTCCAGAGCATCCGCTGCCCCCTCCACCCGGAGAAAAGTGGTCGACGGTTGCCTTGCAGCAATTCTGTCGCTTCTTCCGAAACCCGGCGGAATTTCTACACAAGGCCCGACTCGGCATCAACTTCAATCCCCGCGAAGTCGACCTTTTGGAAGAACGGGAACCCTTTGAACTCGACCCATTGCAAGCCTACCCCATACGCAATGCCATCGTCGAAACGGGCTTATCAAAGGGATCGGCCAAATTGCTATTACAGGTGTTACAGGCCTCCGGAAGACTGCCGCACGGCCACCCTGGAGAACTGACGCTCGCCCGCCTGTATCATGAAGCTTTCGAATTTATAGATCAGGTCCAGGCCTTCAGTAGGGCCCAACCAAAAGCGCCCTATGAAATCGAAGGCGTTTATGGCCTGGAAAACCTGGTTTCTTTGGAAGGTCACCTGCGCAATCTTTACCCGGAAGGCCAGCTGTTTCACCGCTGCGCAGATTTAAAGGGCCGTGATCTGCTGGCAGCCTGGATTCACCACCTCCTTTTGAACACTGCCGCTGCGGTGACTTGCCCCAAAACGACTACGATTATCAGTAAACAGGATCCCATCACCCTGCAGCCCCTGGCTCCCGAAGATGCGCAGGCGGAGTTGAACAACCTGGCCGATCTTTTCATGTCGGGCCTGCGCAGCCCGCTGTGCTTTTTTGCAGAGACATCGTATACCTTTGCTGCCGCGCTGGTTGCCTCCGGTAAATCTGGGCCAGAAGCGCTGGCCGCCGCCCGTTTAAAGTGGAACTCGAGCAAACATCATACCGGCGAAGTCGAGAATATATCTATCCTAAGAAGTTTTGGCAAAGACATGCCCTCTGATCCGCAATTTCAGAAGACGGCGCTGACCATTTTCAAGCCCGTCTTTGATGCAATGCTTGCGTGACCAGGGTGCCGACAAGTAAATTGATATGGCTTTTACACCTCTAAACCTAATTCGTATGCCGCTTGAGGGCACCAGCCTGATCGAGGCCAGTGCCGGTACCGGCAAGACCTATACGATTGCCAACCTGTATTTACGGTTAATCCTGGAAAAAGAGTTGGAAGTTCAGAAAATCCTGGTGGTGACCTTTACCGAAGCGGCCACCAAGGAACTGCGTGACCGCATCCGTCGCAATCTGAATGTCGCCCTGCAGGAACTCGACCGGGCCGGAAGCAGCGGTGATGAGACCGTTGCCCGGATCGTATCGACAGCGGCCGCGCTTAAATCCGGTCCGACGGCATCCAATCAGTTGCAACGGGCCCTGGTGTGTTTTGATGAAGCTGCCATCTTTACAATCCACGGGTTCTGTAAGCGTGTCCTTGATGAAAACGCCTTTGAATCCGCCATCCTGTTTGACCTGGAACTGGTCACCGACCAGCGCCGCCTGGTACAGGAAATCACCGATGACTTCTGGCGCCGCAATTTTGCGGGCGCATCCTATTTTATCAATGCGCTGGCATCCGGACATGGATTAAGTTACAGCCGTTTCACTACCCTGGCTCAGCAACTGGCAAACAACCCCACCCTTACCATCATCCCGGCCGCGGTGTCCTTTTCTCCTGAAGACATGCTCCAGCAGCACACCGAACTGAAGCATGCCTGGCGCACATCCAAAGGGGAAGTGACCGCCATCTTGCAATCAGAAAACTCGGGCTTTAGCAAATCCGGGCACCCCTTTTACAGGGGCCAGTTAGACGCTTGGCTTATCAAACTCGAAGGCGCCTGTTCGGACGCCCCCTCCCCGGACGATTTAACCAGCATTGCCATGTTTACAACCGATCACCTGACCGGACGCCTCAAAAAGAACTTTACGTTGCCGCCGCACCGATTCTTTGATCTTTGTCAGGCCTATTGCGCGGCTGAAAAAGAATTTGTCGTCGGGATCCAGCAGGCCTATGCCGCCTATCTCAAGGCAGAACTCGCGCGCCGTAAACAGGCGGCCAACATTCAATTTTTCGATGACCTCCTGGCAAATGTCCATAGTGCCCTGCAGACCGAAGGGGCCAGCCAGCTGGCCAGGGCCATCAGGGCCAAGTTTGACGCCGCCCTGATTGATGAGTTCCAGGACACCGACCCCATCCAGTACGACATCTTCAGAGCCCTCTTTGCCCGGGAGGATAAAAGCCTCTTTCTGATCGGGGACCCAAAACAGTCAATTTACGGGTTTCGCGGAGCGGATATTTTCGCTTATATCCGGGCGGCCGGCGACATTCCCGAAAAGCGGAAATATACGTTGAATGAGAACTGGCGCTCCGAGTCGCAGTTTGTAGAGGCTGCGAACTGCTTCTTTGCCCCAGTTGAAAATCCTTTTGTCCTGGGCGACACCATTGTTTATACACCCGTTCAGGCCGCCGGGCAGAGCCTCGGCAACCGCTTCCCGTTGACGGTTGCCGATGATCCCCCCGGCAATTTGGTCCTGTGGTTTATCAACCGTGAAAACAGTCAGGCCACCGGCACCACCCCCAACAAAGACCAGGCCAGACGCACAGCCGCGCAAGCGGTCGTGTACGAAATCTCCCGCCTGCTGACCAAAGCGGAACGGGGTGAGGCAACCCTGGGCGACCGGCCCATCCTGCCCTCGGACTGCGCCGTCCTGGTCACCCGCAATGCCGATGCCCAGCTGATCAAAGATCAGCTGGCCGAAGCCAATATCCCGGCGGTCACCACGCGGGCCGAAAACATCTTTAAAACCGGACAGGCCCGGGAGGTCGAACAGGTCCTTGCCGCTGTTGCCGCCCCCAGCGATCTAATCAGACTGCGAACGGCCCTGGCAACCGAACTGCTCGGCTGCCCGGCCGAAATCATCCTGGCGTCTGTGGAGGATGAATCTCCCGGGAATGAGATAGAAAAGCATCTGGATCGCTTCGCCGCATTCAACGAGCTTTGGCAAATGCACGGCTTCATCAGTATGTTCCGAAAATTGCTGCAGTCCTACGATGTGGCCGGTAGACTCCTGCGCCATCCGCATGGCGAAAGAGAGCTGACCAACATTTTGCATTTGACGGAACTGATTCATACGGCTGCCTTTGAAAACAACCTGGGGCCCAACGGGGTGCTCAGCTGGATACAGGCCCAGCGCAATGCCCAAGATGAAAATGAAGAATTGGAACTGCGGCTCGAACGTGATGATGCGGCTGTCCAGATCCTGACCGTCTTCCGCAGCAAGGGACTGCAATACCCGCTTGTATTTTGCCCCTTCATGTGGCAGGCCGAAGCTGCGTCCCGCGGCGCGGACGTAGTCTTTCACGCGGATAACAACCTGTACCTCGATATAGGTACGGAGCAGCGCTTACAGGCCCATCAAGCCCGGGCGAGACAGGAGAACCTGGCCGAACTTGTGCGCCTGCTTTATGTGGCTCTCACCCGGGCCCAGAACCGCTGCTATCTCACTTTTGGCCTGATCGGTAAGGCTACCGCGCTGGACTACATCCTCACCGGGGGCGCCCATCCAACCGCAGACATCTATGGCCGTTTGAAATCGATCCTTAAAGATCTGGATGAGGAAACCTTGCATGCCAATTTAAGCCGTTCCAGTGCGCGTTGCTCCGGCCAGATCCGTGTGACCGAACCTAGCCTGGCCGCCCCGCAGCCTTACAAGCCGCCGGGTACAGATCGACGCCCCGAATTAACCTGCCGCGTTTTCGAGCGGGTCGGATCCTGGACCAACGATTGGATGATCGCCAGCTTTTCCAGATTGGTTGCCGATAAATTTGGCCGCCGAACACCCAATCCTGCTCACCAGTTGAAGGCGGATGAATTTGCCGCCGAGCCAACAGATCAACAACTGGCCCCGGTTGATACTTTTTTCGCCTTTCCGGGCGGCACCCTGACCGGTTCCTGTATTCATAACATTTTCGAGACGATCAACTTTTCACGGCCGGAAAGCAGCCGCAACCGCCTGATTGTCGACCGCCTGCTAAAGAAGTTTGGCCTGGCGGACGCCGGCCGGTCCCGGGGCGATATGGTCCAGCGCATGCTTATCAGCGTCCTGCGAGCCCCCTTATTAAAGGGCGCCCCTGATTTCACCTTGGAGCAAATTCCGTCGGAACAGAGGATTCCCGAAATGGAGTTCTTTTATACGGTCAAGCGCTTCACACCGTCCAGCCTGCAGGCCGTTCTGTCTGAATTTGCGGACACACCCATCGCTGACCTACCAGACTTCCGGGAAAAAATCGGGCAGCTGGATTTCAAGCCGGTCAGGGGGTTCATGCGTGGATTTATCGATCTGGTTTTCAAGTTTGAAGATAAATATTACCTGCTTGATTGGAAAACCAACCATCTCGGCAATACATTTGCGGACTATGCCGTCTCCCACCTGACGCGAAACATGGAGGCTGCATACTACAACCTGCAATATTATATCTATACAGTGGCCCTGCATAAATATCTCGCCGGCAGGGTCGCTGATTATACCTACGACACCCACTTTGGAGGTGTCTTCTATTTATTTATCCGGGGAATTCACCCTGATTATCCAGGTAGCGGCATTTTTTTCGACCGCCCACCGGCGGACCTGGTGGAGGCCCTGGGCAACCTGTTCGGCCTGTAAACTATGGAAGATTACGATATTCGCCGTTTGCATACCCTGAATCTGCTGCAGGATATCGACCTGCATTTTGCCAGCCTGATGATGTCCCTGGCTGGTGAATCGGCTTGTCCGGAACTGGCGCTGGCGGCCAGCCTGGTGAGCAACACCACCGCAGATGAAAAGCATATCTGCTTCGACCTTGAAGCCAGCGCATCACGGCCGTTAACAGCCCTGTTTAGCGACGTTCCCGAAATGGCGGCTGCCCAGCTCCAACACCTACAGACACCGGCGGCCGGGACCTGGTCCGCCAAACTGCAAACTTGCCCGGTTGTGGGTGCCCCCGGCGAGTACCGGCCCCTGATCCTGGATGGAAAAAACCGCCTGTACCTTTATCGTTACTGGGCCTATGAGCAACAACTGGCCGCCGAAATCAAGATGCGGATGAATGCCGATCGTCCCCGCGTCGATCACGGTCTCCTGCAAAAAGGTCTGGCGCGTTATTTCCCCCCATCCGAAGTGCAGCCAGATTGGCAGAAAATTGCTGCTTTTGCCGCTGTAACCGGCCCTTTAACCATCATCTCCGGTGGACCCGGAACCGGAAAAACCCACACGGTCACCAACATCCTGGCCTTGCTGCTTGAACTGGAGGCCGACCTGCAGGTCGCGGTCTGCGCCCCCACCGGCAAGGCTGCCGCTCGTATCCAGGAATCGATTAAAAGGGCCAAGCAAACGCTGGACTGCCCTTCGCAGCTGCTGCCGAAAATCCCCGAAGAGGCCACGACCATCCATCGCCTCCTCGGGGTCCGCCGGGACTCACCGCACTTCTATTTCGACCGGCACAACCCGCTGCCCATAGATGTTCTCATTGTAGACGAAGCCTCGATGGTGTCCCTGGCCCTGATGACCAAACTGCTGCGGGCCACGACTGCAGAATGCCGGGTCATCCTGCTGGGAGACCGCAACCAGATGGCCTCGGTAGAAGCCGGTGCAGTCCTGGGCGATCTATGTGCCGCTGCCGACCCGGACAGCTATTCGGAAACTTTTTGCAAACAATACAGCCGCGTGGGAGCCGATGAACTGATATCCGGTTGCGCCGCTGAGCAGGCGGTCCTGTCGGACTGCGTGGTAGAATTGAAATACAGCTATCGCTTTGATGCCGCTTCAGCCATTGGCGCCGTCAGCCGAGCGGTAAATAGCGGTGACGCCAAGGCCGTCCTGGCGGTTACCGATCAGGACACGAGCGGCACCATTGCCCGCGAGGCATTGCCGGCTCCGGGCGAACTGGAAGATCGCCTCGCGGCCCTTGTCGCAACCGGTAATGCCGGCCCGAGTACGGCTGCGGATTTACAGGCCGCCTTCCGGGTCCTGGACACTTTCCGTATTCTCTGTTCGCACCGACGGGGCCCGTACGGCGTGGCCCGCATCAACCGCCTGATGGAAAGCGTCCTGCAAAAAAAGGGGCTGATCGATGCTTCCGGGCCGTATTACCGCGGACGCCCGATCATGCTCCAGCGCAATGACTATACGCTCGGCTTGTACAACGGCGATGTCGGCGTCATCTGGCCGGATGCTGCCGGAGAAAACCGGGCCTGGTTTCCGGATCGGGCCGGCGGGCTGCGCGCCTTGGCGCCTACCCGGCTTCCGGCCCACGAAACCGTCTATGCCATGACCATCCACAAATCCCAGGGTTCTGAATTTGACCGGATCCTGATGATTCTACCTAACGTGGCCGCTCCGATTTTTACACGGGAGCTGGTCTATACCGGCCTCACGCGGGCCCGTCAATCGATCGCCATCTGGGCTGAAGCGGATATTTTCGAAACAGCGGTACGGGCCCGGGTTGAACGCCGTTCCGGGCTGCGGGATGCCCTGCGGCCGGCTTGATACCGGGCCAGGACGATAGGATGATGAAAACTATGCAAAATAAGGATAACCATCCGGAAGGCGAAACCCGCGAGGGTATCGTCACGGCCCGAAAATGTGATTGCTGCGGGCACCATGAGCTGGGCTTTACGAACGACAAGGGTGAATACGCAGCGCTCAAACCGGGGATGCGGGTGCGGGTACTCGCCGCGGCAGCCGACGAGCCCAGCTGAACCCGGGCCCGCACGTCCTGGGATCAGTCCGGGTGCCAGCAGGGGGCTAGCGGGCGGGTTTCCCGCGCACTGGCAAAATAAAGGCCAGATCGGTCTTGGGCTGTTGGCCGAAACGGCCTGAATAGAGCATTACGGTGAAACTGTTGCGGGTGCCGGTGCCGCCTTTGGTGCGTTTCTTGCCGTACGCGTATTCGGTGCCCGACCAATACGGCATATGGGTGACGATATTTTCAAACGGATTGGGTTCTACCAGGGCCGGCGAACTGACGCTGCGGTCTACCAGGCTCTGCCACTCCTTCACGGTGGGCAGACGCCAATCGCTATGGTTCCCCAGTTTGAATTGCGCGCACTTTTTCTTTGCATCGTACCAGTTGGCGGCCGCTAAAAACTCAATGCGCCAACCGTTTTTGATCCACATCAATCCGGTTTTCTTATCCGTGACCGTACCGTCCCCGTTGTCCGCAAAGCGATCCACCATGGCCACCTGCGGCGGAGCCGGGGGCAGCGTCAACTCATGGACGTAAGTATCCGCCGGTCTTTTGGCTTCCCACGGCGGAGACTTGAACCAGTGCACGGCCATGGACTTTTTCCAGCCGGCCTCCTGCAATTTGCGCATAAACCGCCTGGCCGGTTTGAATTCATCGAACCAGCCCAGGTATACCTTGTAGTAGGTGCCGACGCCTTTCACCGCCCGCTTTTCCCAGAAGACGATCTTCTCGCGGACCCTGATCCGGTTGATCTTGAGGTTGACCTCTTCGATATCCCCGGCTGTATCGATATGAACACTGTAGTAAAGTTCTTGGCCGCTCTCGGCTGCCATGGAAAATAAAGGCAACATGAGAAGGCAGATCCAGCCAGCTGCTACCCATACGATCTTCTTGTGCAGTCCCATAAAGATTCCTCTAGCGGAGCCTATTCAGTTTATCCGGATACGTTGTGAGGGGGATGGCCATCCCATGCCCAATGAGAAATTTATTAAAACATACTTCGCGACCGGTGGCAAATATTTCCCGGGACGATCGGCCGGCCACCATGATATGATATCTTGACAAACCATTTCGGCCCCGTTTAAGTTGGCGCTACACATGCTACCATCTGGTGTCTGCTGTTATCCGGGATTGGGGACCCCGGAGCGACCCGGCCGTCAACCGGCCGCTTTCTACAGCACCATGCCAACAGCTATGGAGAAACCAAAATGACCGCCAAGCACAAAGTCATGATCATGCGTTGTGACGACTATGATGCCGCCAAGATTGAAGGCATTGTCAAAGAAGGCATGCAGGAACTGGGGATTAGACCACACGGCAAGGTTTTGTTGAAACCCAATACTGTCATCGCTCAGCGAAAACGCTTCCCCCACGCGTTTACCCGCAAGGAGGTCCTGGATGGGGTACTCGGGGCCACCCGCGCCATGGCCGCCGATATGACCGAACTGGCCGTGGGAGAACGCGCCGGCATCACGATTCCCACCCGCTACTGTTTCAAGCAGGCCGGTTTTCCCAAGGTCATCCGCAAGCATCGGGCCCGGACATACTATTTCGATGAAACCCGTCAGGTACCGGTCAATCTCAACCAGGCCGAGGCGTTGCGCAATACGATCTATGTACCCAAACCGGTTGCCGAAGCTGATTTTCTGATCAATCTCCCGAAATTCAAGGCCCATCCCTGGTGCCGGCTGACCCTGAGCCTGAAAAACTTCATCGGCATCCAGGATGACCGGCACCGCCTGGTTGATCACAACCTGTTTTTAGAACACAAAATCGCCGACCTGCAAGAAGTTATCCAGCCCAAGTTCATCGCCGTAGACGCCATTACGGCCGGTCAAAAGATGATGCTGACGCCGACTCCCTTTCACATGGGCGCCATTGTCATGGGCACCAATTCCTGTGCCGTGGATACGGTCGGTTGCCACATGGTCAATATTCAACCTGCGGAGGTGATTCATCTGCGGCTTACCGCCGAACGTGGCTTCGGGCCCATGGATCTGGAGGAGATCGAAGTAACCGGCGACTTTCCCCTGGATGAAATGCAGGCCCGCACCAAGGATTTTCAATTCTGCATGGAACCCATCGATAATTATTTCCCCGATACCGGCAACCTGCGCTGTACGGTGGGGACCTTTCCCGAGCAACATTCACGGGATTATTGCTGGGGAGGATGCCCCGGTGCGCTGCAGGAGGCCATGCACATTTACAAGGCTTACTATCCGGATGTCCCCCATACCATGCAGAAAGTCCACTATGTCGTCGGCAAGGTCACGGAACCGCTGGATGTGGCGGATGACGAAAAAGTAATCTTTGCCGGTGATTGCACCCAATACACCGGCAAAATCGGGAACCAGGAGGTCCGCATCGAAAGCCGCTACCGCAGCCCCGGCGAGGTGAATGCACACAAAACCAAATCCAACGATATGCTGCTCAAGACCATCAAAACCATTTTTGCCGCCTACTTTCGCAAAAACAACCGGTATGTCCGGGGTCGGGGCTGCCCGGTCTCGGTAGGCGATCACGTCCACTACCTGTCGGTGCTGGGAAAGATAAAGAACGTCAATTTTGATCCCGGCCTGGTTATCCCCGTTAACCTGGATTACTGGACAATGCGCTTTAAGCGGTTTTGGAACCACCTGTTTACCTGATGCAATCGCCGGCATTGAATCAATCCACCATTCATGATATTTTCAGGCGTTGTAATATGGATAATCTGTCACTCACCCGCAACGGATGAATTTGAATCTGGTACCCAGCGCAGGGCCGGTCTTAGTGAGAATGGTATATGGAATTTTCCACCACACAAATTGCCGATGTCACCCTGATCAGCATTGCCGGCCGGATCGATCACAAGACCGTCAAGGATTTTGAAACCGCACTGATGCCCTTTCTGGAGGCGGATAATCCGGCCTCAAAAACAAAGGTTATTATCAATTTCGAAAAACTGGACTTTCTCACCAGCGCCGGTTTGCGGCTGCTGATGATAGCGTCCAAAACCTGCGGTCAGCAAGGCCGGGACATCGCCGTGGCGAGTCTGCAGCCGATCGTGGAAGAAATTTTCACCATCAGCCGTTTTGATCTGGTCCTCAAGGTATTTCCATCAGTACGGGAGGCCCTGCAACAACTATCACCGGACGCACTTTCCGAATATGAAAGGTCCTGAGGATACGATGCGGATACGCTTCTGGGGGACACGGGGTTCCATTCCAGTAACGGTCGGGGCCGACAATATCCGTGCCAAAATTAAACGGGCGCTGCGCGCGGCCGACGGCCGGCGCTTCACCGACGAAACCCAGCTTGATAATTTCATAGATGCTGAACTGGACTTTCCCACCCGCCATGGCTATGGCGGTGATCCGGCCTGCATTCAAATAGAGGGGGGGCCGGAATACCTGCTTTGCGACATGGGCTCCGGCCTGCGCCGGTTCGGCCGGCAGGTGCTGCAGCAACATGGTCCGCAAAGCTTTCACGTGTACCACTTTCTCATGTCACACGTCCATTGGGACCACATCCAGGGCTTCCCGTTCTTCCCACCGGCCTATGTGCCGGGCAATACGATCCACATCTACAGCTGCCTGGATACCGGCATGCTGTCCACCGCGCTGCAGCAGCAGCAGGCGAGCCCTTTTTTCCCGGTGGACTGGAACGAACTGGGGGCCGACATCATATTCAACCAACTGCAGCCCGATACGTGGCATGCCATTAACGGTTTCCGGATCAAGGGCATGCTCCAGCCGCACCACGGTGATTCTTACAGCTACCGGTTTGAAAAAGACGACAAAAGCCTGGTTTATGCCACCGATGCCGAGCACAAGCAGGCCCGGGAACAGGAAACCGGGGCCGTCATCGCGTTTTTTGAGGACGCGGACATGGTTATTCTCGATGCCATGTATTCCCTGGCGGATATGGTAACGGTCCGGGAAGACTGGGGGCATTCGAGTAATATCGTCGGGGTGGACCTGTGCCTGCGGGCCAACGTGAAGCACTATTGCATGTTCCACCATGATCCGGCCTATGATGATGAAACGCTGTACCGGATTTTGCTTGAAACTAGGCGCTATGGAGAAATCGTCAACGATGGCCGCAAACTCAAAATTTCCGCGGCCTACGATGATATGGTGATCGATATCTGAAAGACCATACAGCGTTGCGTCTCGTAAGTTTCTTATATTCTACCACTGTTGTTATACGGCCCTAAAGTGCTGAAAATCCGAAATCAGAATTTCGAAACTCGAAACAAAAAAACAAATCCCAATGACCGAAATAACCAAACAAAACCTATCATTACAACCGGTGCGCATTTGTTTTTGTCATTTGGTTATTCAAATTTTAGATTTGTTTGCGGCGTTCGCCTTGAGCACATTCCGAAATTCGGACTTCGTATTTCGAATTTAGTTAATTTCATAACACCAGTATAGAGCGGTCAACATCTGTTCATTCTATTTGTAAAGTGCGACAACAGCCGCACCGCCAGGATGCTGTCCACGGAAAAAGACATGCCGGAGGAAAAAGAAACCACAATCACACCTACCGCCAGGCTCCCGGGCGGATGGCGCTCCCAACTTGCCCGCGCCCTGTACGGAGGTCACGGCCGGCCGGCGGCCGTGGCGCTGCATGCGATCTTCGGCGGCGCGATTTCACAACCGCTGGGCAACCTCGTATTCGATACCTACCAACGCCTGTTTCCCCGCCAGGTTGACCGGTTTCCAGTGGTCATCGTGGACATTGACGAGCAAAGTATCAATGCCCTGGGGCGCTGGCCCTGGCCGCGCACCCGCCTGGCCAGACTGACTGACGCAGCCCACCGACTGGGCGCTTTGAGCATCGGGTATGACATCATCATGCCCGAACCGGACCAATTGTCACCGGAGGTTGTCCTGGCCCACCGCCGGGGGGTCAGCCCGGCCGTACGGCAGGAACTGGACCGACTGCCCTCCAATGATGTCATTTTGATGCAGACCCTCCGGCGCACACCATCAGTTGTGGCCCGGGCAGCGCTCATTGACAGCGAATCCACCCTTGACGACAAGTCGTCCCAAACCGCAGTAAACATCGTCGGAACATCCCCCCTGGCGCATTTGCCGAGCTACGCCGATCACCTGGCGAATATCACCGGGCTGGAGAAAGCGGCCTTCGGATGCGGCTATCTAAACGATACCCGCGACCGGGATGGGGTCGTACGGTCCATGCCGCTGCTCATCAACGTCAATGACCAACTGGCTCCCACCCTTGCTCTGGAACTGCTGCGCACCGCTCTGGGAGCCAACTGGTACAGCGTGCATGCCGGTACTCAAGGCGTTCATTTCATCCAAATTGGAAATTCCCGTATTCCGGTCGATCCGGACGGCCGTATCCGGATCCATTTTTCTCCGGCCTATGCTGATCGCCGCGTGTCGGCCCTCGCAGTCCTGAAGGGCAGCTTGCCCGCTAACGCATTTGCCAATCAGGTCGCCATTATCGGGGTAACCGGGGTCGGTACCATAGATGTGGTGGCAACGCCTGTGGCCGCCCGCATGGACGGCGTTGAAATTCAAGCCCAGGTGGTGGAAAATATTCTGGCCAACACACGCCTCGTCAGACCGGCGGTTGCACCGACAGTAGAGTTCGTCTTCTTCTTGCTGATAGCCGGTGCCTGTATACTTTTCCTGCCGCGGGTTCATCCGGGCTACGGGATACTCGTCTATCTGTTCACGGCCGGTTTGCTGGCCGGGAGCAGCCTGCTGGCCTTTTGGGCCCATAGACAGCTGTTCGATCCAACCTTCCCGATAACCGGCAGCGCATTGGTAGTTGTGATGCTGATGACAGCCGGTTTCGCAGCCTCCAAACGCAGGCACCGTGAGTTGAATGCCGCTCTGGAAGCCGAAAGGCTGGAACGGGTCAGGATCTCCGGTGAACTCCAGGCCGCCCGCGAAATCCAGATGGGAATGCTGCCCGACCCGTCCGCGGTAGCCGGACTGCCCCCGCACATCGACCTGTACGCCCTGCTGGAACCGGCCACTGAAGTCGGTGGCGATCTCTACGATGCCTTCATGATAGATGAACGGCACTTCTTTTTTATTGTTGGGGATGTGGCGGGTAAAGGGGTTGCCGCCAGCCTCTTCATGGCCCTGAGTAAAACCCTGTGCAAAAGTACCGCCCTGCGGACCGGGGTTTCCCTTGAGGCCCTGATAAATGCGGCCAATGAGGAGATCTCGCGTGACAACCCGGGCATGTTGTTCGTGACCGCCATTGCCGGCATCGTCGATGTCAAGACCGGAAAAACGCAGCTTTGCCGGGCCGGTCACGATGCTCCGATACTGGCCCGGCCGGGAGTCTCCCCGCAATTCATGGAAATCGAGGCCGGCCCGCCCTTGTGTGTTCTCGAAAACTTCCGGTATCCGGCCCGGCAGGCAGCCCTCTTGCCCGGCGATGCCCTGGTGCTCATCTCAGACGGGATCACGGAAGCCCAGAATCTGGACGAGGCGCTCTACGGGCGTGATCGCATCCTGGACTATCTTCAAAAACGCAACCCGGCTCAAAGCACGGCTGAAGAACTGTGCCGGGGTTTATATGCTGAGGTAAAGCAGTTCTCAGGGACAGCCATTCAATCAGATGATATTACCATTATGGCAATTCGGTTTCTGGAAACGAATCAGGTAGGCAGCGCTTAACGCACGATAACTTCCACGCGGCGATTGCGCGGTTCGCTGAAATTATTGGGAGTGGGCACCAACAGTTCGCGCTCACCCCGGCCCACAGCGCGGATGAAGTCAGCCTGCAGGCCCTGTCCGATAAGCATATTTTTAATAAGCTGCGCCCGTTCGGTAGATAGGCGGTCATTGTCCTGCTCACGCCCGACGGTGTCGGTATGCCCCGTCACCTGCACTTCGACGGCCTGCCGGCGGGCTACTTCTGCAAATAGATCCGCCAGGGTCGCTTGTGACTTCGGCAGAACAATCGTACTGCCTTCCTCGAAATAAAGGGTGAATGAAATTGGGGTCGGCGGTTGGGCAGCCAGAGCAGCTGAAAATGCGGCCTCCACAGCGGCATTGGTAACGGCTTTTTGGGAAACCCGCCCACCGGAGCCCACACTGGCAGATGTCAGCGGCTGGTCAATAACGGTCTGCCGGTCGCCCTCGCCGATGGATACGGCGCTGTTGGGGTTGCCTTCTTCAGGCAACAGCACAACCAGGGTTTTTTTGCTGCTGCAGGCATTCAGGTGCAGCATCGCAAAGCAAATAAGAAACAGACCAAATAGTTTCATCCGTCTTAACGCCATTTGTCCTCCCGGGAACAGGCCTATATGTCTTTTTAGGGGGGCAAGCCGATTAAGATGGGACTGCTGTTCACCTAATCAGAAACCTGCACCGCCACCCGGGTTCCCCGGAAGCCGAGGATGGTGGTGGGCGTTTTGATTTTCATAGCCGTGTTGGAGCGCTTGGCAATCTGCCCTGAAATCACGGTCAGGGTTCCCCGTTCCAGGCCGGTCGTGAATTCACCTTCATGGGTGGTGGGGTTGAATCGAAACCGGCTGAGCTCCAAACGGGTATCCGGGCCGGCGGAAAACCGGGAACTGTCGATAAAGGTAATCCCCACACTGCCGTTGGGACCGGTTTCAACCACATCCGCCTGAAGCAGAATTTCGCCCAGTTTGGCAGGCGTGCGATTGTTGTCGCGCAGGATATAAACTTCGCCGGTAAGGGTTTTGATCTGACCTATCTCGGCCAAGGCTGTATTTGCAAACGCCAGGACGGCAGTGCAAGACAGGATGACTAATAACAATTTGGGACGCATACACCCTCCTTTGTCTCAGTAGTCATGTTCCTATAACCATTTTATCTACCATAAATCCGAAAACTTTAAAATCAATTCAGACAGAATTTCGATACCAGCGCGGTCAGATTGGTTTCAAAGCAGCGTCTTAGCAATTAACAATTTGTTATTGTTACATAAATATAGCTACCGTCTGAAAACGTCATCAAGCAGTGCTATCCGGAGCCGCAGGGCTACTACCGGCCGGGTTGGCGGACAAGCGACGATAATTTGAGTTGAACAAATGCCCCAAAGTGTATATTTATGATCCTCGGGAAAGGTGCATCGGGCAAATGGGAGTGAAGATGGATAAACCCACCGCCAGGGTTAGAAAACTGGTCCTTACGATCCTGTTATTATGCTTACCGGGTTGTACGGCCGTTGCACCACTGGTCGTTTCCGGGGTCGGCTCCGGCGCGACCTATTCTTTTTTCAGCACCGCTTACAAAACGAAAACCTACCCACTTAAAAACGTTTACCGGGCCTGCCTGCAGGCCTTGCGGACCATGGCCATAAAGGTACATACCGTCGAGCGCAAGGGCGCGGAGATAATAGTTAAGGGTCTGGCCGGGAAACGCAAGGTTGTCCTGGACCTGGAAACTGTAACCTCGGCGGCGACCAACGTTACCATCAATGTATCCAAAAACTTCATCTTCCGAGATAAAGCCACGGCGGAAGAGATTGTCCACCAGATGACCCTGGCCCTGAAACGAATCAGATCAAAAGATTTAAAACGTAAGGCCACCCTGGCCGTCAGCGGAGCCCCCCCCAGGCAACCATCCGGATTCTGAATATTAAACCACGGTTTTACCAGGGGATAGTGTTAAGCCCGGGTGTCTATGAATTACATGTGATCGCCAAAAAGCATAAGAGTCGCAGGGTCTTGACAACCCTGCGGCCCGGGCAGGACAAGATCGTCGAGATTTCACTGCCCAAGTCGAAAAAATAGAGGCCCAGGCACAGGGAAAGGGGGTTGCCATGCAGTTCCGGCCCCAGTTACATTTTTTTCCTACCCAACCGATCAATATTGGGCTTGAATTTCATTCGGTAAGGGGGTATGAAAGAAGCCTCTGAGCGCTCGCAACCAACCTGACCGCTATACAGCAACCCTATAATTCGCAGCCGCTGAAGCCGTTGGTGTAGCCGTTATTCGTTTTGGCCGCATAAAGTGTGCGGCTATTGGAACTGCCTTATATGGAAAAAAAGAAAATACTCGTCATCGACGACCAGCGCAGCCAACTGCGGTTGATCAAACGGTTGCTGACCCGAATGGGTCACACGGCGGTGACAGTGGACAGTGCCGAAGAAGCGGGTCTTATCCTGCGGTGGGAGCGGGATTTTGCCATGATCATTACCGATCTGAAAATGCCCTGGCTGGACGGGTTGCAGTTTTGCAAAGACGCCAAGCGTGCCCACCCCGACCTCAAGATCTATGCGATTTCCGGTTTTCTGGGCGGCTATGACCCTGACGAGCTCAAAGCCGCCGGCTTCGATGGCATCTGCCAGAAACCCATCAAGGAAGCATTGCTGCTTGAAATTCTCGCTGCGTATCAGGCCACGGTGCCGGCGCAACCCTCCGCTGGATCCCGGGACCCTGATCCTGCTTGACACCTGACCCCGCTGAAAACGCCTGTGCCTAAGGCTGCCTCTTTAGAAGCCATCTCAAAAAAGTCTTTTAGCCCAAACTCGGCGTTGGGCGCTCGGTTCAAGTCCTCAAAATACTCCAGTATCCCTCCGGGTTGAACCTCGCGGCCGCCTTGCACCACGATAGGCATTAGCTTCGCGTCATTTTGAACCAAAATCCGTTTTTTGAGATAGTTTCTAGCAACTTTTCCGCTATGGGATGGGATTCACCAATATTGCCTGTATCACCAGGCATAAAGGAGGTGCAGCATGAAAGCAGGCATCTATTTTACAGGAACCGGCCCGATTTTGATCCTTACCTCTTCTATAATTTTTCCTTAGGTCAAATCAGTGATCCTATTTACCACGAAGGCTGAAGCCTGGTGGAAAGCCTGCAAAGGCCGGCAGGCTTTCGAGTAAACTGATAGAAGGGATCTTAAATCCAGGCGGCATGTTGATCCGCAAGGCCTGCCTGAGGTTGGTTCAGCATTGGTATCCGGCTGGCCATACATTTTGCCTTCGCAGGCATGGTCTCGCCTTATTAAAAGCCGATCCCAGCAAAACGAAAAGGCGAAAATCTTCCCAAACTGAACGTCCCCACTTTTTGTAGTATCCAAAATACCGCAAAACACCCATCATTAATATTTGTTGCTTACAACCGTGCTTAAATCCTGCCCATCATTCAAAGCACTATAATTATTGCAATTTTTTTATATTAAATTTTGGTACGGTTCTTGCGGGAATTATGAGCAGGGGAGATGCCGGTCCGCCGGATAAAGTGCCAACTGATTAGCGGACCCTGTTAGATTTTTCAAAATGTCGGACTGAGGCTTATTATGATTGCCAAACAAAGACCGGAAGACAGCCGCTGAAAAAGACCACACTCGCATCCGCTTAGTAGAAAAAGAGGTCCTTGCCCTGCATGCGTCCCTGGACTTGCAGACCGTATTGACCGCCATTCTCGAAAGCGCGGCCAATATTGCGCGCTCCGAGGCCAGCACCCTCTTTCTCATCGACCAGATGAGTGGTGACCTTAAATTTGCAATTCCAACGGGACCGGCTGCTGAGAAACTGGCGAACATTCGTATTAAAAAAGGTGTCGGCATTGCCGGATGGGTCGCTGAGAATGAAAAACCGATTATCGTACCTGATGTGAGCGAAGACCCCCGGTTTCATCCGGAAATCGATAAGATCTCCGGTTTCAAGACCCGCTCGATCCTGGCGGTTCCCTTAAAATCCAAAGACAAGGTCATCGGTGTGCTGGAAGCATTGAACAAGCAGGAAGGACTGTCATTTTCCAAGGAAGATGTCATGCTGTTTTCGGCCTTTGCCGACCATGCTGCCCTGGCCATAGAGAACGCCAAATTACATGAATCCATTGAGGTTCAGTCCGCGGAACGCTGCCGCCTGCAGGTCAAGTTGATCGAGGCTGAAAAAGATCAGGCCCTTGAAAGATTGTCTGCCGGAATCGCCCATGATCTTAAAAATATTATCAGTGCCATATCCGGCTTCGCTGAAATTGCCATGCTGGATATACATGATAAACCGGTGCGGGATGGCATCGGTGAAATCTTGAAAGCCAGCAACAGCGCAATGGACCTGGTGGACCAGATATTGACCTTTACCAGCCAGAGCCAGCAGGAAAAGATCCCGATCAAGAGCCAGAAGGTTCTTAAACAAGCCATCAAGCTCTTCCGGATCTTCCTGCCGGAAACCATTTCAATTCGCGGTAATTTCTCTTTCCAGGACGGCTTGGTTCTTGCGGATCCTAAACAGATGCACCAAGCTATCACCAATCTTCTCAAGAACGCCCGGGACGCTATCGGAGATGCGCCCGGAATCCTGAATATTGAATCCAGCCTGGTCGAATTGAACAAAAATCAGGTGCTGGTCCATCAAGTTCACCATTACCGATGACGGCTGCGGCATGGATGCGGAAACCCTGAAAAAGATCTTTGACCCCTACTTCACCACCAAAGCCGGCGGTGTCGGCACCGGCATGGGCCTGCCCACCGCCCGCAGCATCATCAAAGACCATGGCGGTGCGATCAACATCGCCAGCACCCCGGGAGAAGGCACCCGGGTCGAAATTTTACTGCCCAAGGTCCTGGCTAAAGTAGAGGCGGAGCCGTTGACCTTCGAGCAGCTGCCCAAGGGCAGTGAACGCATCCTGGTCGTGGATGACGAACGGACGGTCACATTTACCCTGAGTAAAATGCTCAAATCTCTGGGTTACGAATGCATCACGGTGGACAGTTCCGAGGAAGCCCTTGAAATCTATCGCCGGGACCCGGACAGTATCGATTTGATACTCACCGACTGGACCATGCCCGGTATTACCGGTGACCGCCTGGCCGAATTGGCGTCGGAAATCCGCAGTGACGCCAAGGTGATTATCTACTCCGCGTTCAGCGGTGAACTCGACCAGGTTAAATTCCGGTCCAACGGAATCCGCGATGCCCTGGAAAAGCCGATTTCCATGGAAAACCTGGTCAATACCGTAAGGATTGTGCTGGACGAGTCCTGATATACAGTAAACTCGCATCGGGCGCGAGCCCCTGTCGGCCGGTAAAACTGGATTTACCGATTCGCCGGGGGGCAAAAGTGAAGGCCGCTGACCGACAACAGCGGCCTTTGCCTTTTTATGGGCCGCCGGGCTCAGCAGAGTACCGCTATCTTGCGTACTGTATCGGAACCCGACCACCGTCGGTTTGCAGGGCTTGACACGCTCCTAACCAGCCTTAAAGTATGGTCTGTAAGAGGAATAAAAATGCCATATTCATTTCTCTTACCTCCATAATATCAACCAGGGTGGCTTCCCCTTACCGAAGCCACCCTTTTTTATTCTGCCTTTAAAAACCTGGTCCTCAGAGCCAAACTTGTCCCGCTATTCGGGAGCCTGTCCCGCTATTCGGGAGTCAGAGACAAATGGCTACGCCGTGAAAGTTTGAGGTGAGTGCCTGAAGTGACCTAAAGTTTGAAGTGACCTAAAGTTAAGGTGTTTTGCCAATTAGATATAATCGGTTGAACGCAGCGACGCATCTACTATAGCAGCCGTGTTCAAAGTCAAGGTTTTTATAACCTTGTGACCAATAGGTCTTGTTCTTTACCATAGCGTTGACTGTTATTAGAATTTTTCGCATGCAAGCGGTTAAAGCAACTTTATGTGGTTTGC